>Ga0210391_10000341_pt1 | contig 52700 bp, 43 predicted proteins | sample IncBWC12OmetaG_FD_160573 | JGI IMG/M metagenome (GOLD analysis project Ga0210391, IMG submission 160573) | Forest soil microbial communities from Barre Woods Harvard Forest LTER site, Petersham, Massachusetts, United States - Inc-BW-C-12-O ...
CAAGCCGCACTCCCGCGACGGCGTCCGATCCGCTTCACCACAGACCGGACGCCCGAGTCACAGGCATTTCCAAAACTGCTCGATCGAAAGATTAATCCGGGTGCGAGTGCCGCCAATTCCAATATTCGCTCTGTTCTTTCCGGTTGGCATGCGCATATTCGTGTTCGTGCCGGTGATTGTCCGTCAGGAATACTCCCCATGCATGACGCTCGTGGTCGTCCCAGTTGTGATAGTCCTTGTGATCCCGATCGTAAACTCGTACCTGCACGCCCTCTTGCGGCACAGGCGCGGCTATCATTGACACGGGCGCCGCCAAGGCGGCAGTAAGAAACAGCGAAGCGATGTAACGATGTGCACGATGCATGTAGAAGGCCTCCAGATTCAAAATTCCGCTTGCACTACACGGTGCCTCGACTATGCATCCCGCCACTTTTCAAAAATGTGCAATCCAGCACACTGTATCGCATCGAACACCAACGCTGCCGCCGGCGACCTGCGCCCATCACAATTCCCCGCCACGCTCACTTGAACGAGTCCGTATGCCAGCCCGGATTCACCCACTCGCCATCGCGCCGCACAAAAATCTCCGTGGCCCGCCCCGAACTCACGGATCGCTTACCATTTTCTTCCGTCTCCACCACGTACGAGGTCCAAATAATCGCCACGTCGCCGAAGCGCTGTATCTCCGTCCGCGGAAATTCGAGCCGCACCAGTTTTCCGCCTCCCGCCTGAAACTCCGCTGCCGTCCGCAACACATCCGCCTGGTTCTTCCACTTCGCCTCATCTGAGCTGATTACGATCGTGTCCGGTGGCACCAGCCTTTCCAATGCCTGCGTGTCGTTCGCAAACCACGCCCGCCACACGCTTTCCCGCACCTTCAGAATTTGCCCGCGCTCATCCTGGCCGAACGCCGTTCCCGGTCCGAGCAGCAATCCCAATACAACAATTCCGACTGTCATGCTGACAATCCGCCGCATGTTTTCCTCCTTTTGAATTTGCCCGCCCATCCGAACACACCCGCACACAATACAAAATTCCGGAACACCGTCGTTCAGCGCGCTGCCTTCGCCGAGCCAGCCTGGTACCCGCCCGGAACCGTCCGTGAAGAAATCACCAGCCGATTCCAGGCATTGATCGCTGCCACCGCCAAAGTCAGATCGCAGATCTCCTTCTCGCTGAATTGCGCGCGCGCTTCCTCATACACCGCATCCGGCGCGTGATCCTTGCTAATCAGCGTCACCGCTTCCGTCCAAGCCAGCGCCGCGCGCTCGCGCTCGGTGTAATAGGGGCATTCCCGCCACGCATCTAGCGAATACATTCGCTGCTCCGTCTCTCCGCTCGCCCGCAGATCTTTCCAATGCATGTCCAGGCAGTACGCGCACCCATTGACCTGCGAAGCGCGCAGCTTGATCAAGAGCAGCAAGGTCTGTTCCAGTCCGCACTCGTGCAAGTAATGCTCCAGCCCCAGCATCGCTGCGTAAGCTCCCGGCGCCGCCTTCATGAAATTAAATCGCACTTCCATAAATCCTCCTTGGGCGTACTTCTCATTATTTTGGATCACGCCACTCACGCTTTCGCCGCCGCGTTTCGATCCCCGTAAAGCCCCAACAAAACCGCTCCCGCCGACGCCGAAAACACCGAATAATCCATCGGCGACTTGATCCCGAAGGAAATCCCCATCGCAATCCCAAACAGCACCAGCAGCAGCGCGCTGCCCAAGGCCACCCAACGCGGCCAGATGCCGAGGATCAGCGCAATCCCTAGAAAAAATTCCGCGGCCGTCGCAGCCCCAGCCAAAAACGGAATCGTGACCGCCGGCATGAACGAATTAACTTTCGCCGTGTAGCTCACAAACCCCGCGAAGTTTCCGTAGCCCACGTTCCGGCCCGTGTACCACCCGAAACGGTCGGCAATCCCCGACAAAAAGCCCGCGCCCAGCGCCCAGCGCGCATACAGAATTCCCCACCGTTCCCAATTCACCGCGCGTTCAGTCACCGCAGCCCCACGCGCCGCATCGCGCGCGTCAAACGATCGCTCTCGCATCATCACTTCCCTCCCGCTCTCGCGGCCACGGGCGCCGCGAGGCTCAACGGCGCATCGTGATCGCAAACAAAATACGCAATCAACTTCGCCGGCTCGGTTTGGCTCGCATTCGCCGACACCACATGCACGCCCTGCGGTGCCTCGTAAAAACTTTCACCCGCCGTGTACACCACTTCCTTCTCACCGCGCACCTGCGTGCGCAAAGCCCCGGCTGCAACATAACCGAGCACCGGACAAGGATGGCTATGCGCCGCCGAAGCTTCGCCCGGTCCATAATTCACCTCCACCACAGTCGCCTTCAGATGCTCGCCATCCATTTTCGGCAGTGCCTGCGTCAGCACGATTCTCGCTCGTTCACTCTTCTGCGCGCGCTGCGTATCGGAGCGCACTTGATCCCACCCCAGAATTCCCGCTGCCACGAAACACAGCGCAGCAATAGCCCTTCTCCTAGCCGTTCCATAAACTCTCATCGCTCCCTCCCGCTGCCCCAAAACTTAAATCCATAGCGGTCCATTCACAAGGTCCATTTATGATATTCTTCCTGTACCATTTTCATGGCCAAACGAGCCGCCACATTCGAACTCGCGCTCCCTCCCAGACCTAAAACAGCCCCAGCCTACCGTTGGCTCTACGCTTCCCTGCGCGCCGCGATCCTTGAAGGCCGCCTGCACCCCGCCACCCGCCTTCCCGCCACGCGCGACCTCGCCTGCCAATACCGGCTCTCGCGCGGCACCATCGTCAGTGCCGTCGAACAACTCAAATCCGAGGGCTATGTGGAAGCTCGCACGGGCTCTGGCACATACGTCAGCAACACCCTGCCCGACGATCTGCTCCAGGTACGCAGCAACCCCAAGCCGCCACTGGCGCAAGAAGAAATGAAGCCGCGAAAACTTTCCGCATACGCCAAACGCGTCCAGCTGTTCCCGAGTTTCGCGCTCCGGCCCAGTCGAGCCTTTCGTCCCAACCTGCCGGCCCTCGATCTTTTTCCCACCACGCTGTGGGCCCAAGTTGCCGCCCGCCGCCTGCGCAAAGTCTCCACAAATTTTCTGCTCGGCTGCGATCCGCTCGGCTACCTGCCGCTGCGCCAAGCCGTCGCCGATTATCTCAGCTCTTCGCGTGGCGTGAACTGCGTCCCCGGCCAAATCGCCATCGTCTCCGGCGCGCAGGAAGCCCTGGATCTGGTCGCGCGCATCGTCCTGGATCCCGGCGACCGCGTCTGCATGGAAAATCCCGGATACATCGGTGCTGCCGCTGTATTCCAATCGCTCGGCGCAAACATATCGTACGTGCCCTTGGACGACGACGGCATGAAGCTAGGCGCAACGACTTTGCGCAACGCACGCCTGGTCTACGTCACACCCGGCCACCAATTCCCGCTCGGCATCACCATGAGTCTCGCCCGCCGCCTGCAATTGCTCGAATTCGCCCGCAAATCCGGCGCCCTGATCCTTGAAGACGATTACGACAGCGAGTTTCGCTACGCCGGCCGCCCCGTCCCCGCGCTGCAAGGCCTCGACCGCCGCGGCGAAGTCCTGTTCACGGGCAGCTTCAGCAAAGTTCTCTTCCCTTCCCTCCGCCTCGGATATCTCGTGCTCCCGTCAGACCTGGCAGATCGCTTCTCCGCCACGCTTTCCATCACCCGCCGTCACGCCCCGCTCATGGAGCAAGCCATACTCTGCGATTTCATCACCGCAGGACACTTCGGCCGCCATCTCCGCCGCATGAGGCAAATTTACGCCGAGCGCCTGAACGTCCTCTTGCACTGTGCCGAACAAGATCTCGCCGGATTGCTGGAAATTTCAGGAGTCGAAGCAGGCTTGCAAACCGTAGGCTGGTTAAAGCGTGGACTGAGGGGTGAATCCGCAGCAGCCGCGGCTGCCAAACGAAATGTGGAGGTCACTCCGCTTGGCATCTACAGCCAGGGAAACGCCGCAGCAACGGGACTGCAGCTGGGTTTCGCCGCAGTGGACGCCAAAGAAATCCGCCGCGGCGTGCAAGATCTGGCGATCGCGCTGAAAGCCATGTGCAAAACTCCACGCCGCCGCGTCGAACAAAATTCACTTTGATTTCTGCTCGGCAATCCACTGATCAGTCCGCGCTTCCAGCAAATCCAGAGGCAATGTCCCGCCATTAATCATCTCGTCATGAAAAGCCCTTAGGTCGAAGTTCGCGCCCAGTTCCTTGCGCGCACGCTCGCGCAATTCGCGGAACTTCAGCTGCCCCAATTTGTAACTAAGCGCCTGCGCCGGCCACGCAATGTACCGATCCGTTTCAGACTGAATGGTTGGCTCATCCACCGCGCCCGACTTGCGGAAAAATTCCACCACTTGCTCGCGTGTCCATCCCTTGGAGTGAATTCCCGTGTCCACCACCAAACGCACCGCGCGAAACAACTCCGATGACAGCCGCCCGTAATCCGAAACCGGATCCTGATAAAGCCCAACCTCTTTCCCGAGCTGCTCCGCGTACAACGCCCATCCTTCGATGTAAGCGTTGAACCCCAACCCATGCAGCCGGAACTTCGGCAACCCGGTAAGCTGCTGCTGTACGGAAAGCTGCAAGTGATGTCCGGGAATTCCTTCGTGGTAAGCGACCGCCTCATCCCCCACCAACGACCGCTGCGCGAAATCCGATGTCGCCACCACCACACGCCCCGGACGTTTCCCATCGGGCGTCCCAGTCACGTAATGGGTCGCCGCCGCCGCCTGAAAAGCGGGAATCGCCTCCACCGTCACCGGCGATTTCGGTAGCAGCGTAAAAAGCTCCGACAGCTTCGGCTCCATCTCCGCAATGTAGTGCCGGAAATCATCAAGAATCTGTTCCGCGCTGGTCGGAATGTATTTCGGATTTTTTATGACCGACGCGCGGAAGGAAGCCAGGTCTGAGAACCCTTCCTTCTTCGCAATCGCCGTCATCTCGCCTTCGATGCGCTCGATCTCACGCAGACCAAGCTGATGTATTTCCTCCGCCGTCATGCGCGTGGTCGTGCGTCCGTAAATATCGTTCTGATAGCGCTTCTCGCCGTCCGGCAAAGAAGTCACCGCCAGCGCCGTCCGCCCCTGCGGCGCGTATTCGGTGCGCACAAAGGCCGCAAACGTCCGATACGCCGGAATCACATCCTTATGAACGGCGTCGGTGATCTCCTGCGTCAGCCATTGCTGCTCCTCCGCTGAAATCTCCGCTGGATATTTCTTCATCGGTTGCAGAAATGGGTCCGCCGCAATGATCCCGTCGCACTGCGCCGGAATTTTTTCCAGCAGAAAACGCACGGGCATCAGCTTGTCGCGCATCCCCGCGCGCAGCACTTCGCTGGTCTGGTTCAAGGCGCCAGGAATCTGCCGCAGTCGCGCCACATAATCCTCGTAATGCTTCACGGAATCGAGCGGCACCGAAAGCGGCAAGTCAGCCAGAGTGGTATGGATGCCGTTCATCTGATTGACCGGCATTTCATATTCTTTCAACGCAAAATCAGCGTTGCGCTGTTGCAGCACCCGCACCATCACGTCGTGCGATAGCTGATCCTGATCGGGAAAACCAGCGGTGGGAACGGCTTCGAGCCTCGCCAAAAACGCCTCGTCCGTTTTGTGCCGCTCCGCGATCGCCGCCAGCGAATAATCCTCCAGCTTGTCGTTGTAGCGATAATCTCCGTACGCCGTCGCGTTCTCCGGAAAATTACGCAGGTCAGATTGGTACTTCTCTTCGAAGATCGCGTTCTGGGCCGCCACGCGCGACGCTACGCTATCGGAGGGCTTCTGCGCAGGCAGCGACACACCGGCAGCCACGGCGACGGCCGCAACAATCAGGAAAGTTAAACAGTTATGAATTCGCATAGGGTCAGGATTTTACCAAATACAAATTGCAGGATGGCACGATTTAACCGCGCAGCAATTTCTGGTTCACGGTGTCGCAGCGGCGCCACCCTTCAATCCCGCCAACGCGCGCCGGTAATCCGGATCGTCCGGTGAAATCTCCACCGCCTTGGCGTAAGCTGCCCGCGCCTTCACCGACTCCCCGCGCTGCTGGTAAATCGCCCCCATTTCAAAATAAGCGTCCGACTCCTTCGGATTCACCAGCACCGTCCGCTGAAACGCGAGCAGCGCATCATCCAGCTTCCCCTGTCGCTCAAAAATCTTGCCCTGCACGTAAAGATATTCCGGATGATAAGGCGCCCGCTGCAAGGCCTGCCCAATCGCCTCGCTCGCCTTCTCAATATCCCCCGCCGAATAGTAAAGTTTCGCCAGCTGCGAATAAGCCGCCGGATAAGTCGCGTCCATCGCAATCGCCTGCTGCAGTACCGCGAGCGACCCCGCGAAATCGTTCTTCATGGCCAACTCGTCCGCCCGCTGCACCAAATGCTTCGCCTGCGTCTGATTTTCCTTCGAAGCCCGATCGTTCTGCGACGATTTCTGGAATTCCTCCAATGTCGCCGCCGCCTTCTCATCCTGCCCCGCGCACCGATAAGCCCGCGACAGCAGGAACAGTGTCTCGGAATCCGCGGCCGCCGAAGCGGCTACCCCCGCAACATTCACCACCGGCTCCAGCGCCAGCACCGCCCGCCCGCAGCGCTGTTTAATCTCCAGGGGCGCTGCGCCAGCAGGCGCACGCATCAGAATCTTCCCCAGCAAAGCCCGTCCTCGTGAGTTCTGCGGCTGCAAGTCCACAACCTTCTCCGCGTCGGGCAGCGCAAGCGCATCGCGATTCTGGTCCGCATAAATTTCCGCGCGCGTATAAAGCGCCAATGCGTTCTGCGGGTCGCGCGCGAGCACTTTGGCGACCTGCTCCAGCGCGTTCGCCTTGTCTGCCACGCCACCCTTCGCTTTGTACGCAACAGCCAGCCGATTGCGCGCGTCCGCGTTCGCAGGCTCCAGCGCCAACGCAGCGCTCAACTGCGCGATCGCCGCATCGTATGTCTGCAGCTCCAAATCCAGATCGCCCAGCATCGCAAGCGGCGCCGCGCTTTTCGGATGCTCGCGCCGCGCCTGCTCCAGCGTCTGCTTGGCCGCGTCAAAATTACGCACCCCGCGATACGCCTGCGCCAATCCAATTTCCGCATCCAGATTACGCGGCGCAATCCGCAGCAGTTCGTGATACTCCGCAATCGCATCCGCAAATTGGCCTGCCGCCGCAGAAGCCCGCGCCTGTGAAATCAAACTCGCTGCCTGCTGCCCCGCCGCGGTCTGCGCCAAACACAGCCGCGCGTCCGCCGCAAAACCAAAACACCGCATCACGGCAAACAGCCCCGCCATACACACTCGCGTTTTTCCGCTACCCACAAACATCCGCGGATTATAACATCCGCTATTGACACGAATCGCCGCGTCCCGTTTCGGCACAACCTCTCCGCGCGCAAAAACTCCGTTTTCCCTTGACTCCCCCTCGCCGGAGAACTATAAGCTCCGTTGGTGCCACAGGTGTCCTGCCGCCGGAACGCAACCAAGCGAAGCCTGCCGCAATTAATCAGTAGCCGATTCACCACAAGGGGATCAATCACCGCCATGGGCCTGAACAGAATCGTTCCGTTAACCGTCGTCATCGTCTTAGTCGCGCTGACCTCCATCAGCGCTAGCGCGCAAACGAAACGCAAAGTAATCATTGACCAGGACGCGCGCGGCGCCGCCACCACCGACCAGCAATCCATTCTTATGTTCCTGCAATCGCCCAACGTCGAAACGCTAGGCATCACCGTCGTCAGCGGCGACATGTGGCGCGACGAAGAAGTAGCCCACACTCTGCGCATGCTCGAACTCACCGGCCACCGGGACATCCCCGTTTATCCCGGCGCGGTCTACCCGCTGATCAACCGCATGGAATTCATCGAACGCTGGGAAAAACTTTACGGCACGGTCCACTATCAAGGCGCATGGAACGGCCACCGCCCCGGCATGAATCTGGGCGACGGCCTGCGCGGAAAATATCATTTGCCCTTCGAAGTTCCCGATCTCGCCGAAGGTAACCCAACTCTGCAGGCGCAAAAAGAAGACGCCGCTCACTTCATCATCCGCATGGTCCATAAATATCCGCACGAAGTCACGATTTACGCCGGCGGCCCAATGACAGACATCGCGCAAGCCATCAGCCTCGATCCACAAGTCTCCGACCTAGCGCAAGAACTCGTAGTCATGGGTGGCAGCATTGCCCCCATCGTCCCCAAAGATTGGCGCGCAGAAAATCGCCGCGAATTTAATTTCTGGTGGGACCCCGAAGCAGTCCACATCGTCCTCACCGCCCCGTGGCACAAAATCACCATCACCACTGTGGATATTTCCGTAAAAACTCGCATGACCAAAGAACTCATCGCCGAAATCGCAAAATCGCCCAGCCCCGCCTCGCAATACCTAGCAAAATATGCCGACGAAGAATTCATGTGGGACGAGCTCGCCGTAGCCGGATGGCTCGACCCCACCGTCATCACCCAGCAAACGCAATATTTCATGGACATAGACATTGCGCACACGGCCGGCTACGGCAACGTGCTGGTGTGGACCGACGGCGCGCAACCTGGCCTCGGCGAACAGCTCGTCAACATCCCCGAAGATCTGAACACAGAAAAATTTTATAAGATGTTCATTGACCTGATGGCGCTGCCGCCCGCCGCGCATCCGCAAACGGCGGCAAAGTAGCCGGAATCGAGCCCATGCCAGACACCACAGCAAAAGCAGACATCGTCGGAATCGGCAGCTGCACCGTGGATTATTTCGCCATCGTCCCCCGCCTGCTCGGTGCGGAAGAAAAAATCAACGCCACGCGCATGGAAATTCACGCCGGCGGCGTCACCGCCAACAATCTCACCCAGGTCGCCCGCCTCGGCGTCAGCACCGGCTGGCTCGGCCTCATCGGGGACGACGAAAACGGCCGCCTCATCCAGAAAGCCTTCGCCGAGGATCATATGGATCTTTCCGGCATCGAAATCGTGAAGGGTGAATATTCGGCGCTCACCTGGATTCCAGTGGACATCGCAGGCGAACGCTGCATCTATATGTTCCCCAACGTCACCGGTAAAATTTCCGTCTTTCAAGTGCTGCATCGCTTCGCCCCGCACATTCAAGCCGCAAAGCACTTCCACACCGAAGCATCGCAACTCGCCATCGCTCCCGTAAAAGAAGCCATGCAGGTTGCGCACGAGGCCAAAGTCCGCGTCATTTTCGATCTCGATGTCTCCCCCAGCTTCTACGCCGAATCCAACCTCGGCACTCAGGAAGAACTTTGCACCGCGCTCCGCCTCGTGGACGTGCTAAAGCCATGCAAAGCCGCCGCCCGCGAATTAACCGGCGAAGGCGATTACGAAAAAGTCGCCACCGCTCTCTTGCGCATGGGCCCCACAGTCGTCGCCATCACTCTCGGCGCCGACGGCTGCCTCATCGCCACTCCCAAAGAAGTCGCCAAAGTTCCCGCCTTCAAAGTCGATGTCGTTGACACAACCGGCGCAGGCGATGCCTTCATGGGCGGCCTCTCATACGCTCTGCTGCAAGGCTGGGATTGCCAGAAAGTAGGCCTGTTCGCAAACGCCTGCGCCGCGCTATGCTGCACAAAAATCGGCGCCCGCGCCATGGCCAAACACGATGAAGTAGTAGCGCTGATCAAGCAACAAAGCCCGAAAGGTGCCGCAGCGTTCTAGCCGTGGCCACGTGCCCTTGCAGTTGAATTTGTAGCGGCGTACTTTAGTGCGCCACCGGTAGCGCGCCACTCACTGACGGCGACGGAATAGCGCTTGTCATCCCGCACGCAGTTCCGCGCTTTTTCTTTCCCGCCGAATTCTGGCGGCCGCGGGACGCAGAGAGGAATCTGCTTTTCGCGATTGCGGCGAGGGGATCCTTGTAGGTCGTGGCTTTAGCCACGACAGAATCTGTCCGAAGTCGAGCGGCTTGAGTCTCTGAAGTACGGTTTGTGTGGCCACCATGCACGCGCACAACGGCGGGCGTTAGCCACTCAAGCCGCGCGTTACGAGTTCGCACCGAAACAAAGGACCCCAATGTTCACACCAACAACCTTTGGCACCGCCCTATTAATGATGTTCGTCACCGCCGCCTGTTGGGGCTCCTGGGCCAACACCTACAAGGGCGTAAAAAATTATCGCTTCGAACTTTTCTACTGGGACTACGCCATCGGAATCTTTCTCGCCGCCCTGGTCTTCGCCCTCACCATGGGTTCCACCACCAGCGGCCCATCCAGCTTCCTCAATAATGTCCGCTCCGCCGACCTCTCCAACATCGGTTGGGCCCTGCTCGCGGGAATAATCTTCAACCTCGCAAACCTCCTGCTCGTCGCCGCGATTGACATGGCCGGCCTGGCCATCGCCTTCCCCGTAGCCATCGGCATCGCCCTGGTAGTCGGCACCGTCCTCAGCTTCGTCCAGCAACAAAGAGGCAACGTAGTGATGCTAGGTGCGGGAGTCCTATGCGCCGTCGTCGCGGTAATCCTCGACGGCAAAGCCTACGGCGAGCTCGGCGCCAGCAAAGAAGCCTCGCGCAAAAGCATCATCGTCTGTGTAATCTCCGGCGTCCTGATGGGCCTGTGGGCGCCCTTCTCCACCCGCGCCCTCACGCACGGAAATACGCTCGGCCCTTACAGCATCGCCGTATTTCTCACCGGCGGCGCGCTTCTTTCCTGCTTGTGGTGGAATTTGTATTTCATGCGCAAGCCACTTGTCGGCCAACCGGTAGCATTTAGCGGATTCTTCCGCGGCCCCGTCAACGGCCACGTCCTGGGACTGCTAGGCGGCGCCATATGGACCACCGGCACAGTCTTCAATCTCGTCGCCGCCAACTACACTGGCGTCGCCATCTCCTACTCCATCGGTCAATCCGCTCCCATGGTCGCCGCCCTCTGGGGCATCTTCGTCTGGAAAGAATTCGCCGGCGCCAATACCCGCGCCAAAGCCTTTCTCGCCCTGATGTTCATCTTTTACTTTCTGGCGATTCTGCTGATAGCCCGCGCCAACACCGCGAGCTAGCGCAACACGGATAATATTTTCCGCAGCCCAAGATAAACCACTCACGCTCCAAGGCCTCATGCCTGAGCGAATCGCGCACATCGCGTGTAAGAGTCTTGTTCCATAAAACCTGTCATCCCAAACGGAGCTCCGCGCTGATTCCTTCTCGCCGCCGTTTGGCGCGCACGGGATGCCGAGAGGGATCTGCTTTTCTGCGCGATCCTCTACGCGATCGGTGGCCTGCGAAATCCACCCATCGCCGCCTCAATCTTCGCCGCAACCGCCAGCACCGCCTCATCCTCCCAAGGCCTGCCCACAATCTGCACCCCAATCGGCATCCCCCCCGCCGCACGGCCCACCGGCACCACCGCCGCCGGATTCCCCAGCAGGTTAAACCACTGCGAATAGCTCATCGCTTTCAAATATTCCACCTTCCGCCCCTGCACCATCCATTCCCGCTCTCCATGACGAAACGCCGGAACAGCGCAAGCCGGACAAATCAAAATCGGAAAAGTTTCCATCTGCCGCAACAATTTCTCGCGCAAAGCATCACGCACCAGCAAAGTGTTCAACCACTCTCGCCCATCCAGCGCTGGCTCCAGCCCCACGCGCTCCCGCCAAGCCCGATACATCGGGCTCAATTCCGCCTCGCGCCCCTCGACGGTAGCCGCAAACGCCGTTTGCACCGCCCGCCCAAATAAATTCCACCAATGCTGCCACACCCGCTCCAGATTCTGCGGCCGCCAAGCTTCCACCGAAAAGCCCTGCCCGCGCAAAGCCTCGGCCGCAGTACGCACCGCCGCCGCAGTTTCCGCAGTCACAGGAGTCGCGCCGTCATCTTCGAAATAAGCCACACGCAGCTTCAGAATTTCCGCGTCGCTCCAAACGCGCAAAGGCACCGGCGCCGAAGCCGGGTCGCGAAAGTCGTGCCCAGCCATCACTGAAAATAATTGCGCCACATCCGCAACGCTCCGCGCCATCGGCCCCACCACCCCCAACTGCGCAAACGGCCCCGCCGAAGCCGGATAATGTCCCGTGGAAGGCACGCGCCCCGGCGTAGGCTTCAATCCGCAAATCCCGGAAAAATGCGCCGGTACGCGTATCGAACCGCCGCCGTCACTTCCCACTCCCCCCGCCGAACATCCCGCCGCGATCGCCGCCGCCTCCCCTCCGCTCGATCCGCCCGGTGTCCGTTCCCAATCCCAAGGACTATTCGTCCGCCCGTAAAGCGCGTTGTCCGTCTCATAAGCCATCAAAAATTCCGGTACGTTGGTGTTGCCCAACAAAATTGCCCCGGCAGCCCGCAACCGCGCAACCAAAGTCGCATCCTCTGACGGAACATATCCTTTACGCAGTCGGCTCCCGCACTCGCATGGCCACCCCGTCACATCCACCGAACTCTTCACAGAAATCGGCACGCCGTGCAAAGGTCCGAACGAATCCGCGCGCGTGTCCGATCCAACCGCAGCTTCAGCAATCTTCGCCTGCGCCCGCGCCGCGTCCACATCCACATGCACGAACGCATTCAATTTCGATTCGCGGCCGCAATTCAATTCCGCGATGCGCCCCAAATGCGCATCAACCAATTCCACAGGCGAAACAGTCCGCGCCCGAATCTGGGCAGCCATCTCCACAGCCGAAAGAAAATTCAAATCATTCATAGTGAACTCAACAAAAAGCAGGCAAATGCGTCCGCCAGTCTAGCATGCACTCGGCGACTCGCGGTTTTCGCGTGGTAGCGGCCATCCCGCGTTCGCGGGATGTGCGTCTTTGACTTCGACGCGGTAGAATGTTCAACGCACTCAGAAAGGGAGAGTAATGATTCGCTTCGCCCGCGCACTCATTTTCCTGACGATTTTCACTTGTACAGTCATCGGCGCCAGTCAAGAGCAGCAGCAGCCGCAGCAACCAACGCATCACAGAAATGCCCACGCAAAGCCCGCAACCACGAAATCAGAAGACGACTCCACCGCGCAAGAACCCCCCGCCAACCCGCGCGCCGAGGTAATAAGAGAAAACAATTTCGGCGTCTCCCTCATGAATCGCCAGCAATTCGAAAAAGCCCTCGGCAAATTCCAACGCGCCTGCATCCTCGATCCGCAAACGGACATCGGCTGCCTCAATGCCGGCATCGCCTTCCTCAACATGCAGCGCTTCGACGAAGCCCGCGAAATCTTGCAAAAATCTGCGCAGCGCGACCCACGCAATCCCTGGGCTTGGTTCAACCTCGGCCTGATGGAAAAAGCCGGAGGCGACGCCGACGCCGCCATCGCCGATTTCCAGAAAGTCGCCGCACTCGATCCCTACGACGCCGACACCCAATATTTCCTCGGCCTGATTTATTCCCAGCAACAACAATACGAAAAAGCTATCGCCGCCTTCCAACGCGCGCTCGTGCTAAATCCCTTCCAGGTCTCCGCCGAATTCGGCATGGCCCAGGCTCTGCAACGCAGCGGCAAGACCGCTGAAGCCAAAGTACACTTCGACCGTTTCCAGCACATGACCTCGCAAAAACTCGGCAAGCCCGTAAGCTTCATCTACGGCGAGCAAGGAAAATATTCCTTGGCCGAAGTCCTGCAACCAGCCCCCGAGCCGGTGCCGCAAGCGCTGCCGGTCCATTTCGCCAACGTCACCGCCGCCGCAAACCTGCCGGTCTCCGCCGCAGCGCGCGTCGCAACCACGCAACTGCACGGCGCTGCCGACACCACTCCATCCGCATCGGGCCGCGCAACTCTCTCCCTGCGAAAAACCCGCACCACGAAATCCACCGCGGAATCGCCCGTCAGTTCGCTCGCGCAATTCCTGGGCAGCGGCGCCTGCATCATTGATTACAACAGCGACGGCAAGCCCGACATGTTCCTGGTGGACGCCGACGGCCGCGGCAACTCCGCGCTCTACAAAAATATCGGCGCAGGAAAATTCGTCAACGTCTCCCGCGAAGCCCATCTCGAAATCCACGGCCAAGGCACAGGCTGCGCCGTAGGTGATTACGATAACGACGGCAAGCCCGACCTTGCCGTCACCATGAACGGCAGAGTCATCCTCTTCCACAACGAAGGCAACGGCACATTCAAAGACGTCACCAAAGACGCCGGAATAGACACCGAGGCGCAAGCCGGCGCAATAGCGCTGGGCCTAACGTTCATTGATTTCGATCACGACGGCGACCTGGATCTCTACGTCACCCGCTTCAACGATTTCCCGCTAGCCAATCCCGCCGAAGCCTTCGCATTCCCAGCAGACGCCGCGCCTCCCGGCAACGTACTGTGGCGGAACAACGGCAACGGCACATTCACGAATTGGACAACCGAAACCGCGCTGGCCGGCACCGCGCCCTCCGTAGGCGCCATTGCCAGCGACATCAACAACGACCGCGCCATCGATTTCGTAGTAACCGGCTGGCAAAAATCCCCAGTCGCCTATCTAAATCCCCGCGAGGGCGCCTTCCAATCCACAACCCCTTGGGGCAGCGACATGCCCGCTCCCACGGCCGGCGTAGTAGCGCTCGATTTTAATAAAGACGGTTGGATGGACCTCGCCTTCACCCACTGGGGTGCACCAGGACTAAGCCTCTGGCGCAACAACGCCGGAAAATCTTTCGAACGCGTAAATCTTCCCGACCTCGACTGGATGCGCGGCTGGGGTATCGCACCCATCGATTACGATGACGACGGCTGGGTCGACCTCGTTGCCGCAGGCGAAGATTTCACTGGCGCAGGCCACATCGTCCTGCTCCGCAACGAAGGCGCCGCCGGTTTCCGCGACGTCACCTCCTCCACAGGCCTCGACAAAATCGCGCTAAAAAATCCCCGCGCTGTGATCGCCTTCGATTTCGATGGCGACGGCGCGACCGACCTGCTAATCACTCAAAATAATCTCCCGCCCGTGCTGCTAAAGAATGACGGCGGCAATCGTTACAACTGGCTAAAAATCGCGCTAAAAGGCGAGAACGACAATAAATCCGCTATCGGCACAAAAGTGGAAATGTACGCAGGCGCCCTGCAACAAAAATGGGAAGTCCCCGGTGCCTCCGGCTATCTAGGACAAGGCCCCGCGCCAATCGTCGCCGGCCTGGGCGCCGAACGCCAAGCCGACGTAATCCGTCTCCTCTGGCCCACCGGCGTCCTGCAGGACGAACTAGAAATCCCCGCGCACAAAGAAGAACTCGTCACAGAAATCGATCGCCGCGGCAGCTCCTGCCCCATCGTCTTCGTGTGGAACGGCGATAAGTTCGAATTTCTAGCCGACATGATCGGCCCCGGCATCGTCGGCCACTGGACCGGCCCCAACCAACGCAACCTTCCCAACCCCGCCGAATATTTCAAAGTCACTGGCTCGCTAGTCCAACCCCAAGGAGGCCGCCTGCGTTTCAAAATGCTCGAACCAATGGAAGAGCTCGACTATCTCGACCAAGCTCGCCTCCTGGCGGTAGATCATCCGACGGACGTCGAAGTCTATCCCAACGAACATTTCGCCAGCGAACTCCCCTTCCCGCAATTTAAGGTAATCGCCAGCCGCGAGGCGCATCTCCCCGCCGGAGCCTGGGACGATCACAGCCGCGATCTCCTGCCCCTGCTCCGGGAGCAAGATCACAAATATGTCACGAACTTCCCGCTCGCCCCCTACACAGGCTTCGCCGAAATGCACTGGATCGAACTCGACCTCGGCGATTGGGATTCCTCGCACCCGCTCCGTCTGCTCATGGACGGCTTCACCGATTATTTCAGCGCCAGCTCCATGTACGCCGCATGGCAAGCCGGAATCACTCCCGTCCCACCTTACGTCGAAGTACAAGACGGTTCCGGCCAATGGGTCAGGGTGATTGACGACATGGGCTTTCCCGCCGGCCTGTACCGCACCATGGTCGCCGACCTCAGCGGAAAAATTCCGCCCGGAGCTCGCTTCATCCGCATCTCCACAAATCTTCGCGTCTATTGGGATCGCATCCGCGTGGATAATTCCCCCGAAGACACCGAATTCAGACTCAGCGAAGTTCCCCTAGCCGAAGCCAAGCTGCAATTCCGCGGCTACCCCCGCGTCGTTGAAGGAAATCCGAAAAACGATCTCTCCTACATCTACGAAGACGTCAGCGCCACGGGCCCTTACGCCCGCCAAATCGGTAATTACACACGCTACGGCGACGTAACTGACCTCATGCGAAAAACCGACGACGAATACGTAATCTTCGGCTCCGGCGATGAAGTCGCCGTCGATTTCGACTCTACTCATCTGCCGGATGTCCCCAACGGCTGGACCCGCGACTATTTCCTCTACGCCAACGGCTTCGCCAAAGACATGGACTTCTACGCCGCCCACGGCGACACCGTAACCCCGCTACCCTTTCACACAGATGTGCCCTACCCTTATCCCGACGGCGTAGCATACCCAGAAGACCCACAACACTTAGACTACATATTGAAGTACAACACCAGAGGCGTAGCAGGCCCAGCCGGCGAATCCTTCCGTTTCAATTACCCGACGCCGGAAAAATAACCGCCGCCGTCAGCGAAAACAATCACCACGCAGGCCAATCGTACGATGCGATGGGTTTGTGTAGCGCCGGCTTTAGCTGGGCGCAGTTGACTTCGCCTTTGAAATTGTGGCGGCCGCGCGCCCGGACTAAGCCCGTATCGATCATAGGAGATCGGTTCGGTTCCCGCAGCGCCCGTGATTGCGCCAGAATCGGTAGCGATCATCACTTGCACCGCCCCTGCAGGCTCACGTGACAGCGTTTTCGAGCTGGCATGAAACGAAATCCCGTTTCTCGTCACCATAACTAAGAGAATATTCACCAAAGACGTAAATTGACATTAAGGAACTATGAACTTTGAGGCGAGGCAGCCTCACCAGGAGCGTTGATCGCGCTGCGATCTGCCCTGGTGGGTCGAATCAGACGTCGCCTCGCAAGGGCGCGCTATGAGCATCGTTGATCACGTTTCCGGCAATTGTGCTGGACCCAATCCGGACGACCTACCGAAGCGCTTGCTGGAGCCTATCCGTCGAGTACTATGCACGGGCGATCCGGCGGCTACTATAGATCGGTTATTTGTATCGGAACATGTTAAGGACCTGCGATTGATCATCGCATTTGCACTGGTTACCGTACTGGCAGTTCTCTTTTTCGGACTCCCCGGATCACTCGCAGCTGCATGGTTCGTTCGAGGTAAAGATTGGAGCTCTCAGCAGGCTGTCTTTTCTGCTTTACGTGGCTTCGTGGCCTTTTATGCTCCCATTCTTGGCATTTTCGGAGCCGTTCTCGCCTGGGCTTATCAGGCAGGTAGCGCAAGACTTGGTATCGTCGATCTATTTGCCTGCGAAATAGATACGCTCTGCCGTGTTGCCTTGGTCGTGGACAGCGTGCCTCGGGCGATTGGAGCCTTCCAGCATGGTTCGCCAGGACGGAACGCTGCGGGCAATTCGGCATCACCTACTAGCCATTTCACTTCCGAGGAAAACTACTTCCCCGTCTTCGAGAACAATACGCGCGACCTACAATCGCTGGAAGCGCGGGTCGTGGTCAATATCACTGCATCCTATACGTATATGAAAGCGGTTCGTGATTCTACGCGCGCTCTGATGGACATGTCCGCATCTCCGAATCAGCCCGAACCGCGATCGGACAAGGCATCAACGTACTCTCCATGGCAGGACGCCGCGCGGAATGTGATTTATATGATGTTTCTTGGTCTGGAGAGCGCACGCAAGGCAATCCAAGTCCTGGTCGAGTTCGAACCCGATCAAACAGAACGCATGATTGTAATTCTGGTTAGTGAACTGGAAGCGTATCGTTTTCTCCGTGAGCAGTTTACGGACGAGGACGACCTACGATGCCGACGCCTCCAGCTTCGTGAAGCTGGTTACGAAAAGCTTGTGCCCCACCTATATGATCTTGTGAAAGCAGGCCGGGCATCAGAACCTTCAAACTGGGAACTTGCTTGGAGATTAGTACCTGAACTGATGCGCAAGTACGATGCGGTAATGACCTTCTCCCAACCTTCTCGTCTTGCTGCCACCGCATGAAGCGCAGATCCGCGAGCCAGGGCACTCGCTAGGATGCTGTTCAAATCCATCGACACGAAGCTCGGAGAAGAGCGCCAGCTGTTCAAGAATCTCGAAGATGGAGAGCCCCAGTCCTTACTCGTCGCAGGCAGCCACAGTTTCGTTGTTCCTCTCACGGGTGTTCCGTCCCGAGACTCCGGCCGAAGCCCGCAGTGAAGTCGCGCAGCAAGCTCCCCAGAAACCCGACTTCATCAAGGTATGGGTAGACGATTTCTGGGGACAGTATCCGAAGATGCCACCTGAAATCTATGCCGCAATCATCGACGAAGCGCACAAAAACGGACTGCGCGTGGCAGCGCATGTATTCCATCTGGAGGATGCGCGCTTGCTCGTGGCGGATGGAGTCGATGTTCTCGCGCACAGCATTCGAGATGCTGACGTTGATAACGCGTTAATCGCAGAGATGACGAAACATAATGTCGCCTACATACCAACGCTTTCGCTGGACGAATTCGCGTTTGCGTATGGAGATTCACCCAACTGGGTCAACGATCCCTTCTTCACGGAAGCATTAGATCCCGGATTGCTGGAGATGATCACCAGCCCAGAGTACAAAGCGAAGGTGCCATCGAACAAGGTGACTGCGCAGGAGGAAACTGCATTGCCGCAAGCGACGCGCAATTTGAAGAAGATCTATGATGCCGGCATTCTCGTCACATTAGGCACGGATTCCGGTGCCACTCCAATCCGTATTCAGGGGTTCGCCGAGCATATGGAATTGGCGCTGATGGTCCAGGCGGGCCTCACCCCCGTTCAGGCGATCACTGTTGCCACGTCAAACGCAGCCAGGCTGCTCCGCATTGAAGACCACTACGGAACGCTTACCGCCGGGGAAAAGGCGAATTTCATCATTTTGGAAAAGGACCCATCGCAAGACATTCACAACACGCAAACCATTCGCGCCGTTTGGAAGGATGGCAGCAAGGTTAGCGACGGACCACTCGTTGCAAAGACCTCCGCAACTCTGCGATAGCCTTAGGCGAAGGTGAACGTCGCGATCAAGGGAAGCAGCGGAAATTCTGCATCGGCGTAGAACGATTTGACCAATCCGCTCTTCGGAAGCTGACCCAACATCGATCATGCAGTCCGCTTGCTTGCCGCCTACATAGCGTGATAATTTCGGTCTTTCCGGAAGCACGTGCAATAACTCACGCAACGATGTCGCCGTCTAATTCAAACGCTCAAAACTCGAAAATCAGCGGGCCTGCACCATATGCCTCCGCGCCCGCGCGCGAGCCTGTCTTCTGGCGCGTCGAAGGCAGCCTGCTCAATCTCACCGCCGTCCGCCCGGTCGGCTTCTTCGCCTGGAATTCGCAAAGCTTCCTGGAACGCTGGACGCGCCGCGGCGCCATGGCCATCCTCGCCGTCGCCCGCCCCTTCCTCTACATCACCGATCGCGTCTTCGCCACGCGCCTCCTCCACACGGTCTTGCGCGGAGTCAGCCGCGACCGCCTCGACCTCCTCGGCGAAGAATTCTTCGAATATTTTCTGAAGCCACGCTTGAAGCAGCCAGGCATTGCCAGACTGCAAGAAGCGATCGCCGAAGGAGGCGAAATGGTCTTGGTCAGCCAGGGCCTGGACCACATCATGCGCCCGCTGGCAAAGCATCTCGGCATCGCGCGCATCATTTCCAATCGCCTCGATTTCCGTGAAGGCATGGCCACCGGACGCCTGCTCGATCCCGTAATCCGTCCCCGCGGCGCTTTCGCTAGATTCACAGGCAGCCAACCCGACGGCCGCGTCCCACGCGAAAAATTAATCGCCATTCTCGGCTTCGAGAAAAACCCGCAAGTCCTCGACGAAGCCATCAAACCAGCCGAACGTGCCGCGCCCAAAGTGTACGTCCCGGTAGTCCACTACGAATTGCGCAATGGCCACCAAGCCTTTTCCGCTCGCGCCGCGCTCCGCGAAAAAAACATCCTGCTCATCGGCGCCACAGGCTTCATCGGAAAAGTTTGGCTGGCAAATCTCCTCACCGATCTCCCCGAAATCGGCCGCATCTTCTTGCTAGTCCGCCGCAATCGCGCCAACACTTCCCTGCAGCGCCTGCAACGCGTCATCGAAGAATCCCCGGTATTCGAAAAACTAGCCGAACGTCACGGCGACAAATTCGCCGAATTTCTCACCGAGCGTATCGAAGTGGTCGACGGCGACGTCAGCAAACCGAACCTCGGCCTCAGCCCGCAAGACCAGCAAAAACTCTGCCGCACTCTGGACGTAATCGTCAACAGCTCCGGCCTGACCGATTTCAACCCCGACCTGCGTGACGCCCTCGCCGTAAATGTCCGCTCCACCGCCTACGTCCTGGATTTCCTGAAAGAATGCGCCCACGCCTCTCTGCTGCATCTCTCCACCTGCTACGTAGTAGGCCAGCGCGACGGCCGCGTCCTCGAAGAATTGCCGAAAAACTACACCCCGCGCGGAGTCCCTGACTACGACGCCGTAAAAGAATGGCAATCGCTCGAAAACCTCATCAAAGAGACAGAAGCCCGCGCTGAATCACCCGAAGTAACCGCCGAACTCCGCCGCGCCGCGCAAAAAAAAGAACACGCTGCCAAAGATCTCCAAGGGCAAGCGCTGGAAAATCAAATTCGCAAGAATCGCGTCCGCTGGCTCCGCCAAACGCTCACCGACGCAGCGTCGCGCCGCGCGATCGAACTTGGCTGGCCCAACACCTACACATTTACCAAGAGCCTCTCCGAATCCCTGATCTACAATTTTCTCGACGCCAATCCTTCCGCCGCAATCGCCGTAGTCCGCCCCGCCATCGTCGAATCATCACTAGAAAAGCCGTTCCTGGGCTGGAACGAAGGCATTAACACCTCCGCCTCGCTCTCTTACCTGCTGGGAACTTTTTTCCGCCAGCTCCCCACCAATGAATCGAAGTGCCTCGACCTCATTCCGGTCGATCTCGTCTGCCGCGGCATGACCCTGATCTCCGCCGCGCTGGTCACCCGCCGCCACCAGCGCGTCTATCAATTAGCCACCTCCGTCGCCAACGCCTGCAACATGCGCCGCTCCATCGAACTCACTGGCCTCGGCCACCGAAAATTTTATCGCGCCCACACCGACATCCAACAACGCATGCGCCTGCGCTTCGACGCCATTCCCGTCTCCAAAACGCGCTACAAAGCCATCTCCGCCCCCGCGCAAAAAGCCGTAGTGCAAGCTATCAATCGCGCCACGGAGCCGTTCGCCTCCAAGCCTCCACTAGCCCGCCAGGAACGCGAGCTCGAAAAAGTCGTGAAACTCATCTCCCTCTTCGAACCCTTTATCCTGCACAACGATCACGTCTTCGAAGCCGCCAACGTCGAGCGCCTCAGCGCCGCGCTTCCCCCAGACGAACAAGCTGACTTTGGCTACGATTCCCGCGCCCTCGACTGGTGGGATTACTGGATCAACGTCCACATTCCCGCCCTGCGCAAGTGGTGTTATCCTCTCATCGAAGGACGCCAGCCGGAATCGCGTCCCCGGCGCTCGGTGCCGCTCGGCTCACGCGACGACGCGAATGCCACCACCGCCGCGGGAGCAGCAGGTGCCGCGAATGCGGCATCGACAAGGTCGGGTGCAGCAAACTCGGGTCCGACAACGGCATCCTGACACTCAATTATTGTGGCTATCCTCCTGACCGGTTCCACCGGATATATCGGCGCGCACATCGCGTCGAATTTGCTTACGGGCCATTCCGACCCGCTGAATCTGCTCGTCCGCGCCCGCGATGAACAGGAGGCGCAAGAACGCCTCTGGCGCGCTCTCCAGCTCCATCTGGATTTTGCGCGCTTCGACGAACTCCTGCACACACGCATCCGCATTTTTCGCGGAGATCTCACCGACGCGCATTTCGGACTTTCCGACGACGACTACGCGCAACTCGTCCGTAGCACGGAGTCCGTAATCCACTGCGCTGCATCGCTGAATCGCAAATCTGAAAAAAGCTGCCTCAACGTAAATCTCCGCGGCACGCTCGAAGTCATCCAACTAGCGCAGCGCGCCCGCGACCTGCATGGCCTCCGCCGCTTCAGCCACGTCAGCACGGTTGCCGTAGCCGGACAACGCTCCAACGAAGTAGTCCAGGAAGACACCGCGATCGATTGGAATCGCTCCGACTACGATCCCTACGCACGCACAAAAAAATTCTGCGAGCACATGGTCCGCCAACTGTTGCCCGACGTTCCACGCACCATCTTCCGCCCCAGCATCGTCCTCGGCGATAGCCGCCGGCCCGAAACCAATCAGTTCGACATGGTGCGCGCCTTCGTCTTCCTAGCCAGCCTCCCGATGCTCCCCTTCCGCCCCGGCGACCGCATTGATATCGTTCCGGTAGATTTCGTCGCGGACGCCGTCGCCACGCTGCATCAAAAAGAGAATCCCGCGCACGAGATTTACCATCTCTCGTCCGGTCGCCAGTCGGAAACCTTCATCGAATTAACAGAAGCACTCTCGAGGGCACAAGACAAGCGCGGTCCCGTCTTCGTACCCAGCTTCGAAAAATCCACCGAAAAAATCGTCAACGCCCTCGCAGGCCGCGCCGGAAAAATCGGCGGCCTGGCCACGCTCCTGAAAGTCTTCCTCCCCTATCTTTTGTGGAACACAGTCTTCGACAACACGCGCGTCGCCGAAGAGCTCGGCCGCCATCCCGCCCCGTTCTCGCAATACAGCCTCCCGCTGCTTCGTTTCAGCCGCGAAAATCATTTCGTCTTCAAATATCGCGAATGGCCCGCCGACGCTCCCGTCCACGCCGCGACGCGCGACGCGAACTTTTCGCAGGACCCGCGCCAATGACCGATCTGCTCCTGGAAACCTGGGTCAGCGGTCTCATCGAACTCAACAAGTTCGAATGGATGCTCGGCGCCGGACACGCCTGGCAGGCCGGCACAAAATTGAAGCTGCTCTTCGCTGGATACAATGGCACGCGTAACACCGGCTCCGACGTCCGCGTCGAAGAAATGATCCGCCAGGTCCGCCGCATCCTGGGCGACGAAAATCTCGCCCTCAGCGTCATGTCGCAAAATTTCGATCTCACCCGCGGATATTTCGGCGACGCGCGGCAGGTGCATCTCCCCGACGTCTTCCCGCCATTCCTGCACAAAGTAGTCCGCGAAAACGACGGCGTGGTAGCCTGCGAAGGCTCCATGTTCAAAAGTAAATTCGCCAACGCTCTTACCACCATGATGATCGGCGCGCTCGGCATCGCCTCCGCCCAAAATAAATTAAGCATCGCCTACGGCGCCGAAGCAGGCGCCATGGACCCGCTCCTGCAAAAAATGTGCCAGCGCTACTGCCGTGATTCCCTCATCATCACCCGCAACGTCGAATCGCAAGCCGTCCTCGGAAAACTCGGCGTCCCCACCGAACTCGGCACCGACACAGCGTGGACTTTCGAACCGCTTGCCTCCGACTACGGCCGCAAAGTCCTGCACGACGCAGGCTGGGATGGCGCAACACCCGTACTCGCCGTCTGTCCCATCAATCCTTTCTGGTGGCCGGTCAGCGCGTCGCTAACGAAGTGGTTCGCGCACTCCGTAGCGGGCGCCTACAAAAAAAGCTACTACCGCACGATTTATTTCCATCGCTCCGGCTCGCAAGTAGACGCTGGCTATGAAAAATATCTATCAGAAATGGCCGCAGGCATCGCCGGCTACCAAAAATCGCGCAAAGTTTTTCCGGTAATGGTCGCCATGGAAATGCTCGACCGCGATGCCTGCGAGCGCGTCGCGGAAAAATTAGGTGGCGCACCCGTGTTCGGCTCCGGTCGATTCAACATGTACGAGCTCGTCAGCATCCTCCGCTCCTGCGATCGCCTGCTCTCTTCGCGCTACCACGCGATCGTCACCACCATGCCCGCTGGAATTCCGTCCGCCGGCGTCACGATGGACGAGCGCATCCGCAATCTCCTGCGCGAACGCGGCCACGAACATCTCCTCATGCGCGTGGATGAATCCGACCTGGGCAACAAAATCGTCGCGGCGCTGCGCGCGCTCGATGCCGAAGCGGAAGAAATTCCCGGCGCCATGGAACGCACCGTAGCCCGCAATCTCCAACTCATGGCCCGCATGGGCACCTATCTCGAAGAGCAAGTCGCGCGTCGCTATCCGCAATTTCCCGTGCGCAAAGGCGTCCTCGGCTGGGAAGATTATTTACCCCCGCTTGGCCCCGGCCTTCTGAAACTCCTCGAAAAACACAGCGGAGTCCTCGCCGCATGACATTCGTCGAAAGTATTTTCGCCCAGCTGCAAAAATACGCCAGCGAACCGGTGCTCCAGGAAATTCACGGCGAAAAAATTCACTCTGTCTCCGGCAGCGAGTTGCTCGCCATGACTCAGCAAGCCCGCCACTTCCTGCTAGCCCGCGGATTGCAAAAAGGCGACCGCTGCGCCCTGCTAGCCCCCAACAGCATTCGCTGGGCCGCCCTCGATCTCGCCCTGATGGCCGAAGGCATCGTCGTCGTGCCGCTCTACGCGCGCCAAGCTCCCGCCGAACTGGTCGCGATGCTGCAGGACTCCACACCCTCGCGCATTTTCTGCCTCGATGCCGCCATAGCCGCGGAAATAAAAAAACTCTGGCCGCAAGCCCCGCAAATCTCCCTTCTCGAAGGCGTCTACGCCGGCGAACTAAGCCCCCTCACGCCGCCCACGCACCACGAAGACTCCGACGTAATTTCGATCATCTATACCTCGGGAACTTCGGGCGAGCCCAAAGGCGTAGTCCTCACCGCCGGAAACGTAAACCACATCGTCAGTGCCACAAATTCTCGCCTCGATAAACTAATGGGCTCGCGCACCCAACCCGACCGCATTTTCCATTACGCGCCATTCTGCTTTGCCGCGTCCTGGATTCTTCTTCTCACCGCCCTTTCACGCCACAGCGTCCTAGCACTCTCCACCGACCTCGCCAAGCTTGCCGACGAACTAAAAATCGCCGCCCCTGAATATTTCCTGAACGTCCCCACGCTGCTCGAGCGCGTGCGCGCCAGAATTCAGAGCACCGTCCAGGCACGCGGTGGACTCGCAACAGCAATTTTCCCGCGCGCCCAGCAAGCCTTCATCCGGCGTCACAATAAACAATCCCGGTTTGGCGATTCCCTCTGGCTCGCGCTCGGCAACTCTCTGATGTTTCCCGCGATCCGCAAAAGTATCGGCCCCAACCTGAAAGCCCTCATTTGCGGCTCAGCTCCGCTAGCCGTCGAAACGCAACTTTTCTTCATAATGCTCGGTATCCCGGTCCTGCAGGTTTATGGCCTCACCGAAACCACTGCCATCTGCACCGCCGACGATCCCGCGCGGGTCGAGCCCGGCTTCGTCGGCCCCACAATCCCCGGCGTCGAAATGAAGCGCGCCGACGATGGAGAAATTCTGGTCCGCGGCCCCAATATTTTCAGCGGATACTGGCAGCGTCCCGTGGAAACGGCGAAAGCCCTGCAAGGTGGCTGGTTCCACACAGGCGATCAAGGTGAACTCAACGAAAAAGGCAACTGGCGCATCACTGGCCGTATTAAGAACTTGATTATCCTCAATTCCGGCCACAACATCGCGCCCGAGCCAATCGAAGAAAAGCTAGTGCAACACCTAGCCGAAGCCCAACAGGTAGTCCTCATCGGCAATCAGCGCAGCTTTCTCGCCGCCCTCATCACGCCCAACGCCACGAACGGCGCAAATAAATTAACCGACCAACGAATTCAGTCCGCCATCGAATCCGTGAACGCCGCGCAGCCCCACTACAAACAAATTCGCGCATTCCACATCGTCCCCGAACCCTTCACCATGGAAAGCGGCCTGCTCACCACCATGGGCAAACTAAAACGCGACGCCATCGCCGCGCGCTTCAACGCTGAAATCGAGGCGCTCTACCAGAAGAAACCCTCATGAACATTTTCCAAGGCAAAACACTCTCCTGGCACGTACTCGACGGCACCATCGAGCTGACCCTCGACCGCGCCCCCTGCAACGAAATCGGCCGCGCCACTCTCTCCGACCTAGAAAAATTCATCGCCGCGCTTCCATCCCTCCAACGCGAAGCCCATGCTCTGATCATCAGCAGCAGGCGCAAAGAAGGTTTCTGCGCCGGTGCCGATCTTCGCGAAACCTATCGCGTGGCCCAATCGCTGCCGAAAGACGAGCGCCTCGCCGCCCTGCGCGATTTCCTCGAACGCATTCATCACGTAATGAATATTCTCGATGAAGCCCCGCTAACCACCATCGCCGCGGTCCACGGCGTCACTTTCGGCGGCGGTTTCGAACTAGCGCTAGCCTGCGATCTGATCGTCGCCGATAAAATGACCCGTTTCTGTTTCCCCGAACTGCGCCTAGGGCTCATTCCGGGCTTCGGCGGAATTCCGCGCCTTAAACGCGACCTCGGAAACGCCGTAGTTCGCGACCTGCTCCTCACCGGCCGCAGCATCAACGCCGCAAAAGCGCAAAGCGTCGGCCTGGCAAGTCAAGTGGTAGCCGAAGGCGACGCCCTCCGCGTAGCTCGCTCCACCGCAGCCCAATTGAAAAAATTCGATCGCGACACAGCCGTCGCCGCCAAAAAATTCATCAAACCAATCCCCCACGAAGCGCTCCGCCTCGAAATCGAAATCTTTTGCGACCTTTTCATGCGGCCAGCAGTAGACGCCGGCCTGCGCAAGTTCGTAGAAAGCAGCGACGCGCTCCCCTACCTCCCCTAGCCCGACGCACCGACCATGCAGACCCAACCAAAATTGTGGCAAGATAGAAAGACATGAACAGCCTGGACAAAACCACCGACGAAGTCCTCCGCCTCGCCGCCGAACATTTCAAAGTCGAGCGCGATCAGCTCGCCCCCGACGACGATTTCTTCAAGAAGCTCGGCATCAACAGCCTCCAGGCACTCGACCTCCTCACCCGCATCGAACAGCACTTCCAAATTGAGCTCCCCGACTACGAACTCCAGGGCGTAACCGATTTCCGCACCCTCGCCCAACGGATTCAATCACGCCTGTAATGCTGGATCTGCGCCAATACAATTCGCTGGGAGAAGCGCTGCGCGCCGCGCTCGATCGCTGGCCCGATGAAATCTGCCTGATCGAGGCCGATCGCGAACGCGAAAACGTCCGGCTCACGTATCGCCAATTCAAAGAGCAAGCGCTCCCCCTCGCGAGTAGGCTACAAAACGCAGGACTGCAAGACGGCACACGCGCCGCCATAATAATGACCAATCAGTCGAAATGGCTGATCTCCGCCCACGCCATTTTCTTCTGCGGCGGTGTGCTGGTCCCGCTCGATTACAAACTAACCGCCGCTGAACAACTGCAGCTCCTCGCACACTCCCGCGCAGAATTCCTAATCATCGAGTACCACCTCTGGCGCGCAATGACCCAAGCCGAACAATTCAAGAATCCAGCCGCTCACACAGTGCTCGTCACCGAAGCCCCTCCAAACGCCGATCTAGCCGGCGCGCATCGCTGGGAACATTTTCGCGCCGAAGCCGAGCCCACATTCATCCCGCGCAAACGCAACGATCCCGCCTGCATCGTCTATTCTTCCGGCACCGGCGGCCGCCCCAAGGGTTGCGTCCTCGCCCACGACAATTATCTCGAGCAATGCGTCGCCCTCACGTCGCTCTATCCGTTCTGGCCCGGCGTGCGCTACCTCAGTATTCTCCCCACAAATCACGCAATCGACTTCATGGTTGGCTTCATCGGCCCCTTCACCTGCGGCGCCACGGTAGTGCATCTGCGCACCCTGCGCCCGGAATTTATCCGCGAAGCGTTTACCAAATACAAAATCACCTACATGGCGCTCGTCCCCATGATTCTGAAAAATCTCGAACGCGGCCTGCGCCAAAGATTCGCGGAATTGCCGTCGAGCAAACGCAAAATCCTAAACGCGCTGATCGCGACGAATCGCGCATTGACGCGCCGGCGCCCCCATCTGAAAATCAGCCGCGCCTTGCTGCCACAGGTACACCAAGCTTTCGGAGGCCAGCTGCGCGCCCTATTTGTCGGTGGCGCCTTCACCGAGCCCGAAACGCTGCAATTTTTCTACGATTTGGGAATTCCAGTAGGAAATGGCTACGGCTGCACCGAGGCCGGCACGACGATCACAGTTAACGATCTAAAGCCGTTTCGTTCAGACACCGTTGGCAAGCCGCTCCCCGGGATGGAGGTAAAAATCGCGAACCCCGGCGCCGAAGGAATCGGCGAAGTCACCGTGCGCAGCCGCACACTCATGTCCCACTATCTCGACGATCCCGAAATGACCGCTGAAACCATTGTGGACGGCTGGCTCATGACCGGAGACCTCGGCCGTCTCGATCCCTCCGGCCATCTCCAGCTCTTCGGCCGCAAAAAAAATATGATCGTCACCGAAGAAGGCAAAAATATTTATCCCGAGGATGTCGAAACCTGTTTTGCCGGGCTCTTCGTAAAAGAATTCTGCGTCTTCGCCGCGAATTATCTCTGGCCGGCCCGCACCATGGTCGGCGAACAACTCGTCCTGGTCCTGCATCCGGAAAGCGCGCAAGAAATTGACGAAGCACTGTTGAAAGACGTCGCCGAACGCAATCGCCGCCTCCTGAATTACAAACGCATCAGCGGTTACCTCGCCTGGGATCGCGACTTCCCGCTAACCGCCTCCCTGAAGATCAAGCGCGTCGAACTAGCCGAACAAATCCGTCAAAAGCGCGACCGTTCCGCCATGGTGCCGCTTTGATTCACGCCGCCGTTTCATCGCCGGAGAGCTCGCGCCAGTGAGCACCCTATTTCTCGCGATCGTAAATCCCGCGGCCGGCGGCGGACGCTCCGGCCAGCTAGCCGCCGGCATGTTAGCCAGAGTCCGCCAAACAGGAATCACGCTCACCGTCGCGTACACCACTCGTGCCGGCGAAGCCGCCGAAATCGCGCGCCAAGCCTACGGCGAAGGAATCCGAAATTTCCTGGCAGTCGGAGGCGACGGCACCTCCTTCGAAATCATCAACGGTCTGTTCCCAGCCGCCGAAACGCACGGACGCCCCACGCTGGGCCTGCTGCCGCTCGGCACCGGCAATTCCTTCCTGAAGGATTTCAGCAAGCGCGGCGTCGAACACACCATCGAATCCCTGCAAAATAATGCCCGCCGCCCCTGCGACATAATTCGCCTCCGCCACGCGCAAGGCGAACTTTATTTCCTGAATCTCCTCACGCTAGGTTTTCCCGCCGACGTAGCCGAAACCACCAACCGCCGCTTCAAACGCTGGGGCGAACTCGGCTATATCCTCGGCGTCTTCACCCGCCTCGTCCATCTCGAACATCTCGCATTCCCGCATCGACGAGCCGAAGCAGAAGAATTCGATCGCAATCCCGCTCTGTTCCTCTCCTTCAACAACAGTAAATTCACCGGCGGCCACATGATGATCGCCCCCAACGCCGATCCCACCGACGGCCTGATCGAATACGTCCGCTGGAGTCCCATCGGCCGCCTCGGTCTGATCTGGACTCTGCCGCGCCTCTTCACCGGCTCGCACATTACTCATCGCAAAGCATTCCGCGCTGCAACAAAGCGCATCGATTTCGAACTATCCGGCCCGGTAAACGTAATGGTAGACGGCGAAAGCGTCCGCCTCGAATGTCAATCGCTGGAAATTCTCCCGGCCGCGCTGGACGTGATCGTATGAAACACGCCTACCTCAGCGTCCGCTCCGCGCTCCTGTGGGCGATCAGCGGAATCCATTTCGCTGTAGTCGGCACAATTCTCATCGCGCTCGGCGCAGTCGTTGACCCGCGGAAGAACGATTGGCCGCAACGCTTATTCTTCCGCAACATTCTGCGCCTAGCAGGCGCGCGTTTCGAAGTTCGCCGCGCCGCACAATTCGACGCCACGCGCACCAGCATCTTCATCTGCAATCACGTAAATCTTTTCGACCCGTTCGTCGTCTACTCCGCCATTCCGCAATTCCTGCGCGGCTTCGAACTCGAATCTCACTTCAAAGTCCCCGTGTACGGCTGGATGATGGGCCGCTTTGGAAATATTCCCGTGCCCGACGCGCCCAGCCGCGAAGGCCTCGAAATCATGACCCAGCGCGCCAAAGCCGCCCTCGATTCCGGCGTCAGCCTGGTCGCTTTCGCCGAAGGCTCGCGCACACGCGACGGCCACGTGCAGCCATTCAAAAAAGGTATCTTCAGCATCGCGCAAAGATTCGGAATCCCCCTCGTCCCGGTAAGCATGGTCGGATCCTACCAATTCTTCCAAACCGGCCACTGGATGCTGCATCCCGAAAAAATCACGGTCTACATTCACGATACCATTGACACGACGCAAATCGCCCGCGCCGAAGTGGATGCGCTGCGCCAACTCGTGCAGAACATTGTGTCGGCCCCAGTGGAAGAATCGCTGAAGGAAAATCCAGTGCAGAAGTTCTAAAAACTTTCGCGGATTCAGGCACAAGGCGTCAAGAAATCTGCGTCTCGCTCGCCGCCGGCAACGATCGCCCCGCGCGCAATTCCTGCCAGGTATAAACCACGCGATGAATCACGGTGATCGTCGAAATCGCGGCGATCACCCACAGCACCTGTGCCATGCGATTAAACGCGCCGCCCATGATCAGCAGCACCAGCCGCTCCGGCCGTTCCATGAATCCCACTTTACACAATGGAATAATTGATTCTGCCCGCGCCCGCGCGTAACTCACCATGAACGAGCTGGCCATCGCCACGGCTGCGAGCGCCATATAAAATGGCCGCCCCACCAGCGTGTAATGCACCACCAACCCCATGTACAAAGCGAGATCCGAATAACGGTCCAACGTCGAATCCAGAAACGCCCCGAACGCCGTCACGCGTCCCACGCGCCGCGCCACTTGCCCGTCCGCCATATCCAAAAATCCAGCCAAGAAAAGAACCGCCGCAGCTTGCCGGAACATTCCCATCGCAAAAAGCGCCGCGGCCCACGAATTTACCGCGAGGCCCAAAAACGTAAACATGTTCGGCGTGATGCCCGTCGCCGCCAGGCCACTCACCACGTGGCGCAGCAGCCACCCGCCGCCCTCGCCGATCCAGTAAGTCGGCGGCTTCTTCCGTTCGATGGATCCGTGTTCCATAATCAGAAAATCATACTCCGGTTCCGCGGCAACAAAAACCCGCGCTCATTTCTACCGCAGCGGCATTTCCGGAACTTTTCCGCCGTAACGCAATTTCGGCTCGGTTTGCAGCTGCACTTCGTCCGGAGTAAATCCCGGCGCCACCTCGCGCAGCACCAATCCCTCCGCCGACACGTCGATCACCGCCAGGTCGGTGATAATCGTATTCACGCACTCAATCGCCGTCAGCGGATAACTGCAAGCCTGCACGATTTTCCGCTGGCCGTCCTTCGCATTGTGCTCCATCGTGACGATTAATTTCTGCGCGCCTACAGAAATATCCATCGCGCCGCCGATCCCGCCCGCGCCCTTCGCACCTGGCACGCGCCAATTCGCCAAATCTCCGCGCTCCGAAACCTGCAATCCGCCCAAAATACAAATATCCAGATGACCCCCGCGGGTCATCACATGCGCATCCACCTGCGAAAAATAAGCCGCGCCCGGCACCAAGGTCACCGGCACTTTCATCGCGTCCACCAGATCGTAATCTTCCTCGCCCCCCTTAGCACGCGGTCCCATCCCCAGAATTCCATTCTCGCTGTGAAAATAGACCACCACATCCTTGGGCACATACGCCGCGATCAAATTCGGAATCCCCCAGCCCAAGTTCACATAAGCGCCGTCCGGCAATTCCCGGGCCGCGCGCTCGGCGATCTGCTCTCGCGTCAGCCGCGCCTTAGGCATTGTGAATTCCCTTCGCCACCACGATGCGGTGCACAAAAATCGACGGAGTCACAATCGTTTCCGGATCGAGCGTCCCCGTCTCCACCACTTCGTCCACCTCCACAATCGTGACCTTCGCCGCCGTGGCCATAATCGGATTAAAATTCCGCGCGGCCTTGCGATAAATCAAATTCCCCATGCGATCCGCACGATAAGCCTTGATGAACGCGTAATCCGCTCCCAGCGCCTGCTCCAAAATATAACGCTTGCCGCGAATCAAGCGTTCTTCCTTTCCCTTAGCCACGTCTGTCCCCACTCCCACAGGCGAATAAAACGCCGGAATCCCCGCGCCAGACGCGCGCATGCGTTCGCACAAGATTCCCTGCGGCACCAGTTCCAGCTCCACTTGCCCCGCGTCGAATTGCTGCTGAAAATATGTCGCGCCCGGCCCCGGAAACGCGGCGATCACATGCCGTATCTGCCGGTTCTTGAAAAGAATTCCCAGCTCGCCGTCGCCCGTGCCGCAATTATTGCTGATCACGCGCAAATTGCGCGCGCCACGCCGCGCCAGCCCCTGAATTAGATTGTTGGGAAATCCCGCGCCCCCGAACCCGCCGAACATGACTGTGGCGCCGTCGGGGACATCCGCAACCGCAAGGTCCACCGAAGCAAATACTCTGTCTTTTCGATTCATATTTCAATTTGCCGGAGCGGAGCCGAACTCCGAGCTTCCTACAATAATATAACCGTTTGATTCCCCTCGCCGATAAATACCACAGTCCCCTCGAAACGCCGAGTCGCTCGGCGGGCCACTGTCGTTACGGTTGGAATTACGCCTGTGATTGCACAAAATGCGACAAGAACGAGAGATTGATTTGGCGCGCTGTCGATTGGTTCCAATGATTCGCGTGGGCTTTCGATTTTGTTTCGCTAGCGATTGATTTGAAATGGACAGAACAGGCAGGCTCTGGGGAGAGGTGAAGTTCCGGGCGCAGGTCGTACGCCGCATATCGCATCCTTTCGCGGGCCTTCCATCGGGTGCCGACGCACGCTAACGCACTCGTCGCTCATTGAATATTCGTAGCAATACTGAGGAGGGTAAGGCTTGGAAAAGGAGAACGGTCCAGATCTGACAGTTTTGTGACGCACCATTTTTCACCGCGAACACGCTGCCTCGACTACAATCTCCATCGACGGCCACAACCGCGCCCCAAAGCACAAAATGAATCTTCCCCGCGCCGAAACAATCCCCGACAAAATCGCCGCCACCCCCATCCCCCGCCGCCGCTGGGTAATCGCCTGCGTGCTGGGCCTCGGCGTCCTAATTAACTATTTCGATCGCGTCAACATCTCTGTCTCTCAAGACGCTCTGCACGCCACCTTCGGCATCACCACCGTTCAATTCGGCTACCTCCTAAGCGCCTACAGCTGGACTTACGCCGCGTTGCAACTCCCCTGCGGCGTCCTGCTCGACCGCGTCGGCGTAAAATTAGTCGGCCGCATCAGCACCCTGCTTTGGAGCGTCGCCTCTTTCGGCGCTGCAGCCGCCACCGGCGGGGGAAGTTTCTTCGTCGCGCGCCTCCTGCTAGGCGTCGGCGAAGCACCCACATTCCCCGCCAATTCAAAAGCCATCGGCTACTGGTTTCCATCACGCGAGCGCAGCCTCGCCACCGCCATCTTCGACGCCGCCTCGAAATTCGCCCCCGCCGTGGGCGTCCCGCTGCTCGGCCTGATCCTGATTCACTTCGGCTGGCGCTGGAGCTTCGCCGCTACGGGCATTCTCAGCTTCCTCTATTTTTTATTGTTCTACTGGCTCTACCGCAATCCCAGCGAAGATAAATCCCTCACCGCCGACGAGCGCCAATTCATCCTGCGTGGCGGCGCGCAATCCGAGGGCCGCGCCAAAATAAAACAAAGCAGTTCGATCGCCTACCTCTTGCGCCAACGCAAAGTGCGGGGCCTCGTGCTGGGCTACGCCTCCTACAATTACACTTTCTATCTGCTGCTCACCTGGCTGCCCAGCTATCTTTCCATAGCCCTGCACGTAAATTTGCTCCACTCCGTGCTCTATTCCAGCGTTCCGTGGCTCTTCGGCACGTTCACCGATCTAGTAATCGGCGGCTGGCTGGTCAACGCGCTAATCCATCGCGGAGGCGACGCTTCTCTGGTTCGCCAGATTGTCTTGGTAGGAGGCACAGCGTTCGGCCTCGGCATCCTCGGCGCCGCGCACGCGCACACACCCACCAGCGCGTTATTCTGGATCAGCATTTCGATTGGCGGACTTTCCGCTGCGGCTCCCGTGGGCTGGTCCATCCCGTCATTGATTGCTCCGGAAGGAAGCGTGGGTACTCTGGGTGGAATACTAAACTTCGGAAATCAATTGTCGGCCATCGTCGCGCCGATCGTCACCGGCTACGTGGTCGCAGCCACTCACGAATTCGCCTGGGCCTTCGTGGTCGCCACTACGTTCCTGCTCGCAGGCATCGCCGGCTACATCTTCTGGCTAGGCCGCATCGAAGCAATACCCGAGCCGATCGGCGCGGAGCCAATCGCCGGTCCATCAATATAATCGCAGCGAATCTAGCGCGCGGGATAGTGCTTCGTGTCCTGCGTCCGCGAATTGAAGACGTCGAAGCTTCCATCCCCATGTCCGGTCAATTCCAGATAATTCCCCGCGTCAGGCCCCTGCGGATTGGCGATGAATTCCGCCGCCACGTTGTGCGCCACCCCGCCTTCATCCGAATAATGCAGCTGCCACAAATTTTCCAGCTGCGGCGACTTCTCAATAATGTCCCAAGTCGAAGGTGTGCCGCCCTTCTTTGCTCCGTTATCCATAATCGCCACGCGCGGCGCAATTCCCCACACCATTGCCGGGCTGCTGCTCTGCTGCCAGCCGTGATGCGAGACGATGTACACATCCACGTGGCCCAATTTGTTCACCGGACACATCAATTCCATTTCCTTGTCCCAGGTCAGATCGCCCAGATCTACCACCCGCAGCTTCCCAAAAGTAATCAGCGTTCCCAGCGAACGCAAATTTTCGGTCTTGTCCGCGGGACGTGTCTCCGATTCCTTGCAAGCCGCATTCTCCTGCCCAGCTCCAGGCAGCGGCTCTTCAATCAACGCTCCGTCCGCGCTGATCACCTCAACATGCATTCCCTGAATCGGCAGCACAATGCCCGGTTTGGCCGTGATGCGCTTGTATTTTCCAGTCGCGAGCAAAGCCTGATACGCCTGCCATCCCTGCACCGTAGGCCCGTCTGTACTCTCGCGGTTCTCGCCATGATCAATAAATGTTCCGACGGGAATCCGCGCCGCCAGTTGCGGCACTCCGCCCACGTGGTCCTCATGAAAATGCGTGATCAGCACATAATCAATTTTGCTCAGCCCCGCCTTCTTCGCCACCGCCACGATGCGCTCCGCGTCTCGCCCATTGTTCCCATCCCATCCGGTGTCAATCAGCAATGACTGCTCCTCGGGCGTAACAAACAAAGTCGCCTGCCCTCCCTCCACATCCACAAAATAAACCCGCAACGGCTTCGCCGCCGCAGGGGCAGCCGGGGTCGCGTTCGCGCCACACCGCGGCACAATTGCCGCACACGCCGCCGCAAAAACCACCACGCTCAAAGTTTTGCTGAAATTAAATCCGAAGCGTGCGGAACGAGTCATGTTCAAGGCTCCTAAGTCACCACTCTTCATTTTCGTGAACGCACTTGCCGACAAAGATAGTCAATCCACCACACCATTTCGTCAACAAACTTGTTTCCACGCAGCAGCAGGCCACACGCCCAATCGTGTTCGAGTCAATCTCTGCGACAGCAGTTGAACTATCCCGCCGTCAGATCAGCGCGAGCGGGTCCCCCGCCCTCCGCTTTCTGAAGGTTGGTTGTTTAGACTCCCCACCACCCACCAAGCATGTCCGCAGCCGTCCGTTAAATTTGCCGCACTTCGTGCCTCCGGAGCATCAAACTCTCGCTGGGCTTTGTTGACGCTGCCGGCGAACTTGTCGATCGCCCCAGGCGGCAATTCACCATCGCAATCTTAATTCTCTACGGAAGGAGCATGAAAAGTGAAATTCAGAAAACTGGGTAACACAGGACTGCTCGTCAGCCAAGTCGCCCTCGGCACCATGCAGTTCGGCGGCAAAATGAATATGGGCAACCTCGATCAGCAGGACACCACGCGCATGGTGAAGTTCGCCCTCGACAAGGGCATCAACTTCATCGACACCGCCGACGTGTACAGCCTGGGAGAAAGCGAAACGCTGGTGGGCCATGCCTTGAAAGGCGCAAGGAAGGAAATCGTCCTGGCCACGAAAGTCCGCCTGCCCATGAGCGCAAATCTAAACCACGGCGGCGCCACGCGCGTGAACATCATGCGGGAACTCGAGGACAGCCTCCGCCGCCTGCAGACCGACTACATCGACCTCTACCAAATTCACGGATGGGACAGCAACACGCCCCTCGAGGAAACTCTGCGCGCGCTCGACGACCTCGTGCGCCAAGGCAAGGTCCGCTACATCGGCCTCTCCAACTACATGTCCTGGCAAGCCGCCACCGCCGTGATGCTGCAGCAAAATCTGGGATTGGAAAAATTCGTCACCGCGCAGATGTACTACAGCCTGGTCGGTCGCGGTCTCGAATACGAGTTCCAGTCGTTCGCCGAATATCACAATATCGGCATCCTGGTCTGGAGCCCGCTCGCCGGGGGCTTTCTTTCCGGCAAGTACACTCGCGCGAACCCAACACCCGCCGACACGCGTTTCGCCGAGGCCGGTGCGTTCGTTCCATTCGACAAAGAGATGGGCTATCGCGTAGTAGATACGCTGAAAGAAATTGCAGCGCGACGTCAGGTAAGTCCGGCTCGGGTTGCACTTTCTTGGACGTTAGCACGCCCCGCAGTCAGCAGCGTAATCGTCGCCGCGCGCAAGCTCGAGCAACTGGAAGACAACATCGCCGCCGTCGATCTGCGGCTCGCGCCAGAAGACGTCCGTCAACTCGACGCAATTTCCGACCCCGGCGTCCCTTACCCAAAATGGATGGTCCTGCAACTCGACGTCGCCGAAGATCCGCGCTCCAAAGCTCTCTATCCCGAACGCTACGCCGACGGCGGCGCCTGGAAGGACCTAAGAGGTAGCCGCTGGTCCGGGTAATACCCATATCCCTGCGGCGGGAAAATGCCCATCTGAACGCAGGACTTACGTACCACAAGAGAATTCCGAGACGCTCGTAAGAAGACGCGAAATACCCGACCCAGAAAAACTATTTCTTGAGGTTGGGCGACGCGAGGAATCAGGGGATTTTAGGAATGGTTTCAAGTCCCTATTGGCGGGTGCCCGGTTAGGCCACACCAGTTGTCAGGTGAAACTCGCTAATTTCTAAGCATCCGGCAAAGGCGCGAGGAAGAACGTACAGAAAGCCGCGAACTGGTATAAGCGAGCCTATAGAAATGGGGCGGGAGCGCCGCCTCGAACCTAGCAATCGACCGCCGGAACGCAGGGAATATTCGATCCGCTGCGATTTGATTTCGAAAGGCGATTGCGCTGAACGACGGTGATGCTTACATTGAAGTCGCAAAGATGTGCAAAGCCCGAAAAGGCGGTCAAAAATCCGCACACGCGTTGCTATGACGAGCATTAAAGATGAATAGGAATTACATAACGGAGAGCGGAAGCGAGGATGCAGCATCTCTACTAGGAGAATTGGTCGCAATGCCTCGATAACGGGAAAGCAACTCGCCGCTGAAGACCACATCTCCCACCCATCCCTGTCATGTTGCGATATCATCGCTACGTTTTGTTTCGCATGGAAAGATTGGCATAATGCGGAGCGGCGGATTTGCGCTATTGGGTGAGCCTCACCCAGGACGACGCGAGTAAACGTTTTCACCCGGCAGCACCGCGCCTCGCTCCCGCCCGCTCCGCCGATTGTTTTGCGCCCCGACCGGCGCGGAGATTCGCACCCATGACCACGAAAAAATTACGCAGCCAGGAATGGTTCGGCCGCAAAGACCGCGACGGTTTCATCTACCGCAGCTGGATGAAAAATCAAGGCTGGCCGCACGACATGTTCAACGGCCGCCCGGTCATCGGCATCTGCAACACATGGTCGGAGCTGACGCCGTGCAATGCACACTTCCGCGAAATCGCCGAATGGGTAAAGCGGGGCGTGTGGGAAGCGGGCGGCTTTCCGCTGGAATTTCCGGTCATGTCCCTCGGCGAAACTCTGCTGCGTCCCACCGCCATGCTCTTCCGCAATCTCGCCAGCATGGACGTGGAAGAATCCATTCGCGGCAATCCCATTGACGGCGTAGTCCTGCTGATGGGCTGCGACAAGACCACGCCTTCGCTGCTGATGGGCGCGGCATCCTGCGATCTTCCGACGATTGGCCTCTCCGGCGGGCCCATGCTCAACGGAAAATTTCAGGGGCACGATATTGGCTCCGGCACCGGCGTCTGGCAAATGTCTGAAAAAGTTCGCTCCGGGCAAATGAAACTCGAGGAATTTTTCGAAGCGGAAAGCTGCATGCATCGCTCCAAAGGCCACTGCATGACGATGGGCACTGCCTCGACGATGGCCAACATGGTGGAAGCGCTCGGCATGGCGCTGCCCGGAAATGCCGCCATCCCGGCAGTGGACGCGCGCCGCCACACTCTCGCGCAATTCACTGGCCGCCGCATCGTCGAAATGGTCAGGGAAGATTTGCGGATGTCGCAAGTTCTCACTCGCGCCGCGTTTCAGAACGCCATTCGAGCCAACGCCGCCATCGGTGGATCCACCAACGCCGTCATTCACCTGATCGCCATCGCCGGACGCATCGGCGTGCCGCTTACCCTGGCTGAATTCGACACGCTCGCATCGCACCTCCCGTGCCTCGTAAATCTGCAGCCTTCCGGCACGTACCTGATGGAAGATTTTTTCTATGCCGGCGGCCTGCCCGCCGTTCTGCGCGAGCTTGGCGAAAATGGCGCGCTGGATCGCGACGCGCTCACCGTCAACGGCCAGACCATCTGGCGCAATGTCTCAGAAGCCCCCTGCTGGAATCGCGAAGTAATCCACAGTTTCGCAAAGCCATTCAAAGAAAATTCCGGCATCGCCGTCTTGCGCGGCAATCTTGCTCCCGATGGCGCCATCATCAAACTCTCCGCCTCCAGCCCGCACCTCCTCCAGCACACCGGCCGGGCCGTAGTCTTCAATTCCATCGAAGATTTTTACGCCCGCATCGACCAGGAAAATCTGGACATTGACGAAACCTGCGTAATGGTCCTGCAAAATTGTGGCCCACGCGGCTATCCCGGCATGGCGGAGGTCGGCAACATGCCTCTGCCGCCGAAAGTTCTGCGCAAAGGCGTGAAAGACATGGTCCGCATTTCCGACGCGCGCATGAGCGGCACCGCCTACGGCACCGTCGTGCTGCACGCCTCGCCTGAAGCCGCAGCCGGCGGCCCGCTCGCGCTCGCGCGTTCCGGCGACACGATCACGCTTGACGTTCCCGGCCGCACCATTCGCCTAAATGTGGACGACACCACGCTAGCCGCACGCCTCGCGCAGTGGACTCCGCCGCCAAACCCAGCTCGCGGCTACGTAAAGCTCTACACCGAGCATGTGCAGCAAGCGAATCTGGGAGCCGATCTCGACTTCCTGGTTGGCAAAAGCGGCTCGCCAGTGCCCCGCGACAATCACTAATTGCGGAAGAATAAGTTGCGCAACGAATCGAAGCAGTTCACGTTGCTTTTGAAGTTGTAACGCCGGCGTCCCGCCGGTTCTTTTGTCTTTGACGTTGTCTTTGAATTTGTAGCGGCGTACTTCAGTGCGCCATCTTTGCCTCAAGAATCTCCGGGAGCCTCACATGTTGCGCTGGCGAATCGCAATCCTTGTAAGCGCCGCCATCGCCATCAGCTACCTGGACCGCCAAACTCTCCCCGTCGCGATCAAAGCCATCAGCCGAGATATCCCCCTCACCAACGTCCAATTCTCCAATCTCCAATCCGCGTTCCTCCTGGCCTACGCCTTCATGTACGCAGGCGGCGGCAAACTAGCCGACGCGCTAGGCACTCGCCGCGGCTTCACAGTAATAATGATTTTCTGGTCGCTAGCGTGCGCCAGCCACGGCCTCGCGCTCACTTTCACGATGCTCGCCATAAGCCGTTTCGCGCTGGGCATGGGCGAAGGCGGCGGCTTCCCCGCATCCACCCGCGCCGTGGCCGAATGGTTTTCGGTGAACGAACGGGCCACAGCGATGGGCATCATCAATGGAGGTACCGCCGTAGGAGCCGTCGTCGCGCCTCCGTTAATTGCGCTGATCCTGCTCTACGCCAACTGGCGCTGGATTTTTTTCTTCAGCGGCGCGACGGGCCTGCTGTGGACCGCCTGGTGGCGCGCCGCATACTTCCCACCAGCCGAACATCCGCAACTCACCGAACAGGAACGCGCGAAAATTCCTCCACCGGCCGATCCGGCAGTCACGGCCGTCACAAAAGATATTGCGTGGCTCGATCTACTCCGCTTCAAAGAAACCTGGGGCGTAGTCGCCGCAAAATTCCTGAGCGACGCCGCCTGGTACTTCTATCTCTTCTGGCTGCCAAAATATCTCTACGACGCGCGTAACTTCGACATCAAAGCCGTAGGCGCCGTAGCCTGGATCCCGAACGCAGCCGCAGGTATCGGATGCCTGTTAGGCGGATGGTTCTCAAGCTATCTCGTCCGCAAGAATTTCTCCGTGAACATGGCCCGCAAAATAGCCCTAGGCCTAAGCGCCGCAGCAATGCCGCTAATCCTCCTGGTCGCCCACGCGCCAATCGCTTGGGCGATCGCCATTTTCAGCCTCGCCTATTTCGGCCAGCAATCCTGGTCCACACTGGTGATGGTTCTCCCCACAGATCTTTTTCCCAGCAGCGTAGTAGGCGCAGTAGCGGGCATGGTCGGATTCGGCGGCGCGATCGGCGGCATCGCATTCGGCGCATTGGCAGGCTACCTGCTCGACCACGGCTTCGGCTACAGCACAGTCTTCCAGCTAGCCGCCACATTTCACGTAATCGCTTTTCTCGTGATACTAATCGCCGTGCCCAAAGTCGCCCCGCTCAACATGGCGCGAGAATTAGCAACAGAAACCCAATCGTGAAGGAGCCCCATGAAGATTAAAGAAATTCGCACACGAGCGGTCCGCTGGCGCGGCAAGACGGTTCCCTTGTCTCCGCATTTCTGCACCAATCCCATGGACCTGCTGACGCTCCCGGAAGCCTCCATGCAGACTTTCACCTTCCACGGCTGGCTAATCGTGGAAATTTTCACAGACGATGGCCATGCGGGCGTCGGCAACGCCGCCCTCGCGCCGCCCATCACCAAACAAGTAATCGACCTCTATCTGAAACCGCTACTGATCGGCGCCGATCCGTGGAATATCGAATTCCTCTGGCAGCACATGTACCGCAAGACGATAGCGTTCGGCCGCAAAGGCATCGGCATGGCCGCGATCTCCGCCGTTGACATCGCTCTCTGGGATCTCCTCGGCAAGTCCGCCAAGCAACCAGTCTTTCGCCTCCTCGGCGGCCGCACCAAACCGCGCATCCCCGTGTACGCCAGTCGCCTCTACAGCACCGAGCTCAGCGATCTCGCTGCCGAAGCCAAGCGCTACAAAAAAGAGGGCTATCGCGCCATGAAACTCCGCTTCGGCTGGGGCCCCAGCGACGGCGCCGCAGGCATGCAACAAAATGTTGACCTCGTCAGAACTGTTCGCCAGGCAGTAGGCGATGGCATCGACATAATGGCCGACGCCTATATGGGCTGGACACTCGACTATGCCAAACGCATGCTGCGACTCCTCGAACCCTTCAATCTCCGCTGGCTAGAAGAGCCGGTAATCCCCGACGACATCCACGGCTACGCCGAGCTAAAATCCCACGCCCGCATTCCCATCGCAGGCGGCGAACACGAATTCACGCAGTACGGTTTCCGCGACCTTCTCGGCGCGCGCGCGGTGGATTACATCCAGTTCGACACCAACCGCGTCGGCGGCATCACCCAAGCCCGCAAAATCTCTGCGCTAGCCGAGTCGTATTCCGTGCCCGTAATCCCCCACGCTGGCCAGATGCACAACTACCACGTAGTAATGGCCAGCCTGAATTCCCCCATGGCAGAATATTTCCCCATCGTGGACGTCGAAGTCGGCAACGAACTTTTCTGGTATATCTTCAAAGGTGAGCCCAAAGCCAAAGACGGCTTCGTCGATCTCGACGACAACCTTCCCGGCCTCGGCCTCAGCGTAAACGAGAAAGCCTTGGCAAAGTTCGAGGTGATCGAGTGAGCCGCATCTCATGACCCGACTAATTCAAATCGCAAAAGGCAGAGATCGCGCAGTGGCCGTCGTCGAAGAGCCGCGCCTCCGCCTGCTCCACCACGCCGCGTCCATCTACGCCCTGGCGCACGAAGCCATCGCCCACGGTGTAAAGCTCAGCGCCCTCGTGCAACAGAAACTCTCGAACCTCGTGCTCGAGTACGACGGCATCTACACTGGCCAATCCGAATGGCGCGTCCTCCCTCCCATTGATCATCCCGACGAGCCGGCCCGCTGCGTCGTTTCCGGCACCGGACTCACTCATCTCGGCAGCGCCCGCGATCGCCAAGACATGCACGCCGTCGCCAGCGAAGACCTCACCGACAGCATGAAAATGTTTCGCTGGGGGATAGCAGGCGGCCGTCCCGCCACAGGAGAAATCGGCACGCCGCCCGAATGGTTTTACAAAGGCACCGGCGCGATCCTCCGGGCCCACAATGAGCCCCTGGAAATTCCACCGTACGCAGAAGACGGCGGTGAAGAAGCCGAAATCGCCGGAATTTACATCATCGCTGCCGACGGCCGCCCGCATCGCATCGGCATGGCGACCGGCAATGAATTTTCCGATCACATATTCGAAAAAAAGAATTATCTGAATCTCGCGGGCTCGAAACTGCGCACGCCCGGGCTAGGTCCCGAACTCACGCTCGATCCCACCTTCGACTCCGTCCAAGGAGAAGTGACCATCGAACGCGCCGGCAAAATGCTCTGGAGCAAGAAAATCCGCACCGGCGAATCCGAAATGTGCCATAGCCTGCGCAACATGGAGCACCATCATTTCAAATACGATTCGCACCGCCGCGCAGGCGACGTGCACGTCCATTTCTTCGGCGCCGATTGCCTTAGCTTCGGCGAAGGCATCCGTCTCGCCGACGGAGACGTCATGCAAGTTCAGTTCGCAGGTTTCGGCCGCCCGCTGCGCAATCCGCTGCAGGTGGCCGCTGCCAGACTCGCACTCATCGAGGTTATTTCACTGGGGTAATTTCACTGGAGCAATTCCACTGGGGTGAATTAATAAATGACCAAACCGCGCGTAGCAATCTTAGGATTAGGACTGATGGGCGCAGGAATGGCAGGACGGGTCCTCACTTCCGGATTTCCTCTCGCCGTCTATAACCGCAGTCCGGAAAAAACCGCACCCTTCGCGAAAGCCGGAGCCTACGTAGCCCGCACGCCACGCGATGCCGCCGCCCGCGCCGACATCATAATTACTATGCTCAGCGATGACAACGCCTCCCGCGCCATCTGGCTCGATAAAGAAACCGGCGCCCTGGCCGCAGCCGCTCCGGGCACATGGTTAATCGAATCCAGCACTGCAAGCGTTCAATGGATTCACGAGCTAGCCGCTGCGGCCAAACAGCATCAATGCGAACTCCTCGACGCTCCAGTAACCGGCTCGAAACCGCAAGCCGCCGCGGGCGAATTGCTCTTCCTCGTCGGAGGCTCTGCCGAAGCACTCGCCGCGGTGCGCCCCGTGCTAGCAGCAATGAGTCGCGACGTTCTGCATCTAGGTCCCACCGGCAGCGGCGCAACTCTGAAGCTAATCAATAATTTCCTCTGCGGCGTCCAAGCCGCATCCATAGCCGAAGCCATGGCCCTAGTCACCGCCAGCGGCCTCGATCGCGAAAAATCTCTAGCCGTGCTCGCCGCTGGCGCCCCCGGCAGCCCGCTTCTCAAAGTGATCACCACCCGGGCCGCCGCAAACGACTTCACTCCAAATTTCATCCTGCGCCTGATGGCCAAAGACCTGACCTACGCCCGCGAAGAAGGCGCGCGCCACGGCATAACCATGAACACTGCCACCCCAGCCATCGCCGATTTCGAAAAAGCGATCGCCGCAGGTTACGGCGAAAAGGATTTCTCCGCGGTAATTCCCGCGCTGCAAAAAAAGTGAACTTACCCCTCATTTTGTGGGGATTACATGGCTGTCCGTTGACCAAATTACGCGCCCATCCGCATCATAAAACTCCAGCAGCGGATGACGATCGCCATCCACCGTCATCTTGCCCCGCATGTGCCCCGCGGAGTCCCTCAGCAAGAAGGCTCGCGCTTCCACAGTCGAGTTCTCCGCCCGGACAGTGGGATCCATCTGCGCGGCGACTTTTGCCGGATGGGAGAAAACCGCAGCCAGAAGCATCACCGCCACCGCAATCTTCCAGAACAGGTTCTGCCTTTCCAATCTTGCTACGCGAAGCAGCAAACCGCTGTAATCAACGTCAGTCGTTTTCATCGATGAGCTCCTCGGGCAGCCCGCGCGCCACTCTCCGCTAGAACGACCGAGCCCGAATTTCTTGCAGGAAAGCGCTAGAGGACTCTCAATTTCAGTTTCATTTCCCGGGAACGCCAATCTCCCCGTTGGCGGACCACGCCACAACCCAGTCGTAGGTATTTCCCCTAATTGCGGCCACCACAGCCCGCATGCCAGAATGTATTGCAGGACTGTTCCTAGGGGCAGCGCGGATTCCTACATGCCAAAGACCTTACCCGATCACGCCAAACGAAATCCCACGCAGCACAACATCGAAGCCATCGCCAAACTGGAACAGGATGCGCTCGAACGCCGCACCATGGCCGAGCGCGTCAGCGAGGCCATCGCCAAATTCATCGGCAGCGTGGCTTTCCTCCTGTTGCAAATCTTACTGGTGCTCGCATGGACCGCCATCAATCTCAATTTGATCCCCGGCGTAAAGCCTTTCGATCCGTTCCCGTTCGGCATCCTAGCTCTGCTGATTTCTTCGGAAAGCGTCATCCTCACAATTTTCGTATTGATGAGCCAAAACCGCATGACCCGCCAGGCCGAAAGACGTTCTCACCTGGACCTGCAGGTCGGCATGCTCGCCGAACAGGAACTTACCACCATGCTCGAGATGCAACAAAAAATCTGCCAGCGCATCGGCGTGGACGTCGCTGCTTCCACCACAGAGCTGCAAGGCTTCGCCGCCACTACCGATGTGCACAAGCTAGCCAGCGAACTGGAAGACAAGCTCCCCGAGAAATAGCAAAAAAGGGTTGGTGCCGGGGCAGGTCGGACTGCGAGCGCGGCTGAGAATTCGTTATCGACGACTGCTCAAATGCAAACCGACGCGCAGGTAGATCGTTTGATCAGGTATGAGCCACGCGCAGCGTTCGTGACATCGGTTCTTGTGATATGCGAGTTGTTCGTCAGTCAGAGTTCCTCCTAACTGTGCACTTGCATGGAGGTCGTCGCGGCGCGATCCCGCGTTATGTTAGCCGGCCCGCGCACGAACGGCGGCGATTGCTCCCGGAACGGCGCCGACATAAGCCTGCGCGTCCCGCGCCTGTGGCTTGCCTCCAAAGCTGCTCCACGTTCTGACGAAGTTTACTAAGATCAGCATCGTGCTTGGCCAATTGAAGTATCACTTTTTTTGCCAGACGGGTCGCTACCCGGCGGGTGCCATTATGACTTGGGAAGCAAACGCATGAAGATTTTCCAGTATGAAATCGGCGCCAGGCGCTCCAGGAATGCCAGAAATTTTGCGTCGTTGCCGACCAGCACGCGCGGCGAGCGGCGCTCGATGCCCTTCACGATAATTTCGCCGGCGGCTGCGGGCGGCATCCGCAGTGCTTTTTTCGCTAGGGCTCTGCGCCGAGCGATTTCTTCCGCAGGCATGTCCTTCGGTACACGAGCGTTATCCGCAATCGAAGTTGCCACGCCGCCCGGATGAACCACCGTAACCCCGACTTTCGAATCCACGAGTTCGTGCCGCAGTGAATTCGAAAATCCGCGCACGGCGAACTTGCTTGCCGAGTACGCCGTTTCCCCGGGCGGCGAGATCAATCCGTATACGCTCGAAAGGTTCACCACCCGTGCGTCGTCGCTTTTTCGCAACAGAGGCAGGAACGCTCGCGTCATCCGCACCACGCCCCACACGTTTATTTCGAACAACCACTCGAAATCTTCCTCGCTCACTGCTTCGAATGTGCCGCCGATGGCCACGCCCGCGTTGTTTACCAGGATGTCCACTCCGGGGTGCGCGGCGATCACAACTTCTGGAAATGTTGCCACCGCACGCCGGTCTGCAACGTCAAGATGATGTCGGCTGATGTGCAGCGCACTCCGCGTAGCGCTGTAGTTTGTCCCTTCCGTATGAGCGAGTTGTGCCAGCCGCGCCGTTTCTGATAGACCCGCGTCATTCACGTCCGCCAGCGCAAGATTGCAGCCGCGGTGAGCCAGCGATACGGCAATGGCACGGCCGATGCCGCTTGCAGCGCCGGTGATCACCGCCGTGCGATTCTCAACGTTCATTGCGCTGGTCATAATCTCCCGTCCGCAGCACGTGCAGGCTGTCGCGACGATTTCGTCAGGCGCATGACTCTACTCCGGGTTGCGGGAAAATCATCCAATCAGATGGTCACTTTGAGGTGAACGTCACCAACGCGGCTGGCATTGTCAGCCTCCGAAGTTCGCAGAAAATTCATGGTTCCGTCGCTTACCGACCCGAACGTAAAGGCGACCAGGTCCTTCACATAATTCTGCGGCACTCTCCACGGCGCTTTCTGTCCCTGCCGGGGCAGTACGCCGTCGGCGCGGCGCACGTAGCCTGAACTAAAGTCGAGCAAAGGCTCGGGGTTGACTGATGGCTCCGGAAGTTTCGGCACGCATATCGAAAATCCCTTGCGATCCATATATTTAAGCAACCGGCAAACAAAACGCGCCGTGAGATCACACCGCAGGGTCCACGAATTATTCGTGTACCCAAAGGCGAGCGCCAGATTCGGGATACCGCTGAACATCGCACCTTTGTATACCAGCTTCTCGTTGAATTTGGCCGGCACGCCATCAACCAGAATTTCAGCCCCGCCCATCAGCTTCACCACGAGTCCGGTCGCTGCAACGATGATGTCCGCCGGCAATGTTGTACCAGAACTTAATCGGATGCCGGACTCCACAACTTCGGCGATCGCGTCGGTGACCATCTCAGCCCGTCCGGAACGGATCGCGGCAAACAGGTCGCCGTCCGGCACCAAGCATATACGCTGATCCCATGGGTTGTAACGCGGCGTAAAATGTCGCTTCACGTCATAATCGGGATGAAGTTGCTGCCTGATTCCCTTGAGGATCAAGCCCTTGATCGTCTCTGGTTTAGTGCGCGCCAGGTAAAACATGGTGATGCTGTACAGCACGTTTTTCCATTTTGTGACTTTCGCGGCCATGCGATTCGGCAAATGCCGATTCATCCAGATGGCCATTGCGTCCTTGGTCGGACGCGTAACCACATAGCTCGGCGAGCGCTGCAGCATCGTCACATGCCCGGCCTCCTTGGCGAGCGCCGGAACCAGCGTCACTGCCGTAGCGCCGCTTCCGATAACAATAATTCGCTTGCCCGCGTAATCGAGAGCCTCGGGCCACTGCTGGGGGTGGACGAACGGCCCCTGAAACCGATCCACGCCCGGAAACTCCGGGTTGAAGCCTTTTTCGTAGCTATAGTAACCACTGCACATATAAAGGAAGCGGCAGACCAGCCGCACGATCCCTCCATCTTTGGTCTGCGCCTCCACCGTCCAGCGCGCGTCAGCCGAAGACCACGAAGCTCGAATCATCCGATGTCCCAGCCGGATGTGTCGGTCGATGCCATAGTGTGCCGCGGTGTCGCGGATATAACTCCAGATAGCAGGTCCGCCTGCGATCGCCTCGTCCGCTTGCCATGGCCGAAAAGGAAATCCCAAGGTGTACATATCAGAATCGGAGCGGACGCCCGGATAGCGGAACAGATCCCAAGTTCCGCCGATCGCATCGCGCGCCTCCAGAATCGCGTAGGATTTTTTGGGGAGAGCTTTCTGCAAATGGTAAGCAGCATCAATCCCTGATATGCCGGCGCCCACGATTAGAATATCTAGTATGTCGCACGGTTCTGGTGTTTGCATCGGCATGTTTGGGTTGTTCTCGCGCCCGGCGCGTCGTCGCAGCACGGAGCGCTTCCGGTCACGAGTTTATTAAGTATGTCTCCAGGGTGCGGAACTATTCCAGCAGATTAGGCTCATCCTGGATAACACGCGCGAGCAATGGCTGAAACTGAAACCATCCCGCGAGGTGGTTTCCCACCTGTTCCCTGGTAGCAGCTGCGGCGGCATGATCTATCTTTGCCGGCACGCCCGCCGCCTCTGCGAGCAGCTGCGCCTGGCAACTGCGGTCCATGGTGATGAACCACCACGCCGCTTCCTCCACGCAATGGCCAACGGTGATCAGTCCGTGATTGCGCAGAATAGCCGCTTTGTGTTTTCCGAGAGCCTGCGCGATCCGCTCGCCCTCGGACGTTTCATAGACCACGCCGGTGAACTCCGCAAACAGTCCGTGATCCTCGTAAAACGCACAGGCATCTTGCGTGATGGGGTCGAGCAGCCGCCCCAGCGTCGCCCAGGATTTCCCGTACATCGAATGCGCGTGCGCAGCCGCGATCACGTCCGGACGTGCGGCGTGTACCTGAGAGTGGATCGCAAACGCCGCAGCATTAACCGGATAATTTCCTTCCACCACTTCGCCGCGATGATTCACCAGAATCAAGTCGGACGCGCGAATTTGGCTGAAGTGCATCCCGAAAGGGTTCACCCAGAAGTGGTCGAGTTGCTCCGGATCGCGTGCGGTGATGTGTCCCGCCACTCCCTCATCGAACCCGAAACGCGAAAAAAGACGGAACGCGGCAGCCAGCATGCGTTTTCGATGCAAGCGCTCTTCGCCCGCCGTGGCAAACACAGGCGGCCGCGGAATGTTCAGTACATTTGCGGGTGCTCCAGCCATTTGGACCTCCCAGCCCCTTCCATCCCCTGACTTGGCACAGTGCCGGCGATTATATACAATGCCCGTCGCGTTAGTCACCGTCATCTGTAAGCGACTATCAGCAGTCGGTGCGCTTGCTGCTCGGCCCCGATCGGCAGCACCAGAGGGATCACCTATGAGCAAATTGAATCACAAATTCGAGCTCGCTGCCCGGCCCGTGGGTATGCCCAAACGAACCGATTGGACGTACAAGGAGGAGCCGGTTCACGAACCCGCCGCGGGCGAGCTGCTTGTAAAGATCCTGTATATTTCGCTCGATCCGGCTATGCGCGGATGGATGAATGAAGGAAAATCCTACATAGCTCCGGTGGAAATTGGAGCGGTGATGAGGGCTGGTGGGCTGGGGCGCGTAACGGCGTCGAAAAATCCAAAGTTTGCCGTCGGCGATTACGTTTACGGAGCATTCGGCGTTCAGGAATTCGCAATTTCGAACGGCAACGGCGTTACGAAGATAAATGCGGGCGGCGTGGCGTTGCCTGTTTTTCTCGGGACGCTTGGTATGCCCGGAATGACCGCGTATTTTGGTTTGCTAGATATCGGCCAGCCAAGGCCCGGCGAGACTGTCGTTGTCTCAGGCGCGGCCGGAGCGGTAGGAATGGTCGTTGGACAGATCGCCAAAATAAAAGGCTGCAAAGTGGTAGGCATCGCCGGCGGGGCCGAGAAGTGCAGCTACATTGTAAAAGAGCTGGGGTTCGACGCCGCCATTGACTACAAGTCCGAGGATGTCCGCAAGTCTCTGCACCAGCATTGCCCGGATGGCATTAACATTTATTTCGACAACGTGGGCGGCGACATTCTTGACGCTGCGCTCGCGCAGCTAGCGCGCGGCGCACGAGTAGTTATCTGCGGCGCAATTTCGCAGTACTGCAACACCACACCAATCAAAGGCCCCTCGAACTATCTCTCGCTTCTGGTTAATCGCGCCAGCATGAAAGGCATGGTCGTATTTGACTACGCGGATCGTTACGCTCAGGCCGGACAGGAGATGGCGGCCTGGATGGCGGCCGGCAAACTCAAATCGCGCGAGCACATCGTAGACGGCCTCGAATCTTTCCCCGAAACGTTGCTGAAGCTCTTCAAGGGCGAGAACACCGGAAAACTCATTCTCAAAATAGCCGACGCGTAAGGACAGGCGTCGGCGAACCAAGAGTATCAATCCCGCTTGGCCATCAAAGGGTGCGGAATACATCGCAGCACTACGCGCCGTGGTCCGCGGAACGCGACGATCCTGAAACTGAACTCGTTACAATAATTAATAATGGTGCCCGGGGTGGAGGTCGAACCCACACGCCCCATTAAGGACAAAGGACTTTAAGTCTCTCACCCCGGATTTTCTATTATCTTAATTTTCATCGAAACGCGTGCCCCGTCTACGAGACGACAATTTTCTACGTTGGTTCCTGTTGGTTGTATTTCGCCTCGATTTGCGTTCATTCACAAAATTACAACAAAAGTTTCGGGCTACGGCGGCTTCGGCCGAACGGCGTTAGGATCTTGCGAATCTCAAAATCATGCCTGCGCGAACGGGCGCCATGCAGCTCTTCATGCATGATCTGGCCTCGCGCGGTGGCAATCGCGACCACTCGACCACGAAGAGTCAGAGCGTGCCCTGTGTTCCGATCGCCGGATTGCGTCGCAGAAACGAAAGTGCCAGACTAGCGGCAAGGGGGTCATTAGGACCAACGAACAAATCAAGGCCCTGGCAGCCGTGCGGGCCAGCGATTCCGCATCCGAGAAATTGGCTAGAGCCTAAATAGAGCTTCCCATTAGAATTATCCTTCCTGTGGTTATCGAAGCAGATTCGCATTGGCTTTTTTCGACTTGACAGCAAGCGATTCTTGTATACTGTAGTGTATAAGAAGAAGGAGGCTGCTTGCAACGCTCACAGTTCTCCGCCCGAGAACGCCGCCAGCGATCGCGCCTGGCGCAGGTGATCCACGGCGCTCGCTTTCTGCGCGGCACTCTGAGCGTGCGCAATGTGCGCTGTGGCAAGGCCGGCTGTCATTGCGCCCGCGGAGAACTACATGCTTGTCTCTATCTGGTGCGACGCAAGGGAGGGAAATTACGCCAGATGTTCGTGCCTCGCCCCTGGGAAGAGCGTGTGCGGCAGGCTGTCGAGAATCAGCAGGAGATGGAAAAGTTGATCGAGGAACTCTCTGATTTAGAGTGGAAGCGCCTGCGGGAGAGAAAGGAGTAAGCCAGTTCTGCGACGACTCATCCGCTACGCGGAGAAGATCTTTGACCTCGGCGAGGTTCTGGGAGCAGTTTCCGATCAACGTCTCCGTGCGCGTATTCCTACTCCGCAGTTGCTGCAGTCAGTTTTGGTTCTTTACTGGGCTCGCCTGGGCAGCCTGAATGCGCTGGAGGCGGTTCGCGGGGCTTCTTTCTGGAAGCGTTGGCTGGGGAGGGCGCCGGGCAGCGCCGATACGGTGGGGCGGGTGCACGCCGCGCTAGAGAATGAGGGACTGCGCAGAGGGTTGCAGCAGGTGTATCGACGCTTGAAGCGCAACAAGGCCTTGCGGGGCGTGGGGGAATGGGACATTGCGGTGCTGGATGGACATGAGAACCATGTCAGCTACCGCAGGCATTGCCGGGGATGTCTGCAAAGGACGGTGCGCACCGAGCAGGGAGAGAAGGTTCAGTTTTATCATCGCCAAGTGACGCTGATGCTGCGCTGCGAGAAGCTGCGCCTGTTGCTGGATGTGGAAGCCCAGCTTCCTGGCGAAAACGAAGTGGCGACAGCCCTACGGCTGCTGGAGCGAGTGTTGCCGGCTTACCCGCGCGCCTTCCAGTTGCTGCTAGGCGATGCCCTCTATGCGCAGGCACCTTTTCTGAACTTTCTGCTACGCCACGGCAAGCAGGTGCTGTTGGTCCTCAAAGAAGAGCGCCGCGATCTCTATAAAGATGTTTTGGGACTGTTGCCGCTGGTGGCACCGCAGAAGGGGCAGTATCGATCGCGGGACTGCCTGTGGTGGGATGTGTCGGATTTGACTTCTTGGTCTCAGGCGAGCGTCCCGGTACGGGTGGTGCGCTCGGAAGAAAGGTACGAAGTACGCCGCCAGTCTGACAAACAAATATCCCAGGAGAAGAGCGCCTGGATGTGGGTGACGACCTTGCCGGCCGCACGAGCCTCCACGGCGCTGGTCGTGCATCTGGGACATGCGCGCTGGGACATAGAAAACTATGGCTTCAATGAACTGGTGAACGGTTGGCACGCCGATCACATCTATAAACACGATCCCCAGGCGATCGAGGCCTTTACTCTGTTGGCCTTCCTGGCCTACAACCTGTTCCATGCTTTCTTGGCACGCAATCTCAAACCGCAACTGCGCCGCGCCCAGACCGAATCCTTCTGGGCGCAACTCATCGCCGCTCAAATCTACGCCGAGGCCGGAAGACGACTGAGCGCAAGTTCCCCCTGAGAACAGATCTTTTTTTCCGAGATTCGATTCCTGCAGCGCTCTGACCAAAGCAACGGAAGAGTCTTTCTCTGCGGAGTCTCAAGCGATCGAAAAGACCCCTCTGCCAGCTTTCCCGGACGCCAAAACGCTCGCAGGAACCTAGCAGCGGATCGCAGCGATGCCCAATCCGCTCAGATTCCTACACTTCCTGTCGCCGTTGCGGAATCGCTGCGTGCGGGCTGCCTTTGTTGTTCGTGTGGAGTAAACTCCGTAACTGGTGGGGTTTGGTAAGATCGGGAAATCGCGCATCCAGGCGCCGCATCAATTCGACGGCAGTGAGGCGATGAGGGAGCAGCCGGTCAACCCGCGAGATTGAACATCCGCCAATGGAGCCCAGACCGCTAACT
>Ga0210391_10000343_pt1 | contig 52591 bp, 54 predicted proteins | sample IncBWC12OmetaG_FD_160573 | JGI IMG/M metagenome (GOLD analysis project Ga0210391, IMG submission 160573) | Forest soil microbial communities from Barre Woods Harvard Forest LTER site, Petersham, Massachusetts, United States - Inc-BW-C-12-O ...
AGGAGTTTGGCACCTCGATGTCGGCTCATCACATCCTGGGGCTGTAGCAGGTCCCAAGGGTTCGGCTGTTCGCCGATTAAAGTGGTACGCGAGCTGGGTTCAAAACGTAGACAACACTGCGTTGCTAGGGAGTAATCCCTAGAAAAATTTCACTGGCTCATATCGGTGGAGCCCTCCTGAAGTTGCAAACTGACTTCAAAGGGTAATACCGAGGGAAGGCTGGTAACGATGTCCCTACAACCCTTGCACTTGATTGGTTGTAGAGGCGCGATCGGACGATTCGTCGTCAGATCAAATCGTCACCATGCCCCTGTAGAGACTGATCCATTAAGGAGAGAGTCGCTGAGACGAGCAGCGGCTAAGACGCCAGTCCCCTCTTAAGCAAGTAGAGGGTGAAGGTATAGTCCATGCCCCTAGAAATAGCGGGAATTACATGCGTGAGACAGTTTGGTCCCTATCTTCCGTAGCCGTTGGAGATTTGAGGGTGAGCTGTCCTTAGTACGAGAGGACCGGGATGGACGCACCTCTGGTGTTCCGGTTGTCACGCTAGTGGCACTGCCGGGTAGCTATGTGCGGACGGGATAACCGCTGAAAGCATCTAAGCGGGAAGCCCCCCCCAAGATTAGATCTCCCTGGGAACTCGATTCCCCTAAAGGGCCCACGAAGACTACGTGGTTGATAGGCTGGGTGTGTAAGGCCAGTAATGGCTTCAGCTAACCAGTACTAATTGCCCGTGAGACTTGACCATATAACCTCAAGTGGTTTGAAGCCACGAAGAGGCTTGATGCTGATGGAGTGATTCCATCATTGAACGCGACAAGCGTCGAAGCAGAAACTAACCAGATTGGAGGCGTGTGAAGCCGCACCGCAAGGTGCGGCTTCATAAACCTCAAACAGTTTGCCTGGCGGCCATAGCGAGTGGGTACCACCCGATCCCATTCCGAACTCGGAAGTGAAAACGCTCTGCGCCGATGGTAGTGTGCCTTTCAGGCATGCCAGAGTAGGTCACCGCCAGGCTTCAAACCAAGAAGCCCCTGAGGTCGAAAGATCTCAGGGGCTTTTTCTTTGCCCTAACTGACTAGTCGCCTTGGGCACTTTGCGGCACGCTCACCTGCCAGTGGGGAGCGACCGGAACTGTGACGACCGCCGAGTTAGGACTTTCTGACGGCAAAGACTGGGGCTGGGTTGCGCGGGGGATGGCACTCGCGGCTCTGCTTATCTTCTCTCCGCTCGTATGCGCGGACGACACCGGTACTCAGGCGTCGGCGTCCACTGCCGCTGAAGGTTGCACTCTCGGCTCCGAAAACGAGAGCTTCTGGCAAAGAGTCGCCGACAGCTACAAAGCACACCTGCATTCGAATGAGTCCCCGACCGCTGGCACTGCGGCACCGGCGCCTCCGGGTACCGACGCCAACACGGCGGCTGCTGCCCCTAGCATCGATGCCGGCGGCTACCGACGCGGTCTCTCGCCGCCTCCGGAGAGCGTACCACCCTGGCCGTACTCGACCTGGCCGATGGGTGGAACACCAGCGATCGGCTACGAGAACATCTATTACGGACCGCTGATGGATGCGATCTGGTGCGGCAAGAACGGCAAGCAGCTGAAAGACAGCCGTTTCACGATCTACGGTTGGATCGAGCCCGGCGCAAACCTCAGCACCTCGAGCAGCCACTACAATCTCTCGACCGGTACCGGCGGCAACTATCCGGCGGCTTACGCCTTCGAGCCGAACAAGATTCAGCTGGATCAATTGGCGCTGTACCTCGAGCGCACACCGGATGAGATCCAGACCGATCACTTCGACTGGGGCTTCCGCTTCACCGGGCTCTACGGGACCGATTACAAGTACACGTTTTCGGACGGCATCCTGAGCAGCCAGTACACCCAGTCGGGTCAACTGTACGGCTTCGACCCGGTCATGTATTACCTCGACTTCTACTTCCCCAAGATCGGCGCAGGCACAAACCTGCGCATCGGCCGCTACGTCTCGATTCCGGATATCGAAGCACAGCTGGCCCCGAACAACCTGACCTACAGCCACTCGCTCCTCTATATCTTCGATCCCTACACGCAGAACGGCATCCTCTCGACGACGCGGTTCAATAAGAACTGGACGCTGCAGCTTGCGATCTCAGGCGGCAATGACATCAGGCCTTTTCTCGCGCACGAGAATCATCTCACCCCCGCCATGTGTGTCATGTGGCAGTCCGATTCGGGAAACGACGCGCTGTATCCGTGCATGAACGCCATTAACGACAGTAACTGGCGGTGGGACAACATCCAGCACGCGGTGACGACCTGGTACCACAAGTTCAACGACAAGTGGCACACGGCCACGGAGGTGTATTACACGTGGCAGGCGCACACACCGAATGTCAACAATCCGCAAGGCTTGGCGGTGATCGCCGCCCGCTATCCCCCGCCGACTTTCAATTTCGGCGCGCCCTTTGGTGCGCAGTGCGATCCTCGCGTCGTCTACTGCTTCTCCTACGCCTGGGCTGCCGTGAACTACGTGAACTACCAGTACACGCCCCATGACATCTTCGTATGGCGCAGTGATTTCTTTGATGACGCCAACGGGCAGCGCACGGGATTTAAGACCCGATACGCCGAGTTCGCCCTCGGCTATACGCATTGGATCGGAGACGCGATTGAGCTTAGACCCGAAGTGCGTTTCGACCACGCCTTCAATACCGATGCCTACGACAACCCCGGGGGGATTCCGGGGGACGGCAAGAGGAGCCAGTTGATGCTAGCGGCCGACCTGATCCTGCATTTTTGAGTGTTTCGACATCGGGCTGTTGAATACAGGTGCGCCCGCGCAGGTCCCGAGAGTTCTTCACCCCGGCTGAAGTTTTCTTTGCAGATCCATCGGGTAGCGTAATTGACACCCAAGACAGCGGGGTGTCTAGTTGTTGGTACGAATCTACAGCCCATTCTTCAGTTAAGGTGAGTTATGGGTAGCACGCGATGGTTGGTCAGTATCGCCCTCGCCGCGAGCACCGTGGCAATGGCGGGCGGGCAGGCCTGGGTGAAGGACTGTTTCGAGTAGGTGCCTCAACTGAAGCCGAACGCGGCCGACGTCGTTACACGTTGGCGCGCGCTGGCGCAGCTGTCTACCGGAATACGTCTTGCTACTGACCGATGCGCGGGTCAGAGGCTTCGGCGAAGGCAATACTGTTGCCGTCCGGATCCTTGATCATCACGACCTTTACGACCTTGCCGACGATCGTAGGCCCTGCATCGAGGCCGAGACTCTCCAGGTTTGCGATCTGCTCCTCGAGATCACTCACCGCGAGCGTCACGGAGCCTGAGCCGGCGCGCTGGCGGTTCTCGTAGACCTGCAACCAGCCCCCGCCGTCGAATCTCCACTCCGTCACTTCGGGCATGGGGCTCGAATCGGCCGGCCGGCCGAAGAGTGATTCGTACCACGTGGTGGCAGTGCGCAGATTGCTGACCGCCACGCTCGCGAGCGCGTTCCTGATGGTCATCCTGTTCCTCCTGGATCGGGTCCGCGGGGACGATAGCACCGGTTTGCGCGCGGCGAAGCGCCAGCGAGTGTAGGAAGGGGATGACGCGTCGCGCGGCGCTCGCTCGAGGCGGCTTTTAGAAGAGTGCCCCGAGCACCATCAGGAGACCTGCGAAAGCCACCGTCCACACGAGCGTGCGCACGTAAGGCACGCCGATGATATAGATCGGCAGGTAGGCCAGGCGTCCCCAGAAGTAAAGCTGCGACCCGAGCGCCGTATGGGATGAGTTCGCCTTTGCGAGCACGACGGCGAGTACGGCGGCGGCGAAGAACGGGAAGGTCTCGAGGAAGTTGCGGCTCGCACGGTGCGCGCGAGCGGCAGCACCGGTCAGCGGCCGGGTTTCCTGATCTCGGTTACTGAGGTTCCAGCCCAGAGTGCGCTGCGCGGTGCTGAAGTTTGTGGCCACGAGCACCGAGACGATCCCCAGACAGATCGACCAGGCGAGCATCTTCAGTTCGACGGTCATGGGTGCAACTTCCTGTGAGGCAGGGGAGCCCCTGAGGCCCAGGGCCCAAAGGGGTGATGGAGCACGTTCTACAGTTCGCAGTACAAAGTGTCCGAGGCGATCGCGCGGACCTTATCGAGGCTCGCAACCCCACTATAGAAAAGGCCCTCGAGGTCGTGAAGCAGACCTCAGGGCCTTTCAGTTTCGGGTTTTCAGTGTCTCTGGGTTGTCTCTAGGCTTTCTTCACCCAGACCTTGCACCATCCGTTTGCGTTCACGAGCTTCCCCGCGAAGATATTGCAAGGCCGCCAGGCATCCCCGGCATTACCCGTCAGCTGCGCGCAGGTGCTGCACATCTGGCCGGCCTGATAGGTCGGAAAGTCCTTCGCGGTGACGGTCTTGGCGCTCTCGTGATAACCGAGTGCCTGGGCCGTAGGATCGCTTTCGGTAAGATGCGGCGCGTCGGCGGCGCGCACGTCGCGCGCCACGACTCCGGCTGCGCCCACCACCAGGGCAATTCCCTTGAGTGCGTCGCGACGTGAGAGTGAGTGACTCATCGGTATCCCCTTCACTGTTAGGTGGCGTTGCGATTTTCGATCACGTCCGCGCGCGCGTCCATAAGCGTTTTCTGACTAGTGCGGGCGCGGAACGCCAGCGCGAGCCGGGCTTCGCGCGCGAATGCATCGAGGGAAAAATTCAGTTGAGAGTGGTTCTCAACTGCTGCGGGAACGCTACTTACGCTTCGTCGGCTTGGTCGCCTGGTTATACGGATCGTAGCCGCCGCCGGTCTTCGGCTTGTCGGGCATGATCCGCAGTTCCCCGTCGTGCGTGTCTTCCACCTTGAGTTCCGGAGCGTCGAGTTTCTTCAAAAGGCGCGACGTGGCTCCGACGAAGATGCGGCTGGTCTGGGCGATGAATTCCCATACCGCATTGCCGCGCTCGTCGTGACGGACCTTGCCGCTCGGACCTGCGACGCCGGGTGAGGGCTTGGCGGGCACGGCCGGCCGGCCCGGGGAAGAGCTCACCGGGCGCGTCGGGTTAAAGGCGGGCGCAGGCCGTCCCGGGGCGCTGCTGCCGGCCCGCGTCGGGTCTGAGCCAGCCGCCGGGCGTACCGCAGGGGCGGCAGGCTTTCCAGGAACGCTGGGGTGAAAACCGGGCTTGAGTGTCTTTGGGTCGTTCATGAAGCCGTCAGGCCCCTTGATTCAGGGGTTAAGTCTGATCGTCATCGTGCCAGTACCCTTATAACGAGGCAGTGTCCCAGTTGGCGCTACCGGGCGCCGGAATTGTGCAGGAGGTCACAGTCGATACGCCGCCGGGGACGGCCGGTGCGGCCTGCCGCACTGCCGCACCTAGCGCCCGATGGGATGAACCGCGCTCAAGATCCGAATATTGCGGAAATTTTTCACTTACTGCCTAGCTTGCACCCTTAGGTGCCGCAGGCAGAGACTAGAACGGGGTCTTATTCAAGGCATTGCAAACAGTTCGGGGAGGGTGTGCATGTACGTCCGTGCGTACAAGCACGCACGGCTCATGGATGAGTCCGAGTGGCGTGTGGAGATAGCGGCGAGTTCTCACTTGCCCGAGGAAGTCCTCGCATCCCAAGTTCTGAAGACCCCCCTCACGTATCGTCGCTGGATGGCCGAACACAACCTGCTGCTGCAGCGAGTGGCCGCGCAGTCGCGCGTGGAAAGCCAGGTGGTGTCGCTGAGGTCCACGGCTCTGAGTCTGGTGCACCGCAAGGCACTGTTTGAATACCTGCGCGCGCGGGATCTCACCGGGCACAAACGCCGCCGGCTCTTTGAGCTCTTCTACGGCAATCGCGATTACACCAACGCCGTGATGGCCGAGCACGGCAACTTTGTGCGCTGCAGCTCAAGCTACCTGTGCGCGCAGTATCTGGCCGAGCACCTCATGCACGATACGGCCCTGGTCGAGCCGCTGCAGCTCTACGAGGAGCGTTTCGCGGAATACTTCCGCGCCTTCTGCGACGGCGAGCTCGCCGAGACCGAGGAGGAGCGCCTGGCGATCGAGTCCGTTGATACGCTGCGGCCGCTACTCAAGTATCAGCTGACGGAAGCACGGCAGGCGATCCTGAAGATGCCGCTCGCGCCGGAGCGGGAATGGCGCGAAGTAGAGATCCGCAAACCCACCGGCCAGACGCAGCGGCTACGCGCGCTGTTTGATTCGGGCAGCGCGGCGCGCTGACAGGTCTCACCACGGCAGGATCCGTCCGTCGTAGCTGTTGATGCCCTGGGCCGCCCTCGCCTGATCCAGCTGATCGATGACGCTGATCATCCCGCCCACGCTTTGGGCCGGTGAGACCGTGGCCACGGTCGTCGCCCCGTAGGCGCTGCGATAGCTGCCGAGCATCTCCGTCTCTGCGGTGCCCGGGGATACCACCGCCACGATCGCCCCTTCGGATCTGAGGTCCGCGCCCAAGCCCTGCATGCCCATGTTGAGCGCGGTCTTGCTCATGCGATAGAAGTACGGGCCGTGCGCCATGGCACCGGCGATGGCGATCGAGCCGAGCCCGCTCGTGAGCGCCACGATCTTCTTCTGCCGGCTCGCGAGCACGTGGGTGCGCAGCGCCTGCGAGACCGCGAGCGGCCCGAAGGCGTTGACGTCCATGCTGGCTGCGAAGGCGCGCCGGCTGAAAGTGCCGAGCGCCTGCTCGTCCGGCTCACCGAGTACACCGGCGTTGTTGATGAGTATGTCGATCGGGCGGCCGCGATAGCGCTCAGCGAGCGCCTGGATGAGCGCATCATCGCTCGCATCGAGCCGCTCCACCGCGACGTTCCTGCGGGCTGCGGCCAGTGTGCGCAGCTGCGCCGCCTTGTCCGGGTCGCGGACGGTTGCAATGACGGTCGCGCCGCGCTCGGCGTACTGGCGCGCGAACTCCAGTCCCAGTCCTCGCCCGGCACCGGTGATGAGGACGGTCTCAGCCTGAGCTGAGCCGGACTCAGGGGAAATCGATGCCGCCAATACCGTGAACAAAGTCTTCATGGCGCGCCTTTTGCGTCCGTTCCGCGGGTCGGGGAGGCTAGCACGATTGCCGGCGAGGGCGGCCTCGGGATGCGCGGCGCGCAGGGCACCGTTAAACTTGAGTGCCCCGCCTGACTTTCGGCGAGAGACGGAGAAACCCTCGATGAATCGGATCCTTGCGACTGCCGCTCTTTTGCTCCTCGCCTCAGGCGTCGGGGCCACGACCTGGCCCTATGACGAGAAAGCCGATGCGCCGGCCGAGGTGCAGCAGGCGCTCGGCGCTGCGCGCGCCGATCACAAGCAGGTGCTGCTGGTGTTCGGCGCCAACTGGTGCGAGGACTGCCGCGCGCTGGATAAGGCACTGCAGGGCACCAGCCACACGCTCATCCAGGGCAAGTTCGACGTCGTGAAGATCGACGTCGGCAACTTCGACAAGAACCTCGAGCTGGATGCCCGTTACGGTCACCCGATCAAGAACGGCATCCCGGCGGTGGTGGTGGTGGACGCCGGTAACCAGGTGCTCTACTCCACCAAGGGCGGCGAGCTCGCCAACGCGCGCCGCATGGGCGAGCAGGGGATCTACGATTTCCTCCTCGCCAAGGTGGCAGCGAAGCCCGCTGAGGCTCAGGGCGCGCGCTGAGCTTCCGAGGCGTCGCCGCTGTTACCAGCCGATGCCGTAGTCCTCGCCGTGGTTGCTCGAGCCGCCCCAGAACGTGCCGTGCTCGCGGTCCACGCGGATCGCATTGATCGGGCCTGAGGTGCGCTCGACGAAGTCGAGTGTGTAGCCCATGCGCGTGAGCTCGGCGCGTACGGCTGGCGGGGTGGAGGTGTTCACGGTGAGCCGGCCGGGGAAGGATTCGTGCGCGCCGAAGGAATCGCGCATCTGGTAGCTCGTGATGTTGGCCGCCTCGGTGGCTTCCTGCACGGTCATGCCGAACTCGACCACGTTCAGGAAGAACTGCAGGAGGTTCTGATCCTGGGTGTCGCCGCCCTGGACCGAGAAGATGAGCACGGGCTTACCCTCTTTCAGCGCGAGAGTCGGGGTGAGGGTGGCGCGCGGGCGCTTGCCGGGTTTGAGCACGTTGTAGGGGTTCTCATCCGCCTCGAGCACGAAGCTCTGCATGCGCTGGCTGAGGCCAATGCCGGTGTGGCCGGCGATCACCGCCGGCACCCAGCCGCCGCTCGGGGTGACCGAGACCGCCCAGCCTTCGGCATCCGCCGCTTCGACGCTCGTTGTGCCTAAGCGGAACGTGCGGTCGAATTCGGCGCGCGCCGTGGGCGTGTCCGCCGGCATCTTGCTGTGCCACTTCTCGAGGAGGGAGGTGAAAGGGTTCTTGCCGCCCTGGAATGGGTAAGGATCCCCGGGGCGGATGTCCGGATCGTTGTGGTCGAAGCGCACGAGCTTGGCGCGCTCGCGGGCGTAGTCCTTGGAGAGGAGGCCCTGGATCGGGGACAGCGGCGGGAAGTCCGGGTCGCCGTAGTAGAAGTCGCGGTCCGCGTAGGCGAGGTTCATCGCCTGGTAGAGCGTCTGGATGTAGCGGACGCTGTTGTAACCCATGGCTTTGAGGTCGAAGTTCTCCAGGATATTCAGCGTCTGCAGCATCACGGGACTCTGGACCCAGGTGGTGAGCTTGTAGACCTCGTAGCCTTTGTAGTTGATATGGACCGGCTCTTCGATCTTCACCCTCCAGCGGGCGAGATCCTCGAGCGTGATGAGGCCGCCGGCCTCGTGCACGCCGCGCACGAATTCCTGCGCGATGTCGCCCTTGTAGAAGCGGTCGTACGCGGCGTAGATCGCCGCTTTGCGGTCCTTGCCGGCCGCGAGCGCCTGGCTCTCCGCCTCCACGAGCTTGCGCAGCGTGGCCGCAAGTTCGACCTGGTGGAACATCTCGCCCGGATAGGGCGCCTCGTGGGGCGTGCCGGGATGGATGAGCATCACGCGCCGCGTGTCCGGCCACTGGCGCATGCGCTCCACGTTCTTCCCGATGGTGTCGACGAGCTCGGCTTCCATCGGATACCCGTCCGCCATCTGGATCGCAGGCGCCAGTACCTGCTTTAGGCTCATCGTGCCGTACTCGGCGAGCATGGTCATGAGGCCGCCGGGCGTGCCGGGCGTCACCGCGGCCAGGGGGCCGTACTCGGGCGGAAACTTCATGCCGAGCTTGTGGAAGTACTCAGGCGTCGCGCCGGTCGGCGCCACGCCGAGCCCGTTGATACCGATCACCTTTCCGGTGTGGGGGTTATAGATGAGCGCCTGCGTCTCCCCTCCCCAGGAGAGGGTGTCCCACATGGTCGAGGTGGCGGCGATCATGGCGCACGCGGCATCGACCGCGTTGCCGCCGCGCTCGAAGATCATCGCGCCGGCGGTGGCGGCGAGGGGCTTGCCGGTGACGGCCATCCAGTGCGCGCCGTGCAGGGCGGGCTTTTGCGTGCGCGCGAATGAGCCGGGTGGCGCGGCCAGGAGGAGTGCGCCCAAGGCGGCTGCGGCGGCCATCCGAAGCCGCGCGCTGCGACCACCCAACCTGAATTTTGTGCCCCGGCGCATGGAAAGATCCTCGAGTTCTTGGTCGGCGCAGGAGCATAGGGCAGACTCAGGTTGAGCGCACCTCGCGGGGACCCCATCCAGGCGCGCGGCGACGTTCCTTCCTGGCGAATCTTAAGCCCATGTCAGACGCGGTCACGCTGAGCGGCCTCTTCATCTACCCGGTGAAGTCCACGCGCGGCATCGCGCAGGTGAGCGCGCGCCTGACGCCGTTCGGGCTTGAGTGGGACCGCCAGTGGATGATCGTGGATGAGCGCGGCGTCTTTCTCAGCCAGCGCGCGCACCCGCAGCTGGCGCGCGTCGTGCCGCGGATCGAGGCGGATGCCCTGGTGCTTGCGGCGCCCGAGCTCACCGAGCTGCGCGTACCGCTTCACGTGGACGCAGAGGCCATCGAGGTCAGGGTCTGGGACGATCACATGAGCGCAATCCCCCAGGGTGCGCACGCGGATGAGTGGCTGAGCTGGGCGGTCGGTCAGCCGGTGCGCCTGGTGCGCGTGGCCGGGATGGACCGCCATGCGAATCCTAAGTTTGCAGGCGCGGTGCCGGCGCCCATCGGCTTTCCCGACGGCTATCCGTTTCTCATCTGCAACCGTGCCTCCCTCGAGGAGCTCAATACACACCTGCCGGCGCCGATTCCGATGGAGCGCTTTCGTCCCAACCTCGTGTTGGAGGGTCTGTCCCCCTGGGCCGAGGACCGCATCAGCACCCTTACCTTTGAGGGCCTCGTGCTGAAGCTCGTGAAACCCTGCGTGCGCTGCACGATTCCGTCGCTCGATCATGAGACCGGCGCGCGCTCCACCGACCCCACGCCGGCGCTGAAGCGCTTTCGCTTCAGCCGCCAACTCCGCGGGGTGACCTTCGGCGAGAACGCCGTGATAGCGGAAGCGAGTGGAACCGAGCTGCGGCGCGGGAGCAGCGTCACGATCACCTGGCGCGCTGAAGAATCCTCAAGCGGCACAACGGCCCTGACCCACACTTAAGCCCCGCGGGGCGCGGCGCAGGGTGCGCCGGCGCCCGAAACTGTGCGCAGCGCACGACTGCCTCTTGAACGCATGCGCCACACTCGCTGGGACATTTCCCGGGACAAAGTGTGAACCAGTTGGCATTTGCTCTTGGCGCGCTGGCGGGCTTAGTTTGCGCGGCCGTGGCGTGGCTGCTGTGGCGGCTCGTGCGTCCCAAGGCCCCCTCGTGGCTCAAGGACTACGACGAGACGCATCTGGCGGCCTTCGAGCAGTGGCCGACCACCGCCCTGGTGCTCGATCCGGGCAAGCTGCGGATCCTCGCCGTGAATCCGGCAGGATTACGCAGCTTCGGCTACACGCTCGATGAGGTGCGCGCCTTAACGTTCAACGACCTCTTCAGCGTCGAAGGCGTGGAAGAAAAATCCCTCGTCCGCAAGCTCCAGGAAGCCAGCTCCCGCGCCCCGGTAGAGATGCGCCAGCGCTGCAAGGACGGCTCGACGCGCATGGTGGAAGGCAGCTGCTACCCCTTGAACCTCGGCAGCCGCTCGGTGCTCGCGGTCGCGGTGCACGACGTCACCGTGCGCCGCAAGGTCGAGTCGCACCTGCTGGAGAAGCACCAGGAGCTCGATCACCTGGCGCACCACGACCAGCTGACCGGACTGCCGAACCGCCTCTACCTGCAGGCGCACCTGCCCGAAGCGATCGAGGAAGCACGCAAGTCGAGCACCGTGCTCGCGGTGCTGTTCCTGGATCTCGACCGCTTCAAGCACGTGAACGACTCGCGCGGGCACGAGACCGGCGACAAGCTGCTGAAGACCGTGGCGCAGCGCATCCGCTCGACCATGCGCGCCGAGGACGTCGTGGTGCGCATGGGCGGGGATGAATTCGTCGTCATCCTCAAGGGCGTGAGCAACACCCAGCAGGTGAACGATGCCGCCGGCCGCATCAACCATGCCTTGAGCGCGCCGATGATCGTCGACGGCCGCACGCTCGTCACCACCGTCAGCATCGGTGTTGCGCTCTACCCGCACGATGGCACCGATATGGGGGAGCTGCTGCGGCACTCGGACACCGCCATGTACCAGGCGAAGGACCGCGGCCGCAATAACTTCCAGCTGTTTGCACCGGGCATGGACAAGCGCCTGAAGGAGCGCATCGCGATCGAGTCCTCGCTCCGTACCGCGCTCTCGAGCCGCCAGCTCGACGTGCACTACCAGCCGATCGTCGACATCGAGTCCCAGCGCGTGGTGGCGCTCGAGGCGCTCCTGCGCTGGAAGCATCCGAACCACGGCTACGTGCGCCCCGAGCGCTTCGTGACCGTGGCCGAGGAAGCCGGCCTCATCGTGCCCATCGGCGATTTCGTCATGCAGCGGGCGATCGAGGACACGGTGCGCTGGCGGCAGGCCGGCGGCACGATCGTGCCGGTCGCCATCAACGTCTCGGCGGTGCAGCTGCAGCGCTCCAACCTCGCCGAGAGCATCTCCCGGCTCACGAAACAGCACGGGCTGGAGCCGGCGATGCTGCAGGTCGAGCTCACCGAGAGCGCGGTGTTCGAGCGGCGCGAGGCGCGCGCCCGCGAGGCGAGCCAGGATGCGGTCGCGAAACTGCGCGAGCTCGGCGTGCACATCGCCATCGATGACTTCGGCACCGGCTACTCGAGCCTCTCGTACCTGAAGCGCTGGCGGGTGGATACGCTGAAGATCGACCGCAGCTTCGTGCGCGACCTCGTCACCGACATGTCCGATCTTGCGATCGTGAGCGCCATCATCGCCATGGCGAAATACCTGCACATCAAGGTAGTGGCCGAAGGCATCGAGGGCTGGCCGCAGCTGGAGAAGCTGCGTCAGCTCGGCTGCACCTACGCGCAGGGGTATCTGTTCGCGCGCCCGGCGCCGGCGGCCGAGTGCATGCGCTACCTCACCGGCACGCCGCTCGATCTCACCCAGCGCCTGCCGGCGCTGGACATCATGGAGAACACCAGCAGCGGCGAGCACGTGCAGGTGCTGCGCGCTTAAAGTAACCGCTGCCCGGCCCGCCGGGGAGCCTCCCTTGTGTTGGTCTTCGGGGTCGCCGCGCGCGCTTCAAGCCTGAGCGGGCGAACGTGCGAGAATGGGCTCATGTCAGCGCCTTCGCACACCTCAGGCTCCCCGCAGCCGCCGCGCCAGCAGTGCGCGGATGCGGTCCTGATGGTGCGGCCGAAGAACTTCGGCTTTAATCCCGAGACCGCCACCAGCAACACCTTCCAGAAGCCCGACGCATCCGGCGCCGATCCGCTGAAGGCCGTGGCGGAATTCGATGCGCTCGCGCAGGCACTCAGGGCCGAAGGGGTCGAGGTGTGCGTGGGGGAAGACTCCCCGGAACCTGCCAAACCTGACGCGGTGTTTCCGAACAACTGGGTGAGCTTCCATGCCGGCGGCACACTCGTGCTGTATCCGCTCGCCCACGCCAACCGCCGCCCCGAGCGCCGGCAGGCGCTGATCGATGCCGTCGTCAGGCAGCTGAACTTCAAGGTCACGCATCTGCTCGATCTCACCTGGCACGAGGGCGAGGGCAAATACCTCGAAGGCACCGGCAGCCTCGTGCTCGATCACGTGGAGCGCGTCGCTTACGCCTGCACCTCCCCGCGTACCCACCCGGACCTGGTGCGCGAGTGGGCGCAGGAGATGAAATACGAGCCGGTGATCTTCGCGGCGGCGAACCGCAGCGGGGTGCCGCTGTATCACACGAACGTGTGCCTGTGGATCGGCGCGCGTGTCGCGGTCGTGGCCGCGGAAAGCATCGCAAAGGCCGATCGTGCGCGGGTGCTCGCACACCTCACGGCCAGCGGACGGGAGGTCATCCTCATCGGTCACGGGGAGCTCGAGCACTTCGCCGGCAACATGCTGGAGCTCGGCACGTGGGATGAAGCGCTCGGGGATGCGCGCGTGCTCGTGATGTCCGCAACCGCGCGGCGGGCGCTCGAGCCGCGGGTGTTTGCACAGCTCTCGGGCTCCACCGACACCGTGCTCGCCGTCCCCATCCCCACGATCGAGACCTTCGGCGGCGGGAGCGTGCGCTGCATGCTCGCGGAAGTGTTCCGCTGATCCTGTGACGGAACTCCTGCTCAAGGCGGCGCTGGCGTATCTTCTGGGCTCCATCGTCGGCAGCCTCGTCATCGGCCGCCTGCGTGGCGTGGACATCCGTACCCTCGGCAGCGGTAACGCCGGTGCGACGAACGCGCTGCGCACCCAGGGCAAAGCCGTGGGTCTGACCGTGCTCGTCATCGATCTTGCCAAGGGGTGGCTTGCGACCGCGTGGCTCGCGCACGCGACGCTTCCGGTCATCCTGCCGGCCGCCCCGGCGCTGGAGGCCTGGAGCGTGCCGGTGTGCGCGCTCGCGGTGATGCTCGGGCACGTTTATCCGGCGTGGTTCGGATTTCGCGGCGGCAAGGGGGTCGCAACGCTCGTCGGCGTGCTGCTCGGCATCAGCGCGATGCTCGTGGAAGCGTTCCTCCTCACCTTCCTCGTGGCGGTGATGCTGTTCGGTTACGTGGGCCTGGGCTCGATGCTCGCCACCCTCGCGGTCGCGCTCTTCATCGCCACCGGATACTTCTCCCCGCGCGGGCCGCTTTTGACGTTTGCGGTCTTCGCGCTCGTCCTCGTCCTCTACACCCACCGCGGCAACATCGAGCGCATGCGCTCGGGCACCGAATCGCGCGCGCGGCGCCTGTGGCTCTTTGCCGGGCGGTCCTGACGTGCCGCGGGTGAAAAAGGTCAAAAAGGAAGCCCGCGCACGCGCGCCACTCATGGCGCAGCTGTTCGCGGCGCTTGCCGATGGCACGTTCCACTCAGGCGAAGCCCTCGCGAAGGAACTCGGGGTCAGTCGCAGCGCCGTGTGGAAGGCGGCAGGATCCTTGCGCGCGCTCGGCACGGCGCTCGAGGCGGTGCGCAACCGCGGCTACCGCTTAGGCCATTCGAGCGAGCCGCTTGAGGCCTCCAGGATCCGCGCCGCCATCACCCGCGACGTGCGCGGCCGCATCGTAAGCCTCGAGACGCTCTGGTCGACGGCCTCGACCAATACGGCGCTCCTGGCGCGCGAGAATCCTCACCCCGGCACGAGCGAGGTCCTCCTCGCGGAGTTCCAGAGCGCCGGCCGCGGCCGCCGCGGCCGCTCGTGGCTCGCCCCTCCCGGGGCGGGCATCTGCCTCTCCCTGAGCTGGACCTTCCCGGAAAGTCCGCCGGAGCTCGGAGCGCTCGGGCTCGTCATCGGCGTGTGCGTGCTTCGGGCGCTCAAGGGACTGGCCGCGAAGGATCTCGCGCTCAAGTGGCCGAATGATCTTCTGGCCGGCGGCAAGAAGCTCGGCGGCGTCCTCATCGAGCTGCGCGGGGAGTCGGCGGGACCGGCGTGCGTCGTGATCGGCATCGGGCTCAACGTCGCGCTCGGTGCGGAGCTTCTGAGGAAGATCGAGGCCACCGGCGTTCTTGCGACCGACCTTGCCGGCGCGGGTCTTAAGAGCGGCTCGCGCAATGAAGTGGTGGCAGGCATCGTGAGCGCGTGCGTGCGCGGGCTGACCGAATTTGAGCGCGAGGCGCTCAAACCCTTCCTGGAAGAGTGGCGAGCGGCGGATGCGCTCGCCGGCAAGGAGGTCAACGTCAGCGGCGCACAGGGCATGGCGGCGGGTGTGGCGCGCGGCATCGACCTGCACGGGGCGCTGCTGCTGGAAACACCCCAGGGGCTCGTGCAGCGCTTCATCTCGGGAGACGTGAGCGTGCGGCCCACATGACGGTGCTGCTCGTCGACGCCGGTAATACGCGCATCAAGTGGGCGCGGCTTTCCGGCGGGCAACTCTCGCCCTCGCACGCCGCGACGCACGGGCGGTGGGAGACCGCGCAGTACGCGCGGCGCCTCATCGGCGCTTCCGCCGGCGCGCTCGAGCGGATCCTGGTGTCGAGTGTCGCGGGCCCTGAGGTGAACGCGGGGCTGAAAGCTGCGGCGCGGCGCTTTAAGGTGCGTATCGGGTTCGTGAGAGTCCCGGCGCGCGGGGGCGGCGTCACGGTGGGGTATCTTGAGCCCTGGCGCCTCGGGGTGGATCGCTTCGTGAGTCTCGTCGGTGCGCATCACCTCTTTCCGGCACTGCCGGTGTGCGTGGTGAGCATCGGCACCGCCATGACGGTAGACCTCCTGAACGGTGAGGGCCGCCATCTGGGCGGCGCGATCGTGCCCGGACCCACCCTCATGGTGGAGGCGCTCCTCACCCAGACCTACGGGATCCGCCGCCGCGCGCAGGGCGGTGCGCGGCAAAGGTCCGGTCCGTTCGGCCGCTCGACGCGGGATGCGATCCAGGAGGGCTCGCGTTATGCGGCGGCGGCGGCGATCGGCCGGCTCATCGAGGAGGCCGTGCCGCGCGTTCAGCGGCCACCGCTCATCGTCCTGACCGGCGGCGGCGTGGCCCCGGTACGAGCGCTCCTCTCGTATCCGGCCGTCACGGTCCCGGACCTCGTGCTGCGGGGGCTCTCGGTGCTCGCCCTCGCGGCGCAGCCGCGCCGGCGTTGATCTAGAATCGCCCCGTGCGTCGGGTCTTCTTCGCGCTCGTGTTCCTTAACCTGGCTTATCTTGCCTGGGCGTACTGGGTGACCCCGCCTCCCACGGTGCCCGCGAACGAGGCGATCGAGCGGCTTCCGCGCCTGAAACTCGTCGAGGAGCTGCCGCCCTCGCAGCGGCCCGATCCGAATGCGCCGAAGGCGCCCGACACCGCCCAGGCGTGCATGTCGGTCGGTCCCTTTCCGGATGTGAACAACAGCGCGCAGGCGGCCTCACTCCTGAAAGAGCGGGGCTTTGATCCGAGGCAGCGCGCAGCGGCCGGTGAGATGTCGGACGGGTTCTGGGTGTTCGTTGGCGGCATGAAGAGCGAGGCGGATACCGACCACATGCTCGTGAATCTCGAGCACAACGGCATCAAGGATGCCCTCGTCATGCCCGCGACCGCCACCGAAGGCCGGCGCGTGTCGCTCGGGCTCTTCAGCGAACGCGCCCGCGCCGAGCGGCGCGCGGACACGGTGAAGGCCCTGGGCATCAAGGCCGAGGTCGCCGAGCGCAAGCTCCCCGGCACGCTCTACTGGGTGGATCTCGCGCCGCTCCCCGGCATGAACACCATCCCGCTGCAGGACCTCTTTGCCCAAGGCGTCAGCTCCAAGATCGCCGTGCAGCCCTGTCCTGCGGCCACCGTCGCCGCGACCCCGGCGCCGCCCGCCGCTGCACCTCCCGCGGCGGCTCCCGCGAGCGCGCAGCTGCAGGCGGCGAGCCCGCCGGCGAAGCTGCCTTAAACGCAAAGCGCAAAGCGCGGGACTTCGCGCTTAGTGCCCGATGGAAATTTCGCTGTCGCGTTAAGCCAACGGACGGCAAATTTCTTCATCCGGCAGCGCGTCTTTCTGCGACTGCCGCCCTTGGCTGAGGGTCTCGAGGTCAGGATCCGCGGCCTGATCGGCCGATCGATGAAAGTTTTTAAGCGCGCGCCTGAGCTCGCAGCGCGGGTCTCGCGTGCGGCACGGCGGCCGGCCTTGCGCTTTCCGGCCCTTAGCCTCGCATCACGCCGACTGTTTGCGCCGGAATGTGGCGAGCGCGCGGGTGAGTGCGGCGCGGGCCGCCTGCGCATTGCCCCGGCCCGTGATGCGGAACGTGCGGCCCTGCGCCCGGTTGTAGGTCTCGAAGAAGAGCTCGATCGAGCGGATGCGCTCTTCGCCCAAATCGCGCAGCTCTTTTAAGCGCGCAGGATTCACCGGGGTCTCGCCGCAGCCGATCAGCCGGTCGTTGCGGATGCTGCGGCCAGACTCGGTCTGCTGCGCCTTGAGGATGCCGATGGGCCGCACCGTCACGACGCAGCCGGTAAAGGTCGGTTCCAGATCGAGGACTACGACATCGAGCGCGTCGCCGTCCTCGGCGCAGGTCTGGGGGATGAAGCCAAAGTCATGCGGAAAGCACAACCCGGCAGGGAGTCGACGGCTGATGCAGAACGCGCCGAGTCCAGTGTCGTATTTGTACTTGTTGCGGCTTCCCGCCGGGGTGTCGATCACTACACGGACACGTGCGGAACCCCGGACCCGTGGTGGCAGTTGATTTGGTGCCGGAGAAGACTTCACAGTGCCACAGCGTCCGGCAGGTCATCCAGATCTTCATGTGCTTGGCGCCGCCCGGCGCGGCGCGATGGTGGGCGCGAGAAGCTCAAGGGTGTTCATAATGAAGAAACTTCCCGAGTGCGCCGCAGGAGCAGCGGGTCGCGACCGCTCATCCGGCTAAGGCTTAAGGGCGCGCACTCTAGGAGAGCTCGGCGCCGCCCTCTGTCGTCCCCGGCGGCAAGCCGGTGTAGGAGGGCGCCGATAGGCCGGGGAGAATTTGTGGCGTCGGGGCCTCAAGGGGCTGCCGCCGCGGCAAGCCGAATACCCGTTTCCACGCCCGGCGATCGCCATCACAGCGGGTGCGAGGCACGTGTGCGGGCACATTCGTACCCCGCTAGACTCCGTTTTTCCGATGCCGGCTTAGCTCAGTGGTAGAGCAGCGGTTTTGTAAACCGTTGGTCGGGAGTTCAAATCTCTCAGCCGGCAGTTCTTTCTCAGAGATTTCCTCGGTTCGTCCTGCCGCAGTAGCTTCGTCGCGAGAGTGTGAACGGTCGCACTGAGCGCCGATGCGGTCCGCACGTACCATCCGCACATGACGAAATGGCAGGCGCTCAAGAAGATAATGAGTAACCGCGCGACGGCGCGGTTGGGGTTGCCGATCGCGGTCCTGGTGCTCGGTATACTCGCGGCACCCTATGCGGCCAGTACGCTCGCGTTTCTGATTCGACCGGGCACGGCGGCGTTCCTCAGCGGCTTCATTGCGGTACTGCTGTTTCGCGTTCTGTCGCCCGACCGACGCTAGATTCACTTCCGGTCAATTTTTTTGCGCAGTCGGTACCGGCGAAATCAAGCGGCGCGTGGAGCATGTTGATGCCCGAGCGTGTTCCGCACCCTTGGCGGCGGCGCGCTCGGGGTGGCAAGTGCAACGACGCAGGCATCTCGCCGCCGCTCTTTGCCAGTTTCCGAGCGTGCTCCCTCCGCGGCGCCGACTCAAGTCACCGACGAGCGTAAAGTTTGCGACACCAACACGCGTCGCCTTTGCTCGGAAGTCGCGACCTTCACTAGCGCGCTTGCGTATAACCGCAGCGGTTAGATTTCAGAGTCGCGATTTTCTTCCCGTGATTGCGTGGTAAGCGAACAGGACCACGACAGCGCCAACCACCGCGACTAAGAGACTGTAAATATTTAGGCCGCTGACGCGGGACATGCCGAAAAAGCTGAATAACCATCCACCGACGACTGCGCCAACAACTCCCAAGACGATGTCTAGAACTACTCCCTCACCGCTCTTGTTCACGATTTTACTGGCGATGAATCCAGCGATTAGGCCAAGGACGATCCAGGCAATGATTGACACAAAGCACCTCCTCTATTTTTTTATTACTAATTACTCGGCTGACCGAACGGAAGGTTCAAGCGCCGGCAGAAGCAAAGAGAGTATGCACCCGCCGGCGCCCCGCTGCGCAAGCTTCTCTGATCGACTCTTGTTGGTTGCGCAAGGGGGTTACGCTGCCTTGTCTGCCGTCAAGCTAGCGGTTTAACGGCCTCGAGCTTCTAGGGCCGACATAGAGGAGGACTCAGAAAGTTGAGGGTGGCAAAACCGATTGCCGTACCGTACCCAGCCCTTCGAAACGGTCCCGATGCGGGCCGTCCGTTGCAAAGGCCTCGACAAGAGTTCCCGATCCACAGCATGGGTTCATACCCAGGTGGGTGACGCGCGTAGCCGACGGTAGCTCCTCAGTTTCCACGCCCCACGGCTAGTGATGCGTAGACAAGCCAGATACTGCTCCACACTCCGAAGCTGAAATAGAGCGACATCCACGGGATCTCGTTCCGCCAGTCCTCCCAGCGGTAAGACACCGTCCATCTTCTGCAGACGTCGACCATACCGTCGGCAATGCCCGAGTACCTACGTCCGTTTGCTTGGTCGCCAAGCCATCGCGACCAGTACATCGGGACATCGTAGACAAATATGTACGCGACATAAGCGGCACCCCCGGCGATCATTGGGGCATACAGAGCCGGAAGTTGATGCGGCCCGATCACCAACATGCCCGCGACCGCCAGCGCTGCCGATAGTCCCCACAATGAATTCTCCACCGCGTGAGCGAGCTGCTTGGTGGTCAGCACGGCGTACCATGAACATCCTTCGGCGAGCATGATGAGCGGTACTAACGCGAATGACACCGCTTGCACGAATGGGCTACCGGCCAACATCGCGGCACGGTGCAGTATGAGGGCCCATTGAGTGGCGAAGCACAATTCGGCCACGGTCGCGACCGACCGACCGACGAGCACGCTGGACAGTCGGGAGTCGATAAGAACAAGGCGCGGAATGTCGATCACAGGCAGGAAGGAACGGAATGCGCACCCTGCCACGTACCCGGCTGACAGCAGCAGCTGCACGTAGCAGGCGGCGTCGGTCTCGACATGGGTCAAAGGGTGTTCGCGCGTGACTGCGACGGCCGCTAGCGACCAAAGAGCTACGTCTAGCACCGCGATCGCACGCAGCGACGTATGCCACCAAGCGATGGCGTGCGACGTCACGCCCCCGGTTTCCCCAGGGTCAGGTGTCATACGCCGATCGCAGGATGCGGGCTGCCGTTTGGGTCTTCGCAGCTGCAGACGGGAGAGAGGGCGTTGTCAGCTGCTCATTCAGGCGGCCCGCTCAACGACCTGACGCCCCGCAGCGCTCCGCGGCAGCGGCCCCGGACGGCAGGCGACCAGGTTGGCCTCAAACTCGCGCGTGCACGCCGTCCAACTCGACTGCAGAGCGCGGGCGCGGCAGGCGCGCGGGTCGAGCCGGAGTGCCCGCTCCGCCGCCTTGGCGAGATCCGGATCGAGCGCTCCGGTCACGCCATCCTCGACGACATCGATCGGGCCCGTGATGGGGAAGGCCGCCACCGGCACGCCGCAGGCCATCGCCTCGAGATTCACGAGACCAAAGGTATCGGTGAGACTTGGGAAAACCAGCACGTCGGCCGCGGCGAGGTGGGCTGCGAGATCCTCGCCGTAGCGAAAGCCCGCGTACACGGCCTCACGGTACCGCGCCTCGAGGCGCGCCCGCTCGGGCCCGTCCCCGATCACGATCTTCGAGCCGCGCCACGTCATCTGGAGGAACGCCCCCACATTCTTCTCAACCGCCAGGCGTCCGACGTACGCGGCGATAGGACGCGGCAATTGCAGGAACTTCTTGCTCTGCGGCCGGAACAATTCCGTGTCCACGCCGCGCTGCCAGCGCACGAGATTGCGGAATCCGCGCTTATGGAGCTCATTCTCAACTGACTGCGTGCTCACCATGCAGCGTTGCGCGGCCGCGTGATAGCGGCGCAGAGCCTCATACGAGAGCCACAGCGGTATGGGCCAGCGGGACTTCAGGTACTGCGGAAACTGCGTGTGATAGGAGGTCGTGAAGCGCCATCCGTGCCTGAGGCAATAGCGCCGCGCGGCGAATCCGAGCGGGCCCTCCGTAGCAATATGTACTGCCTGTGGCCGGAAGAGTTGCAACTTGCGCGACAGAGCTGCCATCGGCCTCACGGCCATGCGGATCTCGGGGTAGCTCGGGCAGGGTACGGTACGAAAGTCGCGCGGCGCGGCGATCATCACCTCGTGGCCGAATCTGACGAGCCACGCGGCGGTCTGCGCCAGGGTGTTGACGACGCCGTTGGTCTGCGGAAACCAAGCGTCTGTCACGATCATGATTCTCATGCGCGGGCCATGCTCGACGAGGATCGTGACAGTGGTATGAAAGTAGCAGCCGGTAGAACGACAAAAAACAGCAGCCCACACAGCGACTTGTCATGTGTTCTTAACATTGTTCCTATAATTCGTAATGCCAGCGCAGTCGCGCGGTCGCATCAAGTGGAGGAGTGAATGCACGCCTTTCTTGCCGAACTCAAGAAGCAACGCTGGGATGACCATCGGTACTACCATCACAGCCGCATCAATCAGACCCTGCACCTCGTGAGTGCGCTCAGCTTCCTCACGGCCTACGTCTTCATTTTCACCAACCCGGTCGCCGCCGCACTCATCGGCTGGCTGGTGGCGATGGTGACGCGCCAGCTGGGCCATTTCGTCTTTGAGTCCAAGGACTATGACCAGGTGAACCAGGCCACGCACGCGCACAAGGAAGACATCAAGGTCGGCTACAACCTCAGGCGCAAGGTAGTTCTGCTGTCGATCTGGGGTGCGTCACCCCTGGTTCTGTGGCTCGATCCGACGCTCTTCGGCATCTTCCCGCGGACGCACGGCCATGCCGACTTCCTCCGCCACGTCTGTCAGATCTGGCTCGCCCTCGGCCTGGGCGCGTTGCTCTTCCGCACGGTGCAGCTGTGCCTGCAGCAGAGTGTGTTAACAGGCGTCGTGTGGTTGACGAAGATCCTCACTGACCCATTTCACGACGTCAAACTCTACTGCCGGGCACCGCTGCACTTACTGCGCGGGGAACTGGTCGATCCGATGGAGGACGTGGCCCACCAGGCCTGAAGCAGCTCACGCAGGACGCGTCGACGGATCGCCTTGTTGGTGAGTGCCGGATTCTGCCACCACCAGCCTTCGCGTCGCATCGCCTCGGCTGCCGCCACCACCCGGTCCGCGACCGCGGCGAAGTCCGCGTCGTTGTAGTTAAGGCTGAAGATGAGGCGTGCCGTGCCAATCCAACTCAGGGACAGGCCCTGCGCGCGCAGGTGATACTGGAACATCCAGTTGTAGCGCGAAGGCTCGAGGTAGTTGAAGGTCCAGATGGACGAGAGATTCGCCACTTGAACCGGGAGCTCCGCCGCCTGCAGCCGCGCGTTGAGCTCGGCTGCACGGCGCTCCCAGACGGCATCGAGGTCGCCGTAGAGAGCACGGATCGGCGCGCTTTCCAGGCGCGTGAGGAACTCGTGCATTGCGCCCATCACGTAGGGGTGCGCATTGAACGTGCCGCGCGCCAGGCACACGTCGGCCGGATGCTCTTCGTCGAAGCGTTTCATGAGATCGCGCCGTCCGCAGACGACTCCCACCGGCAGTCCGCCGCCGAGACTCTTGCCGTAGGTCACCAGGTCGGCGCGCACGCCGAAGTACTCCTGCGCGCCCCCGCGAGCGAGACGAAAGCCGACAAACACTTCATCGAAAATGAGAACGATGCGCCGCTCGGCGCACACGGCGCGCAGCTCTTTGAGCCACTCGGCGTAGGCCGCGCGGTCGAAACGGGCGCTGCGTCCGCTATCGATCAGGGCCGAATCGGCCGGCGCGCTCGCATTGGGGTGCATCGCCTGCACGGGATTCACCAGCACGCAGGCGATATCCCGCCGCGTGCGCAGCACCCGCAGCGATACCGCATCCATGTCCTTCAGCGTGTAGGTGGCCTCGGGGGGCAGCGGATTGCCCACGCCGGGCTGCACGTCTCCCCACCAGCCATGATACGCACCGCAGAAGCGCACCAGGTAGCGGCGGCGCGTGTGATAGCGAGCGAGGCGCACGGCCTGCATCACGGCCTCGGTACCCGACATGTGGAACGACACCTCGTCGAGTCCCGAGATCTCGCGCAGCCGGCGGACATTGTCGGCCAGCAGCGGATGATAGGCGCCGAGCACCGGTCCGAGCGCGTGCACCTTTTCGGCACCGCGCTCGATGCACTCCTTGTAGAAGTCGTAGCCGAAGAGGTTCACCCCGTAGGAGCCGCTCACGTCGAAGAGGCGGTTGCCGTCGACATCGGCCACGGTGACCCCGGAAGAGGACTCAAGGAATGTGCCACCAGGCAGGTACTGTCGGACCATGCGGCCGAACTGAAAGGGCACCCGGTAGCGCGTCGTGAACTGCAGGTCCGACACCGAGTGCGCCACCTCGCGAGTAAGAGCGGTACCCCTCGCGAAGCGCTGTGCGTAGAGCTGCGCGAGCTGCATGAATCCTGCACGCCGTACAGCGGCCACTTCCGCCGGCGCATCGTCCGCGTTGAAGAACCGCGTCTCGTCGTATTCGTAGTAGCGCACGAGCCGCGCCAAGAGCCGCGCGAGACGCGCGTGTCCGCCGAGCGAGGGGTGCTTGGCGCACGAGAGCAGCAGACGCTGCCGCAGGCTCCGCAGTGCGAGCAGCGTGGCCAGGACGCCGGCGATGTACCACAACAGCATGATTTTCCAGACCCAGAGGCCGCGAGCCCGGGGCCGATTGCCCCAGCGGCAAACTATTTCGGTCTCATGACAACCCGATGACAGTCCGTTCGGCCATCAGCCGGATCACTCAGCAGGAGCGAGTGAATTTCCTTTTAACGAACCGCCTGCCCCGTCGCTGGCTCACCTTGTTCATGGGGTGGCTGAGCCGCCTCGAGCAGCCCTGGCTTTGCCGTATCTGTCTTGCGATCTGGGGACTCTTCACGGAGCTCGATCTGAGCGATGCCCGGAAAACCCGCTTTCGCAGTCTCCAGGACTTCTTTACCCGGCAGCTGAAGGAGGGGGCACGCCGCGTCGATCCTGATCCGGGCATCGTCGTGAGTCCGTGCGACGGCATTGTGGGCGAAATGGGTCAAGTGAAGGAGGGGTCGGTGCTTCAGGCCAAGGGATTCGGCTACACGCTCATGGATCTTCTGGGCGATAAGGAGCTGGTGAGTAACTATCTCAACGGCTCCTTCGTGACGCTGCGCCTCACCTCCGGCATGTATCACCGATTCCACGCGCCCTATGACTGCCGCGTGGAGCGGGTGACCTACGTGTCCGGAGACACCTGGAACGTCAATCCGATCGCGCTCCGACGTGTCGAGAATCTGTTCTGCAAGAACGAACGCGCCATCATTCGCTGCCGGCTGAGCGCATCGGACGAGCTCATCACGCTGGTGCCGGTCGCGGCCATCCTGGTGGCGAGCATCCGACTGCACTGCGCGGATGTGCTGCTGCATCTGAAGTACCGCGGACCTAACACCATTCCCTGCGATGCCACGCTGCGCAAAGGCGAAGAGATGGGCTGGTTCCAGCACGGCTCCACGATGATCGCCTTTGCACCACCCGGCATGGTGCTCGCGTCCGGACTGGGTCAGGGAAGCGTGATTCGCATGGGGCAGCCGCTACTGAATATTGCCGACAGGGAATCGTGAGCGAGCTCGCAGTCATTACCGGCGCCACCCACGGGATCGGACGCGTGACGAGCCGCGAGCTCGCGCGCGCCGGGAAAACGGTCGTCATGCTGTGCCGCGACGTGACGGCCGCAAGGGCGGTGCGCTCTGAGATCATGCGGCACGCGCCTCGCGCCAGGATCGAGGTAGTCCGCTGCGATCTTGCCTCGCTCGCCTCCGTGCGGGAGGCCGCTGCTGCTGTCCGCCGCGACTACCCGCCGCTCGGGCTCCTGGTCAACAACGCCGGCATGGTGAGCACTCGCCATCGCACCTCGGTCGACGGCTTCGAGCTCACCTTCGCGACCAACCACCTGGGTCCATTCCTGCTCACCGCCTTGTTGTCGGATCGCCTGGACAAGGCGGCGCGCATCGTCGTGGTCGCTTCCCGGATCCACTTCCGCGGCCGCCTGGATCTTGCCGCGGTCACCAACGCGCGCGCCCGCTACGCGGCCACCGCCGCTTATGCCCGCTCGAAGCTTGCCAACGTTATGCATACGTTCGCGCTCGCGCGCCGCATGGCCGGCACCGGCATCAGCGTTAACTGCCTGCACCCAGGCGTCGTGGCCACGAATCTGCTGCCGCGATGGCTGCGTGTCATCAAGCCGCTGTTCACTCGGGTCGTGTTCGATGCCGAGCGCGGCGCGCGCACGACCGTCCACCTCGCGCTCGATCAGAGCGTCGCCGGGGTCACCGGGCGCTATTTCGATGAGTATCAGCTTCCTCGTGCCGCCTCCCCACTCGCGAACGACGTCGACCTGCAGGAATCGCTGTGGGACATGAGCGCAGTGTGGACCGGAGCGCCACGGTGACCGATGAACGCACCATCCTGACTGAGAGGCTCGTCATGCCGGAAAATGCCCGATCGCTACTATCGCCGTTATCGCCGCTCAAGCCGCTCAGCGAAAGGCTGCTGTTCGCGAGCAACTTTCTGCGTCATCCGAACATGCTCGGCTCGATCATCCCGAGCTCGCGCTTCCTGGTGGACCAGGTGCTGGAGCCGATCGACTGGGGCCGTACCCGTGTGATCGTGGAATACGGTCCGGGTATCGGCACGTTCACCGGGGAGATCCTGCGGCGTATGCGCAGTGACGCGCAGCTCGTGGCCATCGAGACGAATCGTGACTTCGTGCGTTTCCTGCAAAGGGCCTTACCGGATCCGCGGCTGCACGTCGTGCACGACTCCGCCGCAGAGGTGCAGCCGGTTCTGATGCGGCTCGCGCTGCCGGCGCCGCGCTACATCATTTCCGGCATTCCGCTCGGCAGCATGCCGGATCCGGTGCGCACCGACATCGCGGTGAACAGCCGCGCGGCGCTCGAGCCAGGCGGAGCGTTTCTCGTCTACCAGTTCACGGCGAGAGCTCTGCCTGCGCTGCAGCGGACCTTCGGCGATGTGCGGCGCCGTTTCGAGCGACGGAACTTCCCGCCGGCGCAGCTGTTCCTATGCACGACACATGGAGCCTGAAGACCGGTGTGCCGATGGAACGACGTTGTCGCGCTCCGCTGATGAAGCGGGAGCGCGGCCGTAAAGGTTCGCCGTCGATTCATACTAGGACGAGTGCACCGACTGACGAATGAGGAGCGACAGACGATGGCTAAGAACGTGATCTGCCTTTGGTATAACGGCACAGCAGAAGATGCCGCCAGGTTTTACGCCCAGACCTTCCCAAACAGCGCCGTCACCGCTGTCCATCACGCCCCCGGGGATTACCCGGCTGGCAAGCAGGGACAGGTGCTGACGGTCGAGTTCACGGTGCTGGGAATACCCTGTCTGGGCCTTAACGGCGGCCCCGCTTTCAAACACAGCGAAGCCTTCTCGTTCCAGGTCATCACCGAGGACCAGGCCGAGACCGATCGTTACTGGAATGCGATCATCGGCAACGGAGGAGCCGAAAGCGCGTGCGGGTGGTGCAAGGACCGATGGGGCTTGTCCTGGCAGATCACCCCCCGTGCACTCCTGGAAGCAACGACCAGTCAGGACCAGGCGGCCGCCAAGCGCGCGTTCGAGGCGATGATGGGAATGAAGAAGATCGACATCGCCGCGATCGAGGCAGCGCGGCGCGGCACGAGTCACGCCTAGCACGCGATGACATTCCCGGCAACGGGTGATCGGCCCCGCGGCCGCCGCCTCCTGAGCACTCAGCCGGTTTTTGCAGAAGCCGCCGAGAGCTGGATTGCCTCGGAGAAATTCTCGGCGAACTGCAGCGCATGCCCGTCTGCCTGTAATCCCATCTGCGCCAGGATCTGGCTCGGTTGCCGGCGCAATCCCGAGAGGATCACCCGGGTGCCATTGCGCCGGCAACGCTCAATCATCTGGCGCAGCGCCCGCACGCCGCTGACGTCAATCAGCGGCACAAGGCGCATGCGTAAGATAAATACCCGTGGTGTCGTCGTGAACTGGTTGAGTACATCATCGAGCCGATTCGCGACAGCGAAAAACAAGGGTCCGGAAATCTGAAACGCTTCAACGCCTAAGGGGAGTTGCGCGCGTTGATCCGCCTGCGGCGCACGAGCGAAATCGTCCTCGTCTTCCTCGACGAGGGAGATGCGCGATTCCACGGCCACGACTTCACTCATCGAATGCATGAAGAGGAAGGCGGCGAGCACGATTCCGACCTCGATGGCCACGGTGAGATCGAACACCACCGTCAGTCCAAAGGTCACGAGCAGCACCATCCGGTCGCCGAGTGGCCCATGCATCAGGTGGCGGAAGCTCTCAACCTCAGCCATGTACCAGGCCACCATCACCAGTACGGCCGCCAGCACGGCGAGCGGCACGTAGCTCATCAGTGGCGCCAGCGTCATGGCGAATAGCAGCAGAAACAGTGCATGCGCCATTCCGGCAACCGGCGAGCGCGCTCCCGAGCGGATGTTCGTTGCGGTGCGGGCGATAGCCCCGGTCGCCGGTAGTCCACCGAACAGTGCCGATGCGATGTTAGCGATGCCTTGCGCGACGAGCTCGCAATTGGAGCGGTGTCTGCCACCGATCATGCCATCGGCCACGACCGCCGAGAGCAGGGATTCGACTCCTGCGAGGAACGCGATGGTGAACGAGCTGGGGAACAGATCGCGCGTGCGGTCAAATGGAATGTGCGGAAACGAGAAATGCGGCCAAGTCGCAGGAATGCCGCCAAAACGCGTGCCGATCGTCGCCACGGGCAGGTGGATCGTGACTACCAGGAGTGCGCCGGCGACTACGGCGATCAGGAACCCCGGCCAGTTCGGACGGACACGACGTAAGGTAACAATCAGCACGAGACTTGCGGCTGCAAGCGCCACGGTCACGCCGCTGAGACTTGGCAAGTTGGCAAAGTAAGCAGACCAGCGCGCTAAGAAATCGGCGGGCACCTTATCCATGTGCAAGCCGAGCAGGTCCTTTATCTGGCTGGAAAAAATGCTGACCGCGATTCCGGAGGTAAAGCCGGTGATCACGGGCTGCGGGATGTACTTGAGCAGCGTGCCGATCCGCAGCACGCCGGCGGCGATCAACATGACGCCGGCAAGCAACGTGCACAGGATCAGTCCGCCGTATCCAAATTTGTCGATGACGTTGAATACCACCGGGACAAAGGCCGCGGTCGGCCCACCGATCTGCACGCGCGAGCCGCCCAGGAGCGAGATGAGAAAGCCGGCCACGATCGCGGTGTACAGACCCTTCTCCGGCGTGGTGCCGGAGGCAATGGCGAGCGCCATCGCCAGTGGCAGGGCGACGATCGAAACGGTGAGGCCGGCGATGAGGTCGGCGCGCAGGTCGCCCCTCGTGTACCCGAGACGCAGGACAGTGACGAGTTTCGGAACGTACGCGTGCCAGGTAACAGGACGCGGTGCGATGGGGCTCGACATGCCGGAAGATATTCTACGACGCGCCGGAGCGCGAATCTGCGATTTGCGACATCAATCTGATCGGCGCCCCACGCCTGCGCTTGAACGCGCAGGGCGTGTACAACCTTACGGGCTCTCTCGGCATCACTCTTACTGCAGCGGGATCCCCGGATACCAGCCGCTCTTGGTCAGGAAGGCCTTCGGGTCGGTCATTTCTATGATCTCGCGCAGAGCGCGGCGCTTGTCGGCGTCATGCTGGTAGTAGGATTTGACGATGCGATATCCGACCCAGTAGCCGAGGTCACCCTGCTTTTCCAACGTTGAGTTGTCGAGCCACTTGGAAAGATGGGTCTGGTCTTCATCGGCGACAAACGCGCTCTCGATTTGCTTTTCACGTCCCCGGGTCGACGCCTGCAGCCCGGAGTACGCGACCTCACCGGAAATCAGCTCGCCGACGAATTCCGCCACACCTTCGAGGAGGGACCTCTCGAGCACCGTGGGATGCTCATCATCATCCAGCGTCGCTGACTGCTGGACGTGGATATATTCGTGGGCGATCACGTGCACAAACCGGTCCTCGACGTTCGGATTGAGCCAGGTGGTTGCGCAGAGCGCCTCGAGGCCGATCTGCAGGCCCGTGTCGGGGCTCCCCACGCCCACCGGTTTCCCCCGGCCCACAGCGATCGTGACCGGCGGGAAGCGCGCCTCCGGATACAGACGCCCCAATTTTCTCAGCGCGACCTTCAGGCGCTGGCGCACCCTCGGCAGCACGACCATGCACTGCCTGGCGTTCGTATAGATCTCCGGGTGCTTGACTATGGCATCGGCGATCCTCGTCCCAGTGACGTTTCGCACCTTGGCGAGGTGGTGCAGTCCCTCCGAACCCGGATCGAGGTAGTCGTGCTGAAGCTGATCGGCGGTCGGATGGCCGCCCGCAGCGTCGTAGACCTTATAGAAGCGCTCGACATCTTCGGTCTGGATGACCGGGCCAGCCGCCGTGTTGGCGGCTTTTGCAGTCGCGCTGCGTGCCGTGCCCGGGATCGTCGCACAGGCCAGGACGCCGATAAGGGCTGCTACGCCGATACGTCTCATGTTCTCAGCCAGCGGTTCGCGCAAGCTCGCCTGCGTTGCCATCACGGGTCAGCCGAATCCGGCGTAGAACTTCTCGAGGATGGGGCGTTGACCTTTGGCGATCTTGAGAAAGCCCTGCTCCTTATCGAACCAAGCGCCGCGATCGACCTCGGGGAATTGCGCGGTTCGTCCGGATTTCGGCGGCCACTCCATCTCGAACAAATTGCTCACCAGATCTGCGGGATTGCAGTCTCCTTCGATTGCCCAGATGTGCAAGCGCTTGCCGCTCGGTTGCACGAATGTCCCGAGATCCTGCTCCGACGCACCGGGGCTGGGATCGAATCCAGTCTCTTCTTTGAATTCGCGCCGAGCGCAGGCGAGTTCATCTTCCTGGGGGTTGACGAGACCTTTCGGTATTGACCAGGCACCGTCGTCCTTCTTTGCCCAGAATGGTCCTCCCGGGTGGACGAGAAAGACTTCCGCGCCCGATCCGCGCCGGCGATAAAGCAGTATGCCTGCGCTTATGGCCGGCATAGGTGTATCAATGCCGCATTCGCGTCGCGCTCAAACGCGCGCGACCCATGGCCTGTCTGGCGCTCACAATAAGCTGCCCGTCAGTACAAGCTTTGCCACCGTGAAATAGATGACCAGGCCCGTGACGTCGACCAGGGTTGCGACGAACGGCGCCGATGCGCTCGCAGGATCGAGCCCGACGCGCCGCAGAATGAAAGGCAAAGCGGCCCCCGCTATCGTCCCGAACATGACCACACCGACGAGGCTGAACGCAATCGTGAGCGCCAATACGAAGTAGTGTTGACCATACGATCCGAACATCCCTTGCCAGGCAAATATCCGCGTCATGCCAATTACAGCAAGGATGCAGCCGAGTGCGATGCCGGCGAACAATTCGCGCCTGATGACGCGGAACCAGTCGCGCAGCGCTACTTCGCCGAGCGCCATGGCCCGAATAACAAGCGTTGTGGCCTGCGAGCCCGAGTTGCCGCCGCTGCTGATGATCAACGGCAGAAATAGCGCCAGCACCACTGCCTTGTCGAGCTCGCCCTCGAAGTAGCCCAGCGCGGTGGCCGTGAGCATTTCGCCCAGGAACAGAATCGCCAGCCAGCCCGCGCGCTTCTTGATCAGCTCAAAAAAGCCTGTCTCGAGGTAGGGCTCGTCCAAGGCCTCCATGCCACCCACCTTCTGCATGTCCTCGCTGGCTTCTTCGTCGATGACGCCGACGATGTCATCGACCGTCACGACTCCTACCATGTGTTTTTCGGCATCGACGACGGGAATGGCATGCAGATGACTCGCACGCAGCGCACGCGCGACCTGCTCCTGGTCCATGTGCTGGTCGACTGTTGCGAAATCCGTGCGCATGACCTCACGAACCCGTTTGTTGCGATCGCCCAGAAATAGTTGGGACAACGAGACAACGCCGACCAGATGCTGGTCCTGATCGAGGACAAATGCCTCGGCGATGTCCTTAAGATTGGGAGCCTGCTGTTTCAGATAAGCGAGGGCTTCTTCGACCGGAGCATCAACGCGCAGCCGCGCAAAGCGCGGACTCATGAGGCCACCTGCTTCGTCCTCTTTGAATGCCAGCAGGGCATTTACTTCCGAGCGCGCCGGCTCATCCAGAAGCTCCAGGTACTGGGTCCGCTCGTGCTCGCGCATTTGCTGCAGAACGTCTGCGACATCGGCGGGCGCAAGCAGGCGCACCCACACGCGGCGCTCACTCTCCGGAAGCTTCCGCAGCAGATCGGCCTGATCAGGCGCAGGGAGCGCGAGAAAGAAGTCATCCTGGGCCCCGCGCGGCAGTCGGTTGAACTCCCGGGCGCGTTGGCGGCGGGGTATCCGACTCCAACGGTTTGCAAGGTCAGAGGCAGCGCTGCTTTCCTGCGGGGTCATCGTCATAGTGGGCTCCGTGCGATCAAGGACCGTGGGCTTTTGACAGCCGGCGAAGTGGGGTTTGGCGAGAACTCTCCGACACTCTCGGTGGTGGGCGAAGGTGTTCCTTAGTTCTTGGCCCTGACTTCAAAGTGGTCTGGCTCGGTCCACGGATCCCCGCTGCGATCGTCGGCATCAAAACGGACCATGGTGCCGGCGAGTCGGTCTTTCTCCAGCTTGAAGCGTATGTAGTGAAAGTTCACCGAGGTTTTTAACTTGGAGCGCTCGCCGAAGAGTCGAAATGCCGGAACCGGCTTGGCACCGCCACCCCCGCTGACGAGGTACGTGACACCATCTCGATAGTAGCGTTCGTAGTTGTGGACGTGACTGCCGACCACGATGACACGGGCGCGCAAAGAGCTGGCCTTCCTGGCCAGGTAGCGCGCGATCTCTTTCTCATCGCGCGCGGAAGGGTAGAAGGCGTCCCGGGCCGGCGGGTAGTGCAACACAATCATGATGAATTTGATGCGCTCGTCCGCACCGGCGATCTGTCTTTCAAGCCACTCGCGCTGCTCACTGCCGGGTTTGAGCGCGGAATCGGAGTCCAGCATCAGGGCGAGGAGCGTCGCCCCCAGGGTCACGGAGTACCAGCGATGCGGGCGCAGGTTCGCAGGGGCGGCCGAATTCCACCAGTTCTCGAGACAGAAGGTGGGATCGTCAGGACATCCCTTGAATTCGTGATTGCCCAGAACGGGAAATACCGGGATCTTCCGCTCTGACCACACCTGTGTCTCGCCTTTGTACGTGTCGTAGTCCACCGGATGGCTGCCTTCGTAGACGAGGTCGCCGCCGATCAGGATCGCCGCCGGATCTTCGCGTGCGATTTTCTCCACGAGCGCGCGACGCGCAACCGCGTTGACTACCTCCTGGCGCTCGGTGAAGCGCGTGTCGCCATATACAACGAAGACCAGAGGAGTGCCCGCCGCGGCGGGCGGCACTGCGAATCTCGGCGGGGCATCGCCGGGTGCCGCGTAAGCGACCCACGATGGTGCAACCAGCCAGAAGACCAGCAACACCAGAAGCAACTGCATTGATCTGCGGTACATCAAGTGATCCTCAGAACCGCGCCGGTGTCCAGCCGGATGTGCCCGGCGAGGTCGCAATAGCGTAAGGCTCACAGAGGATAGGCCGCCACCCCTAACGATCCACAGCCCGGGAAAATCGGTTCGGGCAGCAGGATTGCCAACGGTCGGGGCGCGAAGTCCGTTGCCGCCGCGACCTCAAAGGGTGCATCCTGCGCGCCTCGCGGCTTGCTTGTTGAGGAAACCTCTACAGATGGCGTCGGAAGGACAGGGCCCAGACAGCGCCGGCTCCTCGCCGCCAACACCGGAGCCTGTCGCGGGTCCGGCAACCGTCGCCGCTCCGGTCCCCGATGCACGCTCCGCCGCCCGCCTGCTGAGCCCGCATCCCCACCAGGTGCTTCTGGAAAAGCTCCGGCGGCGCAACGTCGGCCGCGTCGCGCTCCTGTACGTCGGCATCTGCTGGATCATTCTTGAGCCGGTACATGTCATCTTTCACATGCTCGGGGTGCCGGAGTGGGTCAACCGGCTGGTCGTCATCGGCATGGCGCTCGGGTTTCCGCTGGCGGTGCTGGCCGCCTGGATCTATGAAGTAACCCCGGAGGGTCTGAAGCCCACCTCCACGGTCGACCCGCGGCGGTCGCTGCTGCAAAAGACCGGCCAGCGCCTGAACCGCGCGATCCTCGCGGTGCTCGGCGTGATGCTCGTGTACTTCCTCGTCTACCACTTCTGGTTTGCCAAGCATTTCGCGGACCCGGTAGCGGACGTGGCGCAGGCGGAAAGCGGCGAGGCCCAGCCGGGTGCCGTGGTGCCACAGCGCTCGATCGCGGTGCTGCCGTTTGTCGACATGAGCCAGGCAAAGGACCAGGAGTATCTGTCCGACGGACTGGCTGAGGAGTTGCTGGATCTTCTGGCGAAGATTCCGGAGCTGCGGGTCGCCGCGCGCACCTCGGCGTTTGCCTTTAAGAACAAGCCGGAAGACATTCAAAACATCGCCAAGAAGCTGCACGTCGCCCACGTACTGGAGGGCAGCGTGCGCAAGTCCGGGACGCGCGTGCGCATCACTGCGCAGCTGATTCGCGCCGACAGCGGCTATCACCTGTGGTCGGAAACCTACGACCGGGATCTCGGCGACATCTTCAAGCTGCAGGATGAGATTGCTGGCGCGGTCGTGCAGGCGCTCAAGGTAGCCCTGCTCGGGGGCGCGCTGCCGGCGCGCGCAGCGCCCAAGAGTCCGGAGGCCTACAACCTATACCTGCAGGGTCATTACTTCGCAGACCAGCACAACAAGGCGAGTCTGGCAAAGGCGGTCGACTACCTGCAGCAGGCAATTCAACTCGATCCGAATTATGAGCCGAGCTGGACCGAGCTTTCGTTCGTGTACAGCGACGTGGCGAGCCGCGGCTTCCTCTCCGTCGACGAAGCGCTGGCCAAGGCGCGCGAGGCGGCCGCAGAGGCACTCAAGCTCGATCCGAAGAGTGCGCGTGCTCACGTTGCGCTGGGTCTCATCCACATGAATATCGACTGGGACTGGGCGGCGGCGGATAAAGAATTCAAACAGGCGCTCGAGTACGATCCGGGGAATGCGACCGTGCTGGTCGCGAGCGGCGCGCTGGAACTTGCGCTCGGTCACACCGCCCGGGCGAGCACTTTGTTCCAGCAGGCGCTCGCCCGCGACCCGCTGCACGCCTCCTCGTTCATCAACCTGGGCATCTCGTACTACGCGGAAGGTCGGCTCGCGGAGGCCGAAACCGCGTTTCGCAAAGCGCTGGAACTTAAGCCGAATCTCATCTACGCCCACAACGGCCTGGGCCTGGTGCTGCTTTCGCAGGGGAAGCGCGAAGCGGCGCTGGCGGAAATGGGGCGCGAGGCGGACGACGGCTGGCGGCTCGAGGGAGTCGCCATCGTTAACTACGCGCTTGGCAAACGCGCGGAGTCCGACGCGGCGCTCGCCGAACTCCTGGCCAAATTTGAAAAGGACGCCCCGTATCGCATCGCGACGGTGTACGCTTTCCGCGGCGAGTCAAAGCCGGCGTTCGAGTGGCTGGAGCGGGCCTATACGGAACGCGACGGTGACCTCGTCAGCATCAAGGTCGATCCGTTGCTCAAATCCCTGACAGCAGATCCGCGCTACGCGGCACTCCTCAAGAAGCTCGCCTTGCCCGAGTGAGCTGAAGCCGAACCGCGCGCCGGGCGCGCGCTCGCTGCAGCGTTTGCGCACCGACCGCGATCAGTCCCAGCGCGAGCAGGGCGAGCGTGCCCGGCTCCGGCACGCTGGTGCCGCCGGCAGAAGCCCCGGCACTCACCGACACGGTGTACGCGCTGGGGTTGGGGGGCTGGAAGCAGGGCATGGTCGGGCCGCCGTTCACCGGATCGACCACGATGCGCGGGTCGATGGCAGCACTCGAGAGCGTGCTGTTCGTCGCCGCCCCTGCCTTCGTGAGGATGCTGATTTCGTACGTATCCCCCAGCGTGAGACACAGGTCGTTGGTCTGGTTCCAGGCGCTGCCGATGGTGATGCACTTCGATCCAACGCAACTCACGCTGTCGAAGAGACTCAGCTGCAGACCCTCGTCCGGGTCCGACCGGCCGGTAATGCCGCTGTCGCCGCCCGAGTCCGTCAGCGTCAGCAGCGCCGACGCCGAGCCCGCGCCGCCTCCGGTTACGGAGGCAAAGCCGCTGCTGAGGATGTTGACGGCGATCTGCCCGCCCGGCACGAGCGGTCCGCCTACCTGGAAAAAGTAAGTCATGGCGCCCGTGGATTTGATGCCGGCGCCTGCGGCAGTGGCGGACACATGTGTGCCGGGGGCCGCGGTCGGGTCGAAGCCCGGACTGCCGGGAACGCCGCCGTCACTGTGAGCCACGCTTGAGCCTGCGAAGCAGAAGCCGTCGGTCGACGCATTCACGCTGCCCGGGCACTGATCCGCGCCGAAGAGCGTGATGTCGTTGGTGAAAACACTCGGCGGCAGCGACTGCGCATGCGCCGCCAGCGCCCAGAGGCAGCCAAGAGCCCCGAGCGTACGGAAGAGCGTCCTGTTCATGATCGATATCCCTCTAGCTTCTTATCGGTCGCCGCGTGCGACTGTCGTCATACGCTGGCGCCGTGCCGTATTAGTGATTTCCTGGCTGACCTTTGTGCGGCATCGAGCGTCAGTCGTGTCACTTTAGCAGTCGTTTCTGCACTGCGCCATTTTGTGAGGGCGATGTTAAATCGAAAAGACACGGCCCCTTGCGATTGCAGGAACGGCAAATCGAGAAAGCAGAGCTCCGGGCTGCGTCTGCTCAGTGTGTCTACATAATCCGGGATCCTTGACCGGCAGCGAAGCGGCGCTCCAGGCAGCGCTCCTGTGAAATATCGAGGAGTATTTTGGGCGCAGGTTGCAGGCGAACCTGCCGCCAGGATCTGCAATCGAGTAGTTATTACGGACGGTCGTAACTCTCGCTTACAAAGGCCGGGGCGCTCGTCCTTCGGCGGCACTCACCCGCCGCAGCCATTTTCGGATGCGACGCTTGCCGAGTACGTTCGCGGCGAATGAGAACGCGATGAGGGAGACATCGAGCGTCAGACTCTGTCGCTTAAGGTACAGACGGTCGAGCCGGCGGCTGAAGCGGGCGCCCCGGCCGGCCAAGAGCTGTGAGAGGCCGGTGATCCCGGGCTTGGCGGCAAATCGCCAGTCGTAGCCGGACGTGTCCCAGCCGAGCCGTGCGACATCCTGGCGCGTGAGGGGACGCGGACCGACCAGGCTCATCTCACCGCGCGCCACGTTGATGAACTGCGGCAGCTCATCGAGCCCGGTGCGGCGCAGGAGGGTGCCGACGCGCGTGACGCGCTCCTGCGACATGCTGCGGAACTTCACCACCGTGAAGGGCCTGCGGTCGCGCCCGAGGCGGGTCTGGAGGAAGAACGGCGGTCCGCCATCCTCAGCCCAGGTCGCAAGCGCGATCCCGGCCGCGAGCGGGGCGAGCGCCAGGCAGGCGGCGGAAAGTGCGAGGAGATCGAGCGCCCCTTTGCCGGGATAGGGATGTGCGCTCACGTTCGATGCGGTATTTGACATCGGTTCAGACCCCCGGGCTCACGTAGCCCGTCGCTAAGGTGGAGGAGTGCTCGAGGCGCGTGCGATAGCGGATGTGGCGACGGCGCGAGTGTTCGATGAGGGGCCGCCATACGGTGGCGGTCAGGCGATGACGGATGAGGAAGCGCCAGAAGCGATTCGAGCGCTTGTAGAGATAGCTCATCGCAAGATACGGCAGGACCGCGCGGTGATCCTTCGGGCGCCGCGCCCAGATGGAGCCGTGCGAGAAGAGCGTGTCGTAGCACCAAGCGTAGCCGTGATCGAGCTCTTCGGCGCTCATGTGCATTGGTTTAAAAACCACGTGGGCCGTGTCATAGCGGTCCCAGTCCTGATGCAGGATGCGCCCTGTCGCCTGCAGCTCTCGAAAGAGCGGCGTGCCGGGATAGGGGGTTAGGATGTGAAACGTCGCGCACTCGAGGCGGTTGTCCTCGATCCAGGCCACGGTGCGCGCAAACACGTCCACCCCGTCGTGATCGAAGCCGAGCACGAAGCTACCGTTCACCTGGATGCCATGCGCGTGCAGCAGTGCGACGCGGCGTGCATAGTCAAGCGGCGCGGGCGTGCGCTTGCGGGCGGCGACGAGGTTGCCCTCGTTGAGGGATTCGAAGCCAACGAAGACGCCGGTGCAGCCAGCGAGTGCCATCTCGCGCACGAGTTTCGGATCATCCGTCACGTCGATCGTGACGGCGGCACTCCAGATGATGTTGAGCGGGCGCAGCGTCGCGCACAGCCGGCGCAGGTAATCCGGGCGCGAGCCGAGGTTGTTGTCGATGAAGACGGTGTAGGGCTGAGCGTCGGCGAGGATCTCGCCTGCGACCTGTTCCACGTCGCGCATGCGATACGGCATGTGCAGCCCCTCGGTCGAGAGGTAACAGAAGCCGCAGCGATTGTGGCAGCCGCGCGTGGCGATCATGCTGGTCGTGGTGAGGAAAGAATCGCGCGGCAGGATGTCCCGCCGCGGCGGCGGATCGAGCACATAGGGGCGCGCAAAGTTGGCCTGGTAGCGCCGCTTGAGCGCACCGCGCTCGATGTCCTCGAGGATTTGCTGCCACAGCGGCACCCCGTCCCCGATGGCGATCGCATCCGCGTGCTGCAGGGCTTCTTCGGGGCAGGAGAGCACGTGCAGTCCGCCCAGGATCACGATCGCACCCTGGCTCCGATACCACGCGGCGAGCTCGTACGCGCGGCGGGCGAAGGTGAGATGTACCGTGATCCCCACGACATGCGGTACGGGGTCACGAGGAGGTGCACCCTGCAGGAGGTTCTCGTCCCAGTAACGCACCTGCCAGCGCGCCGGGGTCGCGGCCGCAATGCTGGTCAGCGCGAGGCTTGGGGTCAGCACGTGCTTGCCGAAGCTCGCGCGCGGATCCTTCGGATAGAAGGGATTGAGGAGGAGCGCCAGGTGCTCCTGCACCGGCAGATCCGCAAGCGGGGCCGGCAGCTGCGGCGCCCTGATCATGTCCTGCGGGGTGCGCGGGAGGCGACGGCGCAGCGGCCCGATCCTACGCACGTTCCACCGCCGTCACGCTGTCGGGCAAGCGCCCGAAGCGCCGCTGGCGGCGCGCGTACTCCTCCAGCGCCTGCGCAAACGCCGCCGCATCGAAATCCGGCCACGGGCAATCGACGAAGTGCAGTTCCGCGTACGCGCACTCGAAGAGCAGAAAGTCGCTCAGGCGCCGCTCGCCGCCGGTGCGGATGAGGAGATCCACCTCGGGCGCCGCGGGAGAGGAGTGATCAACCTCGGCCAGATGGCGCAGGTAATGCGCAGCTTCCTGCACCGAGGCGGACGTTACCTGCCGTGCCGCCTCCATGAGGCTGTAGCGGGAGGAATAGTCGACCGCCAGGCGCAGGTGCATGCCAGTGCATTTTTCGGTGAGGCGCTCACTCTGCTCGATCTGCGCGAGGAGCGTGCGGTTGAGGCGATCGCGGCGCCCGATGACGTTGAGGCGGATCGACTCGGCGAGGCAGCGGTCGGTCTCTGTGATGAGATAGCGGCGCAGCAGGCCGAACAGCGCCTCCACTTCCGCGCGCGGACGGCACCAGTTATCGGACGAGAAGGCATAGAGCGTCAGCGTGCCGATGTGGTGCTCGGCGGCGGCGCGCACCACGGCATCGACCGCCCGTGCGCCGGCGCGATGGCCGGCCTGACGGTTGAGATTGCGCGCCTGCGCCCAGCGCCCGTTGCCGTCCATGATGATTGCGATGTGCATGTAAAGTACTCTGGATTACAAAGTAATTGGGCAAAAAAAATCAGCTGCCGCGGGTGGCCTTGATGACCGCTTCGACGTGATCGAGATAGCGGTTGAGCGCGGCACGTCCGGCACTCGTCAGGCGGTAGACGGACTTCGGCCGCCGCCCGTCGAAGGATTTGGTGCAGGTGACGTATTTGGCTTCCTCGAGCTTGCGCGCATGCGCGCTTAAGTTGCCGTCGCTCACGGCAAAGAGCGCTTTCAACTCGCTGAAGGTGATCTCCTCGCGCACCGCGAGCGCGCTCATCATTCCCAGGCGCACGCGCTCGTACACCAGCCGATCGAAACTTGAGTCCTCGCCCGCCTGCGAGCCCCCCGGAATCACGATCGGGCGGGGCGTGCGCTTGGGAGCGGCGCTCTCGGTGCGCGCCCGCGGGTTAGATTTTGTGGCCATAGCCTTTGCGTCCCACCCATACGCCAAAGATCAGATGCAGGCCGCCAAAGCCGACGCCAAGGGGCAGCAACTGCAGCGACTCGGGCAGCCAGAAGGCGATCAAACCCAGGACTACGAAAAGAGCGCCCAGCACGCCCACGATCCGCGCCGTGGGCGCGCTCGCGGAGACGAGCGCGCAGCCATACAGCAGAAGCCACGTCCCCGGGATCGCGCTCACGTTGCCGTCGCGCCACTCGATGAGCGTCAGCACCGCTCCGGCAAAGAGTCCGGGCACCAGACACAGGGCGAGCTTGCGCAGCGGTGCCCCGTAGAGCGTGAAGCCCTGCAGGTAAGACTGTCGCGCCATGAGCGCGCCGCCGGCGAGCGCTGCAACGGCTGCGGCTGCCAGCCAGAGGGTGAGCCAGTAGGGGTGAAGCGTGGCCGTGGCGGACAGGAGCGCGGCGGTCAGTCCCACGAGTCCCATCACGACACCTGCGGATCCGGGCAGGGCGATGGTGCCCGCGGCCTCCATCGACTCGCGGATGTAGCGCAGGGTCGCGGCGGCGTGCGAATCGAGGGTGACGGTGTTGGAGGGCCGCATTTTCAAAACATACGCCCTGAAGCCGTGTGTCGTCAAGTACTCTGTATTGCAGAGTTATGTCACTGTCTGACCGTGCAGCGTGCACCGCATCGATTGCGCGGTGCTCACAAAACTTCTCGTTTCTTCTCAAGGACGCGCTCGAGTGCGCGCTTGCCGCAAGGTGCAGGCTTGCGCTCAAATCAACGGCCGTCTTCGCAGCGTTGGCACGACTCACGGGTGTTATTTCGGAGGTTGAGACATGGAAGTTTGCAGAGGGCTTTCCTGGGTGCTGCACACTGCGGCGCTGCACGCTGCGGCATTGCTCGCTGTGGCACCGCTCGCGCTCGCCGAGGCGCCCGCTCAGCCGCAGAGCCTGCCATCGTGCCCGGGTGACACGGGACTGAAACTGCCGCCCGGTTTCTGCGCGACGGTGTTCGCGGACTACCTCGGTCACACGCGCCACCTCACGGTGGCTGCGAACGGCGTTGTGTACGTCAACACCTGGAGTGGCAAGTACTTCGAGGGCAGCCGGCCGCCCGTCGGGGCCTTTCTGGTGGCGCTCAAGGACACCACGGGCACGGGTAAGGCCAATGTCATCGAGCGCTTTGGGCCAACGGCCGCACAAGGCAGCCACGGCGGCACCGGCATCGGCCTTTATAAAGGAGCGGTCTTTGCCGAGATCAACGATCGCATCGAGCGTTACCCGCTGACGGGCGACTCGATCGCGCCGCGGGGCCCAGGCGAAGTCGTACTCTGGGGACTGCCGCTCACGGGCGATCACCCGATGCACTCCTTCGTCATCGACGCCGACGGCAAGCTCTACGTCGTCCTCGCCACCGCCACCAACTCCTGCCAGGTGCGCAACCGCACGCGCGACTCCCCGGGCATCAGCCCGTGCGTGGAGTTAACGACCCGCGGCGGCATCTGGCGTTATGACGCGAACCAGCTCGGTCAGAAGTTCTCACCGCTCGAGCGCTACGCGACCGGCATCCGCAACGCCGAGGGCATCGCCCTCGATGCGGGCGGCAGGCAGGTCTGGGCGACACAGCACGGGCGCGATCAGCTGTACCAGAACTGGCCCGCGCTCTATAAGCCGGTCGAGGAGGCGACGCAGCCGGCGGAGGAACTGCTGAAGGTTCAGGAGGGCGGCGACTACGGCTGGCCGGGATGTTATTTCGATGGCACGCAGGGCAAGCTCGTGCTCGCGCCCGAGTACGGCGGTGACGGGGGCCGTAAAAACGGCGAGTGCGCCAGCAAGCTTGCGCCGGTTGCGGTCTTCCCGGCCCACTGGGCGCCGAATGCTCTGACGATTTATACGGGGACGAGCTTCCCGGAGCATTACCGTAACGGCGCATTCATCGCGTTCCATGGTTCCTGGGACCGCGCGCCTTACCCGCAGGGCGGCTACAACGTGGTCTTCCAGGCGCTCGCCAACGGTGCCGCGGCCGGTCAGTGCGAAGTGTTCGCGGACGGCTTTGCCGGAGCGCGTAAGGATCCGGGTCACGCCCTGCACCGACCCTCAGGCGTCGCCGTCGGACCCGACGGTGCGCTCTACGTCGCCGATGACACACGCGGCACGATCTATCGGATCTGGTACCGCGGCGGGGCGGATGCCAACACGTCCTTTGTTCCGTGCCACACCGATACCGAGGCTTCCTTGAATGCGGCGCTCGTCGGGCCTCCCGAGGGCATCCACCCCGATGCCGGGGGCTCGGCGAACCTGCCGGTTCCTCCAGGGGCTACGCCGGCCGAGGTGGCACTCGGCGAACAGGTGTTTCGCGGGCAGGTCGGGGGCGCGGCCTGCACCGGTTGTCACGGCAGCGACGGGACCGGCACGCCGCAGGGACCGGATCTGACGTCGCGGGTTTGGGTCTGGGGCAGTGGCAGCTATGCGGATATCCAGAAGATCGTGCGCGAAGGGGTGCCGCAGCCGAAAGAGTTCCGCGATCCGATGCCGCCGATGGGCGGCGCGCAGCTAACGAGCGAGCAACTCTCCGCCGTGTCCGCGTACGTGTGGGGGTTGAGTCACCACTAGGGACTCACGCGCCGCTCAGTGCGGGCTGCGCCTTGGGCTGCAGCCGACCCAGGAGAAGTCCGAGCACGGCGGCGGTGCCCGAGGCGATGAGCACGGCGAACTTGGCGGCCGACAGCAGCACCGGATCCGCGAACGCAAGATTCGAGATGAAGATCGACATCGTGAAGCCGATACCGGCCAGAAGACCGAGGAGCAGCACGTGGCGCCAGGTGACCTCCTCGGGCAGCGTGCAGATCTTGAGCCTCACTGCGGCGAGCGCTGCGAGCATGATGCCGATGGGCTTGCCGAGCACGAGGCCGGCCACGATGCCGGCGGCGACGGTGAGGGGCTGACCGGCGGAGAGGTTCAGTCCGGACAGACTCACGCCCGCATTCGCGAGCGCAAAGATCGGCATGATCCCGAAGGCTACCCAGGGATGTAGCGCCGCCTCCACCGCCTCGACCGGCGCAGGGGCGGTGGGATCGATGCATTTGTGGCGGCCGTAGTTCGCCGTCGCGGGCGTCAGGAGACCCAAGAGCACGCCGGCGAGCGTGGGATGCATCCCGGCGCTGAGCATCCCGTACCACATGAGCGCGCCCGGAATGAGGTACACGAGCGGCCAGCGGATGCCCAGCCATTGCATGAGAAGGACCAGCACCACGCCGAGCGCAACAAGGCCGAGCCCCGCATAAGCGATGCCGCTGGAATAAAAGAAGGCGATCACGAGAATGGCGGCGATGTCATCGATGATGGCGAGCGTCAGGAGCAGCATGCGCAAGGCTGAGGGAACGCCTTTGCCGATGAGGGACAGAATGCCGACTGCGAAGGCGATGTCGGTGGCGGTTGGAATCGCCCAGCCGCGGCGCGCGACCGGATCGGCGTTGAGGAGCACGTAGAGGAGGGCCGGCACGACCACGCCCCCCACCGCAGCGATCATCGGCAGCGCCGCGACCTTCGGATTCGAGAGCGAGCCGTCGTGAATCTCGCGGCGGATCTCCAGCCCCACCACGAGGAAGAACACCGTCATCAGCCCGTCGTTCACCCAGAAGTGCAGGTCGCTCGCGGGCAGGTACTGCGCGATCCCGAAGCCGAGCTTCAGATGCCACAGCGCCTCATAGCCTGAAGCCCAGGGCGAGTTCTCCCAGCCGAGCGCAAGCGCCGCGGCGATCAGCAGCACAACGCCGCTTGCGGCCTCGACGCTGATGAAGCGCAGCGGCCAGTAGTCTGCGTGCTTGGCCATGGAACGTAAGGGTGCCCGCAACGGCAACTCAATTTCAAGAGCTTTCAGTGACTTAAGCGCGCGCTCGGCCGATTCGCAGCCACGATGTCGAATTCACAGCGTGCCGTTCGTCGTAGGTACATGAGCGCCGATCCCAAAGTGCCCGGCGCACACGAAGGGCGGCGAGAGCCGAAAGCACCGATCTCAAGGAGACAAATCATGCGAGTCATGGTGATCGTGAAGGCCAATCCCGAGTCTGAGTCCGGCGTGCTGCCGAACCGGGAAATCCTCACCGAGATGGGCAAGTTCAACGAAGAGCTGGTGAAGGCGGGCGTGATGCTCGCCGGCGAAGGCTTACACGCGAGCGCCAAGGGTGTGCGCGTGAAGTTCGGCGGCGGCAAGAGCACCGTCATCGACGGGCCGTTCACCGAGACCAAGGAGCTGATCGCGGGTTTCTGGCTCTGGCAGGTGAAATCCATCGAAGAGGCGATTGAGTGGATCCGCCGCTCGCCGTTTAGGAAGGGGAGCGAAACCATCGAGATCCGCCGCGTCTTCGAGGCGGAGGATTTCACGGAGATGACACCGGAGCTTAAGGCGCAGGAAGCGCAGCTGCGCGCCCGCGCCGCGAAGAACTAAAGTCCCAACGCGAAACGCTTAACTTCCAGGAGTCAATCATGCAAGCCAGTCCCCACCTGCACTTCAAGGGCAACTGCCGCGAGGCCTTCAACTTCTACGCCGAGACCTTCGGCGGCCGGATCGCGTTCGCGATGACCTACGGGGAATCCCCCGCGGCTGCGCAGACCCCGCCCGAGGTGCGCGACCAGATCATTCACGCGCGCCTGGAGTTCGGCAATCACGCGGTCATGGGGTGCGATGCGCCCGGTGAGCGCTACCAGAAGCCGCAGGGCTTTAATGTCCTCGCCACGGTCCCGGAGCTGCCCGAGGCCGAACGGGTCTTCGCGGCCCTCGCCCGGGACGGCACCGTCGCCATGCCTTTCGGGCCGACATTCTGGGCGCACGGCTTCGGCATGTGCACGGATCGCTTCGGGGTGCCCTGGATGGTCAACTGCGAAAAGCCGCTCGCAGCCTGAACGGACGCACTTGGCTTGCGCGACTTTAGTCAGGATGGTGTCATCCGTGACCATGACGGTCACGGAGACCCATCGCGCGATCGAGGCGGTCTGGCGGATCGAATCCGCCCGTCTCATCGCCTCACTCGCGCGGCGCGTGCGCGACGTGGGGCTTGCGGAGGAGCTGGCGCAGGATGCGCTCGTGAGCGCGCTCGAGGTGTGGCCGGTGAGCGGCATTCCCGAGAACCCGGGCGCCTGGCTCATCACCGCCGCCCGCAACCGCGCGATCGATCAGCTGCGCCGCCGCCGGATGCTCGAGAGCAAGCACGCGCTCCTCGGCCACGAGCTTGAAATGGAACAGCAGTTCAGTGCGGACGCGGTGCAGGCTCAGGCGCAGGATGAGATCGGGGATGATCTGCTGCGGCTCATCTTCATCGCCTGCCATCCGCTCTTATCCACCCAGGCGCGCACTGCGCTCACGCTCAAGCTCATCGGCGGACTCACGACGGCCGAGATTGCGCGCGCTTTCCTCGTGCCTGAGCCCACCATCGCGCAGCGCATCGTGCGCGCCAAGCGCGCGCTGAACGCGGCGCAGGTACCGTTTGAGCTTCCGCCACGCGCGGAGCTGCACGAGCGGCTGTCCTCCGTGCTCGAAGTCATCTACCTCATCTTCAACGAGGGCTATTCCGCCACCGCCGGCGAGGACTGGATACGCCCGGGGCTGTGCGAGGAGGCGCTGCGGATCGGGCGCATCCTCGCGGAACTCGCACCCGGGGAAAGCGAAGTGCACGGGCTCGTGGCGCTCATGGAGATGCAGGCCTCTCGCCTGCGCGCCCGCGTGGGAGCGCACGGCGAGCCGGTGCTGCTCATGGAGCAGAACCGTGCGCAGTGGGACCGGCTCCTGATCCACCGCGGATTGCTCGCGCTCGCGCGCGGGGAAGCGCTGGGCGAGTCGCGGGGTCCGTATCTGCTGCAAGCGGCGATCGCGGCCTGCCATGCGCGCGCGGCCGAGGCGAGCGAGACCGACTGGGTGAACATCACGGTGCTCTACGACGAGCTTGCGCGCAACGTGCACTCGCCGGTCACCGAGCTCAACCGCGCGGTGGCGGTTGCCATGGCCTACGGCCCGGCGGCGGGTCTTGCGCTGACCGATGAGCTCGTGGCGGGCGGTGAGCTCGAGGCTTACCACCTCTTGCCGAGCGTGCGCGCGGACCTGCTCAGCCGGCTCGGACGCTACTCTGAGGCGCGCTTGGAGTTCGAGCACGCCGCGGAACTCACCCGCAACGCGCGTGAGCGGGCGCTCCTGGAACGCCGCGCTGCCGCGTGCGCGCAGCAGTGCTGAAGTTTTTTGTGCACTCTTAAGCGAAGGAACGGAAAGTCATGTCGTACATGCTGTTGATCGTGGAGCCACGCGGCCAGAGGCGGATGCGCACCGATGCGCAGGGTCACGACCTGTATCAGCGCATGGTCGACTACACGGACTCCCTCAGGCAGCGCGGCGTGCTCGTGGCGAGCGACTCGCTCAAAAGCGGTGCGGTGCGCTTCGAGAAACCCGGTGGCAAAGGGCAGCTCATCGACGGACCCTTCACCGAGTCCAAGGAACTCATCGGTGGCTTCTTCCTCATCGACTGCGACACGCGCGCCGAGGCGCTGCGCTTTGCCGACGAGTGTCCCGCGGCCGAGTGGGCCACGATCGAGGTGCGGGAGACCGGACCCTGTTACGACTAGTTCAGACCCGCCGAGGCGGCGGGGCTGCGCGCCACCGCGGTCAGCTCGGCTGACAGGTGCGCGCGCTCGGCGCCGTTGATGGGGCAGGTAAGCGCCCGGCGCAGCGCATCTGCGGCTTCCGCGGGACGGCCGAGTCTTTTCAGCAGCTCCCCGCGCGCTGCGTGATAGGGCGCGTAGTCGCTGAGGCTGGTATTGCCTGAAAGCTCATCCAGCTGCGCGAGCCCCACCGCGGGCCCGTGCGCGTAAGCGCTGACGAGGGCCGCGTTGACGCGCACGACCACGGTTGGCTTGAGCTCCAGCAACGCGCCGTAGTAACGCCCGAGCGCCTCCCAGTCGGTATCGGCAAAGCGCGCGGCGCTCACGTGCACCGAGGCAATCCCCGCTTCCAGGTGCAGCGCGGTGAGCGTCGCGGAAGACATCGCGCGCTTCAGGTGCGTAAACCCGCGGTGGATGAGCGCGTAATCCCAGCGCGTGCGGTCCTGCTCCTCGAGGAGCACCAGGGCGCCTTCCTCGGCTGTACGTGCCGCGGCGCGTGCGTGGTGAAAGCACACGAGCGCTGCGAGCGCGTGGCTCTCGCCGCTGGCCGTGGCCGGATGCTCACACAGGAGCGACACCAGGCGCAGGCTCTCGGCGCACAGCTCCCGGCGCATGAGCGCCTCGCCCTCCGCGGCGGTGTAGCCGCCGTTGAAGAGGAGGTAGATCGCGTTCAGGAGCGCCGGCAGCCGCCCGGCGAGCTCGCCCCCTTCGGGGATTTCGAAGGCGGGTTTGAGCTCGCGCAGGCGTCGCTTGGCGCGCACCAGGCGCTGCGTCACCGCTTCGGGGGTGGACAGATACGCGCGCGCGATCTCGCGCGGATTGAAGCCGCACACGGTCTGCAGCGTGAGCATGGCCTGCTCGGCGGCATTCAGTGCCGGATGACAGGCCACGAACATCAGAGCCAGCGTGTCATCGGCTTTGCCCGTGTCTTCGGGGTTGGAGAAGCCGAGCCGCCAGGCGGCCGCTTCATCCGCAGGATCGAGCGAATCGAGGCGCGCCTCGCGGCGGATGCGATCGAGCGCCTTGTTGCGCGCCGCGATCGCAAGCCACGCCGCCGGCTTCTCAGGCGTACCCTCGAAGGGCCACTGCGCGAGTGCTGCGCCAAAGGCGTCCTGCACGGCGTCCTCGATCAGCGCGAGCCGCGCCGGCCCGAGCAGACGCGCCAGCCAGGCGCTGATGTTGCCGGCTTCGCGCCGGAACAGAGCTTCCAGCTGGGCTTCTGCTGCGGGCATGCGCGCGCTTCTTACAGCTCCTGCACCTGGCGCACCTCGATGTGACTGCCGTACTTCAGGTGCGGGCAGCTTTCCGCGATTTTGCAGGCCTCGGCGTAGTCGCCCGCGGAAATCATGAAGAAGCCGGCGACGACTTCCTTGCTCTCCGCGTAGGGTCCGTCGGTCATCGACACGCGCCCGCTCTGCGATTTCAGAATCCGCCCCGCCTCGTCGGTGAGCTTATTGCCGGCCTTCAGGTGACCCTGGGCGCGCGTGCGGTCCGCCCAGTCCATGTACTCGCGTGTAATGGCGGTGTAGTCGCTGGGGTTTGCGGTGAGCGGACGGGAATAATCCGAAGAGCGGTGCAGCAACAGGATGAAACTGGCCATGAGAGACTCCTTAAATCAAAGGTGAGGGTACGGGCGGGTTGGAACTGAAATCCCGCACCGCCTTACCCTGATGTCGATTGAGCGCAGGTGAAAACCGACATTGGTATCCGGTGCCTCACATCTGCGCCGCCCACGAGCTGCACCAGCCGGCCGCCTTCACCTGTTTGCCCGGGAAGATCTGGCACGGCCCCTGGGTCGACCCATTCGCTCCCTGGTAGAGGGCGCAGTTGGCGCAGGTGTTGCCGGCCGCGGCGCCCTTGGCGCTCTTCGCATCCTCGGTGTACTGCACGGCCTTGGCTTCGGGGGCATTCGCCGACAGGAGCGCCGCATCGCTGGCCTGTGCCACGCGCACAGCACCGGCAGCCAGGGGAACGACGCAGACGCCGAGGCCCAGGCGTTGGAGGAACAGGCGGCGGGAGAGCGAGTTAGTGCACGACATGTTGAAAACTCCTGGGCAGTGTGGGGCGGAGCGCCCCCCATGGTAACCGCGTCGATGGGCGCCAAGAAGTCCTCCGGGCGGTGGCGTTTCTCGCGCGCCCCGAAGGTCACGCTTATCATCGGTGCGTGCCCCACGGGATGAAGATCGAAAGACTCGAGCGCCTCGGCGAGCCGCAGATTGCAGGCCTCGCCGCCGTGCTCAACGAGTGCGTGCAGGCGGGCGCCTCCGTCAGCTTCATGCTGCCGATGTCGGCCGAGAAAGCGGCCGACTACTGGCGCAGCGTTGCCGGTGCGGTCGAGCGTGGCGAGTGCCTGGTGTTCGCAGCCGTCGCAGGGTCGGGGGAGATCGCGGGCACGGTGACACTTGCGCTCAAACAACCCGAGAACCAACCTCACCGCGCGGATGTCGCGAAGATGCTCGTGCACCCGCGCGGCCGCCGTCAGGGGGTGGGGGCGCTGCTGCTTGCGGCGGCGGAAGAGGCCGCCCTGGCCGCGGGCAAGACGCTGCTCGTTCTGGATACGGCGAGCGAGGAGGCGGCGCGCCTCTACACGCGTGCCGGCTGGCAGCGCGTGGGAGTGATTCCGGATTACGCGCTCTGGCCCGGCGGCGGACTGTGTGCGACGACCGTGTTCTACAAGCGCTTGAAGAGCGCGCTCACCTGAGGCCGAAGCGTCAGCCGCCAGCCTGCGCGAAAGTTTCCATCATGAGCCCGGTGCCGCCGCGCGAGACATGCGCGACGACCGCGGTGCGCCGGTGCAGTTTGGTGATCGTGCCGAGGTTGATGGCGAAGGACAGCACGACCTGCTGGCCCTTGCGCAGTCCGAGATTCGAAGTCTCGATGAACACGCCGGTGGCGGACAAATTGACCGCCTTGCACAGTTTGCGTCGACCACCCGGTACGGTGATGTAGACGATGGTGCGGGCCCGATGCCTGGTATGCAGACGACGTTCCACTCTTGCGCTCTCGACGGCGTCTCGTTTTTCTCGTTTGCCCCGCGACATTATGCCTGCATCACGGCGGCCGACCGGGTTGAGTGAACTTAATTCGTTGCGTTCTGGGGACGCATTTATTTGCGTCCGACCCGTCAGGGGGCCACGTGGTGGTCACGATTTTGCAGGAACGCGCCGATGTGGCGCCCGAAAGTCTCCAGGTCCACCAGAAACGCGTCGTGTCCTTCGATGCACGGCAGCGGCAGGAAGCGGGTCGACACCCCCGCGCTCGTGAGCATGTCGGCGATCGCCCGCTGTTCGCTGACGGAAAAGAGCAGGTCCGACTGCACGCCGATCACGAGGGCGGACTCGAGCCCGGCAGCACGGAACAGCGCCACTGGCTCCCCGTGCCGCTGAAGCTCAAAGCGATCCATGGAACGGGAGATGTAGAGATAACAGTTGGCGTCGAAGGCGCTCGTCCACTTCTGCGCCAGGGCCTCAAGATACCCCTGCACGGCGAACTCGGAGGCAAACGGATCCGTGCGTGCCATGTCCGCACGGATGGGCTCGCGGCCGAAGCGCTGCTGCCATTCGGCGGCCGAGCGATAGGTGATGGTGCCGAGCTTGCGCGCGAGGCGCTGTCCGGTGACGGGCGGGTGATCGGCGCTGTAGTTACCACCCTTCCAGGCAGGATCGGTCGTGATGGCCTCGCGCTGGATCGAGCGCAGCGCGATCGCAAACGGCGCCGCACCCGGGGTGCCGGAGATACACACGAGCCGCCGCGCGGCCTGCGGAAACATCGCCGCATACGCAAGCACCACCATGCCGCCGAGTGAGGGTCCCATCACCGTGTCCAGCCGCTCGATGCCGAGCGAGCGCACGGTCTCGTAGCCGGCGCGCGCGATGTCCTCGATCGACAGGTCCGGAAAGCTCAGGCGATACGGCTTTCCCGTCGCCGGATTCTCGGACGCGGGACCCGTGGAGCCGAAGCAGCTGCCGAGGGAATTGACGCAGATGATGAAAAAACGCTGCGAATCGAGCGCGAGCTTCGGTCCCACCATCCCCTGCCACCACCCCTCGCTCGGATCCTCGGGCGATGAGGCCGCGTGCGCGGTCGGGGAGAGCCCGGTAAAGAGCAGGAGCGCGTTGTCGCGCCGCTCGTTCAGCGTGCCCCAGGTCTCGTAGGCGATACGCGCGCCGTGCAGCACCCCGCCGCGCCACATCGGAAACGGATCGGGGAGGGAGGCGTAGCGGCGCGCATCCATGGGAACCTCAGCCGCAACAGGACTGCGCAAGGCGCCTTAGGGCTCCGGATCGCTGCCCTCGGCGATGCCTTCGAACATCACGGTCGAGAGATAGCGCTCGCCCGTGTCGGGCAGCATGGCAAGGATCACCGAGCCCTGAGGGGCTTCGGCGGCGACCTTCAGCGCGGCGGCGAACGTGCCGCCGGAAGAGATGCCGCAGAAGATGCCTTCCTTCGCCGCGAGCGCCCGGGAGTTCTCGAGGGCCTCCTGGTCGGTGACCGGTACGATCTGGTGCGCGACCTCTTTCTTGAGCACCGCCGGCACGAAATCCGGGGTCCAACCCTGGATCTTGTGCGGGGCCCAGGGCTTGCCCGAGAGAAGCGAGGCCCCGGCAGGCTCGGTGGCGATGATCTTCACCTCCGGGCGCGCCAGGCGAAGCATCTCCCCGGCCCCGGTGAGCGTGCCGCCCGTGCCCCAGCCGGTGACGAAGTAATCGAGGCGCCTGCCGACGAAGTCGAGGAGGATCTCCGGACCTGTGCTGTTGCGGTGGTAGGCGGGATTGGCCTCGTTCTCGAACTGCCGCGCGAGAAACCAGCCGTGCTTCTTCGCCAGCTCCGCGGCCTTTTTCACCATGCCGGTGCCGCGCTCGGCGGCCGGCGTGAGGATGACCTTGGCACCGAGCATGCGCATGATCTTGCGGCGCTCGACCGAGAAGGTCTCGACCATGGTGGAGACGAAGGGGTAGCCCTTGGCCGCGCACACCATGGCGAGCGCGATGCCGGTGTTGCCGGAGGTGGCCTCGACGACCGTCTGGCCGGGCTTCAAGGCCCCGGTTCGCTCGGCATCTTCGATGATGCCGATCGCCAGGCGGTCCTTGACGGAGGCGAGCGGGTTGAAGAACTCGCACTTCACGTACATCGTGACGTTCTTGGGTGCAAGGCGGTTGATGCGCACGACCGGGGTCTTGCCGATCGTGCCGAGAATGCTGTCGTAGATCATGATGCGCCCTTCTACGCCGACGGCGGCGGCTGCGGCAAGGATCGCCGCGGTATCTGCAGAGACCGGATTGTTATGATCGCATGATCAGATTGCAGAAGCTCTTGGCGGGCGCAGGCTTCGGCTCGCGCCGCACGGTCGAGGAGTGGATCCGCGCCGGCCGCCTCACCGTCGGGGGCCACACGGCCCAGCTGGGCGATCGCGCAGGGCCCACCGACGACATCCGCCTCGATGGCCGCAAGCTCGAGCTTGGCAGTCCAGGCCCTGCGGCGCGTGAACTACTCCTTTATTACAAACCCGTTGGCGAGGTCACCACCCGCAAGGACCCCCAGGCGCGACCCACGGTGTTCGAGCGGCTGCCGCCGCCGAAGTCCGGGCGCTGGATCAACGTCGGGCGCCTCGACGTGAATACCTCGGGCGTGCTGCTCCTGACGACCGACGGGGAGCTCGCCCACCGCCTCATGCACCCCTCAAGCGAAGTCGAACGGGAGTACCTCGTGCGCCTGCGCGGGCGCCCCGGGCGCGAGGTCCTGGAGCAGCTCCTGGGCGGAGTGCCGCTTGAGGACGGCCCCGCCCGGTTCGACCGGGTGGAACCGGCGGATGCGGAGGCCGGGGGCGATGCCAGCCACAGCACTTTCAGGGTCGTGCTGCACGAAGGGCGCAATCGGGAGGTGCGGCGGCTGTGGAACGCGGTCGGATTCGAGGTCAGCCGCTTGCTTCGCATCCGCTACGGCCCCATAGAGCTGCCCCGCGATATGCGTCCCGGGAGCTATCGGGTGATCACGGGCGAAGGCTTGGGACGGCTGGACCGGGCGGCCGGTCTTCGGGCCGAATCGGCAGCCAGGCCGGGGGCGCGGCCGACCGCCGCTCGTCCGGGCAGTGGGGCGGGGCGACCCCGGCGCCCGCTCCCAAGCAAATAACGGGCCAATGATGCATTGACACTCCAGGGCCTCGAAATCACAATACGCGGCTCGTTTAGCGGAGGGGTACCCAAGCGGCCAACGGGAGCAGACTGTAAATCTGCCGGCTTACGCCTTCGAAGGTTCGAATCCTTCCCCCTCCACCAGTTGATGGTTGAGGAGGAAGGAACCCCTGCGGTGGAGGTGGCGGCGGATGCGGACGCCATCAGCGCGGGTGTAGTTCAATGGTAGAACCTCAGCCTTCCAAGCTGATGACGTGGGTTCGATTCCCACTACCCGCTCCAGCGTTGTGTTGCTGTTGGAGGCTGAGCTCGACGTAAGGCCCATGTAGCTCAGTCGGTAGAGCACGTCCTTGGTAAGGACGAGGTCACCGGTTCGATTCCGGTCGTGGGCTCCAGTTGAGCGGGTAACGCCGCGGTGTTGGTTGAGTGTCAGGTGTGACGGGAATTTGCTGACGCCGCGCCCCATGAGGCGTGGCGGACCATCTTGAGGAACCTTCCATGTCCAAAGAGAAATTCGAGCGCAACAAGCCGCACGTAAATGTGGGGACGATTGGTCACGTGGATCACGGCAAGACGACGCTGACGGCGGCGTTGACGAAGGTGATGGCCGAGACCTACGGCGG
>Ga0210391_10000344_pt1 | contig 52117 bp, 51 predicted proteins | sample IncBWC12OmetaG_FD_160573 | JGI IMG/M metagenome (GOLD analysis project Ga0210391, IMG submission 160573) | Forest soil microbial communities from Barre Woods Harvard Forest LTER site, Petersham, Massachusetts, United States - Inc-BW-C-12-O ...
AGCCGCTGATCGTGCCCGACGCGGCTTTGATGGTGGCCGTTCCGGCTGCTACACCGGCAGCTAGCCCACTGCTACTCACGGTTGCTACGGCAGCCTTCGAAGACGTCCATGTAGCCGTGCTGGTCAGATTCTGCGTCGTGCCATTGTTGTAGGTTCCGGTAGCGGTGAACTGCTGCGTATAGCCAGCTGCCACCGACGGCGAAACCGGGCTTACCGCAATCGAAGTCAACACTGCGGCTGTAACCGTCAGTGTGGCCGAGCCGCTGATCGTGCCCGACGCGGCTTTGATGGTGGCCGTTCCGGCTGCTACACCGGCAGCTAGCCCACTGCTACTCACGGTTGCTACGGCAGCCTTCGAAGACGTCCATGTAGCCGTGCTGGTCAGGTTCTGCGTCGTGCCATTGTTGTAGGTTCCGATGGCAGTGAACTGTTCGGAGGTCCCAACGATAACCGAAGAAGACGCTGGCGAAACCGCGACAGAAACCAGCGAAGGTGCCACTCCTGTTCCACTCAGCGAGACAACTTGCGGGCTGGAGGTTGCGGTATCAATAATTGTGAGAGTGCCCGCACGTGATCCTGCCGCAGCCGGAGTAAATGTTACCGAGATGGTGCAACTAGCTCCCGCGGCCAGAGTTTGGGCGCAGTTGTTCGTGGCAGCATAATCGGACAGATTGGTGGAGACGCTGGAAATCGTGATTGCCTTAGTCTGGCCGTTCTTGAGAGTGACATTCTTGATCGCGCTTGTGATTCCTTCTATCTGATTTCCGAAAGAAAGACTGGTGGGTGAGACGGTCGCATTCTGGGCTGCTGCTGCGACACAACTGGCAACGATCACCGACAACAGCAGACAGAAACGCCTGATAACCGTGTTAGCCGAAGCCCCACGGGACCCGGCGCAAAGGCGCAATAGATGGCAAACGGAGCAAGCTGTCAAAGCTAGCCTCGCTAAAATTTGGAATTTTGTGAGCCCAGGGTCCCCGAGACGGTCCTTCAATGCTGAGCGCAGCACGCGCTATGGTTCAGACTGAAAGACTGCTTAACTGCAATATCGCGGCCGCACTCGCGCGATATCAGTGGAAAGTACGGTGGAAGTTTCTATCTAAGGCCTGGTACCTGTCAAGCGCCCGAGCGTGCCAGCACATTGCACAATCGTGCCAGCAGCTTCCGGAAACTCACTTCATTCAGGGCGATGGGTTAAGGCAAGAGCCGGCTATCCCATCTGGGTTCGCGGGCCTCGGCGCGCTGCCGCATTCTCTTCATGGCGATTACCGCCTCTTGCCCTGTGAAAATGCCTGTACTCCATTGCCGGCGCGGATTCACGCTTTTAAGCAGGGAAGGCGACGGCCTTCAGAGCAGTCCGTGGAAAGGGCCCAACCTCCGCCCACATAGAGTAAAGAACGAAGCAGCTTTCTCTTCCACAGCGCGAGCAGCAAATTCTCGTGCGGGATGAAGTTTGGAAAGATATCCGCTTTGACACCGCTTTTCGGCGTCCCGAGGAGCGTTTAAGCCCAATATAAAAGCCCTAAATCAATTTCTGGGGTTCGCGGAGTGCTTCCGAAAGCTCGTTCAAGAACAATGCAGCCTTGGCACCGTCGACCACGCGGTGATCGCAGGATAGGGTGAGAGTCATCATGGGGCGAACGATCGCTTTACCGTCAACAGCAGCCACTCGGTCGCCGATGCGGCCCACGGCGAGAATTGCCGCTTGCGGAGAAGTGATGATCGCGCTGAATGCGTCGACGTGATACATGCCAAGATTACTGATGGTGAAGGTTGCGTCGGCAAGATCGGCGGGACGAAGCTTACGCGCCCGGGCGCGCTCGGCAATTTCCGCACGCCGCTTCGCGATTTCGGCAATTCCTGCGGCGTGGGCGTTCGGAATAACAGGGGCGACCACACCATCGGTCACGGCAATCGCCAGAGCCACGTTCACGTATTCATGAAGGCGAATGCCATCGGCGGTCCAGCTTGCGTTTAACCGTGGATGCCCGAGCAGCACACGGGCGGTGAGCGCGACCAGCAGATCGGTATGCGTGATGCGAATGTTGTGCGCTCGCTCGATCTCGGCCGTGAGTTTGTCGCGATACCGATTGAGGGTCGTGGCTTCGATATCACGAGAGACGAAAAAGTGAGGGACGGTTGTCCAGCTTTGCGCAGTGCGCTCGGCCATCAGGCGGCCCAGCGCGGTGAGGCCTTCGAGATTGTCCGCTCTGCTGGCCGTGAGAGGATTCGTTGCGGCCCATGCACCGGCTGCGCTCTGTATATCGGAAGCGATAATCTCGCCACCCGGCCCGGAGCCTGGGATCGCCGCGACATCGACACCCAATTCCTTTGCGAGACGTCGCGCTTTCGGAGAAAGTCTTGCGCCTTGACTTGCGGGGGATTGGGAAGTGGCTGCCTGCGCTGGAGCGGCATGCGATTCCGGTTTTCCTCTTGCGGCCGGCGGAGCCTTGGCTTCACTTGCCGCCGGTGGGTTCTCGCCGGGGGCCACGATCCATGCGATGGTCTGCCCGACAGGAATATCGCTTCCTGCCTGGGCCGAGATGGCTGTGAGGAAACCGTCGGCAGGCGCTTCGATCTCCACCACGGCTTTGTCGGTTTCGATTTCGAGCAGCGGCTCGCCTTTGATGACCTGGTCGCCTACTTTTTTGTGCCAGGCAATGAGTTTGCCGGTTTCCTGCGCCATTTCCAAAGCGGGCATCACGACGCTGAAGGCCATAGGATTTAGCGGGGGGGAAGGCGCGATGGCCCTCAGCCTGAAACTCCCACTCGCTCAGTCTTGGCGCTGGCCTCAATCATCTCGAGAACGCGCCCGCCGGGCGGGTTTTCAGTTTCTCTGATCGTCGGAAGCGGTCCGTTTACCGTAAAGTAATGCGCGCCGGCCACAAGCAATTCTTCGGCGGGAAAACGTGTGATGACTTCATGCCCCGTGGGCGTAACGACGATTTCTTCTTCGATGCGCGCGGCGCTCCAGCCATCGGTGGAAGGCCAGAAGGTTTCGAGTGCGAATACCATACCGGGCTCGATCGTTACCGGATGCTCGAACGAAACCAGGCGGCTGATCACCGGTTTCTCCCAAATCGCGAGGCCGATGCCGTGGCCATATTGAAGAGCGAAACAGGCCTCTTCGTTGGGGAAGCCGAACTCTTCTGCCTTCGGCCAGACGGCTGCGATTTCGGCAGTCGTGCGGCCGGGGCGAACCAGTTCGATCGCCGCGTCGAGATATTCACGGCAGCGCTTGTAGGCGTCGACCATGGCGTGCGACGCGTAGCCGACCGTGAAGCAGCGGTAGTAGCAGGTGCGGTATCCCATGTACGAATGGAGAATGTCGTAATAGACGGGATCGCCGGGGCGCAGCACACGATCGGAAAACACGTGCGGATGCGGATTGCAGCGCTCGCCCGAAATCGCATTTACCGCTTCGACATATTCTGATCCCAGATCGTACAGAACTTTGCTGACCAGACCGACGGCCTCGTTTTCACGAAGTCCCGGCTTCATGGCGCGATAAAGTTCGTCGTAAGCGGCGTCAACCATCATCGCGGAGGTGTTGAGCAGGGCGATTTCGTCTTGTGTCTTGATGACCCGCGCTTCTGACATTAACTGTTGGCCGTCGACAACTTTGATACCTTCTCTCTGAAGGGCGAACAGAACCGGTAATTCGATGATGTCGATGCCGACCGGCTCCTTGTGCAGGCCGCGCATTTCCAGCTCGATGCGGATTTTCTTGGCGACATCTTCGGCGCGTCCCATCTCTGGTGTCATGGCGCCACGCAACATCGAGATTCCCGGGCGGGAGCGATCGCCGAGCCAGGGGCAATTCAACTGATGGTGCTTGGCAGCCGAGCCGAAATCCCACAGAATCGGTTCGTCATTTTGGGGCAGTAGCGTAAAACGGTTGGCTTTGTCTTGCGCCCATGTGCCGATGTGAGTCGAAGTCAGATAGCGCACGTTGTTCATGTCGAAACAGAGAAGTGCACCCATCTCCGATTTCTTCAGCAGATCTTTCGCTTTTTGCAGACGCTCGCGCCGCAGGCGGTCGAAGTCGATCCGGTTCTCCCAATCGACGGCCATGGTTCCGTGAGTTTTTAGTGCCATAAATCAGCTCCTGCCTCGTAGCTATAGCTCTGAACCAAAAAGTGCGTTCAAGATGGGCGGCACATCGACCTGGCGGCTTCGAAAACCGTCTGCTCCGTCGGCACGGTGGCATCTTCCAGCGGCGGCGAAAAGGGAATCGGAACGTGCATCGCGCCCATGCGTTTCACCGGAGCATCCAGGTCATAGAATGCGCCTTCGGCGATCACGGCAGCAAGCTCCGAGGTAACCCCATAACGCCCGTACCCTTCATCGAGAACGATGACACGCGAAGTTTTCTTCGCCGAATCGATCAGAGTTCTTTCATCGAGCGGCCAGGTGGTTCGCGGATCGACTACCTCGGCGCTGACGCCTTCCTTTTCCAGTAACTCGGCCGCTCCCAGCGCAACCTGCACCATGCTGCTGGTCGCAATCAGACTGATATCGTCGCCGGCGCGCTTTACATGGGCAACGCCCAGCGGAATCGTGTAGTCGTCTTCCGGTACCGGGCCTTTCAGCTTGTACATCATTTTGTCTTCGAAGAAGACAACCGGGTTCTCATCGCGGATTGCGGACTTGAGCAGACCCTTCGCATCGTAGGGAGTCGACGGCAAGACCACTTTCAATCCCGGGACGTGGCTGAACCATGCGTGCAGCGATTGCGAATGTTGCGCAGCCGAGCGGCGCGTGGCGCCCAGCGTGGTGCGCATCACCATGGGAACTTTCCAATGCCCGCCCGACATGTAATGAATTTTTGCCGCCTGGTTCACCATCTGATCCATCGTCAGAGTAATGAAATCGCCGAACATGATGTCGACGACCGGACGCATGCCGGTCATCGCCGCGCCGACCGCTACCCCGGTGAATCCCGCTTCGGAAATCGGAGTGTCGAGGATTCGTTTTGCCCCGAACTCTTCTACCAATCCGGAAAGAACCTTAAAAGGCGTTCCCGCTTCGGCCACGTCCTCCCCTAGAATGCAGACACGCGAATCGCGGCGCATCTCTTCAGCGAGCGCCTCGCGCACGGCTTGCGCAAATGTGAGTTCGCGCTCAGGCATATACGTCTTCACTCACCTGGTCAACTTTCGGATACGGAGCGTCAATGGCGAACTTCACTGCCGCTTCGATAATTCTGCGGACCTCTTCGAAAATTCTCTCGAGGGCTGTGGGGTCGGCATAGCGCCCAGCGATCAACCAGCGGCCGAGCACTTTGATGGGATCACGATCGGTCTTCCACTGCTGCTCTTCCTGCTTCGAACGGTAATATTCGCGATTGATGTCGCCGACGTGATGCCCGCTGTAACGATAGGTGTCGCATTGCAGGAATGCCGGACCATCACCGATACGGGCGCGATTCACTAACTTCGTCGCGGCTTCATGGACGGCTCTGACATCTTGCCCATCGACGCTCGTCGCTTCAATGCCGAACGCGGCAGCGCGTCCGAGAATGGTTCCGGCGGTAGTTTCCTGGTAATGCGTGTATTCGTTGTACTGATTGTTTTCGCAGACGTAAATCACCGGCAGCTTCCACAACTGCGCCAGGTTCATGACTTCGTAAAGCGAGCCCTGGCCGAGGGCGCCTTCTCCGAAGAAGCAAATGGCAACGCGGTCGGTTCCGAGACTTTTCGCCGCGAACGCCGCGCCAGTCGCGATTCCTACGCTTCCTCCAACGATCGCATTAGCGCCGAGGTTGCCGGTCGCAGGATCGGCAATGTGCATCGATCCGCCTTTGCCGCGGCAATAGCCCGCTTCTTTGCCGAGCAGCTCGGCAAACATTCGGTCGGGCGATGCCCCCTTTGCGAGACAATGCCCGTGGCCGCGATGCGTACTGGTGATGTAGTCATCAATTCGCAACGCTTCGCAGATCCCGACCGCTACCGCTTCTTCTCCGCTATACAAATGCGCCAGCCCAGGCATCAGGGCGCGGGTGTAAAGCTCATTCACCTGTTCCTCAAACAGACGAATGCTAACCATCTGCCGGTAAGCACGCAGCCACTTCTCTTTTTCGGACGCGGCATTTTCGGTGGCAGACGCCTCTGGTTTTGAAGTTACCGGGCTCATTTCTTAGGACCGCCCTTCGTGACCGGAGTCGACACACCCGACATGGCTGCCAGTACGTCGAACATGCAAGCGAAATCGTACTTCGTCCATCCCATGCCGCGGGCAGCGGTGAGGATCTCGTTGCTTACCGCCGTGGAAGGCAGCGGAACATCAAGTTGCCGGCCCAGTTCCATGGCGAGGACCATATCCTTCTGCATCATGTTCACGTCGAACCACGCCTCCTCCGGCTGTTGCAAGACGAACGGACCGCGATATTGAATCATTGGCGATGCGATGGCGCTGTTCACCATCACGTCGACGACCGTCTCGCGCGATATGCCGCTCTTTTCCGCCAGCAGTACGCCTTCAGAGAATGCCAGCATTTGCACTGCGAGGCTCAGATTGATGGCGATCTTCATCGACAATGCCAGGCCGTTGTCGCCCACGTGCGTAACTTTCGGGCCGATATCGAGCAAGATTGGTTTTATCTTCTCGAAAGTCTCTTTTCGGCCGCCAACCATCACCGATAATCTGCCTTGCTGCAACGTGATCACGCTGCCGGAGACTGGCGCGTCAACCATGTCTGCGCCTTTTTCGCGGACTTTGGCTGCGGTAGCGCGGCTCACACTCGGGCTGACCGTACTGATGTCGATGAACACTTTGCCGGGGCTCATCCCGGCGAGCAACCCGTCCGCGCCTTCGGTGATCGAAGAGATGGCGGCAGCATTGGTCACCATCGCAAAAGTGAAATCGGCGGCAGCGGCGACTGCGCGCGGCGAATCGGCCCACTGCATTCCTTTGTCGATCAGCCACTGCGCTTTGGAGCGAGTGCGGTTGTAGCCGGTGACGGTGTGGCCCTTGCTGAGCAAGCGGTCCACCATGTTGCCGCCCATCACTCCCAGACCGATAAAACCCAGTTTTGCCATCCGCCCCTGTTGCCTCCGAGCCTAGCTCGATTTCGTGTTTCGGGAAATCAGGTTCTCGCCTTTGGATGCGTTCTTGCGGGAAGCCTTGTTGTTGGTGACTTGCGAATCGCGGCGCACCTGCTCCAAATGCGCGCTCATCGCGGCGCGAGCCATGCCGGCATCGCGCTGTTCCATGGCTTCGAGGATGCGCTTGTGGTGAACCTGGCCGCGCTGCGGTCCGCCTTCTACATTGAATATTTTTATTCGCTGCTCGCGCAGTAACCCGACGATCGAGTCGATTAACGACAGGATCAGAGGATTCGCGACCGCCTCGGCCAACGCGAGATGAAAATCCAGATCGGCTTCGATGTACGCGGCGGGATCTTTCTGCGCCCGATCCATTACTGTGACGGCCTCGCGCATCGCGGCCAGATGTTCTTCTTCCGCGCGCTCTGCCGCCAAGGCAGCGATTCCCGGCTCCAGAATCAAGCGTAACTCGGCCAGATGCGTGGAACCTTCCTGCTGGCCGATCTTCACCATGAGGTCGAAGGACTGGCGCGCCGCGTGTGACGTGCCGTCGGTGATGAAAGTGCCCCGCCCGGAATAAGCCTCGACCAAACCTTTTTCACGAAGAGCCTTTACGGCCTCGCGCACCGCGGTGCGGCTGACGCCGAGCTGCTGCGCCAGTTCACGTTCTGCGGGCAGCTGGTCTCCGGGCTTTAGCGCGCCATTGAGTACGGATTCTTCGATCTGCTGCACAATCTGTTCGTAAAGACGCGAAGTTCGGACCACTTTGTACACTGAGATTTCTCCCGCACGCCCCAGTCGGATGGGGGAGCCGCTGGTCTGGCTACTATACCGCAGGTCCAACTTCTGCGGCGGACGTTTCGCGGGTTGGGGGAAGGCGAGATTCACGTTGGCTTTAGGTATGGTGGTCTGACCAATAGACTCTAACAGCGTCCGCAACTTCCCTGCAAGCGCTCCCTTTTGCAAGTCGGGTAGGAACGCGGTTTTTATTGCCAAAAACATCCTCACCGCCCTCTCGCCGCCTTGCCAAATACAGTGCCAGAAGCGTGACCAGTCGGCGAATTCGCTTGACTTCGTTCCCCAAGCAATGGTATGGCTGTCGGACCAGTAAAAGGGAGGGGCCTTCCGATGAGCTTCCGAGGCGCGCCGAAGTTCGCACGTCAGGCAAATACCGTCAAGCGGATCGTTCTTTTCGCCGTGATGCTCTCTTTGGCGAACCCTGTGTTGGTCGCCCAATCCACCACCGGACGAGTCTCGGGAACGATTACTGACCCGAGCGGTGCAGCCATTGCCGGCGCTAACGTGGTCATTACCGATCCTCAGCGCGGCACCTCGCGAACCATGACCACCGACTCTTCCGGAAACTACTCGGCGCCGGATCTGGCCCCGGGACACTACAAGATCCACATCGATGCCAAGGGCTTCAAGACGGTCGAGCGCCCGGACGTCCCGGTTGAGGTTGCGACTGACGTTCGCGCGGATTTCTCGCTGCAGCCCGGCAATGTTTCCGAGGTCGTCACTGTCACCGAGGACGTGGCTCTGGTCAATACGACCTCCGACACTTTAGGTGGAACGTTAAGCAACAAGGAAATTAACGATCTGCCGCTGAATGGGCGCAATTACGAGAACCTGCTGCAACTCCGCCCGGGAGTGATGCGCTATCCCGGCGGAGGATTTTCGACGACCAGCACCGACGGATTGCGCGCCGAAGACAATGCTTACTTCGTGGAGGGCCTTTTCAATAGCGAACCATTCTCCGGCCAGGGCATCATCAATGGAGCCGGCATCGCGGGAGACTCAGCCACCATCCTGCCGATCGATGCGATCCAGGAATTTAACGTGCAAGAGAATCCTCCTGCCGAATATGGCTGGAAGCCGGGTGCGGTAGTTAACGTCGGCTTGAAATCCGGAACCAATACCATTCACGGCAGCGCCTTCGCATTTGGCCGCGACGGCGAGGTCTTCGACGCACGCAACTACTTCAACGACGCACCCGCGCCCCAGACTCCGCGCACCTTGGAGCAGTTCGGCGGCAGCTTCGGCGGCGCCATCGTGAAAGACAAGGTCTTCTACTTCGGATCCTATGAAGGTCAGCGTTATGACGTGGGAAATTCCTACGGAGTCACGACTCCTTCGATGGTGCCGATTACCCTGGCGCCCGGCTCAGGGCCGACTTGCACCGCTCCTGCCCTCATTGCGGCCAACCAGGATTGTGGAGGGAGCATTCCCAATGCAGTCGCGGATCTGGTGGCAAACGGCGTGAAGATCAGCGCAGCCAGCCAACTGATGTCAGGTTGCTCAGTGTCTGCAAGCGGAGCTGTAACCTGCAATGGCACTGGCTTTCCGATCAACAGCAATCCCAGCATCAATTTTGTGCAGGGATTTCCGAACGATGTGGGAGTCGACAATGCGATCGGCAAAGTCGATTACAACATCAACGGGAACAACACCGTCAGCGGATTCTATTTTTACGGTAATAACAACGGCACAGTCGAAGACTTTCCGGAGCTGCAATCGAAGTGGCGCTCAATTATTCACACCCGCGCACAAGTCGTTGGAGGAGATTGGATTTGGACTCCGGCCGCCCGCTGGGTGAACGAAGCAAGGTTTGGATACAACCGCCTCTATCAGCCGACTCTGCCGGGAGACCTGGATACTCCGGCGTCGGCTTACGGACTCGACACCGGGGTGAGCGGACCGTTTACCGGCGGCCTGCCGCGCATCGGCTTTGCGGGCGCGTTTGTTCCCGGACTTGGCGCCTTCAAGTGGCCGAAATTCCAGGGGCCTGACTCCATTTTTCAAGGCGTCGACCACGTTTCCTACACCATGGGCAAACACCAGTTCAAATTCGGCGGCGACGTGCATCGCAACGGAGTGAACGGCGGCGCCTTCGGCAACGCACGCGGCAGCATCACGTTCCTGGGCGGCGTTGCTTTGGCCCCGACTGCGGCAAATGCAAATGGGTCTACTGCGCTGGAAGACTTTTTTGCCGGCGATCCGTTTAAGGCCTCGGTGCAAGTCGGCAATCCCATCCGCGATCTTCACAATTGGAATTACGGGCTTTTCTTCCAGGATGATTGGCGCATCACCAAGACTCTAACCATTAATTACGGCCTTCGCTACGAATACGATTCCGTGGTCTCTGAAGCCCACAATCTGTTAGGCAACTTCGATCCAAATGCGCCGAGTGGATTGATTCAGGTCGGCATGCATGGCGTGAGCGGACCTTATAGTCCGGATCGCAAGGATTTCGGCCCACGCTTCGGTTTTGCGTGGGACGTGACCGGCAAAGGCGACACCGTGCTGCGCGGCGGTGGAAGCCTGATGTACGAGGCTCTGAATTGGGAGTCTTTCCTGGCCTTCAACAACGCCTTTGGGCTCACCAACATTCCTACGGGCGCAGTTATTTCCGGCACAGGCACTGCCGCTCAAACCACCGCCGGCGGAACCATTACCGCGGGCAATTTGGCGATTCCCCCGCTCCTTCCGCAGTGGGACAGCGGTGTCCCGCTTTATGGCAACGTCGGTTCCAGTTCGATTAATTGCGATCCTGCCGTGCTGGGTCCATGCCCGATCATGAGCGTGGTGCAGAATCTCACGGTTCCCTATGTCGCGTACTGGACTCTCGATCTGCAGCATTCATTCACGCCGAATATCTCGCTGGAAGTCGGCTATGTAGGCAATCACGGATCGAATCTGGTTGGCATTCGCGATATCAACCAGGAATCGCTGGGTGCGGACGCCGGAAACGGGCAGGCCACGCGCCCCTACAACGGGAAATTTCCTTATCTGAGCAACATCTTCCAGATGGGAAATGTTTATAAGTCGAATTACAACGGCCTGCAAGCCACGCTGAACTCGCGGAACTTTCATGGCCTGAATATGGTTTTGGGATATACCTACGCGCATGCACTCGATGACGTGGGCGCCAACTGGGATTTCGGCGCCGGCTATGGCTTGCCGCAGAACTCGTTCAATCCTGCCGCGGAATATGCCAACAGCGATTTCGACATTCGCCACCGTTTGACGCTTTCGCTCACCTATTTAATTCCGGGCAAGCAGGGCTACGGGCAGATGCTCGAAGGCTGGGAGCTTAATTCGATCGCGACCATCGAAAGTTCGCAACCGTGGGGACCGATCGACCTGACCACGGATCTCACCGGTCTCGGCGGTTTGCCGGTCAGCCCGCCACAAGCGACTCCCATGCGCTGGGACTTCTTCGGCCACCCATCCGATTTCAAGTCAGGGTCGCAACCGATTCCTTACTTCCCGGGCACGAGCAATCCTGCGTGTGTCGCCGACGCGAATAACGCTGGATTGCTGGCGTCGCTCGGCGCCTGGGGCTGCTACGCGAAAGGCGGTTCCATCATGATTCCGCCGGCGTTTGGAACCTTTGGCACTATGGGACGCAATCTGTTTCCCGACTCCGGCTTCCGCAATCTCGATTTCTCGGTCGCGAAGAACTTTCACTTCGGAGAACGGCTGCGGGCGCAGTTCCGGGCCGAATTCTTCAACATTCTCAATCACCCCAACTTCGCAAATCCTTATGGCGGGCAGAACGGCTATGGCAACAACGACCCTGGCGCTGCGGGTTCATTCGGCTGCGGATGCGCTACGCCTGACATAGCCGCGGCGAATCCCGTCATCGGATCGGGCGGCAGCCGGGCTGTGCAGTTGGGTCTGAAGTTTACCTTCTAGTTCGGAGTTCGATGTGCGTCAAGGCCGGACGAGTTCCGTCCGGCCTTTTTCACAATCTCGTGTAGCCAACACTTGAGGAGCCGGTCACAGTGAGGATCACGTCCTTTATTTTCGTAGCATTGTTTTCTCTGCCCGTAGCATTTATCCCCTCCAAAACTATTGCTCAGGGTTCGAACGAAGACTCAGGAAGGCGCGAGCGCACGATCGATGAAATCAAGACCGAAGCTGTGCATCGCGCGGAGGTCGGACAGTATCCGCTAATCGGACTTGATCCCAAAGATGTGAAGGAAGCGTTCGAGAGCGTCCACACCAGCGACAAAGATGAATGGGCCGCTGGCTTCATGCGAGTCGCCGATCGTTATTTCAGCGAAGCGAAGTCGCTCGAGAAGACCGACACCCAGAAAGCGAACGCCGACTACATTCGCGCATGGCGGCTTTACTCTTTTGGACGCTGGCCGATACCAGCGTCTCCCGGCAAACAGCGCTCATATGAAAAGGCGCTCGAAGCATTCTTGGACCATGCCAGGTTCATGGATCCGCCGCTCGAGGTGGTTCATATTCCGTTCGAGGGCAAAGAGATCGTTGGCTACCTGCGCCTTCCCAAGAACGCGCAAGGGCCGGTACCGCTCGTCATTGCCGTGAATGGTCTCGACAGCCGCAAAGAGGATCTAACCGAGAGCTTCAGCGCAATTCTCCCTTTCGGAATCGCTTATCTTGCGGTCGATGGCCCGGGAACGGGCCAGAATCCGATCAAGGTCAGCCCGACGGCGGATCGCATGTTGTCGAAGGTGATCGACTACGCGCAATCGCGTCCGGAGATCGACAAGAACCGCATCGCGATGCATGGCGTGAGTTGGGGCGCATATTGGGCTACGAAGATGGCGATCGTCGAGCGCGGACGTTTACGCGGGTGCAGCGCGCAATCTCCGCCGATCGACAAATTTTTTCAAAGGGATTTCCTGATGAACTCGCTGCTCGGCAATCGCGAATACTTATTCGATCAGGTTCCCGCTCTCATGAATATTCTGGAAGGCGTACACACCCTCGACGAGATGGGCGATTACCTGCCAAAGATGTCGCTGGTGGGGCAAGGTTTGCTTGGCCAGCCGATGTCGCCGATGCTCGTGATCGCGGGCGTGCTCGACACCCAGGTTCCGATCGACGACGAATATCTGCTGCTCAGCAAAGGCGATGTCCCGAAAGATGCGTGGATCAATCCTCGCGGGGGCCATTTAGGCCGGCAGGTTGGAGTCTGGCCCGACCCGCGAATTTTCAGGGAAGTGATTATTCCGTGGCTGGTGAAGACACTGCAGGCTCCGGCGAACTGAAACTCGCGCTTTGATTCCAAAGTTAAGTCGCGAAGTTACGTGGCCACGCACGTCGACGCTTTCGCGAGTTTCAGCCCGCCCTCGCCCCGGTCCTAGGTTTGAGGATGGTGGTCGGGTGGCGGCTCTTTGGCATGGGCAGGCGGAGCCGGCTTTGCAGCAGGCTTCGCCGCAGCGGGCTTGGGTGCAGCGGGCTTGGGTGCTGCAGGCTTCGGCGCCGGCGCAGCTGGCTTTGCCGCAGGTTTCGGTGCTGCAGCAGGTTGCTCGGCATGAGGAGCCGGCTTCGCCGCTGGCTGCGCGTGAGCAGCCGGCGGTGTACTTGGGGCATGCGCCGGGGCTGGCGTTTTATTTTCCGGCTTCGCCGCTTCAGCGGGCCGGGCTGCAGGCTTCGCCGCCGCAGCAGCCGGACGTGGAGTATACGGCTTTGCTCCGGGGGCGGCTTTGGCGACTACCGCATTGTGTTGCAGTTCCGCTACGCTGGTTGCGGGGCGCGCCACTGCGGCATGCGCGGGAACACCGTGATTCGCCGAAGCAAAATTGGATTTGTCTTGTTTCGCAACCTGCTCGTGCTGCTGTTGCGCCGCAGTCGCCGCAAGGTGAGGCTGCTTCGCGGCGGCTTCCTGTTGAGCCGTCGCCTTCGCGGCAACTCCATTCGGCCCGCCATTGAAACTGGTGTGCGTGTTGTTGACGATCGTCGTGTTGGTGACGATGGTTGTATTCACATAGGTAGTGTGAATGACCGTCGTGTTCACGGATACGATTGCTGTGTTGTAAGCGAAGGAGCCGCCACGCCACTCACCGCCGGCGAAGCCGCCTCCGCCATAACCGAATCCGTAGTTCACGCCTCCGTAGAAGCCGACCTGCGTCCCCCAATAGCCGGCATGGAATACGTAAACACCTCCATCTCCCCAACCCCAATAACCGGGTGTCCAGAGATAGCCAGGTTGCGGCGCTTCGACCCAGGTTCCGGGCACCCAGTAGTAGTCGCCGACGCCATCCCACGCCCAATAGCCGGGCGTCCACATGAAGTTGGGTTGTGGACAGGGAGGTTGCACGTAAACCGGAAGAGCCGGAGGCTCGATATTGATGCTGACGCCAACTGAGAACTGTGCGGCAGCTATCGCTGGCATAGCGGCCAATGCTCCGACGATCAGGACTCTTGAGAGAAACGGTAGGCTGCAAGTTTTCATTCAAACTCCTGTGGCACAATCGTGCGTAACTCTAAACGCCCCACATCAGTTTTTTGGTGACCCAGTGTACTACGCTGCCGAGGCCCCTGAATATTTATTCCTGCGCCGGTCCTTACCACCGCTGATGCCCGGACCCACGCAGCCTCGTCGTTTATTTTCTCTTTCCGTGCTGCATTCGCCACCGGGCAAAGAAGCTGCCGCCGAATTCCAGAAAATTCTCGATCACAGCGGCCTTCTGTGGAACTGCTGGACGGGAGTCTCGGCGCATCTCGGTCTGGCTCGCGCGAATGCTCTGCAGGCGAAAAGTTCGCATGGCGCCGATGCAGATGCCGCAAGGGTACGAGCGCTGTGTCAGCTTACAAAGAGTTCCTCACGCTGCCGAAGGACGTCGATCCGGGTCTCCACATCTTTGACCAATTCAGGGCGGAATACGCCAAATTGCAATAATCGACGCGCTACCAGGATTTTTTCTCGAAAGATCGGCCCCATCACTTTGCCGGCTCCCAACCCTCCGGCAGCATATCGAACGCTAAGGTGTCGCGGTAGGCAAACTGATTGCCTTCCAATACACTCACCGGCGTCAGCATATGCCAGATGCGATCGTCGTCAAAGACGTAACACTCGCCGCATTCGCGCATCGTGAAGCGCTCGATTTCGTGTTTGTCATTGTCGGTCACGATCACTTCTCCGCCGTCGGCCCCGCAGCGGCTCACTAAATGAGTGGCGATATACTTTTCGCCATCCTTATGCAGGCCCGGTGGACTGGTGTCGCACGGCCGCCCCGGTTTAGCGGTGAACCTTATGAGATGTACGTTGACCAAATACGTGGCGCCCACCGCCGACAGGGGCAGGCAATCGAGTTGTTGAGCGACCATCTTGCGAACGCCGATGGAAGCGGCAATCTCCGTGGGCAGCGGCGCATACTCGCGCGGCTTGCCCCCGAGCGTCGTGTTGTATTTTTTCAATTGGACGTAAGGCGTGCTTTCCTCGATCGTCCAGACTTTCACGCCGCCTTCCACGATCTCCGCCCTCAGCCGATTTAAAGAACGATACCGGTCGCCGCCCTCATAATATTTATCCCTCGGAATCGACCAGGCGGCATGGGCTAACTCGTCTAGCGAGCGCGCAATGTCGAGATCAATTCTCAGCGCCTGGCGGCTGAACCCGAGTTCGACGAGTTCGTTTCGCGACCTGCGATTGCCTGCAACGGGGATGAAAGTCTCTTCGGTCATTGATCCAATCGCCGCCGTGCGGCCTGACGTCACTTCACCCCCGCCAGCGCCTGCGCCACTTCCTTAATATCCGGCACCACCGGAATGTCATAGTTCTTCTGCCACGCCAATTTGCCATCGCGGCCGATAATGTAAATAGCCCGTCCGGTGATGCCTTTGTCCTCGAGATACACGCCGTACTTCGCGCCCACCCCGCCACGCGGCTGAAAATCTGCGAGCAGCGGATAGTGGATACCCATCTTATCGGCGTAGGCCTTGTGCGACCAGACGCTGTCCACGCTGATGCCCAGCACCTGCGCGTCGAGATCGTCAAATTGTTTCTTGTCGTTAATCATGCACGTATGCTCTTTGGTGCAAACCGGGCTCCAGTCGAGCGGATAGAAAACCAGAACCACCGGCTTCTTGCCGCGAAAATCGCTGAGCTTCACTTCTCTCTGATCCTGATCTTTCAGTGTGAATTCGGGCGCGGGTGCGCCGACTGTCGGTGCCATGGTTCCTCCCTGAGAATTTTTTCCATTTTACAATCTCTGCTCAACTGGTGCTCGACTGGCGGGGACCGCTCACTTCACCACCGGCGACTTCTCATCCGCCGGCTTCTCCTCATCCGCGTGAATCTTTCCATCCTCATTCGCAAAGAACGACCGGTGCTGCGCGTCGAGAGTATTGGGCGTCATGCTGAGAACGAAGCTGTCTTTCTTGCCCTTGAAGCTGACGTGGTAGTCTCCGCGGTCGGGATTCACCATCCGCTTGGTGAAAGTTCCGGTGTGAACCAGCTCGGCTAGAGTCTCGGCATAATGGCCGTATTGCTTATTGAAATGATGTTGCGCCCGGATCACCACTCGCATGTAAGCCAAAGCCGCCGCCTCGGAATCCGAGCGCGCCGGGTCGCCCGCAAATTTTGGCGTGTAGGAAGACGCATCCTGAGCGCCCAAAAGCGGCGTCGGCAGAAAAGCCGGTAAAGCGAAAAAATAGGCAAAAAACAATACCATCGAACCACTCAGAACTCTTCTCATCCTTATTATTCTCCGTATGAATCTCGATCCGAATGCTCTGCGCCCGTTTCCGCCTCAGAACCCGCGCCCGTGCGCCAGTTAAAACCTCTTTTAAACGCAGCTTTTTCATGTTACTCCCGTAATTTCACTTCGGTCACCTTCTCTTTGCACAGAGCCCTTTTGCCGCTATGCTCTAGCTACGTAATCACACCCTCACGGGGCAAACTATGAAAGCAGCAGTCGCCAGGAAACCGATCATCAAAATCGCAGTGGTCGAGAGCGATCCTTTACGGTTCGTTGGATTCCGCGCTCTGTTCGATACCGAGCCTGAGTTCGAACTCATCTCCGCCAGCCTGCCCGAGATTTCCACATTGCAGGAAGTGGATTTGATCCTGTTAGGGAACCGCTCCGGCCAGAATTTGTTTGATGTAATGGCCAGCCTCAAGGCGACTCGCCCCGATCTTCGCATCATCGTCACCGGCTCCGGCGTGGATGAAGAAACCATTTTGAAAGCCATCGCCTCCGGCGCCAAAGGCTACGTTGACGAGGCCGCTTCGCCCGCAGAGTTCGTGCAGGCCATCCGCATCGTCAGCCAGGGTTCGGTGTGGGCCCCGCGCAAAGTGCTCTCGATGTTTATCGAGCGCGTGTCATCGGCTCCAGGACGCATCTTTCCCGCTGGCCGCGTAACTTTCACCGACCGCGAAAAAGAAGTGCTCGAAATGCTGGTTGCCGGACGCTCCAATAAGGAAATCGGCGCTCAGCTAGGCATCGAAGAGCGCACCGTGAAAGCGCACGTCGCGAAGCTGATGCGCAAAGTCGGAGTGCAGAACCGCATCGCGCTTTCCGTCCACGCCATCACGCACTCGCTGGTCGCAGCAAAGTAAGCGAGGCGAAGTAAGTTTTCCGACTGAACGCATTAGAAAACCATCGTTACTTTTGGACAGTGACCTCCGTAATCTTGTAGCAAAAGCAACTCAGACGCATACTCGCCTCACCTACCACAGAACCTGGGAGACGGGGTTGGGAGTGGCGATTAGGGTCACCACTTTTGACCCCGATTTTTTTTATCTTCCAGACTGCTTCCCGCACCATCACTTCCTTCCACCCCTGCAAACCGCATCGCTTCGTTTACAATCGGAATGACAAATCTCAGAGAATTCTAATCAGTCGAGGAACAATGAAAAAAGTTCTGCTCTTCACCCTCATCGTGTGCCTCTCTTCTTTTTCCTTCGCCAACGACGCCGACCAATCCAAGGCTGGCGATCGCGTGCAGGCCGCCGCCGAGGTTTTGAATGACATTCAGGGAACGCCCGATAAAGGCATTCCTCAGGAAGTGTTGGGTTCGGCCGAGTGTGTCGCCGTCGTGCCCTCCATGCTGAAAGGTGGATTCATCGTCGGCGCAAAGTACGGCCGCGGCCTGGCCAGTTGCCGCACTCCCAAAGGCTGGAGCGCTCCCGCATTCTTCATGTTGAGCGGCGGCAGCGTCGGCTTGCAGATCGGCGGCCAGGCCGTTGACCTGATTATGCTGATCATGAATAAGAACGGAATGCGCCACTTGCTATCGAGCCGATTCGCGCTGGGCGCCGACGCGTCAGTTGCCGCTGGCCCAGTCGGCCGCCACGCTGAAGGCAATACCGACTGGAAGATGCGCGCCGAGGTGCTCACCTATTCCCGCGCCCGCGGCCTTTTCGCCGGCATCAGCCTGAATGGCGCAGTCATCAAACAGGACAAAGACAGCACTCGCGAATTTTACGGACACATGGTCTCGTTCCCCGCCTCGTTGAACGGAGAAGTCGAGCCGCCGGCGGCCGCAAACGCGTTTCTGACATCGCTCTCGCAATGGGCGCAAGCGGCGGCGAAGTAACTCGCCTTCTGGCGCCCGCTTACGTTTTCCGTACTGTGTCATTCCGAACGAAGTGAGAAACCTGCTGTTCGCCGGGTGGAAGGCAACGCAAAAATCGCCCCTGACGATTGATCCAGACATGAGCCCTCTCACGGTATTCGGCCTCTTCGCGGTCACAGCCATGGTGGTCACCTACGCGCTGGAAGCCCGGAGCCTGTGGTTCGTTCTGGCATTCGCTGCGTCCTGCATTCTCGGCTCGGTCTACGGCTTCCTCCAGGGCGCATGGCCTTTTGGCCTGGTAGAAGCCGTGTGGGCAGTGATTGCCGCCAGAAGATGGTGGCTGAACCGGGAAAAATTGCGCGGCCAGTAAAGCAACTGGCGCCATCGCTGGGTTTGCAAATAATTTTCGACGGTGCTACCGTCACGCTTCTCCCGATGCGGCAGAGACTCGAGTACGCGGCAGCCTGGCCGTTCATCAAAATCCTCGGTGTCTTGCCGCGGCCTCTCGCCCGCGCCGTCGGCATCGGCCTGGCCCAGCTCGTCTACCTTTTCCACGGCAAACTGCGCCGCGTCGGCATGCGCAATCTCGCCATGGTCTTTCCCGAAAAAACCGAGGCCGAGCGCGCCCGCATTCTCCGCGGAGTCTTTACCTCTCTCGGCCGCCAGCTCGCCGAAGTCTGTCAATTCCCCAAATACAGCCGCGACAACATCGACCAGGCCGTCATCTACGACGGCTTCGAGAACTACCAGCGTGCTCACGCCCGCGGCAAGGGCGTTCTTTTCCTGACCGCGCACTTCGGCGGCTGGGAGCTTTCTGCCTTCACTCATTCTCTCCACGGCCACTGGATGCACGTCGTGGTCCGCGCCATGGACAACATTTATCTCGATCGCCTCATCCGCCAGTACCGCACCATGCACGGCAACCAGGTCGTCGAGAAAGACGACTTCGTTCGCGGATTACTCGCCGCCATGAAGGCTGGCGAAGTGGTCGGGATCCTCATGGATACGAATATGACACCGCCGCAAGGCATCTTCGTCGATTACTTTGGCATTCCCGCGTGTACGGCAAGCGGCATGGCTCGCATCGCGCTGCGCACCGATGCTGCAGTTGTGCCCACGTTTACGATCTGGGACGAGCGGCTGAAAAAATACCGCCTCCGTTTCGATCCAGCTCTGGAACTGATCCGCACGGGCGACCTGGAAGCGGACATTCACGCCAACACACAGAAATTCACCAGCGTAATCGAATCCTACGCCCGAAAATATCCCGAGCAGTGGCTGTGGGTACATCGCCGCTGGAAGACGCGCCCGTCCGGCGAGCCGCCGTTATACTGATCGTCAGCGGGCAAACTGAAAATTCTGTGCGGCTCCGGCAAACATGAAGAAGACACATCCGCGCCAGCGCAATCGCAAGCGAAAGAGCGGTAACCCGGCCGAAATAAATCAAAGTCCTGCGGGACTCGGCACGCGTTCCGTCTGGGCCGGTGAAGATCGCCCACGCTGGGAGCGTTCCACGCAAATTCCCGTTGCCCTCAGCGTTTCCTACGGCTACAACGACATCGACGACTGGATCGACGTGGCCCAGGGAAAAAAATCAGGCCACATCTATGGGCGCAACACCAATCCCACCGTCGCCGCCTTCGAAGACAAAGTAAGAATTCTCGAAGGCGCCGAAGCCGCCACCAGTTTTTCCAGCGGCATGGGTGCAATCAGCAATACGCTGTTCACCCTGCTCTCCCCCGGCGACCGCGTAGTTTCCGTTAAAGATACCTACGGTGGAACCAACAAATTGTTCATCGAATTCCTGCCGCGATTCGGCATCGAAGTCGCGCTCTGCGATACCACCGATCACGACGCCATCGAATCTGCGATCGACCAGGGATGCCAACTGCTCTATCTCGAAAGCCCGACCAATCCCACCATCAAAGTGGTCGACCTCGCCCGTCTGTCGCGAGCCGGGCATCGCCGCGGCGCGATCGTAACAGTCGACAATACCTTTGCCACGCCAATCAACCAGCAGCCACTGGAACTCGGCGCCGATCTCGTAATTCACAGCGCCACGAAATTTCTAGGCGGCCACGCCGATGCACTCGGCGGAGTAGTCTGTGGGCCGGCCGATCTCGTCGCCAGGATCTTTCACTTTCGCGAGATTACCGGAGCCTGCCTCGAGCCTATGTCCGCTTATCTTCTGCTGCGCGGAATGAAGACGCTGCAACTCCGCATCGCCCGCCAGAACGAAAGCGCGCTGAAGATCGCGCGCTTCCTCGACTCGCACTCCAAAGTCGAGCGCGTCTTTTATCCAGGACTCAAATCCCATGAACAGCACGAAATCGCCCGCCGCCAGATGAGCGGCTTCGGCGGCGTGCTCAGTTTCGCCGTTAAGGGCGGGTTCGACGCCGTGAAATCTTTCCTGCCAGGATTGCGGTACGCGCACCTGGCCGCAAATCTGGGCGCCGTAGAAACGGTTGCCGGGCCGCCTTCCACCACCAGCCACGTCGAATCGACAAAAGCAGAGAGAGCAGCCGCCGGCATACCCGAGGCGCTTATTCGCTACTCTGTGGGGATCGAAGACCCCGAAGATTTAATCGCCGACCTCAATCAGGCGCTGAACGCAGCCGCTAGCGGCAAGCGCCGTCGCGTGAAAGGTTAGGCTGAAGAGCTGTAATCGGCTGCCGAAACCGCATTTCACAGAGGACGTACGGTGCCGCTCAGGATCGTTTGCAATCCCTGTTTTGTTCTCACTTCCAGGAAGCCGCGATCGTCGAGTCCGTCGGTCGTTCCTTCGATGGTCGCGCCGTTTTCCTGAATGCGCACCTGCTTGCCGCGAACCCAGGAGGATTGTTCGGCGAAGCGCCGGAGAATCGATACCCTCGCGTCTCTTTGTTCGATCAACAGGCGATATTCGAGGTCAAGCGCTCTTAACAAAGCGATCGCTACTTCTACTCTTGACCACTCGCTGCCGGTAGCCAGGCGCAACGAAGTCGCTTCGGCTTCGATCTCTTTGGGAAAGCTTGATTGATTCACGTTGATGCCGATACCGGCAACTACATAGCGCACGCGGGTGGCTTCGGCATTCATTTCGGTGAGGATGCCGCAAACTTTCTTGCCAGCGATCAAAACGTCGTTAGGCCATTTCAGATCGATGCTGACGCCGGAATCGAGTCGCTCGATGGAGGCGCGCACTGCCAGACCCGCCGCCAGCGACAGAACTAGCACATCTGATGGCGGAAGCGGCGGGCGCAGGATTACCGAACAATAAATTCCCACGGAGCGCGCGGACTGCCAGGTGTGCGCGCTGCGGCCGCGGCCGGCGGTCTGCTCCTCGGCCAGAAAGACGCTGCCTTCGGGAGCGCCCTCGGCAGCGGCAGCCATGGCTGCGGTGTTGGTCGAGCCGACTTTGTAGAAGTGATGGATATGGGCGTCGAAGAGAGTGCCGCGAAGCAGCGGCCTCAGGATCTCCGGGAGCAGGAGATCGGGGACGGATTTCAGTTGATAGCCGGTGGCGGGAAGCCCGGCGACGTCAACGCCGAGGCCGCGCAATTGTTGAATCAATCGCCAGACTTCGGAGCGGGTGGAGGAAATTTCCTGCGCGATTTTTGTGCCGCTGACTACTACGGTGGCATTGTCCATCAGGAGGCGGACGATGCGGCCCAGGCGGAGGTCGGTGGCTTGACCGTGAGCCGGGCTGGACGGTGCAGCTTTGCGGCGTGCTGGGGTGGCTTTCCTGATGCAGGGATTATGCGGGAAATGGGGGGAAAAGGACAAACTTCCGGCGGAGCGGCGCGCAACTTCGACTCCGCAAACCAGTGCCAGAAGCGGAGCAGCCTTGCCATGCTCAGAACGACAGTTTGCGTCTAATCCCTATGGGTTAACACACATGCAGGATTGTATTTACCCCTGACCGGGATACACTCACCCCGTTAGGTCGGGCGATCCGCGCGGATCCTGGCCGGATGCCTCTGACAAAGTGTCATTTCTTCGGGGGAACTATGAAACTAACCAAACTAGGGGCTGCCGCCCTGGTGCTTGCGGGCGCGGCCTTCACAACCGGTATTTCAGCGGCGCAAACGCAGGAACCGGCCGATACGCTGAAAGTTAATTATTTTTCGAACGCCAACACCGGCGGAGCGCCGGATGGCACGGTGCGGATCACGAACCCGGGCACGGCCGCTCCGACTGATCCGGGCTCGGCCGGCACCAACCGTTGCGCTTACATCGCGGTATTCGATTCCAACCAGGAAATGAGCGAGTGCTGCGGATGCTTTGTCAGCGCAGACGGACTGCGCACTCTCTCGGTAGACAGCGACCTGACCGCCAATCCATTCAACGGTCAGAAGCTGGCGACGGGCGTAATCAAGATTGTATCGGCCGCATCGGCTGGAACTTCTTGCCCGTTGCCGACTTCGGCGACGGGCTCGGGACCTCTTCTGGAGCCGGCGGTGCGGGCCTGGGGAACGCACATCCAGAGCAGCAATTTCGCGCTGACTGAAACCGAATTCCAGGACGCGACACTCAGTACCACCGAGATTCGCAACCTGCAATCGGAGTGCTACGCGATCGAACTGGTCGGCAGCGGAACCGGTATTTGCTCGTGCGGCTCCGGTGGCGGCGGTGGCGGAACCTAGCCGGGTACCACGCGCAGGCTCATGTCCGCGGCCTGCGGCGAATGTGTCAGGAGGCCGACGGAGATGAAATCGACGCCGGTTTCCGCGTAGGCGCGGACGTTTTCGAGACGGATGCCGCCCGAGCATTCGATGGGGATGCGGCGACCGGTTTTCGCGCAGCGCTCGACCGCCTGGCGAACGTCTTCGACGCTCATATTGTCGAGCAGGATGGCTTCTGCGCCGACGCGCAGGGCCTCCTCCAGTTCGTGAAGATTGCGGAGCTCGATCTCGATTGGCTGCGTGCCCCGGCGGTTCCGGATGGCCCGGTCAAGCACGGGAACGATGCCACCCGCCAGTGCGATGTGGTTGTTTTTTATGAGAACCCCGTCGGAGAGGTCGAGACGGTGGTTCAACCCTCCCCCGCATCGCACTGCATACTTGTCGATGACCCGCAAACCGGGGGCGGTCTTGCGCGTGTCGAGGATGCGGGCTTTGGTGCCGGAGATGGCATCCACGAATTTACGCGTCAACGTGGCAATGCCGCTCATGCGCTGCAGGAAATTCAACATCACCCGCTCGCAGGAAAGCAGGACCCGCGCGTTGTGCTGGATCACGGCCACCGACTGGCCTTTGTGCAGGCGGACTCCATCGAAAATTTCGGGATGCGTGGTGACTTCGTAGTGCGCGGTGACTGCTCCGTCGAGAGCGGCGTAAATATCGAGAATGCGGCCGATGACGCCGATGCCGGCGAGAATGCAATCCTGCTTGGCGAGGATGGTGGCCGAGGCGCGCTGGTTGGGGTCGATGCAGGCGTAGCTGGTGGCATCGCGCGTGGCGCGGTCTTCGGTGAGCGCGTTCTCGATGATGGCGGTGATGCGGCGTGAGTTGAAGTCCATGGAAGTATTAGTGGTCAGTAGTCAATTCGCACATTGCTGACAACCCAATTCTTTCGCTTTAGCCTGCGTCTTCTCTCGTAAGACCAGCAGTTCCGCGGCCTGCTTGCGGAGATTTTCTACCACGCTCACTGGAGCTTTGGCCAGGAACTGCTCATTGCCTAGCTGCTTTTGGCCGCTGGCAATTCCTTTCTCAATTTTCTCCAGCTCTTTTTTCAGGCGCTCGCATTCGGCGGCAACGTCGATCTTTCTTTCGAAGATGACGCGAACGTCGAAACGCGCCGTGCTGCGGGATGCGCCTTTGCCCGCCGGAGACGCTTCGGCGAATTCAATTTTCTCCACGTTGCCGAGGCGCTCGACCGCGCCGCGGTTTTGCTCAATCATCGCTCGGATTGCGGGCTCGTGCGCGAAGACCTCTACGGGGACTTTCACTTTGGGTTCGACTTTCAACTCGGCGCGGAGATTGCGCACGTTGACGATCAGATCTTGCAGGATCGCCATTTCAGTTTCGGCGGTGAGGTCGAATTGGTTTTCGTCTGCCTGCGGATAGCTGGTTAACGCGATCGACTTCAGCGGCGTCTCGCCTTCGTAGATCGCGTGCCAGATTTCTTCGGTGATGAACGGCATCACCGGATGCAGCAGGCGCAGCGAAGCTTCGAACAGGCTCACTAGGTTGGCGCATGCAGTACGCGCTGTCTTGGCTTCGGCGTCTTCGGTATTCAGGCGCGGTTTAATTAGCTCCAGATACCAGTCGCAGAATTCTCCCCAGAAAAAGTCGTAGATGCGGTTGGCAGCTTCGTGGAAGCGGTAGGTCGCAAGAGACTCGTTGACTTCTTTCGTTACCCGGTTGAAGCGGGAAAGGATCCAGCGGTCTTCGAGGGTGACCGGTTCGAATCCGGCTACACCGTTTGCTCCGGCTGAGATTCCGCGGACAGGAGTCCCCGCGCCACGCAGTCGGTCCACGTTCATGAACATGAATCTGGCGGCGTTCCAGATTTTGTTGGCGAAGGCGCGGTAGCCTTCGGTGCGGCTTTCGTTGAAGGCGATGTCGGTGCCGGGGGCGGCCATGGCCGCCAGCGTGAATCGCGTGGCGTCGGTGCCGAAGCGCTCGATGATTTCCAGCGGATCGAGCACGTTGCCTTTCGTCTTCGACATTTTCTGCCGCTCGGCGTCTCGCACCAGCGCGTGGATGTAGACGTGCCGGAAGGGCACACTATCATCTTTATTGGGGCTGCTTTCGGATTCAGCGGCCTCGGTGGCTTTCTTGATTAGCCGGTCTTGTTCGTGCCCGTGCATGAAGTGGCATCCGAACATCATCATGCGGGCGAGCCAGAAGAAGAGGATATCGAAGCCCGTAATCAGCAGCGTGTTCGGGTAGAACACTTCGAGATCGCGAGTTTTTTCCGGCCAGCCTAAGGTTGTGAATGGCAACAAGCCCGATGAAAACCAGGTATCGAGCACATCGGAGACTTGCTCGAGTTTTTCGCTGCCGCATTTCGTGCACTTTGTCGGCGCTTCGCGGGCGACGATGACTTCCTTGCAGTGTTCGCAGGTCCACGCGGGGATCCGATGGCCCCACCACAACTGGCGTGAAATACACCAGTCGTAGATATTGGTCATCCAGTTGAGATAGACCTGGCGGTAATTTTCGGGGACGATAGTGATCGCGCCGCTCTCGACGGCTTCTTTGGCGCCGTCGGCCAGCGGTTTGATTTTGATGAACCACTGCTCCGAGAGTCGCGGCTCAACTACGGTGCCGCAACGCTCGCATTTGCCGAGAGCCACCGTGTAATCTTTTTCGGCAACAAGAAATCCCTGTTCTCGCAGCTCTTCCAGCACGCGCTTGCGGGCTTCGTATCGATCCAGGCCCGCATAGGCGCCTGCGTTCTGATTCATGTGCGCGTGCTCGTCCATCACATCGATCTGCGAAAGATTATGCCGTTTGCCCGCCTGAAAATCGTTGGGATCGTGCGCGGGCGTGACCTTCACGGCTCCCGTGCCGAACTCGGGCTGCGCCAGTTCGTCGGTGATGATAGGAATCTCGCGATTCATCAGCGGCAGCAAAGCTTTTTTTCCGTGAAGATGCCTGTAGCGTTCGTCTTTTTCATTTACCGCGATCGCTGTGTCGCCGAGCATCGTTTCCGGCCGCGTTGTCGCCACCGTGATGAACTCCGGCTTCCCGGAATCCGATGATCCGGCGATCGGATAGCGGATCTCCCACAACTTTCCCTGAACCTCTTCGTGCTTCACTTCCAGATCGGAGATTGCCGTCTCGCAGCGCGGGCACCAGTTAACGATGTACTTGCCCCGGTAGATCAGGCCTTCTTCATAAAGGCGGACGAAGACTTCGCGTACAGCCAGCGAGAGATTGTCGTCCATGGTGAAATATTCGCGGTCCCAATCGACCGACGCGCCGAGCCTCTTCATCTGGTCGAGAATGGCGCCGCCGTAAAGCTTCTTCCACTGCCACACACGCTCGATAAATTTTTCGCGGCCGAGCTCGCGCCGCTTTTTACCTTCCTTCGCGAGATCGCGCTCGACCATCATCTGCGTAGCGATGCCGGCATGATCGGTGCCGGGCAGCCAGAGCGTGATAAATCCGCGCATGCGGTGCCACCGCACGATGATGTCCATCTGCGTCTGGTTGAGCATGTGCCCCATGTGCAGCCGTCCGGTCACGTTGGGCGGCGGCAGCAGCAGCGTAAAGACCGGCCTGGTTTCACCTTTCGGGGGCGTTGCAACCGAGAATAGTTTTTCTTTTACCCAATATTCGGCCCAGCGGGATTCGATGGCTCCGGGCTCGTAGGATTTTGGGAGATCGGGCATGGAAAGCAGTCAGCACTCAGCAACCACCATTCGGCCAGTCAGAAACCCCGGATCAACGCGAGTTCCGACTGAATGCCGAGCGCTGAATGCTGAGTGCTTCGACATTCGATCTTACAGGCGCGAGAAAAGATGGGTCAAACGGGTTGGGGGGTGAGAACAGGAAAGCGTGGAATATGCACGCCGTTAGGTGACGCTGTACCCCTGATTACATCAGTTACCTTTCCCGGTCTACGATCTGCCGCAAGAATAACCCAGGTACCACTGACAACTCACGAGGGGGTGCGGTTTGCAGCGCGATTGGAAATGGAGGATCATCCTTTCGTCTGCAGCCGTATTGTTATCGATTGGAATGTCTCCTTCGTTCTTCAACGGCGTGCTTGCGAATCGCCCGAGCTTGTGGTTCGTCACCAGTGCCCTGAACTTGGTTCCTTCGTCAATTCTGGCTGTGCTTTTCCCCTATGAGATCGGACATTTGTATTGGACACGGGGTTACTGGGTGCGCTTTGTTTTTTGGCAGAGCCAATTCCTGGTTTTCTGGTTTTGGTGGTGGATAGGTTGGAAGATCGACTTAAGGAGCGCTGCGCGCGATTGCTCACGAAACTGGACAATTGCTGAGATCGCCGTCGGCCTTGGATTGTCTTTCATGCTCTTTATCCGCCGCGGTGCAGGGCGTGCTTATCCCTACGGCGGTGCCACGCCGTGGCTCATGATGGCGTGGAGCGCGGTCCTGCTCATGTACTCGCTTGTACGGCTTCGGCAATTGCGCGGAGCCGGCGGGCAGAGGGTGCAGTGAGGTCTTTTCGTTCGTCGATCCATTGGGGGCACGAGGCTATGTCGAATTTGCGAAGCCTGTGGCCGATCGCCCTGTGCGGAGCATTGCTGTCAAGCGCTTGCACGGAGGACCATCCCGTAGAGTGCAATGCTGCCTGCGTCGCAGCTCTAAAACGTGAACCGCTCACGGGTAAGTCCTTTCCGGATCCTACCGAAGAGCAGTGGCAGGCCGCCTTCGACACGGCAACCAGCGAGCTCGCGAAGGGCGACTGGGCGACGCGCCTTTCGGCAATCCAGCAGGAGTTTTGCCGAACTCCTGGCAAAGTGGACTATGCGAAGGTCAGGAGCCTGGAAGACGACATGAACAAAAAGCGCGCGCTGGAAACCATGAATAGGCGTATCGACATCACCGCGGCCATGACCCACCCGGAAAGTGCCGCCGGTGCTAAAGCGTTGACAAAAATACGCGACGAATCTATGGAAACGTCCATCCTCAAAGTAAAAGTTCAGGAGATCATGCAATCCTGCTACGTTCCCGGGACCGTCAACACTCCGGCGAACTGATCGTTGCTGATCACTTCTAAAAACCACAGACCACAACCAATACCCGACGCAACATCCTATTACGCTCATTGAACGAGGATGTATCTCAGCTCTCACGATAGTGCTGCTCGTGGGGCGGATCCCAGTCAGAAGGCAGAGCATTCCGCGCGCGATGGAACTGGGTTTCATCTTTGAGCGTATAAACTCACGGTGGAGGCACTTTTGCGGAAGAGTTGGAAAGAAGTGGGCCTCGGCGCCCTGAATCTGCTTGCCATTATCCTCGTCATCGCTGCGGTCCAACCTATGCTTCGGAAACATTTCACGAATGGGGTTGGCGGCACTCTGTTGGCGCTGCTCGTGCTCGCGACTTACGTGGCGAGTTCAAAATGGCTTGAGCGCCGGGTGCCTGCCGAACTCGACATACACCGTTTGCTGCCGGAGGTTGCGTTTGGATTTGTGATTGGATTTGTTTTGTTCACCACGAGTATGGCGATTTTATGGGCGGCTGGTGTCTATCATCCGGTCCGTGGCGGCACGGCGAACGGGCTCGCCGGCGGCCTGGTCGTGGCGCTCATAGCGGGCGTTCTTGAAGAAATAGTGTTCCGCGGACTGCTCTTCCGCTTGTGCTCGAAAATCTTAGGGACGTGGGGAGCCCTGCTGTTTTCGGCGGCGCTATTCGGCGCAGCCCACGCCTTCAATCCCGGGGCGACCGTCAGTAGCTCTCTCGCGATCGCGATCGAGGCGGGCATTCTGCTGGGCGCGGCTTACGCTGCTACGCAGCGCCTGTGGGTGCCGATTGGGCTGCACATTGGCTGGAATTTTACCGAGGGCTCGGTCTTCGCCATGTCCGTCTCTGGAAACAAAGTCCACGTGGGCCTGATTCGAGGTTCGCTGAGCGGTCCCCGCATTCTCACTGGCGGAGAGTTCGGCCCCGAGGCCTCCATCGTGGCGGTGATCGTGGCCCTGGTAGCCGCGTTCTACTTCATCCGGCGCGTAGCCAAACAGCATGGAGCCGAGCCCCCGTCATGGAGAAAGAAACGGTCGGCAACTCCCGTCACTCCGGTGTGCGAAGTGCAATAGCGAGGAAAAGTCAGTCTGGCCACTGATTGTTCGTCGATGGGTTCCGTCACCCGGCGATTCCACTCCTTGAGAATTGAGTAGCCCGTCCCAGATCAATGAGTGTAATGGCGATTTAGCGCCAACTGGCCAGCCCTTGTATGATCCAAGCGCATGAGCGCGCGTGTCAAAGAAATAGTAAAACGCGGCGAGTGGCTCTACGGCGAAGCGGTACCTTCGGTAGTGGGTCAGTTTGAATATCCACAGTCTCGCTTTAGCATCCCGCCTGTGGCATGATGGGGATGCAATGACAATAGGTAAAGGCAAACGTCCGCGCGATCCAAATCAACTGGCCGCATGGACCGTAGCCGTGTCTACGGGCCAAATTCCAGCGGAAGAAGCAACACCAGCCCTGTCCATCTCTGCTCCGGCATCTCCAGCAAGCATTTCCGAGTACATGGCTACTATAGGGCGCAAAGGTGGTCAAATCGGCGGCAAGCGCCGCATGAAAACGATGACCAAGGCTGAGCGCTCCAAAATCGCAGCTAAGGCCGCTAAGGCACGCTGGAAAAAAGCAAGAAAACCTTCCAATTGAGCCTCGTGAAGCGTATTGTTTAGGTCTTCCCCTAGACTAGGAGCCTAACTATGGAACAGGCTGCATCACAGCCTCCCACCAATCCGCCTGTTGATCCGAACGCGAAGGTTTCACAATCCCCGGTTTACGTTAATATCCTCAATGAACTTAATCAGCACCAGGATCAACTACTCAAGCGCCAAAAACTTATCAAAGAACTCGAAATGGCGCTAACATCAAGGTACGGAGCCAATAATCGAGTTATTAGTTATATCTTTCGATTCGGCCATCCACGAGCTAGCATGGCGTCCAATGATATTGCTTCCCTCGCGGATGTCTTAAAGTCTGTTTCAGGGGCCGAGCAAGTAAATATCGTTCTGCATAGTCCCGGTGGAGATGGAACCATCGTGGAGAAAATGGTGGACATGTGCAGGTCGCATTTGTCTGGCAACAACAAGAAATTGCGAGTGATCGTCCCGAATATTGCTAAGAGCGCCGCCACAGTGCTTGCATTAGGAGCCGATAGCATTCTGATGGGCTATTGTTCTGAACTTGGTCCCATAGACCCACAGGTGCCAATTTCTGTTTCGGGAGTTACACAATGGGTATCCGCACTTGCATTTGTTGAGGCCCGCGATGAACTCATGCTTCAGATTGCTGAGGCTACGAAAAAGAAGATTCCCCTCGCGGGGCTACTTCAGCAACTCGCTGGATTGAATATCCCGTTCACCGTGGAGATGGAGAACTGGATAAACTTCTCAGAAAAAACCGCTGAAACATTACTAGACAAATACATGCTGCAATCTACGTTTCAGAAACCGGCTGCACGCAGAAAGAAAGCGCGAGAGATTGCAACAAAGCTTCTATCCAAGCAGCTTTTCCCAGTTCACGGACAGTTCATTGACGGTCCCACAGCTAAGAAGCTGGAGCTTGAAGTGGAGCTACTCGACAAAAGCGACCCGCTCTGGGAAAAGATATGGGAATACTACATTAGGTGCGAAGTGCAGATGAACATGCAGCTAAACGCCCCACTTATCAAAATCAAGTTATATGAGTCTAGCCAAATGACACTGGTGGTACAGGACACGGCAAGTTAGTGGGCACCACGGCAACATCGGTGGCGACACCGATGTTGCGTGGGCCGGTATATGCCTCGGCTTGGCGAGCGCGGTCTGCAATCTCTAAGACCAATTGCATCTCGGGATTTTCTCTTAATGTTTTTGTCACGATTTCTTCGGCATTCATTGGCGGCCTCCGTTTGAACAGCTCCGGGTTAGGGCCCATGCTTCCCGGTATTTATAAGCCAGAATACACACTTTTCCTAGCAAAATTAGTGCATTCCAACTTTTCTTAGATTCCGAAAGTGCTGGGCCGGATGCTTCGGGTGTGCAAGAATTTTCATGTTGACATGCTAAAGCGGCTATTGTATAAGGGTAAGTATGAATTGCCTTGACGACAAAACCCGCGCCAGAGTGGTAAATTGCCTTATCGAGGGGTGCTCGATTCGCGCTACCGTCCGGATGACAGGAGTGTCCAAAACCACGATTGTCAAACTGCTGGCCGACTTGGGAACTGCATGTGCTGTGTACCATGACCGCCACGTCCGAAATCTCCGAGTACGCCGTCTACAGGCCGATGAGATTTGGCAGTTCGTTGGAGCTAAGGCCAAAAATACCAGCGTGGAAAAGAAGCAAGAGGGATGGGGCGACATTTGGACATGGGTTGGACTTGATGCAGATACGAAGCTGGTCGTTTCGTATCTGGTCGGTGGACGTGGAGCGGATTGGGCAATGGATTTCATGCAAGACTGTGCCAGTAGAATCGTTGGCCGTGTGCAGGTAACCACAGACGGCCACCGCGCGTATTTGGAAGCTGTCGAAGGCGCGTTCGGTATGGATTGTGATTACGCACAACTACAAAAGCTTTTCGGTGCTGCGAGCGAAAACGAAACACGTTATTCACCTGCCCGAGTCATCGGCGTTGACATGAAGATAGTGAGCGGCAACCCCGATCCGTTACACGTAAGCACCAGCTACGTGGAACGCCAGAACCTCACAATGAGGATGCACATGCGCCGGTTCACTCGCCTTACGAATGGGTTCAGCAAGAAAGTTGAGAATCACGCGCATTCCGTGGCCTTGCACTATATGTTCTACAATTTTTGCCGGATTCATCAGACCCTGAAAGTCACGCCCGCGATGGAGGCCAAATTAGCGGACCACGTTTGGAGCCTTGAAGAACTTTGTGGGCTTCTCCCTAAACCAGTTGTTCGGCACTCGCAGATCGAAGCGAATTTAATTCGCAAGGCACTTTCCGAGGCAGTGTCCTGACACCACATACTGTCAGGATGACTGATTGATCATATCGAAAATGCAAGTCAGCCTATCTGTGACCAATGAACGTTGGACTGTGGAAATCTAAACTGGTCCACTACCGTACCTTCTGAGGTGTTGATCTTTCGACAGAATTATTTTGAAGGTCCACATATCGAAGGCGAAGAGCCGACGTCCGGCTACCCACCCCGTGACCACGACGGAATCTTTTACTATGCAGCTTATGTGCAGAGCGGTGCTATCCGGGGTTTATCGAACGTTTATGGCTCGATTGATGAGGCGGCGCGAGCGGCGGAACGAACAATTCAAGGTTCGATCGTTTGGCAGTCGGAAGCCCCGATCAATGAGTGAAATCGCGATGTTACATCAACTTCGCAGGTACGCAGGCTACGCGGGCCCACTGTGAGTTCGCCCGTCCCAAGCCGATTGCGCCTTGAAGAGAATATCTCTCATAGTCTCTCCTAGATACCCGGGGCTGCGGGCTCCGGCTTCAGCCAACATTATTCGCTCGTCGTCGGACAGCGGCCGAAGAACACGCCCGTCGTGCGTTACTATGTTGACCCCTTCCAATCGCAGCGGAGTTGATCTTTGCTCCCTGCTAAATCCAAAATCTTCCAAGGTGAACTCCTGCTACCTCACTATCGAAGAGCCTGCGAATGATTTGCCCATTAGGCCCTAATAAATACTGGCCATCTTCGAGCTTTATCTTCCCAACCATTATGGCTCCTCGTCGGTCCGACGCACAAAAGCTACCCTTCATTCTACTCCACGATTCAAGTTGTCGACCTCCTGAAAAATCGTCAACTGTTGTAATCAGGAACAGCATGGAACCGAGCCCCCGTCATGGAGAAAGAGACGGTCGGCAACTCCCGTCACTCCGGTGTGCGAAGTGCAATAGCGAGGAAAAGTCAGTCTGGCCACTGATTGTTCGTCGATGGGTTCCGTCAACAGGCGATTTCACTCATTGAGAATTGAGTAGCCCGTCCCAGGTCAGTGAGTGTATGGCGATTTTTCACCCGTTGAAGGCAGGGTTAAAATTAAGTCGTGCGCACGAAGAAGCCAACACTTCGGATCACCCGATGGCTGCGAAGTCGCAGGCAGCCAATACCGTTTGAGGCTGAATGTACTGCCTGCTCCGATGCACAATTCAAGATCAAATGGGACAAACGTTCTGAGAGCCGTTCTTTTGGCAGATTTCCACCGTTCCACGCACCCGACGGCGATCATTTCAAGGCCACCTTAGAGCGGCAGTTCGAGGAGCACATGAAGCTGGTACACCGGAAGGACCAACCTCGTCGGGGAACATAGCGGGAAGGGGGTGCAACTTTGCGGGCTTCTGTCTCCCCAACCAAAGAGCGATCCGGATGACTCGCCCGAGGAAAAATCCCGCCCGCCGTTCAACTTGGTGTACTATCGTGACCGCCCGGTGGGCTAATTCTTAGCTAAGGCCGCGCGCGAAGGAGAAATGATCGCTATGCAATTCAGTGAAACCATTTCGTCCGCCCCATCACGCAAGCCCCAGCCTCTAGGCCAACACTTGAGCAAGCGCTTGCTGGCTTACGCAACCATGGCGGGAGCAGGACTCGCCGGCTGTGCTTCTCACGCTGAGGCCGAGGTCGTCTATACTCCGGTCACGTCCTTCGTCCACTACTCCTATCCGCTCGATCTGAATAACGATGGCATTGTTGATTTTCATTTCTATAGCTTCTCGCTGAGCAGCTTTCTTCTGTTTCTTTCCGTAATCCCGGCGCTCGGCAACAAGGTTCTGCGTTCCAATCGGAGTTGCGCGCCCTTCTCCTATGGCGCCGCGCCTCTGCCTGCAGGCGCTGTCATCGGACCGACCCAGCCGTTACATCCTTTCGCGCATTGCATGGCGTATTTGAGCACTGGCGGACGCCATGGCGGCCCCTGGTTCGGCGCCAAAGACCGCTACCTTGGCCTGGCTTTTGTAGTCGATGGCAAAACCCACTTCGGCTGGGCGAGGGTCAGCATCGACGATTCCTATTATTTATCGCGTTTTGGCAGGCTCCAGGGTTACGCCTACGAAACCGAACCGGGGAAGCCAATTGTCGCCGGCGACGAAGGAGGCGCGACTGCATCCTCTGCTCAGAACGATTCGAAGACCCTTGGCGCTCTGGCGCTAGGAACAGCCGGCTCTCAGTAATACGGCGGCAAATCTCTACGGCATCACGGAGCACGGCGGCATGGGAACCACGGGACGGTACTTTGGCGACCCGAGGATGAGAAGTAGGCGGAATCCACTCCCTCGTGATTTGCACGCTTCTAGAGAATATTCACAGCCCGGGCAGCGAGCAGGACGAGAATTGCAAGCGAAATGAGCGATTGCAGCATGGTTGCCAGCTTAGCCCATCGCGAGAGAACGGCCGTGTCGGTCGGCGAAAACGCCGTGCTTGTGTTGAATGCAACGAAAAGATAATCGAGAAACTGCGGCGACCAGCCATCGTAATGCTCGCGGTCGCCCGAAAGCTGCGGAAACAGAAACGCGCTGGCGATCTTGCATCGCGAATGATCGCGGCCCAGCGGACCGCCGGCATCCACCTTCCAGTACCACAACGCAAACACCAGGATGTTGGTGATCCACAATAACAAGGCCGAGCGCAACAGCGCCTTCGGCAGTTCGCGATGCGTGGGAAGTTCCTGCACCAGGAAGATGAGCGAGAAGATCAACGCGACGGTGATCAATGCGAGCGCGCCGAAGGTCAACAGGCGCGTGATCTTGAAGTAGCCGCGGCTGTTCGTGATCACGATGGGAACCATGAGCACGACGATCACCGCCAGCAGCAGCCAGCCCGGCCCCAGCGAAAGCGGCTCAGGCAGAGCCCAAAAGACCCCCGCAGCTGACAGCATGGCGAGGAAAGCCGGCCATCGTGGTTCGCGCATGGAGGTGCTCATAGCAACGAAATGTTCATGGCGACGAAAGTGTCCAGTGAAGTCTATATCCAGCTTCGGTTCCCGGCAGAAGAAATTCTCGACGCCGACACCGGAGCAGTCGAATACATTCTACTGAGCAGCTAAGGCGCCGTTAAACCAAAAGACCGGGGCCGACATTTTGACCTGCCTTCCCAGTTGAAGTTTCCCGGAAGGCATGTAAATATCATCGTCGGATACAGCCCCGCCTTACCCCACAAATCCCATGGAAAGCCTTTTGACCAGGGCGCAAAAGTTTATCGCTGTGGTTTTAGGGGTTCTTCTTATCATCGTGGTAGTGCTTTCCACGGTGGATTTGGCCGTCCTGATTGCGCAAGCGATCTGGAAACCACCGAGGTTTCTCATTCCCGTGCAGGGCCTGCTCGAGATCTTCTCGTTTTTTCTGCTTATCCTTATCGGCGTCGAGTTACTGGAGACCCTGAAGGCGTATGTGAAGAAGGATGTGATTCACGTTCGCCTGGTGCTCGAAGTGGCCCTGATCGCGATCGCCAGAAAAGTCATCATCCTGGAACCGGATAATGTTTCTGCCCCGACCCTGTTCGGCATGGCGGCCCTGATTTTGGCGCTTGGTGTGGCCTTCTTTTTTGAAAGAAAAATGCAAAAGGAAGAACCCGGCCCGTAGTTCGCCGTACATCAACGGCGCAATTTCTTCAGTAGCTCTTCCAATTCAGCGATTTGCTCGCGCCGCTTCAGATAGCGTTCCAGATTCGGCAGATCCGACCCCCGCTGAAGATCGTCGATCTGCTCTTGAAACAGTTGGCAGAGCTCCTGAGCGATCTGGCGGGGGGTGCGCGGAGTTATTTGCAGTCTGGATCCATTCATTAGCTCGGAATTTCTTCGTCTTCTGCGACCGACACGTCGCAATATAAGGTTGACGCCGGCCTGGCCTGCGCAAACAAGTCTCCGGTTTTGGCGGCGCCGAACTTTAACTCCAGCATAAATAAGAGGTCGTCGATTTCCTGGATGATAGGGATTAACTTTGCGGGGTCGGTTTCGTTCTCTGCCCTTCTTTTTAGTTCGGGCCATCGTTCGGAGATAAGGCGGTCGGTTTTTTTCGTGCAGCGCATTGGGATTGGTCACCTGAGTGGGATTGGCTCTCTATATGCTCCGATACGATATCCACAGGGGTGAGACGCCGTCTGTGACATCCGTCACCGAATGGGCCATGGGCCTGTGGATTTGGGGGGGCATTCCCGATCGCGACTGAAATTTTGTGCTGGCTGGCTTTATTTCTTCGATGCCATTTTGCGGGAGATTTCTTCCATGAGTTTCGGGCGAAGGTCGGCGAGAACGCTATCGACGATGCTGGCTACATCGTGAGAGCTGTTGCTCTTTTCCGGGGAGGGATCCGCGCTGGCGACAGCTTGCAGGATTTGCTCGGCCCCGGCGGCTACGGCAGCCGCGTTGGTTTCGGGCACGATTTCCGCTGCGGTGGCGTCGGTCTCGGCGAATTCTGCGGGTTGAGATTCGGGCGACGGAGCGTCCGAGGGCCTGGTGTCGCGAGTTTGACGCCAGCTTGCCCACGCCGCTGCCGAGCTCTTGACGTCCTCGCTGTCGGCTGCTGGCTGTGATGCGGCTACGGGCTCGGATTCGGCTTGTTGCGGTACAAACTGTGATTCTGCCGCTGGTTCCAGTTGCGCCGGCGCGGAACCGTGCATTTCTGAAAGATTCGACGCCGCAGTTGCGAAGTCCGATAAATTCGCTGCGACATCGGCGGCCGCGGGCTCTTCTGCGCGGGACGCAATAGACGTAGACGCCGTCTCGGAAATCGCCGAAGTCTCTTGCGGCTCGGGCTGCCATGCGGGCACTGCCGCTTCGGCAATTGCGGCGGGCTCGGCCTCCGCGAACGACGATGGGATGGGTTCGGGCTCAGGCTGCGGAACCGGCTCGGGCTGCGCGGAATCGCCCAATGCAGTTGCGAGTTCGGCTGCGGGTGCTTCCGATGCGACGGCTTGAGGCTGAGACGGAATTTCAGGCGATGTCGCGGGCTCTTGCGGCGCTACCGCGATAACGGCCGCTTGCGCCGAGGCGTATGCCCTTTGCATTTCCTGATCGAGCGAGACTGAAGCTTCTTCGCCTTCGAGCGCGACGGCAACCGCAGTCCAGCGGGGCGTACCGGAACCTGAGCCGGCCACGGAGTCGGCGTTGGCGGCGATGGTTGCTGGAAGCTCACGGGATGATTCTTCGGGTCGAGTCGCCGCTTCGCTTTTCGCGTCGGCCTTCGCTTCTTCCTGAATGGAGGCGCTGGCCATCTGCATCTGCGCGGCCGCCGCTGTAATGGCGGCGAGTTCTTCTTCGGTTACGTCGGTAGGCAAAGCCGCCGAGGACGCGCCGGGAGTTGCTAATGCGCTGACATCGACCGATGCTTGCGCGGAAACTTCAGAGGCACGCTGCCGCTCGTCTTCTTCCCGTCTCGCTTGCTCGCGCTTTGCTTCTTCGAGCTTTACTTCTTCAATCTTTGCTTCCTGCCGTTGAACTTCTTCCTGATCGCGTTTCGACTGCGCTTGTTTCGCTTCTTCCTGTTTAATCTGCTCGCGTTTTTCTTCGGCGAGTTCTTCGCGGCTTTCGACTACGGTGCGCAAATCGCGGTTGACTGGGTTGTAGCCGTCGGACTGCTCGCCGGAACTTTCTTCGGCGGATTTCTGTTCGGCCTCCGTCTTCTCGTGCGGGAAGGCGATGCGGTTTTTCCAGCCGTTGTCTTCGCCACGTCCGCGGCCGACATCCTCCACGGCGGCGATGGCGCGGGCGAAACGTCCGGGACGGGAGCTTTCGCTGCGGGGCACAACTTTGTCTTCGAGTTTCGAGAGCGCACTCAACAACTCGCTGGCTTCGAAAGGCTTGACGATATACCCTTCGGCGCGCACGCGCTGCGCTTCTTCCGGCTTGAAGGGCTCGAGCTTGCCCACGGTAAGCAGCACCGGAATTCTGGAAGTCTCGGGCGACTCCTTCATCCGCTGGCAGACTTCGAGGCCGCTGTAGCCGGGCATGTAAACGTCCAGGATGACGAGATCCGGCTTGGTTTCAGCTATCTTCTTTAATGCCGCGGAGCCGTTGTTGACGGCGATGATCTCATAGCCGGCGTCGGCAAGAATTTTGCGCCCCATGTTCTGGGCGGTCACGCTGTCGTCGGCAAGCAGTATCTTCCGTGCCAAGAAAATTCCTCTGATGAGGGGAGATATCGCGAAGGTAACCTGCCCGTGGATGTAAGTCAATGATCCAACGGTAGGTAACAGGTTACCAGCGGACAGCGTCTAACGGGGCGCGAGCGGTGCTCTAATCCTGCCGGCGGTTTTTACCGTAAGCGGCGCTAGTTAGTCTGGCTTTTTTGCCCACGACCGGCCAGGCGCTTCTCCTGACGCTCGAGCAAATCGTTCAACGCTTCGACCAGTTGATCGAATTTCCCGGAATCTTGTTCCTCTTGGATGGCCTTGCAGAGGCGGTTCATCTCGGCAAGTTCTTCAGCAGTCATTTGCGAAACCTCGTTCGAGCGCAAATGGGGGATACCGAATTATAATGCCAGCGGATTTCGCAGTGAAGGGCTTGATTTGGCGTTCGACGAAGCCATGAATGTGGAGTCATCCTGAGCGTAGCCGTTTTTCAGGCGTAGCGAAGGATCTCCCGCATAACCGGCTTCTCGCGTAAGCCAACTGCACCACTGCCGAAGATCCAGGAATGCGGACCTCCCCGGCGGCCTCCGTGCGTTGACTATCGCGGCGAGGTGGGCGAGAATGAATTTTGGCATTCCCCACGATATTGACGGTTCGCTAGGCGGTTCCTGGCTAGCCGATTTGTGGGCCTGTGGCGCAGCTGGGAGCGCGCTTCCATGGCATGGAAGAGGTCGTCGGTTCGATCCCGACCAGGTCCACCAACTCTCTCAAAAAATTAGAATTCCCAGATTCCCAGATGCTCTGCGTGCGATTTCTCTCCGAAAGTTAGGCAAACGTCCCCTCTGGAACATCTTTTCTCCCCTCTGTTTCCGTCCAATTTTTTTCGTCGGTACATCACCTTCGGTCACTCAAGCCTGGTACCTTCGCCGGCCGCGCATTACACCTTTGGGATGCGACACGACACGCCGGGCCGGGTTCTCCTCAAAGGGGGCGATTTTGCCAAAACGTTTTTTACAGGTCTTGGCAAAAGCGTTCCGGGAGGGCTTATGCAGCGAGTGGCATGGCAGCTTTTGTTTGCCGGTGTATTACTGAGCGGAGTTGCAGCGGCGCAGTCCCAACCCGGCGATTCGCTGGGCGACGTAGCCCGCGCGAACCATGCGAGACTGCAGGAACAGGAGGCATCCGGGGTGGCGCCCAAGGTGATCACGAATCAGGATATTCCCTCGGCGCCGTCGGGCATCCCCGAATCTTCCGAGCCGATGACAACCGTCTCCGGCGTGAAAAGCTCCGTAGACAACTATTCGGAGCCGCGTGTCAATCGGCGGCTGCTGGCCGAACAGCGCGGCGGCGACCAGTGGAGATCGCGCATCCAGAATCAGGAAGAGCGGATCGCCGATTTGCAGGCGCGCATCGACCGCGCACATGAGTCGATGCATGCGGCAGTCGGCACGGCACAGTACGAGACCCCGGTGAATCGCTATCAATCGATGCAGATGCGCCGCGTGGCGCGCATGCAGGAGATGATGGACCAGCAACAGCGCAGGCTCGAAATGATGCAGAACGCCGCTCGGCTAACCGGCATGGGGCACTAGCTAACGTCGCTTCGTTCCCGTCGGCCAGATTCTCCACGTGCCGCGAATCGTTCGAAACTGCTGTACGAGCGTGGAATCCTATTTAATTTTCGTTAATACCTGCATGGTAAATATTTCTCCCATCGCCCTTTGAACACGGAGTACAATTTCGCCGGGGCGAAAAGGAGTCCACATGCTCGAGCAGAATTCTCCCAACCCAGTTCGGATCGCCGAGGTGGAAGCGGCAGCCGCAATTCTGCTGAAAATGGCGGAGCGAGCAAGAGTAAATCTGCCAAAGTATGCGGCGATCTGTATCGTGCTGAAGGTCGGGCCAAACGCGCACGACCTGGAACTCGCGCTCAACCGCCTCATAGCGCATTCCGCGCTTACCGGTACAGAGATTACCCTCGCCTCCACACGACAGGTCATGAAGGAACTTATCGACGCACAGGCGCGCGAGGCCGTCGATCTTCTTCTCCAGAAAGAGCGCGCTCTGCGATACGGTGCAAAACCACCCAAAATCGGACCCCACTACTTGCCTGCAGCCGATCGAAATTTCGCCTTCTTATTATTGAAAACAGGCAATGCGGGAAAAATCAGCCGGGTCAGGCAAGAGTTGGAAGTGAACATGCGCGAGGGCGAACGTGAGTGTCTGGCGCGCCGTGACCCATACGAGCGGGAGTTGGAATGCCGCGCTAAAAGAAAGCAAAGCTGAATCTTTGCCCGAAAAGGCGTCCCCCGTACGGGTTCCGGGAATAGGGAACGCCCCGTTTCCGCAGTTCTTATTTCATATTACCCATCGGGACGGGCATGTCGGAGTTGAAGATGTCGCACTCAGTCTTCCAGTCGCCGCTCGTCTTCTTCTCCGCCAGCATCCATTTGCCGTGGTCGACGTGGGAGCCGTCCGCGCCGGTAATTACGTAGGTGCCGGTGCCGTAGCCTAGATCTGCGTTGCTCTCGGCGCTGGTGACGGTGATTTTGACTTGGGCGACGCCGTGATCCTTGCCCGTTTTCAGTTGAGCGAGAATCGCGTCGTGGCCGTGCACCGCTTCCTGATTGGGCGGCATCCGGCAGCCATCGGTGGCGTAGAGCGCCACCACGGCGTCGAGGTTGTTGGCGTTATATTCCTTCTCCCAGGTGGCGGCGCGGGCCGCGATATCGGACTTGTCGGCAGCCGCTGCCGGCAGCGCGGCCAGCACAGAGCCGAGCATCAGAACCAATCCATAGCAAACTACTTTTCTTGCGTGCATGTCTTCTCCTTTCGAAAATGCACGCGCATGGTAGAGGATTGGCAGGCAAAACGCAAAACGCAAAACGCAAAACGCACGGATCCCCTTGTTCCCCGGTGCGGACGGCTTTGCAGGTCGCAGAACCTGAATACTACCGCGTGGCCATACTACGGCTGAATCTCAAAAATGGTGCCTTTGCCGTCTCGATCGCCGCCGAATTCGGTGATCCCGTAAATGTTTCCGGCCGAGTCCAGCACCACTCCGGCCACCGGCAGCGAGCCATCGCCGGCGCTGGCAAAGGTGTGCAGCGTGGTTGATTTCCAGGGACCGCTCGTTTGGGGCGTGAGCCTGAAGACCGTACCGCAGCCTGGGCCGTTGCATTGCGTGCCGCCGGCTTGCGTGGTGCCGTAAAGATTGCCACGCGAATCGAAGACGACATTCGAACCGCCGCTGGCAGCGGGGTAAGGAGCAAAGTTGTAGAGGACAGTTTGGGTCCATGTACTGCCGCTTGGACTCAACTCGTAAACCAGCCCGTAGGGATTGTCGACCGGGCCGCCGCCGGTGGTTGTGCCATACAGATTCCCGGAACCGTCGATCATCAACGGCACATTCGGATATGATCCGTCGGTCGAATTCGTGAAAGTGTGCAGAATTTTTTCCGTGAATGTTCCACTGTTGGGAGTCAATTCATAGACGATGCCCCAGTTGTTAGCTCCGCCGCGGTAGGTAGTGCCGTAGACATTGCCCACGCCGTCGACCACTACGCCTCCCAGCGGCTGATAGCCATCGCCATTGGTATTGGTAAACCCGTGAATCAGATTCGCCTGCCATGTCCCATTCGACTGCGGGCTGATCTCGTACACGCCGCCATAATTTTCAAAGGTGGGTCCGCCGATGACTGTCCCGTATAGATTGCCTTTGCTATCGAAGGCCAGCTGGCCGGTGGGAGAGAAATAAACGGCGCTGAAGTTAAAAATGAGTTTCTCCGTCCATGCGCTGCCGCTACTGGGAGTCAACTCGAAGATCGCCCCCGCCCCGCTCGGAGAATTGGTTCCCCCAAAAAGATTTCCGTGTGTATCGAAGACCAGATCGGTGGTCGGGAAAGCGGTGTCGGATGGTGCGCCTTTGAAGGCGTAAATCACTCTTTCCGTCCATCCGCCGCCAGACGTGGGACTCAGTTCGAAGACGACTCCGCATCCCTTGGGAAGGCAGGCATTGCTTCCCCCGCTGGAAGTGACGCCGTAGAAATTGCCTTGAGAATCTGCGACCAGCCCGAAGCGGGATTGCAGGCCATTAACTCCGCTAAAGCGAAAGATCGTGCTGTAGGTCGCGGCGCTCGCCAGAATTCCGCTCAGGAACATAGCCAAAGATAGAGCGGCCACGGTTCTGAAAATTGTTGCGCTCAGGAATGCGGATGAGAAATTTTCTCTTTTCATGATCGTGATCTCCGATGGTTGTCGCCCGTTTTCGTTACAGGTTTTATTCTGCGGCGGTTTCTCCACGCCAGAGCTGCGTGCCTGCAGAGCCCGCTGCCAGCGCACCGAGAGTTTGAAATTTCACAGTGGGCGCGCTTGCTGTCGGGGAGGCTGACTGGCCACTTGGCTGACTTTTCCCCGCCGTGCCGCTGATTCTGCCGACGACAATAGGCTGGTTCGGAACCGATTCGTAAGCGTATCCCGCGATGCTCGCACCCGCATACCCTCCCGGCGCAATGAATTTAATGCGCGCCCAGCCATAATGGACCTGTCCGTTGACCAGGAACTTCAGGCCGAGATAGGCGGTCTCCACAGTAAGAAATCCGCCTTGATGGGTCTCTGAGACTGAGCCAAGAAACACACCGCCCAGGACGAGTTCGTCGGATTGCAAGTTGGCCGTCGATCCCACCGTTTGCCCGGCCGACATCGCCGCGGCGCTGACTTGCTTCTGGCCTTTCACCAGCACTCCGACGATTTCGTTGCCGGTGACGTCGGGTGAAACTGCCAGGAAAGACGCCCCGAGCCCGTGCGTGAAGTAGGCGAAGTTGATGAAGGCGAAATCGGAGACGCCATCATTGTTGATATCGAATTGGGTAATGGCGCTGCCCACAAAGGCCTCAGTGATCGGGATATTGGACGGTGTGTAAATGATCTCCGCATTCGCGGGCTGAGCGAAAGGGGCGAGACTTCCGGTCGCAGCAGCGGCATAAGCAAGAAGATTTTTCTCAAGACTTCGCGACAGCCGGACGGCGTTTCGTTTTCGGTCGCCGCCGGCAGACAGACGTGGGCCTTCATTCATATAAAACCTCGCGGACGGAGTTTGCTTCACGCAGGGGAGAAACGCGTTGGGCTGGAACATTAGTGGCGAGCAGCGGCAAAGTCAATACAGAGAATGCTAATAAAATGAATGGAGTAAAAAGGCTGGAGGCGAAAGGATGAAAAAGACTCCGGCGCAGCGAGCTTCTCTAAATCCGAAAACTGCCTGATCCCGAAGTCAGACGATCACACGATCCCGAAGTTCCCCAATGCGGAATCGAAGAGCGGAATGAGCGCTTCAACCAGCGTGCCCGGCTCGACCTTTGAGACTCTCAACTCGCCGTTCAATTGCTTCACGCGCTCTCTCATGCTGCTGATTCCGACCCCAGCCGCCGATGCGGCCGGACCGACGCCTTTTCCGAAGTCGCGTATGCGGACTATGACGCGGTCGGTTTCCTGGTGGAGGTCGATGCGGGCATCTTTGCTTCCCGAGTGGCGATAGACGTTCGTCATCGCTTCCTGAATGACTCGGAAAACTGCGGTTTCGATGTCGCGCGGCAGGCGCGCGAAGACAACCGGTTTGTAGTCGAAGGTCACTTTCAACTCGCTTCGTTTCTGAAGCCCGCCGAAATACCAGTGCAGCGCCGGAAGCAGCCCGGACTCGTCCAGCAGCGGCGGATGCAGAAGGTAGGAAAGATTTCTGACCTTCGAGAGCGCGCGCTCCACCGTTTCAATCGCGGGTAACAGGCGTTTTCCGTCCAGCTCGTCGTTCTGCACATCCAGTTCAATCTTGAGCGCGGCCAGCTCCTGGCCCAATTCATCGTGCAGCGACCGTGAAATCCGCCGGTGTTCTTCGTCCTGAACCCGCATCAGTTGGCCGGAAAGCTTCTGCAATTCGAGCGTGCGGAGTTCGACCAGCCGCTGGGTCTCGACCAGTTGCGTGATGCGCGTGCGCAGCTCCTTGTTCAGGTGCCGGGTTCGTTCTTCGAGGTCTCGTTTCTCCGTCAGATCGCGGGTGACTTTTGAAAATCCGCGCAGGGTTCCGTCCTCGTCGCGCAAGGCGGTAATGACAACATGCGCCCAGAAAGTCGAACCGTCTTTTCGAACCCGCAGGCCTTCATCGCTAAAGCGCCCTTCTTTGCTGGCGATTTCGAGTTCGCGCTCCGGCCACTTGCTCTCAATCGCCTCCTTCAGATAGAAGCGCGAGAAGTGCTCGCCGATAATCTCCTTTGCCCGATATCCCTTGATCCGCTCCGCGCCCTGGTTCCAGGTCGCGACCCGTCCCTGTGAATCGAGCAGGAAGATGGCATAATCCTTCACGCCCTCGACCAGCAGCCGAAAAACCTGATCGGACTCCTCCAGGCGGTTTTCCGCGTGTTCGCGTGCGTCACGTTCCTGCGAAACGAGCGCGATTTTTTTGGGTGGCTGGGTCAAGCGTGCCTCCGGGGAGTGCGAACCGGGCTGTGCTCCATTTTAGTGGGAAACGGGGAGGATTCGGCGAAAATCGGCACCGCCCCGATCTGTTAATTCGGGACACTAAGGCGAAAATCGAACATGGAAGAATCGAACCTGGAAAGAGACGTAACCGTGACGCTGCCGCCAGGGCGTTAGAGACAACGCAGCGATTTGATAAACTAACCAAGTCGCCCAAGGCCGACGTAGCTCAGTTGGTAGAGCAGCCGATTCGTAATCGGCAGGTCAGCGGTTCAAGTCCGCTCGTCGGCTCCAGATTTCATGCAGGTCCGGGAGATTTCGGGGTGGTGAGCGTATCCCATCCCGTATCCCATAGGATCAGGCTATCGGCACGTCAAGGCCGCAGTTCGCCGCCTTCCCCCACCTAGTCAACGAGCGTGATTGGCGATTATCGCTAACTGCCTGACTCATCTACAATGTTGGTCGCTATGGCCGCGAAGTTGATAGTTCGGGCAGCCGTTTCCGTGCTTCTCCTTGCAGGCATCGGAATCTGCTGGTTCGTTGTTGCTTCGGACTATAGCGATGCCGCTGCTTCCGGGACGTATCTGCTGGCTCACAACGGCATGACATCGACGCTTGTCTTGCTACCCGATCATAGTTTTAGACAGGAAGTAAGCGATTCCAACGGGATACAGCGTGCAAGGGGCACCTGGAGAAGAGTTGGTGAGGGAGGAATTGCATTTTCACAGGATTTCCTGACATTTCCCGGAGAGCAGCGTGGTGAAGACGGCACTGCATTTTCGGACATGGAGCGTAGATTCGGCATTTTGATTCGCCTCTCTCTTCGTATGTATACAGTCGTGTGGTATGGAAAAACCGACCCTACAACGAGTCAGGTGGCTGGCCGCTATCAAGAAACAGAGGGTACTCGTCGAAGGACATTGGTGCTCAACTCAGACCACACGTTTGAACAAACTGTGGAGGGGCTAACGCAGACCTCTACTGCAAGAGGAACGTGGTCTGTCTCCAGCAATGGGGACATCGCGTTCTCAAGAGAATTCATCAAATCATCTGGGCAGGCACTCGGAAACGGTGAAACAGCCAAGTCTGCGGACCCGCGAGGAAGCAAGTTCCTCCAAATCGAAATTGCAGCCGATCAGGAACTAGGAATGCTGAACTACCGGAAGAAACAATTCCCGTGGCAGTAATTTGATGCCCAGTCTGTTAGCAGGCAATTCGACCCTCTCCTTCTTCAAGCAGTGCGGCTTCGCCTCGGAGCCGTCTTGACACTCTTCGGACCCTTCTTCCCAGGCTTGCGGAGTTCGGTTTCGAGCCTGTCCATCGCCTCAACACTCTTCGCAGAGACCCGCTTGATGTAACTCGCACGAGTGACCGCAACGTCGCTGTGACGCAGAATCTCCATGATAGTCAGGTCGTCAACGTTCAACGCACGAAGATTCGTTGCCAGCCCGCGACGGAACGCATGGTAGCCGTGCCACTCAATCTCTGCCTTCTCTAACGCCGGGAAAATCGAATCGCGTAAAATGTTGTTCGGCGACAGGGGAGTCATCTTCGCCATGTCGAGCAGTTCGCTGGGATGGTCGTTCTTGCGAGTGAATCCCGCTTGGAAAATCCAGCAGCCCTCCGTCGTTTCGGCCTTCGCTTTCCACGCATCGAGAATTGTCCTCAATGGCTTGATGACTGGCACAGGTGCGGACGAGGATTCCAAGCACATCACCCTCGGAACCTTTCATTTTTATCCCACTTCCTTATCCCATCTCTGGCTGACATGCCGATTCTGGGAGCGGATGGTTTTAGTCACTGTCATTGACCTGCACCTTATATGTTTTGCCCTTCGGAACCAGAATGAACGTGTTGTCGCTCTCGAATGGCCCAACAACAATCCTGTAGGGCTTCGGTCGTGGTGGGCCGAATGACATGCCTTCTCCTCGCAGGTCAAGTCCCGATTCGACATAGGCTGGGGCGGGCTGTGTCGAACCGAACGGTCCATTGAATATCAGCAACGTGAAATTCTTGGAAGTCTTGGAACGGTCGATTACGACAGCAGCGAAATCCTCCGCACCGTCGCCATTAAAATCTCCCGTGACAGCATAGGGGTGATAGTCGGGGTAGGGTGTCCAATTCCCACCATATCCGGTTTTCATTTGCTGAATATCATCGAGACAGTCGCAGTCAGCATCGGTAGCGGCCCGAAACGTGGGATGCTGTGACAACCAAGTGTCGAGCACCTTCTCTTCCCGCTGCGTCAACGTGTGACCGCACCACGCAGGCAAAGTAAGGCAGAACCACGTTGCGAGGATTAGCGAGATTCGCTTTGTGCGTGCCATATCATCTCCTTGGCCCATCAAAGTCTGATTACGCAGTCCCACGCTGCGAAACGGCAATCGCATCCACTCGACTACCGCGCTTCCTTGCCAGCACGCCCATCGCATCGACAACGACCTCAGGCACCGTCTTGATGTACGACTCCTGAGTGACAGTGATGCCAATCACTGAGCATCAGGCTGGTGGAAGCCCCAGATACCTCGTGATGATGTCGGTCAAAACTTTCGATCCTATATTCGTTCCGACTTCCAGTCCTTTGTCCAAGACTTTCCCTGCGTTGCGGGCTATCCAGCCTCTAACACCTTCACCTATTTTCTTCTCGTGTTCCAGAGCGCCACGGAGTAATTCCCGCTCCGCTTTGTCGATACCAGACCTGTCGAGTGCGGTTTGCAGCGACTCCCAGTTGCCCATCTGAATGTTCTGAGTGATCTGCGTAATGTCGCCTGATGCGACGTAGAAATGTGCATCGAGTATCCGGCTGATGACGATCTGATTGGCCTTCTGGGATTGCGGAGAATGCTGAGGCACGTCGAGATGATTCAGATCAACCCCTTCTTTCTCAAAATCGGCCTTGATGCCAATTGCAGTCGTTAGGACGCGTGTCCTGATCGTATCGAGCATCCCGGCAATCGCTGACTTCGGAATCTCCTGCCAAGCATTGATGAGAACAGCACCCTGAAGCAGTTTCGATTGGTAATAGCCGATCATGTTTCCCGGCCAGTAGAAAACCAGTTGCTTGTCCCCATCCAGCCCTTCGTAGGCAGCAACCGCACTGAGAAGATAGACAGTTTGTGCCCAGTGTTGATGTTCTTTTTCGAGCACCGCCGCCGGAATCGGTCGGGATGGATACTGCCTATATCCATCGAACGCACCGAAAGCCCCAGCCCCAATGATCCTGTAATCAGGTACGCCTTCAGCACTGTCATATCCCTTTAACTCTCGCTCAGCCCAAGTCCGCAGGACAGGAACCTTCAGTTGGCTGGATAGAACAATGCACTGGCGAAGCACGGATGCCAGCGGCGGAGGGGTGTTCAACGTGCCGGATTCAAGGATCCGATCCAGAAGATTCACTTCTTCGTCTCCGTCTCCCAGCCCGACGGGAAATCTATCTCGTATTTGTTGCCTGTGTCGAACAGGACAAAGCCATCGAGGTTAGTGGCGTCTTTCGCCAAGAACGCAGCGACTTTCCGGTTGTGCTCGTGGCGTTCATCAGTAGTTTCTTCTTTGTCATGCTCAGGATAGGTGTACGGAATCTTGACCTTGAGGCGAACACGTCCCTTGGGCGGGATGAAAACGGGATAGTCTAGCGTCACAATCCTGCCGGACGAATCCAGCGCTTTTTCCTGTTTCAATCTGGCGGAGAGTTCGACCTGAGCGTCCGAGTCGAGTCGGTAGTCCGATTCAGTGTTGTTCTGAAGCGTGTAGTAGAAGAAAATTTTGTTATCGTCGCCCGTTGTTGTGTAGTCGTATTCCGCTGTGATTGCCTGCTTGCTCCAAGGCTTGGGCGGTTTTGGGCGTCCCTGACACCAGACAAAGACACCGACGGCGGCGTACAGCACAATAGCGAAACCTGCGCCAAAGCCCATACTTCTGAGCAGAATCTTTTTCCAAAGCGGCACGGAACATATTGCCACTGCTGGCTGATCGTTTCAAGGCAGCGCCCACCCATTTATCCCGGGATATTTCTATCCCGCAATTCTGTAAGTCCCTGAATTTCAAAGATCGTCACTCACCGTCATAAGGCTTGTAAGTGCCTCAGAATGCTCGTTACCCACGACATTCGTAATCGGCAGGTCAGCGGTTCAAGTCCGCTCGTCAGCTCCAGTTTTCATGCCGGTCAGAGACAAAACGGGCGATTTGTTTGTCCCATCTCATGTCCCATCGCTGAGGGCTATCGGCACGTCATCGACGCCCGACGCGCCTCGATTCCCAGCTCAAATCCCCGCATACCACGCATACCCACCTTCCGGCGACGCCGACCCCAATCCCTTCCCGAACTTTTTCATAGTGTCGGTAACCGTCATGTGAGTAATAAACTTCACATTCTTGTAGCCGATCTGCCGGGGCACGCGCAGCCGAAGCGGCCCTCCGTTGCCGACGGGTAAGTCACCGCCATTCATTCCATAAGTAAGAAAAGTCTGCGGATGCAGCGCATCGGCCATGTCGATGCTGTCCCACCAGTCAGGCTCAAGCGAGAAATAAACCACGTACCGAGCCTGCGGCAGCGGTCCCACAAGATCGAGAACGTGAGAGAGTTGCACGCCGTGCCATTCGGCGATGTACGACCATCCCTCTTCGCACTGAATCATCGTGATCTGGCTGCGCGAGGGATAACCCCTGATCTGGTCGAGCGAAAACGCAGCCGGCCGCGCAACCAAGCCATCGATGGTAAGCCGCCAGTCGGCGAATCCACCGCTCTGCAAGCGCTTGAACGCCTCGCTCGGAGGCGCCATCTCATTCGGAAACGGACGCTCCGAAATCTGGCTCCGCGAGAACTCACGCGCCAGTGAATGCCGCGTCAGCAACCGCTGCGAAGCATAAGTCAGCGTCTCGCCAAGCCCGTAAATTCCGCGGTGATCGGGCGGAATCAATCCATACTTCTGCGCCAACTCCGCGCCTGCGCCCAAAGCCGACACGCCAGCGGCAGCACCCAGTCCAGCCGCAATCAGTTTGCGCCGCGAGATTTTTTTCGGCCCGGCATTGCCAGATGAAGGTTCAGTCATGTGCGCTCTCCTGTGCGCCAGCCCCGCCCGCAATCGCTGTCCCCGTAATCATCGCCCGCATGCGGCTGCGAAATCCAGCCAGCCAAACCATCACAATATGAACCAGCAAAAACGCCACCAGCGCCAGCGTAATAAAGAAGTGCAGCGTGCGCGCCGATTGCTGTCCGCCCAATACATTCACCGCCGCCGGAACTGCCGAAACAAACGCCGGAGACATCGCCAGCCCCGTCCATATGATCATCGGAAACAAAACGAAAATTACGAACAGGTAAGCAATCCGCTGCAGCAGGTTATAAGACCACGCCTCCGCCTCGCCGGGCCGCTCAAATCGCAAATGTTTCCCAATCTCATCCGAAAACTCCCGCCACGAAAGCTGACCCTTCCGCGGAAGCAGGCTTCTGCCCAGGTACCCCGTAAACAATCCCCAGATCAGATAAACCAATCCCGTGAGCACCGCCACCCAGGCCGCCTGAAAATGCAGATAACGGCTCCAGCCGTTTTGATCCGGCAGCACGTATCCGTAGCCCGTCGGCACAAGATTCCTTGAAGCCGGAATCGGAATCTTGAACAAAGTCGGAGTCAGATTATTTCCAGTCTCGCCCCAGTAAAAGCGAGGATGAGAGATCACGATCTCAACCCCGCTCACCAGCAGAGCGAGAAAGCAAAGCGCAGTAATCCAGTGAGTGAGGCGCACAAGAACAGAGTGCCGCGAAGCAACTTTCGTAGCCGGGACAGCCGAAGCGGAAGCCGGAAGGCAAGCGGAATCGCTCACCCGCAAATCCTATCACGCATGGAACATTCCCGAGCGTCCAGGGAATTAGATAGGCGCCGGCCGCCTCACGCGTAGCGGAACGGCCGCGATGCGTGGCTTCTCCAGAAATACACCAGGATGATCACGCTGACCACCGCCGCATACGCGCACCAGAGCGAGGTAAACGCGTAGCGCTTGAACTCCATCACCGCCAGCAGAATGGCCAGGTTCGCCGCGCCGAAAATCACCATCACCCTGATCTTCGAGAAAAACAGCGACCCGCAGGTCGCGATTACATACAGCACTGCAACCGCCAGATTGTTGGTTGCCTGATTGATGTAAACGATGCTGTTTCCCTTGACATAGACTTCCGTTGGGTACGCCGTCAGCGCCCACAGAATATACAGTGCAGTGGCCACGCCCAGGCCAAGAAAGGGAAGCATGCGCCGCCGGCTTTCGCCGTCCGGCTCGAACAGCAGCACGCTCAGCGGCAGCAGAAAAGGCAGCAATCCCTGCGCATACAGCATGAACGCCGCACCCATGTTGTGCGTCACCGTGGGCGGGAAAATCCCATCCAGCCCCAGCCACACGAATCCCTCAATGAACTGATGAATGGCGAACAGCAACGGCAGCGATGCAAACAGCAGCTCGCGCCGGTGCTTCACCCGAGTCAGCGTGACCGCGCCCACCGCCCCGAGTGCGCCACTGCCCACAAAGTTCGCTGCCGCCGAAAAGCACATGAGAGCGTCACCCCGCTGCGAAAGCTTACACCCCTCCCCCGGAAACGCAAAATATTTCTGTTAAGCGATAGCGGCACGCTGCGCCGAAACGTGCCCGCTCCACCGCGCTCGCTCCGCTTCCGGCAAAGACGGCGACTCGTAATACCAACGCAGCACGCGCAGCGCCCGCAGCGTGTTCCACCGGCTCGCCCGGCCAACTTCGGTCTCCATCTTCAAAGGAACATATTCGGGATGAATCAGGTTCATCGGCCAGCGCCCGTTCTGGTGCCGTCGCTGAATCACGATTTCGATGGCGCCGCGCATCCGGCCATCGGGCTTGACTCCCGCGTCTCGCAGATAATCGAGTCCGCGCAAAACGTCGTAGTGCCAGAATGTCGGAAACGAAAACCGCAGCCAGCGTTTGTCGATGATTTCGCCGCTTCGAAGCGAGCGCAGCATGCCACGTTCGATCAGATAGTTTTCAGCCCGCTTTCGCGCCTTCGCAACGGACTTGCCAACCGCCGGCTTACCAGCTGCTCGTTCATAATCCAGCAAGCCCTCGAGCACGCAAATCGTCGTATGGAACGAAGAGCGCCGGCTCTTGGGCGCTTCGCAATTCCAGCCGCCATCCTCGAGTTGCTCCGCCAGAAGCTGCTTGGCCAGGGCATCGTTCGGTTTCTCGAAATATGCCCCGATGCCGAGAATTCTTCCGTTGATGCAAGGCTCGGTTTCACCGCGGAGGTAAGGCCGATCGTTAAGCCACGTAAACACCAGCCGCTTCTCGACGCGATCGATCATTTTGCGAGCCCGCTTGCTCGCAGGGTCCAGGCCAAGATCTTTCAACACCGAGAGACTGTAAAGAGTAATGAGCAAGTCTCGGTGCTCCTTCGGCATGTCGGCTCTCCACCCGCGGGGTCCGCCACTCCATCTCCCGTCGGCAGATTGCAGAGCAAGAAGCCGCGCACCCAAACCCTCAGTCGCCACGCGCGACCGCTCGGCAGCAATCGCGTCGGAGGTTTCCGCAGTGAGGTCCCGCATAACCTGCCACCGGATCGCCGGGTCGGAATCGAGCAGCCACTTAATATGCGCAGGCCGAGGCGCGTAGTCGCGGTGCATTCGTTCTTATAGCACGACGCGTTTGGGGTTGAAACA
>Ga0210391_10000345_pt1 | contig 52003 bp, 53 predicted proteins | sample IncBWC12OmetaG_FD_160573 | JGI IMG/M metagenome (GOLD analysis project Ga0210391, IMG submission 160573) | Forest soil microbial communities from Barre Woods Harvard Forest LTER site, Petersham, Massachusetts, United States - Inc-BW-C-12-O ...
TGGAAGCCGCCGGAGTCCCGGGAGTTCCGTGGTTTACGGAAGCGAGCTGCGATCGGTCTTGAGCAGCGAAGTTCTGATGTTGGAGTTGGTTGGCGGTTGGCTGGATGTGCTGCTCGTTGGCAGCTTGCAGCTCGGTCGCAGACGCCCGCGCCTGAATGCCCACGCCGCCGTTGAAGCTGACGTGCTCGTTGTTGACGATGGTGTTCTGCGTGACGATCGTGCGGTTCTCGTAGACGTTAGTCACGTGGACGCTGCCAAAGTTGGCGGCAGCGCTGTTGTAGGCAAATGCCCCACCGCGCCACTCGCCACCGGCGAAGCCGACGCCGCCGTAGCCGAAGCCGTAGTTAACTCCGCCATAGAAACCAATGTGCGGGCCCCAGTAGCCGCCGTGCCAGCCGTAAACGCCGCCAGCGAAGCCCCAATAGCCGGGGGTCCAAAGAACGCCAACCCGGGGGGGTTGCACCCAAACGCCAGGAACCCAATAGTAGCCCGCGTCTCCGTAGGACCAGTAGCCGGGGGTCCAGAGATAGCCCGGAGCAGGAAGCGGTGGCTGCACGTACACGGGCAAAGCGGGTGGAGCAACGTGCACAGAGATACCGACGCCGATGGCGATTTGCGCGTGCGCAACGGGCAGGGTGAGCATAGGCGCAGTCATCGCGGCGGCAACAAGCAGCCTGCGAAATCCTGTGAGAATCGACATAACCTTCCTCCTGAAGTAGATATGTATCAATAATACCGTTCTTTTTTCGATCTACTGGGACTGTGTGGGCCTGTGTTTACAAACACGAAACCCTGGAATTTGTTGCTGGGAAAAGTTTGGGGCGTGCTCTGGTGGCAGGTCCGTTGTGTCGGGGACGGGAGTAGCGTACCGTGCACAGAGCATCTCTTTGGATTGCTGGGGAAAATCAGCAGGGAGGAAATCCAATGGAACTTCGCAGGGTTTTCAAATCAACGATTGGGTGCTTGGGTTCATTCTTGCTTTTGGGTGTGGCCGCTCCTGCACAGACACCCTCGAAGGCGCTTTTGATACTGGAGAAAAACGGGACTCAGCTCGACATTATCGATCCGGTGAGCTTGAAAACAGTGGCCAAGGTTCCAGCGGGGCAGGACCCGCACGAAGTTATTGCTTCGGAGGACGGAAAGCTGGCATTCATTACGAACTATGGCGGGGCGCAAAGCTTGCTGCACATGATCTCTGTAGTCGATCTGGTTGCGCAGAAGGCGCTAGACCCCATTGATCTGGGCGCGCTTCACGGAGCGCACGGAGTGGACTTCGCGGGTGGCGAACTTTATTTCACTGCGGAAACCAGCAAAGCGATCGGGCGCTACAATCCTTCGACGAAACAGATCGACTGGGTAATGGGGACGGGCCAGGATAGGACTCACATGGTCTGGGTAGCTCCAAGCCTGGACAAGGTTGTAACCTCGAACGTCAGCTCTTCGACGATCAGCATCATCGAACTGCTCGCTCAGCCAAGCATGGGATTCGGGCCGCCGCCGGGCGCAACGCCTCCTCCGGGTGCTCCACAGGGCGGACCGCCGCCGGGACAAGGCAATCAAAAAGCATGGGAAGTCACCAACGTTTCTGTAGGCCGGGGCTCCGAAGGATTCGATGTGTCGCCTGACGGCAAGGAGATATGGACGGCCAACGCGCAAGACGCAACGGTGAGCGTCATTGACTTCGCTACGAAGAAAGTAATTCAGACTGTGCCGATTTCTGTGAAGGGCGCGAACCGGCTCAAGTTCACCCCAGATGGAAAACTGGTGCTGGTTTCCGGTTTGGGTAATTTCGGACCTGGGGCAGCGCCGTCCGCGACTAATCTTGCTGTCCTCGATGCCGCGAGCCGCAAGGAAGTGAAGCAATTGACTCTAGGCGGCGGCGCGGCAGGAATCCTTATGGACCCCGACGGTTCGCGCGCGTTTGTGGCAGTTAGCGGCGGGAACAAGGTCGCCATTGTGGATTTGAAGAGCCTGACGGTGACGGGACAAATCGCTCCATTGGGACAGCCGGACGGCATGGCTTGGGCCGTTAGGAAATAGGGAAATAAACCGACATCGATGCACATCCATTTTGCCGCAATTAAGCGAGTTCACTCGCGGAGTCGTCATGCTCTCAAACCGTTCTGTGCCCCCATGCGCCGTCATTCCCGTGCTTTCTTATCCCGATGTCGGCGCCACGGCCGACTGGCTCTGCAAGGCATTTGGTTTCGCGGTACGACTCCGGATTGGCAACCACCGTATTCAGCTCAAAGCAGGTGACGGATGCATCGTGCTGGCCGAAGGAAACGTGCCAGCGGATACCGCGCACCTGGTGATGGTGCGCGTGATGGATGCGAACAGTCACCACGACCGTGCCAGCAAACATGGCGCGCAAATACTGTCTCCTCCAACCAACTTTCCCTTTGGCGAACGCCAATACAACGCCAAGGATTTCGCTGGTCATCGCTGGACATTTACCCAATCCATCGCGGACGTCGCGCCCGAGGAGTGGGGCGGCACATCTGTAGCACTCGAATAGAAAGTACGTTGTGTGGCACCAAACTGGCAGCTGAGATCGCGGCGCTACTTTAGCGCGGCATAGAGAGCTTGTTTCCAGCGCGCGTTATCGATGGTCCAGAAGACCTTCGCTTTGTGTCCTCCGGCGAGTTGCGCAGCCCAGACATCGCGATTGCGTTCGTCATGCGCGACGTTTAGACGGTCGACCACCGTCATGCCGCGAGTGAGTTCGCTCTCCGTTTCGACGTCCACGAAATGCTCCGATTGCGAAGTGACGATAGACGGATCCAAGGCGACTGCCATGGCGACCGGATCCGGCAAAGATATCCCGTGTTCGCCAGACTGTTCGAGGAAAGCCTGTTGCGCGCGGCTATTGCACTCGATGGCAAATTTGGCCACGGGTGTGCCGAAACTTAGAACGTGCTGAATGTCGGACGGATTGAGCACTGCTTCGCCGCGGCAGAGATGCCAGCCAACAAGTTCAATGGGAAGGCCACTTCTCATCACGATGCGTGCTGCTTCGGGATCGCACCAGATATTGTATTCGGCCGCGGGAGTGACGTTGCCCTCGCAGCACGGCGCACCGCCCATAACCACACAGCGGCCCACCTTCGCGGCGATGCTTGGCTGCTTTTGCAAGGCGAGCGCGACATTCGTAAGCGGGCCGAGTGTGACCATCACCAGCCCTGGGTGAGACTCGATCGCGTCGATGATCGCATCACGAGCGCTCTGCGTTTCCAGAGCGCGCCGGGGTGGCGGGTAGCCATGATCGCCCAAGCCATCCCGGCCGTGAAACCAGGAAGCGCTTATATGCGGGCACTTCAACGGCTGCTCCGCGCCAACAAACACTGGCACTTTCGAATCGCAAAGCTCCGCCGTATAGAGCGCATTACGGCTGGCTTGGTGAACATCCACGTTTCCCGCTACGGTCGTGATGGCAAGAACCTGAATTTGCGGAGAGCGCAGCGCCATGATCAGCGCAACGGCATCATCGGAAGCTGTATCGGTATCAATCAGGAATGGACGTTTCACGCGACGCAGGATAACAAATTGTCCTGCGAAACTCGGCACAAAAAACCGCGTGGCCTCTGCAAATTCGCCATCTGAGGTAGAATCTGGACACTTACACTGGCAGGAGGCGCCTCGGTGACTAGAAAAGAAAAACTCTCTCGTACTCTATGTGGTTTGTTACTGACCGCGGCGCTTCTTGCGTGCGGCCCGCTGGCCTTTTCGCAGACTACCGCACCGGCTGCTCCCGCCCAAAACCAGGTACCTGCAGACCAAGTGGCCGCCTGGGAGCAGTTGACTTCTTACCAAAAATCGCAACTGGAGCGGACCTACAATGACTGGGCATTCCTTGCAAAATTCCGCGAAGCAAATGCGCTCTTGCCGCCGCCATCGTCGGGCGAGACGCGCGTCGTGTTCATGGGCGATTCCATCACCGAAGGCTGGGGCATGAAAGCTACCGCAACTTCTCCCGGCCGCGGCGAATTTTTCCCAGGAAAGCCGTATGTCAATCGCGGCATCTCCGGACAAACTACGCCGCAGATGCTGGTGCGTTTTCGCCAGGACGTCGTCCTGTTGAAACCCAAAGTCGTGGTCTTGCTAGCTGGCACGAATGACATCGCCGAGAACACCGGGAAGGAGACGATGGAAGAAATCGCTGGCAATATCACCTCCATGGCCGAACTCGCCCGCACCAACGGCATTCGCGTAGTTCTGTGCTCCGTGCTCCCGGCCAGCGAGTTTAGTTGGCACAAAGGGCTAGTGCCCGCTCCCAAGATTAAAGCGCTGAACGCATGGATGAAGGAATACGCTGCGAAAAATGGCTTCGTTTATGTCGACTACTACTCAGCGATGGCGAATAGCGAAGGCGGCCTCAAGACGGAGTTGAGCCCGGACGGCGTTCACCCCAATAAAGCTGGCTACGACCTCATGGCACCCCTTGCCGAGATCGGAATCGCGGAGGCTCTAAGAAAACCAGTTCCATGACACACCTGTTGCTCAACGAAATTGCCGAATGGCTTCTGTTTTTATAATATCCGGGCGAAGCACAAACATCCGGAGGCGTGGATGAGATACGCAAAAATTGTCTTTTGGATTGCGGGCATCTGGGGCTTGGTGGTCATCACCCCGCTCTACTTTCTGTTCGACATCATCGGCCAGAAAGATCCGCCTCCCATCACGCATCCGGGCTTTTTCTATGGGTTCGTGGGCTGCGCACTGGCGTGGCAAGTCGCGTTTTGCTTCATGGCCACTGATCCCGTCCGCTATCGGCCCTTGATGCTTCCTTCCATCCTCGAAAAAGCCACCTACGCCGTTGCTATCGTCACCCTGGTGTTGCAAGGCAGGACGAACCCACGGGACTTGGTCTTCGCGGGCACGGATTCCCTGCTCGGAATATTTTTTGTAATTGCCTACTTTAAAACCAAATCCAGTTGACTCCGACTACATCCAGTTCGCACGAAACTCCGTACATAGAGAAGTAGGCCGAGCAATGATTGGTTATGTGGGGCTCAGTGGTCCACCCCGCCCAGATTTTTTTGCTTGACGGCGGCTCGCAATGGGAGGATACCTGATGTACCACAGCCCCGGATTGAGGGACGGGGTTTCAACCCAGCGACGTGTGTGCGGCCCTGCCCTCCCGAAGTCCTTGGAGCAGAATCAATTCTTACTAGGTTTACGATAGCGGGGAATAAATTCGGGTGGCGACGAGTCCCCAAGTTTAGCTGGAATTGTGCGCGATTACTGTTGGAACTGGATTCTGGCGAAAACGCAGGGAACGTTTTTTTAACTTCGCTACGTGGGCTTGTTTTGTGAGCGACTGAATCGTTTGCTCTCACCTGCCGTCTAACCCAAACGGACACTGTCCGCAGCGAGTAAACGGGCAGACGCGCGGCAGGAGAACGGGCGGGTAAAAAAAACAGGACGCTTCATGACTTTAAAGACCACACCCGGCTCAAACTTTTGATCTTCACGGCGGGCAATCCGTCGGAAGGGCAGCAGTAGATTCAAAATTCACAGGAGGTTGGAGACAGAAATGACAAAGTCAAATAAGTTCCTTATCACTGGTGCGGCGATTGCGGGTTTGCTCGCAGGAACCGGAGCCAGCGTTCAGGCTTCCAATCTGCTCACCGGGGCAAAGGCTTCGGCCGCGGCCCAGGATACAGACAAGCCTGCTGACAAGACGGTGAAGGAAAAGCATGCTTGTAAGGGCAAGAACTCTTGCAAGGGCAAGGGCGGCTGCAAGTCGAGCGACAACGGCTGCAAAGCCAAGAACTCTTGCAAGGGCAAGGGCGGCTGCGCGACCGACGGCTCCAAGATGCCCGATTGATCCAAGCTCGCATAATTTTTGTTATTGGCTTGGGTTAGTACAATGATGGGGGGCCGGTGGGGAACACTGGCCCTTTCGTCGTTTTAGTTCCCGGAGACTTGCATGTCAGCGAATCGCTTTAATGGATTTACGGACTACGGTATCGGCATCGGCCTGCGCGCCCCGCATTACAACCACATTCTCACTCGCAAACCTGTCGTCGACTGGTTCGAGATCATTTCCGAAAATTTCATGATCGATGGCGGGCGTGCGCTGCACATCCTGGATCAGATCCTTGAACAATACAGAGTCGTCCAGCACGGTGTCTCCATGTACTTCGGCTCCGCGGAAAGACTGAACCGCGAACATCTGCGCCGTTTGAAAGATCTCGTCCAGCGCACGAAGACTCCGTGGCTTTCCGATCATCTTTGCTGGGGCAGCGTCGATGGCCGCTACACGCACGATTTGCTGCCCATGCCGTACACCTTCGAAGCCGCGCGAATAACCGCACAAAAGGTGCGCGAAGTGCAAGATTTCTTGGAAATTCCTATCGCCGTTGAAAACGTGAGCAGTTACGCGGAATATCACGATTCGGAAATGACCGAGTGGGAATTTCTAAATGAAGTGGTCGAGCGCGCGGATTGCGGCATTCTGCTCGACGTAAATAATATTTATGTCTCCTCGCAAAATCATAGTTTCAATCCGTTTGATTACGTGAACAGTGTCCCCGCCGATCGCGTCGCGCAGATTCACATCGCCGGCCATTCGAAATATCGCAAATATATTCTCGACACGCACGATCACCCGGTCATTGATCCCGTTTGGAAACTCTACGAGCGCGCCATCCAGCGCGCTGGCCACACCGCAACGCTCCTTGAATGGGACGACAGCATTCCCACGTTCCAGGAAGTTCACGACGAAGCGCTGAAAGCCAATAAATTCCTGCGCGCCACGGCCTTGGCGGAAGCTGTATGAAATTGATGCAGCTTCAGCGCACCATGGCTCGCGCCGTGATGCAGCCGCTCACGTCCTCGGAACGCATGCAGCGTCGCGCTCCCGATGGCGGCCCGATGAAGCGCTACGCGTCGCGCTTCATAAAACCGAACGATCGACTTACTTCTTTCGAACGCCTAGAAATTTACAATCGTCAGTATTGGTTTCGCGTGCTGTCCGCGCTCAGTGAAGATTTTCCTGGCTTGCGCGCCGTGCTTGGCGAGCGACGCTTCGATGCCATGGCCAAAGCGTATCTAATCGCTAATCCCTCGCGCTCTTTTACGCTTCGCAATCTCAGCGCGCGCATGGAATCGTGGCTGCGAAAAAATCCCAAGTGGGCCGGCACAAAACAAACCCTTGCGCTTGATATCGTGCGGCTCGAATGGGCGGACATTGAAACTTTCGATGGAAAAGCTGAGCCTGCTCTTCGTCCCGAGGATCTTGCGAGCGCAGCCGGCCCGCGAATGAAATTAACGATTCAGCCGTACGTGCGGCTACTGAGTTTTCAGTATCCCGTAGACGATCTTCTTCTCGAAGTGCGCAAAGAAGACGAAGACACGGATTTCGCGAGCAACACTTTCACGGAGCATCGCAAGCGCAAACGCGTTCGCGCCGTTGCGAAGCTGAAGCCAGCGCAAATTTTCTTGGCCGTACATCGCATCGACTATTCCGTCTATTTCCGCCGGATCGAACTGGAAGAATTTGCGATTCTTACCGCGCTGCGGCAAGGGAAAACGCTAGGCGCGGCCGTCGAATCTTCTTTCCGCAAAAGTGCAGTCCCGCCTGAAGAGCGGCCTGCGAAAGTGCAAGGTTGGTTCGCAGCATGGTCCGCTCTCGGTTGGTTCTGCCGTCCGGAGAAAAAATGTACAGCCAGTTGATCTTGTTGTAGATTGACGCATCCAAATGTTCCTTGGAATAAAGTACTGACGACTAACCTTCCATGAACAAACTCCTGATAACCACAAAATCCTGGCACGACAAATTTTGTCATTACGCTGATTATCTCCAGCATCCGTTTTTACTTTTTGTGCGGCTGTACTGGGGCATCCAGTTGATGCAGAGCGGCTGGGGCAAGCTTCACAACCTCGACAAAGTAACTGATTTTTTCACCAGCCTCGGCTTGCCTGCTCCAGGCTTTATGGCAACTGCGATTTCGTGCCTGGAGTTTTTTGGTGGATTCTTGCTGGCGATCGGCTTGTTTTCCCGTCTGATTTCGCTTGTGCTGACCATCAATATGCTCGCGGCTTACATCACTGCCGACAAGGAAGCGCTCCATTCGATTTTTTCTGATCCGGACAAATTCACTGCGGCGGCGCCGTACGTTTTTCTGATTGCGTCGCTCATCGTGTTCTTATTTGGCCCGGGCATTTTTTCCGTGGACGCTCTTGCTAGTCGATTCTTCTGGAAAACGGAGCCACAAGCGAAGAATCCTGTTTAGAGCCGTCCACCGATTCGTTCACGCTCAATTCTTGCAATTGGCGTAGGATGAATCCCGGGCTCTTATGATCCGAATGGAATCTACCCTTGGCTTCCGCAAATGCGCTTTTCTCATTTTCCTGCTCCTGCTTTTTTCCTTCCGTGCCACAAAGGCGGCTGATCTGACTTCGACCTTGGTGATCGGCAGCTCCCGCATTGATGTAACCATTGAAACGGGCGACGCGCCTCTCTCCCAGACCGACGTGATGAAATGGGTGCAGTCGGCCGCGGAATCCGTCACCGCCTACTATGGCCGCTTCCCTGTTCCTCATCTCACGCTTCGCGTCATTTCTTTTGACGGCAACGGCGTTCGCCACGGCATGACTTGGGGCAAACACGGCGGCCTAATCGAGATTCACGCGGGAAGCAAAACCACCACTGCGGATTTCGCCGACGATTGGATGCTGACGCACGAAATGATTCACCTAGCTTTTCCTTCCATGGAGGATGAGCATCATTGGATCGAAGAGGGCATTTCCGTTTACGTCGAGCCGATTGCCCGCATTCGCGCGGGCCATTGGACAGCCCTGCAAATGTGGAGCGACCTCGTGCGCGATATGCCTAAAGGTCTTCCCAAAGACGGCGACGCCGGATTGGACCACACTCACACTTGGGGCAGAACCTACTGGGGCGGCGCGCTTTTCTGCTTCGTCGCTGATGTCGAAATCCGCAAGCAAACCAAGAACAAAAAAGGCCTGGAAGACGCGCTGCGCGGCATCCTGAATGCCGGCGGCGATATCAACCAAGATTGGGATTTGGAAAAGGCGTTGAACATGGGCGACGCTGCGGCAGGCGTCGAGGTTTTGCAAAAATTGTACGCAGAGTGGAAAGACAAACCCGTTCAAGTCGATCTGGCAGCGATGTGGAAGCAACTTGGAGTCGAATCCGATGGCGGAACCGTTCGCCTACTTGATGACGCTCCGCTGAGCGCAGTGCGGCGAGCGATCGAAATGGGCACGCCGAGCGCAAAAGCGAGCGACGGCGCTGCGCCAGCGATACCGAAGAATAATTCCTCGGCGGCGCGGCCGTTAGCCGTTTATGCGGGACGATCGGCAAGATCGAACTGACGGGCCGTCCTACTTCAGTTCTATACCGGCCCGATACAACCTCAGGAGACTCGCGATGCCTGCCGATCCAATCGAACACGTGATCGTCCTCATGATGGAGAATCGTTCGTTCGACCAGATGCTCGGATATATGAAGCAGATTTATCCCAGCATCGAGGGTATCGACGGTATCGACCCTAAGAATCCGCTTTGCAACCCCGACCTGATGCAAAGCTCCCCAAGCATCTGCCAAACAGCAGCCGCGAGGGATACAACCGATCCCGACCCGAAGCACGAAGTGGCGAATGTGCTCCAGCAGTTGGATGTGCCCGGCAAATGCCAGGGATTCGTGCAGGACTATGCGGCATCGCATGCCGATAAGGAACCTTTCGATCACAGCAACGTGATGTGTTACTTCCCTCGCGGATCGCTCGGCGCGCTGCACGCACTGGCTGAGTCCTTCACCGTGTGCGACCACTGGTGCTCTTCATTGCCCGGTCCGACGTGGCCCAACCGGTTCTTTTTGACCACGGGAACATCGCTCGGACACACCGATATGCCCGACGGAATCACGCACCCCGCGCTGCACATTTACAACCAGGACACGATCTTCACGCAACTCAATCAGGCAGGAAAAAGCTGGGCCATCTATCACGGGGACTTTCCTCAAACGCTGCTGCTGACCCGCCTGTGGGCGCACCCGCTGCACTTCCATAGCCTCGATAAATTCTTCGACGATGCCGCCGGCGAGGAAGCAGATTTCCCGGAATTCTCATTTCTTGAGCCTGTGTACTTCAATACTTCTGGAAATCAGAACGATCAGCATCCGCCCACGGAGGTATCGAAGGGCGAGGCGCTGATTGCTCAGGTGTATAACGCAATCCGCGCGAACCAACCGCTTTGGGAGAAGACGCTATTTATTCTGGTTTACGATGAACACGGCGGATTTGCGGATCACGTCTGGACTCCACCGAACGGGGCCGTTCCGCCGGACGACAGTACGGACACTACTTCAACGTTTAAGTTCGATCGACTGGGATTGCGCGTGCCGGCAATTCTGATTTCGCCGTGGGTCGCCAAAGGATTTGACGCCACCACCTACGACCACACCAGCCTATTAAAATATCTGGCCGGTAAATGGGGAGTAGAGGAGCTTGGAAACCGCACCGCAAACGCAAATTCGTTCGGAGCGCTCTTAACCCAGCTGAAAGCGCCGCGGACAGACACGCCTGAAACGGTCAAACCTGTTGCGCCGCCGAAAGCACTCGTGGATGCGGCCGCCCCTCCACCAGTGGAGCAGTTCAACGAAAACCAGGAGGCGCTCTATCTTTTCAGCGTATACCTGGAAAGCAAGATGGCGACGGTTGAGAGCGCTGAAGATTTCCGGGCGCGAACGTTTCGCGCGCTGCAGGGCCCCGCGGATGCCGGCGCCGTCGCCACGGAAAGGGCCACGCGATTCCTTGCGCACCTGAACGAGGGTCTGATTCTACCGACAGCGTAGCAGCCCCAGGTAGCACAGACTTCAGTCTGTGCTCTTCCACTCGTGCTCCGCGGAAGACATATAGCGGAGCCGCTTCCACTCAATTGTGTTACTTGCCTGTGATTTTGCGGAACAGCATGGTCAGCGGATCGTAGAACTGGTCGACAACCCGCTCCTTGAGCGGAATGATGGCGTTGTCCGTGATGTGAATATCCTCCGGGCAAACCTCAGTGCAACATTTCGTAATGTTGCAAAGGCCGATTCCCAGATCATCTTTGAGCAGGCCCGTGCGATTGAGCGCGTCAAGCGGATGAAGTTCGAGGCCAGCCACGCGAACAAAAAAGCGCGGCCCGCCGAAAGTTTTCTTTTCGTCATGCTCGCGAATGACGTGGCAAACGTCCTGGCACAGAAAGCATTCAATGCACTTGCGGAATTCCTGGACGCGGTCTACGTCGATTTGGGAAATATTCCAATCGGTGCCTTGCTTCGGCTGGAACGCCGGAATCTTTTTATTCACGGCGTAATTCCAGGAAACGTCCGTGACGAGATCCTTAATGCGCGGGAAAGACTTCATGGGCATGACTGTGATGGGCTGATCCATCGGCAAAGAGTCCACGCGTGTTTTGCAGGTTAGGCGCGGGCGCCCGTTCACTTCGGCGGAGCAGGAACCGCACTTCGCTGCTTTGCAATTCCAGCGCACGGCCAGATCGGGCGCGAGATGGCCCTGAATGTAGTGCAGTGCGTCGAGAATGACCATGCCGGGAGCGATCGGCACCGTGTAGTCAACCGTTTGCCCACCTGCCGCGCCCTCGCCGCGAAATATTCGTAATGTTGCATCTGGCATCGATGAGTTCTCCAAACTGCGCTCGGCGTTTTGCATCCGAGTCTTGCTAAAGGCTGCTGCCGGGCTAAAGCCCGCCGCCTACAAAAGCCTTTCAACCATCGCGCTTCAACAAAATCTACTCAGCCATTACGAACTGCTTCAAATCATCCGGCATTTCCTCGACGGGAGATTCGTGGCGCTTCATCTCCGCGCCTTCGCGGACAATGATGTTGTGCTTTTTCTCCCAGACGGGATCGTAATTCGGGAAATCGATACGGCTATGCGCGCCGCGGCTTTCCGTGCGAGCGAGCGCGCTGAGCGCGACTGCCTCGGAAACCGTGAGCATGGATTTCAGCTCGCGAGCGAGATGCCAGCCGGGATTGAAAAGGCGTGAGCCTTCGACGCTGGCCTTTGCCGCGCGGGCCTTCAGTTCTTCCAGTTCGGCGAAGGCCTTCTTCAAATCCTCTTCGGTGCGGAAAATCCCGACGAGGCCCTGCATCACCTTCTGCAGATCACGGTGAACCGCGTAAGGACTCTCGGCACTAGGATTGGAAAAAGGCGCGAGGAGCTCTTTTTCGGCTTCCGCGATTTGCGCGTCCGAAATTCCGGCATGGGAAACGCTCTTCGCATGATCCGCAGCCGCCATACCTGCGCGGCGACCAAACACCAGAAGATCGGAAAGCGAATTTCCACCCAAGCGATTCGAACCGTGAAGTCCTGCAGCCGCTTCCCCGGCAGCGAAGAGTCCCGGCAATGTGGATTGCGCCGTTTCGGCTTCCACGCGAATGCCGCCCATGACGTAGTGGCACGTTGGGCCGACCTCCATTGGACCTTTGGTGATATCCACGTCGGCCAGCTCTTTGAACTGGTGGTACATGCTGGGAAGTTTTTTCTTCACGTACTCGGCAGGTTTGTGAGAGATGTCGAGATAAGCGCCGCCATGCTCAGTGCCGCGCCCTTCTTTCACTTCGGTGTAGATCGAACGAGCCACGACGTCGCGAGTGGAAAGCTCCAAGCGCTTGGGGTCGTACTTCTCCATGAAGCGCTCGCCGAGTTTGTTGCGCAGGATACCACCCTCGCCGCGAACCGCTTCGGTGACGAGAAGTCCCTGCACGCCGGGCGGCCAGACCATCCCCGTGGGATGGAACTGAACAAATTCCATATCCATGAGCTCGGCGCCAGCTTCGTAGGCGAGCGTCATGCCGTCGCCGCTGTACTCCCAGGAATTAGAAGTGATGGGCCAGGCTTTTCCGATGCCGCCGGTAGCGATCACGACGGACTTGGCTTTGAAAACGATGAAGCGCCCATTTTCGCGCCAGTATCCAAAAGCTCCCGCGATCCGCCCGCCATCAGTGAGAAGCCGCGTGACGGTGCACTCCATATAAACGTCAAAACCAAGCTGCACGCCGCGATCCTGCAGCGTGCGAATCATCTCAAGGCCGGTGCGGTCACCAACGTGGCAGAGTCGTTTGTAAGTATGGCCGCCGAACGCGCGCTGCAGAATCGCGCCGCTGTCAGTGCGATCGAAGAGCGCGCCCCATTGTTCGAGTTCGCGAACGCGGTCGGGAGCTTCTTGCGCATGAAGTTGCGCCATGCGCCAGTTGTTCAAAAACTTTCCGCCTCGCATGGTGTCGCGAAAATGCGGCTTCCAGCCGTCAGCGGCGTCCACGTTGGCCATGGCGGCCGCAATCCCACCTTCGGCCATGACGGTGTGCGCTTTCCCGAGAAGGGATTTGCAAACGACGCCAACGCTCGCGCCTTTCGCGAGAGCTTCAATAGCGGCGCGCAATCCTGCGCCCCCGGCGCCAATAATAAGAACGTCGTGTTCGCGTGTCTCGTAGCTAGTGGTCACAGTATCCTCAGGTCATGAATGGCGCCGCTGGCCACCAGGCGTACGTAGAAATCGGCGGAGCCGACGGAAATCAAGCTGCACCAGGCCAAAAGCATATGGCGCTCGTTCAGGAAACTAACGCCGCGCCACGCAGCATGTCGGGGCTTGCCAAAAGTGGCGCAAGAAAAACAATCCAGCTTTCCTCCGGCGAGATGCCGCAACGAGTGGCAGGAAAACGTGTAGAGCGTCAGCAGAACAACGTTCGTAGTCAGGACAAGCGTGCCCAAGCCGATGCCGAAATGCCCATCGAAGTCGAAAGCCTTTATAACGTCGTGCCAGAGAAACAGAATGAACACGACTGCGACGTAGAAAAAATAGCGGTGAAGGTTCTGAAGGATGAAGGGAAACTTTGTTTCACCCTGATATTTGCGTTTGGAAGGCTCACCGACGGCACACGCCGGCGGATCGAGAAAAAACGCCCGGTAGTAAGCTTTGCGGTAGTAATAGCAGGTGGCGCGAAACCCGAGGGGCCCGGCAAGAATGAGCAGCGCCGGAGAAAATTTCCACCAATGATGCAAGGGATCGATCAGCGGCGAATAAAACGGGGAGAGGTACGGCCCCCATTCGTAAAACTTGCCTTCGAAGGCGCGCAACGTGGCGTAGAGGCCAAATCCGCCAAGAAGAATAATTACCGGCAGGATTTCGACCCACCAAGCGTCACGGCGCAGCGTGCTTCCGAGCCGCGATTCGGGCAAGAGGGTTGGCGAGCCAGCCATCTAGGGACCTCCAGAGTGGCAGTGAGTAAATCAGAGTCTGAATTATAACAAGCGGATTATATCGAAGACGCGCCGGAAGGGCCAATTCCGAGAATCAGCTAGGACCGAAAACGATAGGAAACCTGCCCGTGGTTGTCCAAATCCCCAATATTCGAGCGTCTTTCTACTAGCAGAACAATATGCCTCCGAAACGAATCAATGAATACCGGAGGCTGGGGAGAATGGCAATGAGCATCTGTAAAGTTTTTCTGGTCATCGGAATCATTTTGACAGTCGCAGGAGTATTGCTCGGGCACGGCTGCTGGTTCTTTGCTGTGGAGGCATTCGTCAAAATTGCTCCAGCCGCGATGCTATTCGCTGGCACGGTTTAGCCAATGTGGCAAACTGGAGCCGAAAAAATAGTTGGCTTGCCTGTCCAAATCGCCGGTTTCCGAACGTCATCCTAGTAGCAAAGCAAAATGGGCACTGAGCGCCCTCAGTGGAGGCTACAAATGAAATACATCTTGATGGACTATGTAGGCGAAGCGGGCTGGCCCCGATTGACAAGGGATGAGCAGATACACTGGTTGAGCGCCTATAAAGCCTACATGGAGGCGATGGTTAAAGCAGGCGTGCTGAAAGATAGCAAAGGTTTGCAGCCTACCTCGGCGGCGACGACCGTGCGCGTCCGAAGTGACAAGACTCAAGTGCTTGACGGTCCTTATGCCGATTCGAAAGAGCAGCTCGGCGGTTTTCATATCATCGAGGTGGCCGATCTCGATGCAGCCATTGCATGGGCAGCTCGCTCTCCGACCGCACTTCACGGTGTCGTCGAAGTGCGTCCCGTTGTTGAAGGCACGTGGCTCACCGTGGACATCCTTGATTTCGTAAAGCCAGAGTAAGCCGCGCAGCGGCGCAAGTTCTAAATCTCATATCAACCACACGTCAACGAAAATAAAGGAGAAAAGTCATGCGCAAATTAATCGTTTTCAACATAGTGTCCCTCGACGGTTTCTTCGTGGACAGCAAGGGCGACATGAGTTGGGCCCACAAACAAGATGCGGAGTGGAACACTTTCGTTAGCGGCAATGCCAGCGGCAGCGGAGTGCTCGTCTTCGGCAGGATTACCTACCAACTTATGGCAAGCTACTGGCCGACGCCTATGGCGCTGCAGAATTCACCGGCCGTCGCCAAAGGGATGAACGAGATGCCGAAAATCGTGTTCTCGCGAACGCTGGACAATGTTTCGTGGAACAACACCAAGCTGCTCAAGGGCGACTTGGCGACAGAAGTACGCAACTTGAAAAAAGAGTCCGGACCCGACATGGTGATTCTGGGAAGCGGCACCATCGTTTCTCAATTGGCGCAGGAAAACTTGATCGACGAATACCAGCTCGCGGTGAGTCCCATCGTTCTAGGCAAAGGCCGCACACTTTTCGAGGGCCTCAAAGAAAAGCTGAATCTGAAGCTGGCCAGCTCGCGCACCTTCGGCAACGGTACTGTTTTCGCGTGTTACCAGCCGGCCGCATGAGGGGCAACGCGTCTCGAAAGCCGGTACCAGTTGTCCAAATCGCGTACGGCCGTACGTCATTCTAGCAGCGGCGCAACTTGCCCGCCTGATACCAATAGAGGAGACTCGAGATGAAATACATGCTGATGGCATACGTGAACGAATCTGGCTGGCCGGCAATGACCAAGACCGAGCAGGAACAAGGCATGGCAGCTTACATGGCGTACGGGGAAGCGTTAACGAAGGCCGGCGTCCTCGTGGGCAGCAACCGCCTCCAACCGAGCACGACGGCGGCAACCGTCCGGCTTGCCAACGGCAAATCCCAAGTCTTGGATGGCCCCTTCGTCGAATCGAAAGAGCAGTTGGGTGGCTACTTTCTCATCGATGTCGCTGATCTCGATGCTGCACTTTCGTGGGCGGCCCGCTGCCCGGCGGCCGGTCACGGTGTCGTCGAGGTGCGTGCCATCTGGGGCATGCCCGCGTAATCTACTGCGCGACATAAATTCATGACCTTCCAAGACGGCGACGAGCAAGCGCGCAGCACGGCGGACGCCGTAGCGCGCCGCAGTTACGGCAAGCTCGTCGCCTTTCTCGCCGCACGCATCAGAGATGTGGCCGCGGCCGAGGACGCGCTTTCCGAGGCTTTCGCCGCTGCGCTGGCGGACTGGCCACGAAATGGCTGTCCGTCAAGCCCGGAAGCGTGGCTATTGACCGTTGCCCGGCGAAAGGCGATCGATATGCACCGAGGAAGACTCCGGCATGAGATCGCTGGCAACCAATTACGGATCATGGCAGAAGGCCTGGACGCCGCCGCAGCCGAATCGGAAATCCCGGATCAGCGTCTCGCTCTCATGTTTGCCTGCGCGCACCCCGCCATCGACGCGGGTATTCGTGCGCCGCTAATTCTTCAAGTCGTGCTCGGCCTCGATGCGGCAATGATTGCTTCGGCGTTTCTCATATCCCCGGTTGCCATGGGCAAACGCCTCGTCCGTGCCAAGGACAAAATCCGCCAAGCTGGCATCCCGTTTCGCGTCCCCGAGCGCGAAGAGCTTCCCAGTCGGCTGAACACCGTTCTCGAAACCATTTACGCGGCCTTCGCCGAAGGTTGGGCCGAACCTGGCGGTACCGATGTGGCTCGCCGAGACCTTACCGAAGAATCGTTTTTCCTCGTGAGGCTCGTCGTCGAAATGATGCCGCAGGAACCGGAAGCCTTTGGCCTGCTTGCACTCATGCTTCACGCGGAAGCCCGGCGTCGCGCTCGCCGCAACGCAATCGGGGAATATGTTCCCCTCGCCGAACAGGATCCGGCGCTGTGGGACTGGCAGACAATCGAAGAAGCCGAGCGACTGCTCCTTCGTGCGAGCACCTTGGGATTGATTGGCCGCTATCAGCTGGAAGCTGCGCTTCAATCGGCACATGTTGCTCGTCGCCGCACCGGCCTCGCCAACTGGGACGACGTGGTGCATCTTTACGATGCACTCTTCGCGCTCACGGCCTCGCCGGTGGTTGCCATCAATCGCGCCCTTGCCATTGCAGAACTGCATGGTCCCAGTGCCGCTCTTGACGCCATGCCAGACGTCGCCGTCGATGCGCGCCTCGCCGAATACCAGCCCTACTGGGCCGCGCGCGCGGAGCTACTCGCCAAGACCGGCGCAAACGCCGAAGCTCGCCACGCCTATGAAATCGCCATCGGCCTTCAACGCGACCCCGCGGTCCGCCGATTCCTGCAGCAGCGCCAGTCCGCACTACCGCTTTGATCCATTCCCAGTGACGATTTGCACTTCGTATCGATTCCTAGAGGATGGAATTGATTTCAGGATCAATGGAGACATGCGTGGCAGGAATGCCGTTGATACTGAATTTTACGCCGTCGCTTTCCGCGAAATGGAAGAAGCGGCTAATGTGATAGTCCTCATCGTACGAAGAAAAGAGCCGCGCGGTTTCGGCAGGCGAGAGCTGAAACGCAGACAGCGCAACGGGCTGGCCGAACTGGCCCGCCAATGAAAGATAGAGATCGACGAGTTGACGAAGCGTCATTCCAATGGTTCGACGAGCAGGTTCGGCGCTCATAGGCATCTCTGCAGCCAGTGTACTGCCAGCGGTCGGCCAATAAAAGAGAGCAGACGTAGCGCCGAGCTTCAGCCCGGCATCTTTCTCTGTTCTGCGACCTCTGTGCCCTCTGTGTAAATTCTTTGTTGTAACGATCTGGTTTGTAGGCGAACTTCTGGATTGGTAAGATGGAGCAGAATTTAGCGAAACAGGAGGAAAGCTCATGAGCATCGCGGTCGGACAAACAGCCCCGGATTTTACGCTGCTGAACCAGGAAAAAAAGGAAGTGAAGCTTTCAGATTTCGCAGGGAAAAAGAATGTTGTGCTGATGTTCTATCCCCTGGACTGGAGCCCGACCTGCACCTCAGAACACGCTTGCATGGTGAATGATATGCGCTCGTTCGACACGCTCGACGCCGAAGTTTTGGGCGTTAGTGTGGACAGTTTCTGGTCGCACAAAGCATACGCCGAGAAAATGGGGATCAAGTACTCGTTGCTCGCGGATTTTCAGCCACGCGGCGCCATGAGCGAAAAGTATGGCGTGTACCTGGCAGACAAAGGGATCACCGGCCGCTCGATCGTAATCATCAATAAGGATGGAAAAGTGGCTTGGGTGAAGGACTATGACATTCCAGTGGTCCCCGATCTAAAAGAAGTGGCGGCAGCGTTGTCGACCGTGAAGGCCGCAACAGCGTAAGAAGAATTAATAAAGTAAGGATGTAACAAGCTGGAGATAAAAATAAAGCGGATCCTGCTCAAACAGGATCCGCTTTTTTTTGGGAGGCGGAAAGACCCGCCCCAGATACTGCCGCCGAACTTGTAGAGGCGCAGCATGCTGCGCCTCTACTCGGCAAGCAATGCAAACTACACAGCCCTTGCTCTCTTACTTCCCTGCCACATCATTTCGAACCACCGCGCCACCTTTCATCACGAATTTCACCGATTCCAGGACACGCACGTCGGCCAAAGGGTCGCCATTAACGGCAATGATGTCCGCGTAATGACCTGTCTCGATGACGCCGACTTTGCCGGACCACCCGAGCAAATCGGCGGCGCTAATCGTGGCCGCCTGGATCGCATCAATCGGCTTCATCCCCCACTCCACCATTTTCGCGAATTGTTTTGCGTTGTCACCGTGAGGATAAACACCAGCGTCCGTCGCGAAAGCCATTTTTGTTCCTGCCTGAAACGCGCGCCGGAAATTCTCGCGCTGCAAACGCCCGATTTTCTTTTCTTTCTCGATGGATTCCGGCAGCATGCCGGCCTTTGCGCCTTCCTGAAGAATAAAATCGTCATTGTAAATGTCGAAATCGAGGTACGTCCCATGCTGCTTGGCAAGAGCAATGCCTTCGTCGTCGATGAGGCTCGAATGCTCAATCGAATCGATTCCGGCGTTGATAGCGTCCTTGATGGACTGCGTGCCGTGAGCGTGAGCCGCTACTTTGCGTCCGAGTTTGTGCGCTTCTGTGGCGATGGCTTGGAGTTCTTCGAAAGAATATTGCGGCGTGCCGGGCTGGTCACCTTTACTCAGTACGCCACCCGAAGCGCAAACCTTGACGACATCCGCTCCGTACTTGATAACTTCGCGAACTTTAGCGCGCGCCGCCCACGGACCGTCGGCAACACCCTGGTCTTTGAAATGAAATTCAAATGGCAAGAGATTGTTATCGCAGTGTCCGCCGGTGATGCCGAGTGGCGGGCCGGAGACGAGCATGCGCGGTCCCTGGATTTCGCCGTCGTTGATGCCATCGCGGACGGCAACATCCGTAAAGCTGCCTGCGCCGACATTACGAATAGTAGTGAACCCGGCGTGGAGCGTGATGCGTGCGTTTTTGACGCCGGTGACGGCTTCGCGCGGAGCGGAAATGCCGAGACCTTGATAGCCATTGGCGCTCGGATCAGCGGTGATGTGCGTGTGCACGTCAATCAAGCCAGGAAGACAAGTCGCCGAGGAAAGATCGATCGCGGAAACTCCTGCGGGCAGCTTTGTGGTCGCTGTGGGTCCCACGGCTGTGATCGAGCCCGCGTCGTCGAAGACGACGACTTGATCGGAGAGCATGTGACCCGCTCGGACATCGAGCAACTTGCCGCAATGCACAGCACCGGGCGAGGCGTGGGATAACGAAACAAGAATGAGAGATGCCATGAGGGCGAGCAGGGATCTGCGCATGAGTTCTCCGTGAAAGGCGAATTCGAACAAGAGAGAATATATCGGTGAGCGGGATTTTGGAAATGCGCAACCGCAATTTTCGGAAATAAAGCCAAATTCTATTTGGCTAATGACTGGAGGGCGCAGCGAGGGTTAGGGAACGTACATAAAGAACGAGCTCCCAGCGCTGCTCTTCGGAGAGTTTCCTCTTAAACGCGGGCATCGGTTTCCTGCCCTCGCTGATTTGGTAAAAAATCTCGCCGTCCGTAACGCTGCTCATGTGTTTCACATCCAGCAGGCTTGTGGGAGAGGGATAGTAACTGGCGGCGTCAGGCCCGTCGCCTTTTCCGGTTTGGCCGTGGCACTGCGTACATTTGTCCATATAGATGGAACGACCGGCGGCTAGTGCTGATCCAGAAGGCTGGATGGGATTCGGCTGCAGCTTGGCTCCTTCAGGAATTTTCCACGGTTTGTTTTCATAGTAAGCAAAGACGGCGACGACGCAAAGAGTGACAAATATTAGAGCTAGAAACAATTTGCGCACGCGAGTCGCGTTTTGCGAGTTGGAGGACATTGTAAAAGTTTCGCACAGGGCATTTGAAGACGGAAACAATGAAAGCCAAAACATTTCGCCTGAGACACGGAGCGGGTAGAGACTACGTCAAGAACGACAAGTCGCAAAAATGGAGAGTCAGAAAGGGAGCGGAGCTACTGACCTCGGAAGATAAGCCAGAGAAGTTCAGCGTTGAAGAAGAGAATGGCGGCGGCCACGATCCATGCGACGACTACTGTGATGCGGGCATTGGTGAATTCGCCCATTTTGCTGCGATCCCCAGTGAATTGAATTAATGGAATCACAGCGAAAGGCAACTGAAAGCTGAGAACGACCTGGCTGAGTATGAGCAGCCAAGTGACCTTGCCCTCGCCGGCGAAGCCGATGACGACGACGGCGGGAATAATCGCGATTGAGCGCGTGATAAGGCGCCGCAGCCAGGGCTTGAGCCGAATCTGGAGAAAACCTTCCATGACAATCTGCCCGGCAAGTGTGCCAGTGAGAGTCGAGTTCTGGCCGGAAGCCAGCAGCGCGCAGGCGAAAATCGTGCTAGCGAGGCTCACACCGAGAACAGGACTCAGAAGTTTGTAGGCGTCGGCGATTTCGGCGACGTTATTCATGCCGCGCGTATGAAAGGCGGCGGCACCGAGAATCAGGATGGCGGCGTTGATGAAGAGTGCGAAGCCGAGAGCTACTGTGGAATCGAAAATAGCGTAGCGAATGGCCTCGCGGCGGTTCCGAACAGAGCTGCCGAAGGCACGGGTCTGCACGATGCTGGAATGGAGATAGAGATTGTGCGGCATGACCGTAGCGCCGAGGATGCCGATAGCGATGTACAACATTTCGCGATTGCGAAGAATTTCCGCGCGTGGGATGAGTCCGACAAGAGCTTCTCGCCAGATGGGATGTGAGAAAAAGATTTCGTAAGCGAAGCAGCCGGCGATCGTGGCAATGAGAGTGACCACGAAAACCTCGATGATGCGGAAGCCGCGGCCTTGCAAAGCGAGAACGATCAAAACGTCGAGCCCGGTGATAATCACGCCAGCGAGAAGCGGCAAACCGAACAGGAGCTTAAGAGCAACCGCGGAGCCAAGAACTTCCGCAAGGTCGCACGCCGCGATGGCAATCTCGCAGACAATCCAAAGCGCGATCGAAGTGCGGCGAGAATAGTGTTCCCGGCAGGCCTGGGCCAAATCGCGGCCGGTGGCGATACCGAGCTTGGCAGAAAGACCCTGCAGAAACATCGCCATCAGATTGCTGATGAGAATGACGCTGAGCAGTGTGTAGCCGAATTTCGATCCGCCGCCGATGTCCGTGGCCCAATTTCCAGGGTCCATGTAGCCGACAGCAACGAGGTAGCCGGGGCCGGCAAACGCGAGAACTTTGCGAATCCAGGAAGCGTTATGCGAAATCGGAATAGTGCGATGAGCTTCGGGTAGCGAGGGCAGGCTCGAAGTGCGGGATTTGACAGCCGCGGCGGGAGCAACCGCCGTAGTTTCGATGCCAGCTGTATTTTCGGTGTCGAGTTGGGGCGGCAGCGGGGGCGACATGATTCTTTTTAATGATACTGAGTAACTGAAATTTTGTTAACTACGGTAAACGTCCATACTAAACTAGACTTAATAAGAAAATTTGTCAATAGGACTGAGGCCGAATGTTCCTTGCTTCGGCCTCAGCTAAACATATTCCGTGCTCCGCGATTGAGCGCAAGAGGAAGCGCTGTGATACCTTCGAACAAGACGTGAAACAGGAAGACGACTAACGGGAGAAAACGATGGAAGAGCAGCGGCCGGTGCCAGGGCAAGTGCAGATCAAAGCGGACGAGAAGGATTTGCAAGGGCAGTACAGCAATCTTGTGATGCTCCACCACAATCTGGAAGAGTTCACTCTGAATTTTATTTACATCTTTCCGAATGGGCCCCAGGGCAAGCTGCTTAGCAGCGTAATCGTAAGCCCGGGGCACGCGAAGCGCATTCTGCGGGCGCTGGGAGAAAATATCTCGCGCTACGAAGCGCAGTTCGGCCCAATCAAGGAAGCTCCGGAGGGGAGCGGGCAGCCACCGAACGTGGGTTTCGTGCAGTAAAAAGACCTGCGGAAAGCCAGACGATGGGGGTTCGGAACGGCCGTAAGTATTCCTAAAGAGCCGCGTCTTGTGCAACCGCCACGTCGTGCTAAACTATTTCCCTGCGTTGTAAGAAGGGCCTGTAGCTCAGCATCGTGGATACTCCCGTATCCACGTAACCTACAGATCCGACACCACTTAACCCACTCTTCGAAAGCTCTGCAAACTCCAAATTAACCCATCTATTGGACCCAGATATGGACCCAGAGTCTTCAAAGGAGAAAAATATGAATGCAGTAGCTTGGATTAACCTTGCCCGCGGTGTGTTCAACGATGTGAAAGTCTGGGTGGATCCTGAATATGAGGATGAACGAGGCCTGATCATTCAGGATTTCCACCAGAACATGGTCCAACCCTTCCGGGAAGGCTCCTACAGTCCTTCACAATCTGAGTGGTATTGGGAGGTCACCAATGAGTAGACGTGTGTTCATTTGTGTCTCTGGTGGCGTTGTAGATGAGGCGTGAATCTCGGAACCCCGATGCTTATAGGTGGACCCTCACTCGTATAAGACTTGCCGCTTTGCATGCGCCTGGTACGCCTAAGTGCGCTGATTTCCGTGACAAATAAGTTCTCGAAGCCAGCCTGGTTTTTTAAGATTCGCAAGAGTTAACTTCCTATATTCCTTACAAGAGGTCCGCATTGCGGATATCCATTCCGGTGGTTCCTTAACGTGGCCCCACTGTTTGGCGGGCATGCCCGTCCGTGTGCTTCAATTCGCCATGCAGCCAGACCTCGGCAACCGACCAATCCCGGTTCACCGTCTTCGCAGATATCCCCAAAAATCGAGGGGTTTCTTCGACGCTCAATCCTCCAAAAAAACGCAGCTCGACAATGCGGCCCTGGCGGGCATCCAACTTCGAAAGACGCTCGAGTGCTTCGTCCAACTTCACAAGCTCTTCGGAATGCTCCCGAGAAAAAACAAGTGCCTCATTGAGGGGCAGTACTTCCTTAACTCCGCCGCGTTTCTCCCTCAAGTGGCCCCGTGCGTGGTCGATCAGGATACGCCTCATCAGCTGCGCCGCAATTCCGAAGAAATGTGAGCGGCTCTGCCAATTGACGGACTGTTGGCGCACAAGCTTCAGGTAGGCCTCGTGCACCAACGCCGTGGCTTGCGGAGTGTGGTCTGGCCGCTCCCGGCGCATATAGTTTCTGGCAAGACGCTTCAACTCGTCATAAACGAGAGGAACCAGTTTCTCACCGGCTTCCTGATTTCCACCCGTAAGTTGTGTCAACAGAATAGTTACGTCTGGGGAAGGCGATTCCATTGACGGTTTCTCCCGTCAGTGTCGAATGTTCGGCGTCGCGATCGCGCTGCGGAACGCAGAATTGAGCCTGATGCGCGAGCCGAAAAACTCCCATCCCTTCTACTGGGCAGGTTTCGTTGTAATGGGAAATCCAATTTAGATCGAGCCAGGCGATCATTCCGTACGAATGAGATCGCGTTTGAAATTACCTCAGCGCCGGTTCTTAGGCAGACTTGCCAGCAATTCCTGCGCAAGAGAATAATCCGGATCGTCCTTTGAGATGTTCTGCAGTTCTTTTTCGGCGGTTTGAACGGCTCCGGCCTGCCCATAAAGTACGGCCAGGAGCAAGTGATTTTGCCCTTCATCCTCGGCCATCTTGGCCAACTTTTCTGACGCCTTCGGATCCATGACCATGAATTTGGCTTCGGGAGCTGGTGGTTCGGGTGCAACCAGCGAGCGGCCATTCGCCATTAGCGCCGTGACCTGCCAAAGATAGATGACACCTGCTTGCAAGGGGCGCTTCGCCCTCCATTGAGTCTCGGAAATTGGGCCACTCGTTTGAACACGCCGAAAAGACATGGTGAATAACTCAGCTATGTAACTCTTCACTCCTTCGACTGGAGTCCACTTGAAAACTGGCATGGATTGCGGATCGACCTCTCCCACTGGCTCGATTAGAGAAAGGGACTTTTCGGCAACCGAAGTACCCAAGAGGGTTTCCGAGGTGCCTGACAATTTCTTGAGGATCGGCGGAGTGGAAATCGATCTAGAAGAACGCGCCGCACTGAGAGCCGCAAAGTCCTCGGCCGAGAGCTTGGCAGAGAGTATTGGGAGGTCTTTGATCTGCCGGGGTTCGCCCGAGGGACTGATTTTCAGTCCCTTTTCAACTGGTACAGTTTCTGTCGTGCTTGTCTTCCGGATGGAAACAAGAACTGCTAAGAAGCCGCACACCACAAGCAATGACACTGCAGCCCATCGCCTGGGAGCGAACTGAAAATGAATGGAAAAAACTTTACGTAATTTGCTCGTCCAGCGCTCAGTTGGGACGCGTTGAGTCATTTGCAACGCAAACCCCTCAAGATCCCTCAATTCACCGGCGCACGTTGAGCAATTCTTTAAGTGAGCGCTTAATCTAGTCTCCAGATCGGGGAGAAGGTTTCGACCCACATATGCTTCGAGTTGTTCGTAGGAAAGATGCTCGCTCCTGAGAAGGTCTAACTCGGTTGGCGCTGATTCTCCGCTCAACACGTTTCGAATCAGAGCGTTGTCGATCGCATCCAAATCCAACTTCGAGGCGGAGCCGAAGAGTTCTTTGCACCCTTCGCATTGGGATAGGTGTTCGTCAAAGGCGATCAGCGCCTCCGTCGACATGGACTTGGCGAAGTAAGCCCTTAATTCTAGGTTGGAGATATGCGGCGACATGATGAGTTCTCAAACTCCAGCGGGAGCGCGCTGCTATCTCCTCTCTGCAGAAGGGAAATTAGACCTCATATTACCTAGGCCTCCGATCAAATCTCCGCTACCCTCCGGCAGCCATGCGACGGGCAAGCCGCTGCCTTGCCGACTTTCGCAGATTAATCACCTGCTGCCGGTTCAGCCCAAGTCTCTCGGCAATCGCATTATCTTCCAGGGGCAGGCGGTTCCACAAACTCGCGAATGTTCGAATGTCCATCCCCAACAATGCTGCGATGCCGTGGAGAGTGGTCACTCCGGTTCTGCAAAAAAGTATAAGCGCATCGGAACCACGGTCATCGCGCATGTTTAGAAGGAGCGCATATCTCTGATTCCGGGGAAGCTGCGTGATCTCTCCCCATAGTTGTTGGAGTTCAGTGCGCAACTCAATCTGACTGACCACATCTAGTTCGTAACTTGGAAGAATTTCAACTAGCGAGGTCTCCGTGTCTCCATGGGTTCGAACGACTCTCGGCTCGCACACTTGACAAACTTCGGCCAACGCGCCGGCTAACCGGTCAACATACATAGGGCGACCATAACTATCTAAATATTTCTCGATCAAGCGTTCCAATTGTTCAGGCCGGCATTCCGGGGTAAGAGATTCCTCAGGATCAAACTGCGTTAGAACGATGCTTTCATCAGTGACAAAAGGAGATAACTCTTTCGGTGAGGGCCATACGGCGAGCCCGCAAAGAAGTTCACCCGTGCCACTTTGCCAAACGGCAAATTGTGGTTTGTGATGCAACAAATACCGAAGGCGATTCTTAAATTTTGTCCGGCCTGGATACTTTTCGCGGAGATATTGATGGCAGGCGTTATAAGAACAAGTGGCAACGTAACTGGAGAAGTCATTGATTGCTGGCTGTGCAGGATTTCTCCGGATATCCCTGAGTCGCTGAACCAACTGAAGTAGGACTTCGTGACAAATATCATGGCAGCCCGTTTCCGCTTGGTTCCAACCTCTAGCCTCCTCCGGAAGTTTCGATCGTACGACGCTCATAATCAGCGGGACAGCGTGATTCTGAAGCAACTCCTCCAGCACCGTCTCGGCAGATTCGTCCGTGTCCGAGGACACGAAGGTAGCGACGAGCTTTATGGCTGACGAAGTCCGCGGGTTTCCTCCATGGGTGAAGCTCAAATTTCCGCCGTCCTCGTCGTGCGTAGGATCATGTGAGGTATTAGCCAAAGGAGAAGGCCACTGTTCAGCGCCTCGGCCTGTCGAGATCACGCACGTAATATATCTCCCGGGACGCGAGTCCCTTACGGCATGGCGAGAATTCCGGGTGGCGGTATGATAGGGATAGTTTTACCCCTACGTCAACTTTCCTGGTGTTGTGGGCACCTCCAGTTCTCCCCATCCATCCCTTCGTAAATCCAGCGTCGCCGCGAATTCGTGGCAATGCTGATCCTCCTTCTTCATCTGCTTGTGATATTCCGCGAGGGGCGCTCTCCGCTGGATTTATGCGGATGGCCAGCAACTCTATCGCATTACTGAACTTATCTTAATTCGGTCGATGTTCCGGAGATCGAAGTGTAACGTCGATTTTCTTTAGGAATGCCGCGATGGGCCAAGTTTCGGTGGCCACAATCGTAACGGTGCTAATTGTGGCCTGAGTGCGGCAGTAAGGGACAAAAACTGGCAAAGACAATGCAATTTATGCCAGCGGCCACCTAAGTCGGAGGGGTCCACTGAGGGTGTCGGTGCCACAACCGTCTGGAGCACTTCAGATTCCCGCCCTGCCACTCTGGCTAAAACCGGGTTGGCGACTCCAAACGCACGCGGCCGGCCAAAAATGATCGCGACTTTTGAGACGATGACTGGCGAGCAATCCCCGGTTCTCCATTTAACAATGGTTTGAATCATTTAGTGTGCGCGGTCGGCCAGTTTCCATGTCGAAGGCCAATTGCGCAATCAACTGATTCTGGCGGCGCCATTCTTTCACGGTAATATCGGACCAATTTCATCTTCATGAACAACCGAGATTTGATTCGAGCAGTTAACCTGGCCCAACTTGATTCTGAAAGAGTAAAAAACATGAAAAGCAAGTCTGCCCTTGCGCATAGTCGGCCCTGCAATGATGCGGAGGCTTTCCCGAAAATGCCATCCATTGGGAAACAATTGAACGCCGGCCCCAGATCGAATGGGGAAGAACGCGAAGCTCGGCTCGGCTCGTGGAAGGAAATCGCAATCTACTTCAGGCGGGACGTGCGCACGGTTCAAAGATGGGAGCGAACCGAAGGCTTGCCTGTGAAAAGAATCTTCCACAGAAGAGGCAGCTCCGTCTATGCGTTTACAAGTGAACTCGACGTGTGGTTGGCAAGTCGTAGTCCGTCGCAAGCGAGATCGATCGATGACAAAAAATATAGCAGCGGCGCAAATATGCCCGGGCAAATAATACTCGTCGCGCGCGGTGCAAAGCGCTCTGCGGTTGAGTCCAATTCAGAATCCAAGAGTCGTACAATAGCAAGTAGCGACCCTGATCCAAGCAATTCCGGTGAGGGTAGAGGCCTGGTGGCGAACGGCAAGAGGCCCGTTGATCGCGCAGATAGTCCCCCGCAAGTTGTGACCCGACGAGCAATACGAATGTCGTTCTTTGTCGCTTGCCAACAATTTGGCCGGCGAGGAGCGTTTGGACATTTTCAAGAGATTCGCAGATCGAGACGTATTTCGACATTCGCGGATCTTCCCCTGTGTAGTAGTGGGCCACTCGGAGAAGGCGTTGGTGAAAAAGAGCAACAGGATGAACTTCCTAATTAGTTTGGTCGCCTGGCAGCGAGTTCATGGTTTGTTTCGGAGTTGGATATCACATGCGGCTGAATCAGCTGACCAGTTCGCCGGAACCACCGAGAGCTGACCTGCGAGATGGCCGCGCTCCGTCTGGAAATGTAGAACTGAAGGCATGGGTGTATGTCTCCATGGCTGGTAGAGGAGAAACGATGAAAGTGACTGCGCGATCGGATAGACCTGAGGTGGACCTCAACTGCTTGCAGCTCCGAGCGGCGACCTGTGCGCTATTGGTTACCTGCGCGATCCCTCTCTTGGCGTTTTGGCCTCTGGAAGGGCACGCGCAGACTGTAACCGCGACTGTCCCGGTCGGCACGGCGCCGTCGGCTGTGGCGGCGAATCCGATAACCAACAAGATCTACGTAGCGAACTTCAGTACCAACAACGTAACAGTGATCGACGGAGTTACAAATAGCACCACGGTTGTCGACGCAAGTGGGAGCGAGCCTGTGGCCCTGGCGGTGAATCCCGTAACCAATAAGATTTACGTAGTAGACGCGGCCAGCTATAGCGTGACGGTGATCGACGGAGTTACCAACACCACGAAGTCAATCGTCGTCGATGTCGCCGGCAACCCGCAGGCCGTGGCGATTAATCCGGTGACCAACAAGATTTACGTAGCCAACTTTAACACCAAAGATGTAACCGTGATCGACGGTGCGAGTGACACCGCGATTTCAACGGTGGTTGTCGGCGCCTTTCCGGTCGCCCTGGCCGTGAATCCCGTGACCAACAAGATTTACGTAGCGAACGAGGGTGGCACCGTCACCGTGATCGACGGGATAGCGAACACGACCAAGACCGTCACCGCTGGCACTACTCCCATAGCCGTTGCAGTGGATGCGGTTACCAACCAAATTTATGTGGCGAACCAGGGTGGCTCTGTTACGGTGATCGATGGGAAAGCCAATTCCACCACCACGCTTGCCGCCGGAAGCACGCCCTCGGCTGTTGCTATGAATCCAGCAACCAACAAGATTTACGTTAGCAACCAAGGTGATGGCATCAACCCAAGCACTGTCACGGTGATTGATGGCGCCACCCCTACAACTGCCGCTACTGTTGCCGCTACCGTCACCGTCGGCACAGCGCCTTTTGCCGTCGCCGTGAACTCGACTACTAATCAGATTTACGTGGCCAACCAGAACAGCTCCAACGTGACTGTAATCGACGGCGCTAGCAACGCGACCACCACGATTGCGGCTGGCAGCGCACCCAAGCACTTGGCGGTGAATCCCGTCAGCAACAAGCTCTATGTGGCGAACGAGAGCGGTAGCACTGTGACGGTAATCGACGGTGCCACGAACTTGACTCTCACAGTAACCGCCGGAACCCATCCCCTCGCGGTCGGAGTTAATTCGGTGACGAACAGGATCTACGTGGGCACCCCGAGCAGCAATCCTTTTTCCGATGGCATAGTAACGGTGATTGACGGGGGGACGAACTCGACGACCACGATCGCGGTGGGAGCGTTGCCTGCTGCCCTGGCAGTCAACATGCTCACCAACGAAATCTACGTGGCCAACGCCTTCAGCAACAACATTACGGTGATCGACGGGGCGACGAACTCGACCACCACGCTTACCGCAGGGACCCAGCCCGGGGACATGGACCTGAATCCCGTCACTAACAAGATCTACGTATCCAATAATCTAAACAACACTGTTACTGTGATTGACGGAGCGACAAACGTGACCTCCACTATCGCCGTTGGAGGCGGTCCCATCGGCGTCGCCGTCAACCCCGTCACTGACAAAATCTACGTCGCAAACAACTTTGAAGACAGCGTCACTGTGATCGATGGGGAAACGAACTCGACTTCTACAATCGCGGTCGGACCCTCTCCTTCTGCTGTGGCCGTCAACCCGGTAACTAACAAAGTGTACGTGGGCAGTAATCTCAGCAATGGCAGTAGCATTACGGTGATCGACGGTGCAACGAACTCGACCACCCTGCTCTCCGCAGGAATCACTCCAAATGCCCTGGTCGTCAACCCCGGCACGAACAAAATATACGTGGCCAACTCATCGGATAACACCTTGACGGTGATCGACGGGGCGACGAACTCGACTGCCAGCATCGCCGTTGGACCCTTCCCCACTGCCGTGGCATTGAATCCGGTTACTAACAAGATTTACGTGACGAACTCCGGAAGTACCAGCGTAACGGTAATCGACGGGACAACCAATGCGACGAGCACGGTGGCTGCTGGTAGCGGTCCTGTTACATCGGCGGTGAATCCTGTGACCGGCAAGATTTATGTGGCCAATAAAGGGGGCAGCGACGTGACGGTGATCACGGAGGCGCAGGTGGAGCAGAGCCAGTTGACCGCGACGATCATCCCTCTCCCCGAGAATACGACAACCAGTGCGGTGCAGGTGTTTCAGTTCACCGCCACCAACAGCGCGGGTCCGCCGGTGACGAATCTGTACTTTCAATTCGATACGTTCGAAGGGGCTTGGAGCAAAGGCATCGCTTCCGGCGCGGCGGGCAGTTTCACAGGCGCGGCTTCGGGGCTCTCAGTTGGCACGCATTTCCTGTACGCCTTTGCAACGGATGGAGAAGAAGCCACTTCGGTCATGAGAGCGAGCAGTCCGGTTATTGGAAGAACTACCGCATATCTCTTCGGCGAACTGGGAATCTCGACGAGCACAACTCTTACTGCGGACCTGAATCCGTCGATCGTTGGGCAGCAGGTTACGTTTACGGCCGCGGTCTTTGGTTCCACGAGTGGAACTCCGTCCGGCTCGGCGTCCTTCTTCGATGGAAGTTCTTTTCTCGGAAACACTGCGCTCGACAATACGGGACACGCCGCCTTTCAGACAAACTCATTAGCACTGGGGGGCCATCCGATCTCGGCCGCCTACATACCATCTCCCTCGGGTGGGTTCGCCGCCAGCACTTCAGCAGCGCTGGATGAACAAATCTTGCGCCCAACTTCGACAGCGCTGGTGTCTTCCTCTCTGACAACTTATTCCGGGGAGCCAGCTACATTTACCGCCACGGTGTCCAGTTCGGCGAGCGGCACACCCACGGGCGGCGTAGCCTTTCTTGACGGCATAACCCAGATAGGTATTGGCGCGTTAGACGCCAGCGGGCAAGCGACGTTTACTACCTCCGCGCTGGCGGTTGGCAGCCATTCGATCACGGCGGAATATTCTGGCGACACGAATTTTATTGCTAGCACGTCGGCGCCGCTTACTGAGACGATATATGCCCCGCCCGATTTTTCCATTGCAGCGCCCACGGGAAGTTCGACCTCCGCGACAGTGAAGGCCGGTCAAACGGCCATGTATTCTCTCCAACTTTCCCTTGTGGGCGGCGCGCCATCGGATCAGTTGAGCATAGTGGTTAGCTGTGCCGGTGCGCCTGCGAAGTCCATTTGCAGCGGTCCAGCCTCGCCCGTGACCGTGACGCAGGCGCTGCCCGCCGCGGTGGCGATCAGCGTGAGCACCACCGCCAACGGGGTGCTAATCCCCCCAGCGCCTTCTTCCCGGCTGAGGACTCCTTGGAATCGCTTGCCGATTCTCTGGGTCCTGCAGGTGCTGCTTGTATTGCTGTTGCTGCGGCGCCGCAATCAGGCAGGAGCACGGGCATGGATGGCGAAACCGGCATTTGCTGTACTCGTGTTGCTGCTCGCTATAGCGGGGGCGGCGATGAGCGGTTGCGGCGGCGGTTCGACGACCACGCCACCTCCCCCGGTTAACGGGACTCCCGCAGGCAGCTATACCCTGACCGTAACGGCGGTGTCAGGCAAATTGACACACACACAGCAGTTGACGCTCACGGTGCACTAACTCAGACACGCATTGAAGTGAACGCATGCGGCAGCGTCCGACGAGCGTTCCTTGTTGTTCACAAGCTAGTCGCGGCGTAACTGACCTGGAATTCGAGCTTGAAGCTCCAACCCCCTCACTTGGAAGATAATTCGTATGACCGAACATCTCTAATAGTGTCGGGCCTTGCTTCTAGGTCATCCAACACGACCACCTGAAGCCATTTTCCAATTACGAGAAAACTAAGTTTGAGTTAAGTGCCGCCAGTTCGGCGTGTTAGGGTTAGCTAGAGGAAGCTTGGGGAGCTCTTAATAAAACTCTGAAAGCGCCGGCCGCGTCCACTACATAAGTCTTGTTGGTCACGGGATTCAGAGCCAGAGCCGCAGGCTCGCAGCCACTTACGTCGCGGTCTTAGTGTTATTTATTACCCATCGATAATTATAACGTCGTTAGTATTATACGTCACTTGATAAATATTGTTGGTTATCCAATTCGCCGCCACGGCTAGCGGCGCCGTGCCGACGCGGACGGTCGTAGTCACAGTCTGCGCGTGCCCTTCCTGAGGCGAAAACGCCAGGAGAGCTATCACGCAGGTCACCAGTAGAGCCCAGGGCGCTAGCCGCAACTGCAAGCAGATGACGTCCACCGCAGGTCTAGAAGATTGCGTAATTACGTTCATCGTTCCTCCTCTACTAGCCTGGAAACAAACACCCCTGGCCTTAGTTGCTAAAATCCGACAGGTAACGCGGCCACCTCGTAGGTCAGCTCTCGGTGGCTCCGGCGAACTAATCAGCTGATTCAGCCGCATGGGATACTGGTAATAAGCACGCCTTTTCTCCATCGTCATTTCCAGATTGAGAGAAATCTGACCAAGCCTACTGACTTGCGAAAGAACACGTTTGGTATCACCGCTGTTCGACCTGGAGAAAATATATGAAAAAAGCAGTTGTCTTGGTTTGATGTGGCCTATTGCTGGCCGTCACGGCCGCGATACAAGCGCTCCCGGCGCAAAACACGACTTCGTTCGATCACGTGGAATATCTTCCCACGAAGAACGCGGGAGAAAAATCCGGAGGGCATTCGGTAAAAGGCGCCTTGATTATGGATCCCCAAAAGAAATTTATGAACTTTGTCGACAAGAAAGGCGCTTCAGTCGTGTCCATCCCGTTCGATTCCATCAAGAGCTTACTCTACGAGCAGACTTCCAAGCCCAGATACGCGGAAGCTCTTCTGATTTCGCCACTGTTCCTGCTGGCCCCGTCCAAGAGTCACTTTCTCACGATCCAATATCTGGACTCGTCACAGAACGGGCAGGTCGCCATCTTGCACCTGGATAAGAAGAACTCACATGAGATCGTCGCGACTGCCGAAGCCATGACAGGTAAAAAGGTCGAACGCGCCAAGGAATGAAAAATGTCTTCATATATTTACGGGGGGGACACCTGTTGAGTTCAGCTGTTTTTTTCATTGCTGATTTGTTATAAGGTACCCCAAATCCCGAGACGGAAGAACCTGAACGACCGAGCTTAGACCGCCGCTTTTGCCTGGACTGTGTGAGTTACGACTCGCGAGTCTGGCTGTGCGAGGAGGTGCCTTTGCGCACCGTTGCAACATTTACCCTGGTGGTGCTTTTTGCCGTAGTGCCCATGACCAGTTGCGGAGGATCCGCAACGCCACCACCTCCTCTGCCGGTCTCGACGATCACCTCCGTAACCGTCTCGCCTGCGAGCGCCAACTTGTTTGTTAAAGCGACGCAACAATTTGCAGCCAGCATCCAGGGCACGGGGAGCTTCAATCCAACAGTCACGTGGTATGTCAACAATGTACAGGGAGGAAACGCCACCGTTGGAACGATTACAGCGAGCGGCCTGTACACAGCTCCATCGGCCGTGCCGAATTCCGCTAACGTCACAATCAAGGCGGAGAGTGTGCAAGACCCCACCAAAACGGGACCCGTTTCCGTAACCATCAATCCCGAGAAAGTCCAAATCAGCATATCTCCATCGTCTCCTTCCGTTCAGCTGGGAACTCCACTGCAGTTCAGCGCTACCGTCACTGGCACTGCAAATACCGCGGTGTTTTGGAGCGTGAATAACTTCGCTGGTGGTCAGTCCGGTGTCGGGCTGATCGATCAAAACGGACTTTACACGGCTCCCGCCAACTTGCCGGCCAACACAATCAAGGTCAGCGCGACTAGCCAGGAAGACACAACCAAGACAGCCGCGACCATCGTAACCATTTTGGCTACGGGGGGCGGAATCACCGTCACAGTTTCGCCGCAGAATCCCAGCGTGGTGTTCGATGGTTCTCAAAGCATTCAATTCACAGCGACGGTCACCGGCTCATCCGATACATCGGTTAATTGGAGCGTAGATCCCAACTTCGCCGCGATTGGTCAGATTTCTTCCAGTGGGCTGTTCACACCTTCCGCTTTCAATTGCGCAAATGTTCCTGGATCGGGTGCAATCCGTGCGGTATCCATAGCAAACGCCGGCGCGCAGGGAGTTAGCACAGTAAACCTCGTTCCTCCCACTCCCTCCATTACAGCGCTTTCGCCCCAGCCTGCGGATGCCCAGGCCATTCTCCAGGTATGGGGGAATTTCGCCCAAGGCGCAACGTTCACGGGACTCTACTCGGGGCCCAATGGAACCACTATCCCCGGCGCGATCACCACCACGTTGCAAAATGCCATAAGTGGCCCTGTGCCATTGGGAGCCTCCAGTGGTTCTTTTTCCGTCAAGCAAAGCTGCGTGTCGGTTGAGACAGGCCTGCGGTACCCAGACCAGCAGTCGAATGCACTGCCGTTCCAGCGCCTTCCGCGCCTGCGCGTTCGTGCAAACCGCCAGATCCTCTCGACCGGCGAGTCTACCCAAATGTATGCGGCCTTCATGGGGGACCAAACGCCTCGCGCGATCACGTGGACCGCGCTCTCCGGAACAGTAACAGCCAGCGGTGTGTTCACTGCCGGCGCAAGCAATTGGGACAAAGTAACCGGGTGTATTACCGCAACTCAGCAGTGTGATTTTTTTGTTTTTTCGATCGTTCCTGCAAGGACTGAGCCGGCGGTTCCCGTGGTTTCAACCGGTGGCACACTGCAACTATCGCAAATACCTAATGGGGTGGCGCCGGATTGGACCATCGAGGCGGGTGGTGGCATTTTGAGCTCGACCGGATTGTACACTGCGCCCACCACTCTTCAGGACAGCGGCGCCATTCTCTTTACCACAGGCAGCACAACAAATAGCATCAGCGTCGTTGGCAACTTCCCCGGGATGGTTAATCGGATCATCGACTATCCTGACATTTCGCTCAATGCAACCGGCCAAACCACTCTTCCCAGGACCATCGCGGTAGACGGGAATCGGGCTTACGTCCTTTCAGACAATCTTCCGGCTATCTCGGCGGGCGGACACTACAGGTGGATCGATGCCTACGACGCGTCGGACCTAGCGCATCCCCTGTGGACCGGTGCGGTTGAGGGATTCGACTCTGATTTTGGTGGAGGCTTTATCGAGCCCATGGAATTGTTTGCCAGCGGCGGTTTTCTCTGGCATGTGACGGCCCCCTCGATAAATGGTAATCCTACAGCGCTTCCCGAAGTCGCCTTCTTCGATGCCTCCTCCGGTCAGCCAGCCCTCAAGCAGTTCTACACGACACCCGAACTGTGTGCCGACACCTTCTATCAGGGACTGTACGCCGGCATTCCATGTTCGTTTACGCCGACAGGTCAATCTCTCTGGCAATCTCCTCTTACGGTCCTGATCTTTGACGGACGCTCGGGAACGCTAGTTCCTTTTCAAGTCGCTCTGATGTTGCCGAATCCCGAAACTCCAGCTTCCATTATCGCGATGGCGATCACAACGTCACGGATATTCCTGTTCTTTAGTCAGCAGCGGACTGACGGTTCGCAGGCTTACTTTCTATCGACCTATGACTTTACCGCCAGCCCGCCGGTATTGCTTCAGACTATCTCAGCGCAGCCCGCGCCCCTCAACGTGCCCGGTCAACGAGTGGCGGAGATTTATGGGAACATGCTCTTTGCTGGTGCAGGCATCTACGACATTTCGGGCGGGCTTCCTGTTCTCCTTGGGCAAATCCAGACCTTGCTGCCCTCGGATATGAGCGGCTCGCTCGCTCTGGTCGGCCCCTATCCGGACGACAAGTACCGGCTGGTTGACTTCACCTCGCCCGCGAATCCGAAGCAGCTCGGGACGCTCTTTAATGGTGATTCGTTCCAGGGACCTGGCCGCTTCGTCGGGAATCACCCTTATATCGCCGGTTCGGGCGTGCAAGTTTTTGACGTTTCTGCACCCACAGGAGGACCAATCCCAGGCGCTATTCTTTACGGGGCAGGCTCCATCTCTTTCGCTGCTATCGACGATTTACTCGTAAACTCTTCCGTCCTCTATGCTGCGGAAAACACAGACCTCGGTAATTTCGTTACCAGTTTCGATCTCGGTTCCACACCGGCGAAGAAAATCGGCTCTTTCGTTTTGGCAGATAGCGAGATCCCTCTCGCGTTTGCCTCTACCGGTAACTTTTTGTTTGTTGGTACGTCGAACGATCTCCTAGTCTTCGACGTGACGAATCCGTCCTCGCCCGTTATAGCGGCATCGCTCCCGCAGCCAGCCAGCGCCTTGGCTCTCGTCGGCTCTCTGCTCTATGCCGGAACGCCAGATAACCACTTGGTGGTTATTAACGTAATCAACCCAGGCTCTCCTGTCATCGGGTCCTCCCAGAGCCTCGTTGGCTATCCTGTCACAATGCAGGCCAAGGGGAACCTGCTCTTCATCGCTGCTGACACGGCGGGACTCCTCACCTATTCCATCGCCAATCCTGTAGCTCCCGTGTTGCTCTCGCAATTCCAGCCGTCTTCCGCAGTCGATGGAGTCGCAGTGGACGGGACCCTCGCGTTGCTCGCTGCCTCCGACGGCGGATTCGTCATTACCAACATAGCTAATCCGGTGACCCCCGTTTTAGAGGGGCAGTTCTCCATGGACCAGCTCAGTTGCTTTGCGGACCTTTCTTTTGGTGGAACGCCAGCGCTCCTTTCCATTTCGCTGGATGGCGGCATCGCTTATCTCGGCTCTGTGAACATGAGCGGCAGCGTTTTTGGTTTCGACTACCGCCAGCCAAGGTATCCCCGACTCGTCTCTGCGACACATTATGGCGTGGGCGTCAATGAAGCGGTTCTGGCGTTGGCCTTCTCAGGTGCGAACACGTTCGTGGCCGGCGTGATGAGTGTAGATGGCAGCAATCTTGATGACAGTGTCTTCATTGCGGATGTCACCCAGCCGAGAAACTTTATGCGGCAGATGTGTCTTCCGCCCCCATTCGTTGCGAACACTGGGACGATTGTTTCGCAAGCGAAAAAGAACTCTTCTGGTCCAAGCGCATGGAACTTTAAGGCAAAAGGGCGCACGCGCCCGCACTAGCATTTCTAGACGGTCCGAGAACGACCTTTCTCCACCTTTAATTCAAACAATCTGCATTGCGGTTTGCAAGCATCCCATCGCGCGACCTTTGGTGCACGACGCCAAGTTTAAAAAGTAACCTAAGACAGCTTCCTCCCCTCCCACTTTTGGGGATTCTTGCATTCAGGAGAACTGTTTATTATGATTTGCGCCAAAGCGTCTGGACCTGCCTCGTTCACACGGCGGGTCAGCTATTTATCTGCGACTGCGGCAAGCCTTTTTTCTCTTGGATCTGAGGCATTCAAGGGCGTAAACTCTGCAAAATCTCATCCGTTCAGGCCCGCACAGAAAATGGGGATTTTATGTTCTGGAAATGGTGTCGTTCGTCCTTGGCCTTTCTTGTCCTCCTCGCCCTCTCGCTGTCAGCAACTGCGCAGGATTTATCTCCTGAAGAACTGTCCTCACGCCTGCTGGCTGCCAAGAGCCACGCTGAGCGCAACGCCATCCTCGACCAGCAGAAAACCCACTTGACCCCCGAGATAGTGCAGGCAATACGGAAGGTCGGGTCGAGCCAACGTACAGGTGGTCAGTTGGATCAAGCTCTCAAGACATTTCAAGTCGCGGAAGAACTAGCCGAGCAGGCGGGCGACCGACGGGGTATCTCTGATGCCTGGTTCGACATTGCAGTCATCCATGACATCCAGGGAGATCACCGGAAGGCCCTCGAGTATTTTCAGAAAAGCCTCAACATTGCTGAGATGTTGGACGACAAGAAGATGCTTGCACAACGTCTTTCAGCCGTCGGTGTGGCCTTTTTGGGCCTAAACGAATACAGCCAGGCACTCGCCAAATATCAAGAGGCGGTGGCCATCGCCGAATCGATTCATGATGAGGCCAGAGTGGCCAAGGTATGGATAAACATTGGAAACCTGTATCGCGATCTCGGTAATAACGAAAGCGCCCTTGAGTTTTTCCAGAAAGCCCGTATTCACTTCGAGACAAAAAGCCTAGACGGAGCCCCTGGAAATGACCGAGCCGATCTTTCGACGATATTCCTGAATCTTGGAGCGGTTTACATGAGTCAGGGAAATTACTCTTTGGCCTTGGAATACTTTCAGAAGAGCCTCGTGGCCCTAGGGCCGAGCGGCGAAAAGTCTGTCCTCGGCTCAATCCTGAACGATATCGGCCAAGTCTACTATTTGCAGGGCGACTATGCCCAAGCTCTTAACTACTTTCGAAGGGAATTAGCACTTGGTCAGACCATGGGCGCCGACCCGCTGGTTGCGGGCTCTCTTGAGAACCTTGCCCTCGTCGAGCAAGCCCAAGGTCACTACACAACGGCCCTCGCGCATTTTCAAAAGAGCCTCGCCATGATCGAAAAGCAAGGGACTCGCGAGGACAGCGCTTCGCTGTTAATGAACATCGGCGGCGTGCAAGAACAGTTGGGCCATCTTGACCAGGCAATGGCCTCGCACAAAGAAGCGCTAACCCTCGCTGAAGCTTTGGGCGATCCGACCGACATCTCCTCGGCGAATGTGGAGATTGCCAAATTATACGAGAGGAAGCATGACTTCACCGATGCTCTCACCTACGCGCAACGCGCCGTAGAGATAAGCGCTCAAGAACGCTTGCAAGGAACCCTCTGGCAAGCCCAAGATACCGCCGGCCTGGCATATCAAGGTCTCGGTCAGGTCGAACAAGCTCGCCAGAGTTTCGAAGACGCAATCTCGACTGTGGAACTTCTACGTATGGAGGTGGCGGGCGGCGAGGAGGAGCGCCAAAGTTTTCTTGCGAAAAGAATTTCACCGTATCAAGACATGGTGCAGCTCCTGGTGGCACAAAACAACGCCGCCGATGCGTTTGCTTATGCCGAGCGGGCCAAGGGGCGCTCCCTTCTCGAGGTACTCGACAGCGCACGCGTCGACATAACCAAGTCAATGACATTTGAAGAGCGCCAAAAAGAGCGCCAATTGCGATTGGACATGGTTTCTCTAAACAGGCAGATCGAACAAGAAAGCGCAAAGGAGAAACCGGCTGCCACGCACCTGGGCTATCTGAAAGTGCAGCTTGAAAGCACAAGGTTGCAGTACCGTGATCTGCAAACAAACCTCTATGCGGTGCATCCGGAACTGCGGATACAGAGAGGCAACGCGAAAGTTTTGAGCCTTCAGGAAACGGCAATGCTCCTTCCCGATTCCGGCAACGCGTTACTCGAATTTGTGAGCGTGGAAGAAAAGACTTTTCTTTTCGTGTTGACACGATCGCAAGGAACTCAGCAGGTTGAGCCCCAGCTCAACATCTATACAATTCCTGTGACGGCAAAACAACTGAAGTGGCGAGCCGAACATTTCAGCGAACAACTTGGCCATCGCGACCTTGCCTTCATGCTGACTTCTCGCGAACTGTTCCGAACCCTAATCGGACCGGCGAAGGCCCAGCTTTTAGGGAAGAATGCCCTCGTGGTCGTGCCTGACGGTCCGTTGTGGAACTTGCCTTTCCAAGCTCTGCTTGGCAGCGACGGCCATTACCTGCTCGAGGATTTCGCGATCAGTTACGCGCCATCGCTGACGGTGCTGCGAGAAATGATGAGAGTCCATAAGTCCAATCTGCTAGGCACCGCAAAGCCAGAATCCCCCGCACTCCTGGCGATGGCTGATCCGACACTTGCAAGAGAAACTATGCAGCGCGCGGCCATCGTCTATCGCGGCGAATTGAGTGCTCTTCCCGAAGCGAAGCGAGAGGTTCTCAACCTGAAGCAGCTTTACGGAATGGACCAAAGCAAAGTGTACGTCGGCGTGGACGCTGGCGAAGACCGCTTCAAGGCTGAAGCAGGGCAGTTCCGGGTCCTCCATCTGGCCACACATGGAGTCTTCGACGATGCCAACCCGATGTACTCCTACGTTCTCCTTTCAGTCGGCGACAAAAACTCCAAGGAGGATGGTCTTCTCGAAGCTTGGGAGATTTCCCAGATGGACCTCAAGGCCGACCTCGCCGTGCTTTCCGCATGCGAAAGCGCTCGCGGGCGCGTCAGTGCTGGCGAAGGCGTGATCGGTTTAACCTGGGCTTTTTTCGTAGCTGGCGTGCCTACTACTGTGGTCAGCCAGTGGAAGGTCGAATCCAGCAGCACAGCGGATTTGATGGTGGCGTTCCATCAATCGCTTAAAAAGCTCTCCGTTGAACCCGGCACCCGGTTCACTGTGTCGCGCTCAATGCAGCAAGCCGCCTTGCAATTGCTTCATAACCCTCAATATTCACATCCTTTCTACTGGGCAGGATTCGTCGTCGTGGGTGACCCCAATTGACATGTCGATGAATTCCGCTAACCGTCAGGATCTCCAAGCTGAAAGGACCAATATCGCGCCCTTCCCAGCTGAGCTCACCCCTCAGCTGTGTTCTTCTAAGCTGAACAAAAATATGCTGTTAGGTTGGCCTTGGGTCCAAAGTTGGGACCAATTTCAGTTACAGTTTTATTCGATTGGTGAAGGTGTGAACGGGGTCTATTAGGTCTATGGAGCCCGCCTCCGGGTGCTTAAGCTCTAAGTAGCACAATCGTCTCGGGTTATTTAGGGCACCGGCATCAAGCGTGTTTCTCAACAATGGCGGTTTCCTGGAGACAGCGCAAGATATGGCGAATCATTCTGACCCGCGCACGACCAAACTCTACGACCGGCGCAAAGAACTGGCGAACCTGATCGAGATCGAGCGGCGGATAGCATTTGAGTGAAGGCATACGTCAGATAAAGTACGCTGGTGTCCATGAAAGTCCTGAAGAATGATGTCGAACTAGCCGAGGTTCTGAATTGCTATGACGCCGAAAATCAAGGTTCAGAGAGTTTTCAGTACGCAGTGGACCTGCTCACGCAAAAGAGCCACGAATCAGGGGACAGATGGACGCTCGTGCTCCTTGCCAAGGAAGAGATTCTGGCGATCATCCTTCCGCATCACCGGCACCCTAAAAACCCGGCTGTAGTTGTTATTCCCCCGCCGGGGATGGCCGTGGCAGCTGCTGCGGGAAGCGCCAGAGATATAACGCAAGAGGCTGGCCCCTGCTGGGAAAACATACGTTCCCACAAAGACCGGGATTTTTCGCGGGTGCACATTTTCTTGCAGTATCAGAATGGCGGTTTCATGAATCTCGACGGCCTGCACAGGCTTCTGGCGTGGGCGGTTTTTGAAAAAACCGAGGAGATCCCGGCTTACGTCGTCGGTTGGCAAGGGGCCGATGGACTGTGGAAGGCTACATCTACATTGCGAGCGCCTTCGAGACCGTTAACCGGTCAGTTTGCGGGCAGAAGGGGTCCTGGATCGATAACGATCCGCACTTTTGGACTTCCCCGCCGACATGGGGTATTTGCAGAAACGACCTTCGCGCGAATGCCGAACACGGGGACGTTATCTTCTTCGTTCTTCCCCTCCGCGGCAGGCACCCGCAAATGATTTTCGCGTACATGACCATCGCAGAGATAATTTCGCATCTTGATGCTTTCCACCGCGCGGACCTTCGCAGCAAACGAATGAAAAACAAAATGCCGAACGGAAACATAATCGTGGATGCCAGAGGGGCATACAACAGGTTTGACGGCGGCGTTCACCGGCACAAGTTCGAAAAAATCAGGCGGCACTACGGTGTCGGCCGCGAGAATGATTCAAGAATGCTTACCGCGGCGGAAATACGGAGCTTGGCGCCGCAATTCCTGGGAATACTCAGTTCAATTATCGGAATTCGAGGGGAGCGAGCCATCGACATTATCTCCCGGAAAGGGGGTGTGCTAACGGCTCGGCAGGTGAGGGCTTGGGCTTTGCTGATGTGGCTCAATAAAGCCGAAACATTGGTATGAACCGTCCACGGCCCTTCGCCATAAACGGGACTATCCCACGCATGCCAAGCGACAGTCGGGATCAGGAGCCGGATTTGCTGGAGTGATGTGCAGAAGCTTCGCTGGGCGAAAATCGACTATTCGGGAATGTAGTTGAGGTTTTTCAACCGATTCACGAGGGCCTGAACACTGACGCCGCATTTCCGAGCCAAATCATAAAGAAAGTCGTCATCCAGACAACTAACATATTCCACGCTTGCCAAATCCTCTTCTAAGAATGTTCTGGGCATCAGCAACGAGGCAGCAAATAGATTTGCCTCCCGTTCGGCTTCGTCCGTCCCCTGGCTTGATACACCGTCTCGGAGGCGAACACGGAAATCATGATCGACATGAAGTTGTTCTTGGTCGTGGAGAAGGAGATGCGCCAGCTCGTGTGCGGTTGTGAAGTTTTGTCGCACAGGCGCGTGGTGAGTATTGACGCCAATCACAATTTGCTCACTATCTTGATATAGAAAGCCGGACACATCGTCTTCCAAAGATTGATGGAAGACCCTGGCCCCTTTCGCTTTCGCGATTCGTTCTACTGGCACAGGAGTTTCCGTAATTTCGTAGGTCGCCAGTAGCTCTTCAACCAGTGACTCGATTTTTCGTCTTCGAATGGCCATGGCTATCCTCCTTATCCGCAGGTTTTATCCCAGCCTCGACGAACTCCCTTAATCAAAGATCATGGTGCCATTGTCCTGACAGCCACGCTGCCGTTCGCAGCGCGGCTGATATGTTCGAACCCAAAGTATTTCAAATACGATCTGATTTGGGAGAAGACCATTTGTTCTGAACAGCTCAATGTCAGGCATGCGCCATTGAGAGCCCATGAGCTAATCTTGGTGTTCCATAAACACCCGCCAACGTACAACGAGCAGGTGACTGAAGGGCAGCCGTACAAGATTACGAGGAAGATCACTAAGAATGCGAACTACGGCCTCGTGTGCAAGAGACGGCCGTACGTAATCGCAGCTGACGGCGCTTCGCTATCACAAGCACAGATCATAGTGCGTGACCTAGAACGTCGATCCACAACCCAGATCACCGAGCAGTTCAGTTGGGATACTTCATCCAGGAGAAAACAATGAACGAGATCATGAAACGACCAGTCCGGATGCCCACGATCATCAAGATTGACATTCCTGTCGACCTTGCCTACGAGCTCAGGAAGCTGCTGGAGGAATACGCCAAGGAAAACGAGACGATGGACGGCGCTCTAGCAAAACACATCAGCCATAAACTCTGGATCTTGTTATACCAGTCGAAGTTCTCGACTGCGCCAACGTTTACGTGCTTGACCGGCCACTGGCATTCATTCTGTCAGCGGTTCGTCCAAGCCAAACTGAAAGAGGAACCACGGGACCGGGACCTCCAGAAGATATTAGGTTGTATCTCTGCCGGCCGAGAAGTGAGGTCAGCATGATCAGAGTAAATAAGTCTGATCGCAAAGAGCTGCTCTCACTCCTCCAACAAGCTGTCACGACTCAGGTTCAACTCTATGATCAGCTGGCGGCAATCGAAAAACTCACAGGCCACGTCGCTGGCCTGGACGCCTGGGTTCTCCGGGAAGCGGCCGACTACGACAAGCCTGAGTACGTGAGCATCACAACCCAACAACTCAACTACATGCTACAGGCGGTGAAGCGAGAGAAGTAGACAACCAAGAGGGAGCGAAGGCTAAGATGCCTTCGCTCCCTCTTTCTCTGCCATTCCTTTCCATGCCGCTGTGTAACTCCGAGTGTTATCGTAGAAAGGTCTCGCTGATGCTGTCCGCCTAACAATAGTCGTTATAACGACATTAAATGAGTCGCAAAGGCCCTTTCCAGCCGATTTCCCGGCCTTTAAGCCCACCAAGCCACTTACCACCAGGGATTGACCTACAAACCCCCGAAATGGCGAAATGAGGTTAGTTTTGACCACGGCTGAGTTTGCGCCAATCTTCAGGACATGTATCTAAGTGCCCGTTTGGCTTAGGGCTTGAATCGCTTATAATAGAAGTTCGTTCCTCGGCCGCAGCTGGGCCTTCCAGGGTGAAGTTGAGTCCCTCCTGAGTAACACCCTAATCATTTCGAGGTCCCTATGTGGCCCAACCAAAGAGTTTGGTTAGCAGTCGATCGCTATCCAATGCAGTAAAAGCAATTGGTGTCGGATCAGTCTCGAGGAAACGATTGAAAGCTCGATCTGGTCAGACAGGAAGTGTTGTTAGAAAAGGTGACGTGTGGCACGGTCGGTTTTATATCGATGTCGCCGGTCAAGAAAGACGAAGGCGTCGATCACTTCCGATCGGATCAGCTGTCGGCGACGGCAAGCTGACGAAGTCCGAGGCAAGGAACAAGCTGCAGGAATATCTGCAGGAGTTGGGAGTAAATGACCGCTCCCATCTTCTGAAAACCCTGCGGCCAGTTCAGACGTTCGATGAGATTGCGACATGGTGGGAATAGAACAAAATGCCATTTCACAAACCATCATCTCGGAGTTCAAGCCGCTACATCGTCAAGGCGCACCTGAGACCAAACCTTGGCCAACTGCCCATCGATCAAGTCGATGAGAAAGCTGTCCAGGAATCGGTTTCGGGGCTACATAAGAAAGGAGAGTTGGCACCGAAAACCATACACAACATGTGGAAAGTCCTCAGGCTCGTTCTGGGAAAGAAACATGTCAGTGGATGGACTGTAACGTTGCCAGCACTCATTCAAAAGGAGCAGCGTTATTTCACTCCAGAGGAGATGGTCACGATAATCGACGCAGCGGAAGGCCAATTCAAATCTCTATTCGCCTTGCAATATGCGGCGGGTATGAGATTTGGTGAAGTGGCCGGCTTGCACGTTGAAGATCTCGACTTCGACAATTCTGTTGTCCACATTCGACGGAGCGTCTATATTCACGAAGAAACGACTCCCAAGACTGCCACGGGCTACAGAGACGTCGATATCCATCCCGATGTTATGGCGATGCTGAAGAAACACATTGGCGATCGCCAAACAGGGCTGGTATTCATCGGCCGAAGAGGTAAGCCTTTGGTCGTGGGAAACGTCAACAAGTACGTGTTAAAACCGATCCTCAAGAAATTGGAACTGCCCAATGGCACGACTCATGCCATGCGACATGGCGCCGTATCCAGGTTTCAAGAGGCCGGTGTGCACGGTGATTTGATAACGAAGTGGGTTGGCCATACTTCGTTGAAGATGACCAGCAAATACACGCACTTTAGCGCCAAGCATCGAAAGGAAGTCGTTGCCAAATTAGGCGCGATTACAAGCTGATGGTCCCAATTGGACCCAACCTTGATGATCGCAACTAATTGACGCATAATAGTTTGCACCAATCGTAGAGTGGGCCTGTAGCTCAGGTGGCTAGAGCGCGCCCCTGATAAGGGCGAGGTCGGTGGTTCAAGTCCACCCAGGCCCACCATTCAAATCACCAATATATACGCGGCGATTCTCACTTTCCCCTTCCAGGGGACTTGTCATCAAAAAACTGTTTTGCCAAAAATTTGCCAAAAGTCGAGTAGGCCATAGATCCCGTAATCCGGGGCCTTCCGATGCGCTACCCGCATGAAACATCCAAAGCCGGCTAGGCATTGTCGAGATTGCTGGCTTGTCATGTCGAAAGTCGTGCAAGGCAGTGCAAGACACTGCAAGGCTGTGGAAGGACTGGGAAGTCATTTTTAGTGAGTTTGCGGGGGCGTAGTTCAGTTGGTTAGAACGCCTGCCTGTCACGGAGAAGGTCTCGGGTTCGAGTCCCGTCGCTCCCGCCAATTTCAACCAATAATTACGCGGTGATCCACGTTCTCTCCCGGTCGGGGGAATTGTCATGAAAATCCATTTTGCAAAAATTGGCCAAATCTCGCTTTGACCTAGTCGGCCATTGTTCGGGGCGTTCCGCATGGAAGCAAGAAGTTCTGAGCGGTCCGCGGCGTTCGCCAACATCCGGCGGCGGTTTGCTAATTTTCCTGCCCTGTTCGTACACACCACCCTTCATTTGTTTTGAATCACATAGAGTGCGCTCAGTTGCACAGAAGCACCCCATTTGCTGAGTCGTGTGCACCAAGTGTGCACCAAATAGCCTTGCGAAAGAGAACCCCGAGCAGTCCCACAACTGGCTACTTCGGTGATAGCCCGTAATCCGTCCATAATCGATACTAAGCGCGGAGATCACTCCCCACAAGCCGACTTCTCGGGAGTAGTCCCGCCGTCGAAGCAGGGTAGCTTCCGGTTAGCTGACCATCCACACCAAAACCACATTCTTTACTTCCTACAAACGCGTTTCTGGCCAGTGACGGTTACCCCTCCGGTTACGCGGCGGTCGCAATGGTTGGTGCAAAACAAGTTCGATGTCTACTTGCAGGAGGCCAGCGGCTAAAAGTCGTTTGCGAACGTTAGTTCAAACGGAACACCCCTGGCTAGGCTGATTGAGTAGTGCAGCCCGACGGCTCGGTTCTCTAGTCGAAAGTATTGTCAGATCGACTGATTAGGTGGTGTTGCATCGACGTGTTGAGCTATCAGCGGTAATCAAGTGCAATCTCGCAGACTCGCTGAGCTCTCGTTATGGGGACTATGAAAACCCATTTGGAGCTTACTGCCGATTGCAAGCGGATCTCGGGCAACTCGAAGACTATTGGATTCTCAGAGAATCGCAACGGAAAAGCCACGTTCAAACAAGCGGATTATCTTGCTTCGAAACTGTGGGGCCGAACCCTGCGCCCAAGGCAGCTGTAGAAATAAGTCTGCTACTTGGTAGTGAAAACCCCGTCTCATCATCTCTACACGCTTTGAGGATGAGATGGTGCTAAGCGCCACTCTTTCGGAATAAAAGCTTCAAAGCAATAGTTATCTACAATGACGCTCTAAGAAGGAGGCCCGGTACATGAAAAAGTCTAGCTCGGGTCAAGCAGATCAAGCTATAGAACGAGTGCTCGAATTGTCGGTGGACGCCCAAATAACAAGACGCAAAACACCTAAAGACTCATCGGCGTTCCACAGTCTGACGGGAGCGATAGCAGCTTACGGCAAAGCACTGGCGATTCTCACGGCACTTCAACGGCGCGAGGAATTCTACACGATAGTCGCTCGATATGAATTGTCCGGGCGCATTGCAGCGGCTAGCTGAAAAGCAAACATTTGCAAAGCCGATCAATTCTGGGAGTCGAGGAAGACGCCATGGGACTGCATTCGACGTGAGGCGAACACACATGGACAACCAAGTACCGAAATACGTTACGCAGGAACGCGCCGCGCTCTTGCTCGGGATTCCGGAAGAGGAATTAAGCCGGATCTCCAGCGAATTGGAACTCGGCCACACGGAGCGCGCCGAGGATCAGGAAGAGACATTTTTCACGTACGAAGAGCTAAGGCAGATTTGTCTTCTCGCGACGCACCAATCGATAGGTGGCAAATTCTGAGTCGTCGGAATATGCGCGTGCTAATCGAGCAAGTCGCTCAGTTTCTTAGCTTGGTCAAATGCGTTTCGAATCGTTCAAAGGGCAATGACGAGAAAGCCCGAGGTTGTTATCGAGCGACTATAGAACCCGCCGAGCTCGTAACTTTCGAGGGTTTAGTTCTGCACGGCGAGTCAGTGACTTCGACTCTGCAGCTTGAACAGGAGAGCTTGTTTGCAATCCACCACAGTCCGTATTCTCGTGGTTGATGATTTCGAGTTGTTTCGCCAGTTCGTCCGTTCAATTATGGCGGAGAACCGAGAGCTACAAATCGTGGGAGATGCCTCAGACGGGTTAGAAGCGGTTCAAAAAGCGGTTGAGCTGAAACCGGATTTGATCCTAATGGACATCGGACTCCCGTCGCTAAATGGAATCGAAGCCGCTCGACAAATCCGCGAACTTGTCCCGGAATCCAAAATAGTCTTCTTGAGTCAGGAATCTTTTGCTGAGGTGGTGCAAAAAGCCATGGGCGTGGGCGCGTCGGGCTACGTTGTTCATCAGGGGCAAAGCGCCCTAAACGAGCACCGCTCCGCCATCTAACACCATGGTCTGCCCCGTGGCGTATTCCTCCTGCATGAGGAAAAGATAGGCGCGCGCAATCTCGCATGCCTCGCCGACGCGGCCCACGAGCAGACTCTTCCCAACGCTTTCGTACATGTGCTCCCTTGCGTCTGCATTCATGCTTTGCCAGAGGTTCGTTCGCACGACGCCAGGACACACCGCGTTGACGCGAATGGGCGCTAACTCGACCGCCAGGGCACGCGTCAAGGCTTCGATAGTTCCGCAGACGCTTGCGGCCACTGTCCATCCCTTGTGTGGGCGCCGGCCTGCGACTCCAGTTGTGAGCACGATCGAGCCGTCCTTGCGGATATGCGGGCTTCCGTACTTGACCGCAGCCAGGGCAGCCCAATAGCGCAGCTCAAAAGCCTGCCGGGCTTTGGTAAGGTCTGTCGCTGCAAGCTCATTCAATTGCAGCGTGTCGCCGGCAGTGAAGACTAAGTGATCGAAATCGCCGACCTTCTGAAAGAAATTTTGAATGTCGCGCTCATTCGAGAGATCAAGCGCGTGCCCTTCCCCTTTTCCGTCGAGCGTTGCGACTGCTTGTTTAACCCGATCCGCATTGCTAGACGCAATGATTGCCGTTCCCCCTTGGGCCACCGCCTGCTGTGCCACTGCTAACCCGATGCCGGACGACCCGCCGAGCACAACAATCCGTTTCCCGGAAAGCTCCCCGTGATTCTCAATTTGCTGCTTTTGTATCATCGCGTTCTCCTGTTTCTGTGGCCTACAACTGTTGCCACACTCCAATTGACGACTACTCCAGGCGCATCGTCACGGACTGCTTATTCCGGTCCGCGACTCATTCGCTCGATCATGAACAATCACATCTTGCCGCACGACTTGGATTCTTTCCGGCTAAACAAGTTGCCGAGGCGTGAGAACGTCCACGAGACCGATCCGGCGCAACAATTCCGCACGTACGCGGTCGCTGACCATGTTCACAACTTCGGCTCCATCCTGCGTTGGATCGACGTGAACACGGAAAGGACGCTTTCCAAATGGAGCGTCCACAATTTTCACGATTGCTTCCCCAACCGTAGCAGCATCGGCGTCCGGCGGAACAATCGAGGCAAATCCCTCCATCACATCATCTGCAAAACTTTTGTACGGTCCGTTGTCATACTCAGCGACACGCTGAGTATCGGCAGGCCTGCCCGAGTGAGCGAAATGGTTTGTTCCTCCTGTGAATGCACCGGGAACGACGATGGAGGTCTCGATGCCCCAGCGTGTGAGTTCACGAGCGGACACCACCGCCAGAGCATCCATCCCGGCCTTCGCTGCAAAATACGGTGCAAGGTAGGGAGGAGTACCACCGGCCGAACTGCTGCTCGATACCCAGACCACCAATCCCTGCTTTTGCTTCCGCATCTGGGGCAGAGCGGCCCGATTGACGCGCTGCGTGCTCAAAACGTTCACGTCATAGAGTTCCGCGAGTTGTTCCGGGGTGAATGCCTCGAGCGGACCGAACACCATGTGGCCCGCGTTGTGCACCACCACATCCAGACGACCGTTGTCTTCGATGACCTTCGTTATCGCCGCATTCGTCGACGTATCCGATAAAACATCAAGTTCGACGGTGCGCAGGTCCGCTTTGTTGTCGGCCGCAAACTTCGCGGCCTCCTGCGCCTGCCCCTTATTGCGACCGGAGGTGTCGCGCATGCTTGCGTACACAACGTGTCCCGCTTTAGCGAGTGCCCGTGCCGCAAGCGCACCGAAACCGCTGGAAGCCCCCGTAACGACGATTACCTTCTTCATAGTTCTTCTCCTTTGAAGTAATGGTTTGCTTTTTGAAGAAAGACTTGGAACAGACTGAGCGTGATTTAGATCATTCCGCCATTTGCGCGAAGCACTTGGCCGTTGATCCAACCTCCGTCCGGGCCGGCCAGGAATGAGACTGCCGCCGCAATGTCCTGCGGCGTGCCGAGCCGCTCAAGTGGATTCATTTTTGCCATGCGATCGATGAGTTCCTGCGATTTTCCGTGCAGGAAGAGATTCGTGGCTGTAGGCCCCGGCGCTATGGCGTTTACGGTAATCGAGCGCCCACGGAGTTCGTTGGAGAGAATTGCGGTCAGAGTTTCAACAGCGGACTTGGTCGCTGCGTAAATACCATAGGTCGGCAGCCTGACGCCAACGACGCTGGTGGAGAAATTGATGATGCGCCCGCCGCTGCGAAGGCGCTTGACAGCTTCACGCAAGCCATTAAACGTGCCTTTCAGATTTACGGCTATAAGACGATCAAACATCGCATCATCCGTTGCGGCGATGGTCGACAAAGCCATGATCCCTGCATTGTTGACCAGCACGTCGACCCCGCCGAACTCCTTTTCGGCTAAGTCGAACATACGTACTACCTCGGCCGGTTTGCTGACATCGGCTTGCGCCGTTATCGCGCGCCCGACGGCTGCGTTGATCTTCTTGGCAAGCGCCGAGGCTTCCGCTTCGTTGCCTGCATAGTTCACTAACACCGAAAAACCGTCTTGCGCGAGCCGCTCTGCTATCGCGGCTCCGATACCACGGGACGCGCCTGTTACAATTGCCGTTCTTTGCATGATTTGTTCTCCTTCTTGGTTTCGAACATTGCTGAGCTCTTCGACATTTCATTGGATAGCAAGACGTGTCATTTGTGACATGCATTGTTAGAATATCTGTCATGCGTCAGGTGCATCTGCGAAGCCTGGATCTCAATTTGATAGTCTTGCTCCACGCCTTGTTGGAGGAGCGCCACATAACTCGTGCTGCGAAACGCAGTTTCTTGAGCCAGTCAGCGATGAGCCGGGCTCTCGAGCGCTTGCGCGAGATGTTCGGAGATCCCCTGCTGGTTCGCAGGGGCCGCGCCTATGAGCGCACGGTTCGCGGAGAACGCGTCCTGAGGGAGTTGGAGGCGCTCATGCCTCGGCTTGAGGCGATGGTAGGAGGAACGGACTTCGATCCCGCACAAAGCCGGGAACGATTTCGCGTGGCACTAACCGACAACGCGTGCATGATCCTGCTGCCGTCGCTCGTGGCTCGGATAAGGAGGGCTGCCGCTCACGTAAAACTGGAAATATCCCCCTGGCGAACCCAAGCCTATGAGGAAGTCGCAGCCGGGAGAATCGATATGGCTCTGAGTGCCGAAGAAGCGCCCCCTGCTCTGGAGAGTGAAGTGCTCTTCAATTTGGACTTTGTTTGTCTCGTGGGCTCGGCGCAACGGATTCGGAGCCGCCGTCTTACGCTGAAACAATATCTGGAACTTCCGCACGCACTAGTTGAGACGTTGGGTAATCAACAAACCTTGGTGGACCGCCCACTGGCGCAGCTTGGCGTGAAGCGGAGTGTCGCGCTCAGTCTTCCATTCTTTGTACCGGCGATGTTCGCCATCGCGCAAACCGATCTGGTCCTCACGGTGCCGCGCAGATTGGCAAAGGTCACTGCCGCAATGGCTGGCGTGTGCGTCGTAGAAGCGCCTCGTGAGATCAAGTCGTTTCCGTATTTCATGGTCTGGCACCCTCGACTCACGAGTGAGCAAGCACACGCATGGTTCCGGGAACAACTTCGTGTGTGTGCCCGCACACGTTGAGCCCATCGACATCTACTACATATTCCTTACTATCCGACGAGCATAATCATCCTGAGCGAGCACCTGATTCCGGCCGAGTGACGGGCAAGCCGGAAGTTATCAGCTCGTCTGTTGTTTCCCTCTTTAGCCGCGCTGATACGTGTGCGCAATTCGATGATCGGGAGGTCGTCTATTCGGAAAATGGTGCATTCGCGACGACATCGGCAAAATTGGGGGATGTGTATCCCTCGACATATCGAACGCCGAAATCCCGAACGATGTTGTCGAAGGTGGACTCCGGCTTCCGACGAGCGATGTTGCAAAGGCACTCTTTGAATCC
>Ga0210391_10000346_pt1 | contig 51998 bp, 45 predicted proteins | sample IncBWC12OmetaG_FD_160573 | JGI IMG/M metagenome (GOLD analysis project Ga0210391, IMG submission 160573) | Forest soil microbial communities from Barre Woods Harvard Forest LTER site, Petersham, Massachusetts, United States - Inc-BW-C-12-O ...
TTGCGATGTGGGATCGCAGAACTGAACAGGAATACCGTCCGTTTGATCACTCAGGCTGAGGAGTTGGTCGAAGAATCGAAACAGCTATCGGAACGCATCAAGTCTTTCGAAAACCGCAGTTCCAAACCAAAGCGCCCCTCGCCGACTCGTTATTAGGACACTACCCGATTTTACTTGCTGCTTGCCTTCCTTAAGTTTTGTGAGCCGGGGCTTCACGGCCCGAACGCATCGTCTGTGAGCAATTTTATACAGACCGCATCGTACTTGCCCTGATAAATTTTCTCAACAATGGGGAAAGTATGAATGCATTTCGCATTTTGGTGGTTGATGATCATCCGATTTTCCGTTTAGGTCTGTGCTCTCTGCTCCGTTCCCGTGAGGGTTGGGAGGTCTGCGGTGAAGCCGGTGACGGGAGGGATGCGGTTGAGAAATGCATGCAGTTGAAACCGGATCTTGTTATTTTGGACATCTGCTTGCCAAAACTGAATGGGGTCGACGCGGCCCGACAAATCCTGAAAGATAATCCAGCCCAAAGAATATTGGTTCTCACGGACGTAGGCTCCGATACGGTGGTCAACGATTGTTTGCAAGCGGGGGTTCGAGGGTGGGTTCTTAAGTCCGACGCATCCAGTGACTTGACCGCAGCCGTGCAGGCCATGCAGCAGAATAACTGCGTCTACAGCCCGCGAATATCCGCCCTGCTTATTGACAGCCTGTCGAAACAACGGCAGATCGGTCCTGCCGGGCCTAGGGTGCCCGTGTTGTCGCCGCGGGAACGCGAGGTGTTGCAACTCCTGGCTGAGGGCAGGACCTGTAGGGACGTAGCCGTGATCCTGAACATCGCGGTGAAAACGGCAGAAACACATCGCAGCAACATCATGTTAAAGCTTGATATTCACTCCATCGCCAAGTTAGTGCTCTACGCAGTGAGGAACGAGATCATCCATGTGCAATCTTTAGCTGCGGCTGCGCCCCCCGAGCGCGGGAATGGCGTAGCCAATGTTATTCTTCAGAGCGTTAACTAAGAGGTTTGTTTGCTGCACAGGCAGCCGCATTTAATCCGGACGGTTTATTGGTGAAACTTAACCGGTACGGAAAACTCCTCCGGCCGGTTATCTCTGGCAAACCAAAGGTCCCCAGTGCCAGTGGCGCATTTGTCGTCTGAAAACCTAAAATGCAATTCGTAGTCTTCTTTGTCATTCCCTCTCAAGCTAATTCGATCTGATCTTTCGGTGGTTTGAAAAGAATGCTGACTAGAAAAGCCAGTCCAAGCATGACCAACCGATAGCACTCATGTCGCTCTCCCGAATACGTTTTAGCGTTGCAGTCTCGATTGAGTCTCGTGGTTTCGACTCGTCGTTAAATGGCAACATTTCGAAGGGTTCCTCTCTGGGTTCAAAGTTGTCTAGAGCCGCCTACCGTGGTTCGCGTTTCAGCGACCTCGGAACACGAGCTACTTGTGGTCGATGTGCTCTTTGAGCTTAGTCACAAAACTCGATCAGTGCCAGCAAGGCAGCGTTTTTGAGTGTCATGGTCGGAGTATGAAGGCTGCGAATCTTGGGCGCAACTCGGGCTCCCGTCTGGGAACTGGAAACCTTGGAGCCGACCGAAGGTTTTCGACGGCGAGATGTCCGAGACTTCTAAGTTCGGTAGCATCTATGTGAAATGTAATGAAGTTCGAATCGGTTACACTTTGGGCTTACTAATGCTTCGTGGGGGTGGAAGCGACATGCGAATTGTGAACATCTTGAGCGGACTGGCGGTGCTCTTCACGACGCTAGCTTTCGCACATCTGCTGCACCATTACTTTCTAAATACAGGCGAAGCTGCGCACTCCCCGCCGTTTTTGGCGGGCATGGGCATCGGAGTTGTCATTGGCATGTTTTCCTTCGTCGGAGGATGTTTGCTGCTAAGAGGTGGTCGGTGATTCCTCGGACGTTTTTCGGGAAAGAGTACGATGCATCCGAAGCGTGTTCGTCCTTACAGTTTCAACAGTCTGTCAAGAAAGGAACGATAGCGCTGCAGGGCAAGCCGCAGATTCTCAGTGGACACGTTGTCACCGCTGTCCCACTGCTTTTCCAGTCCCGACCACTCGTGGGCGGTAGCTCCGAACGAACCGATGAGAACCATTAGTCTTCAGATCAGACATTCAGATCGTTAGTCGCCACTCTCGCTTCCCATTTCCGAACGTCAACCCCCTCACGAGCAACCATACGGGCAGTGATAGCCCTCCGGGCAACATCATCAGAGGCAGGCGGAACGGTTCTGATGACGGTGCTTTTGATGTGGAATTTCGTCTTCAACTTCCTCGATCTCCTGCGGGGACTGGTTCCTGCGGCCATAGTGTTCTCGTCACTGATCTATGCGTTTGGCGCATTCAGCGTAATGGTGTTCTTCTATGTGTTCCATCGAGGGCAGTCGTGACCTTGGCTAGCTCTCATCTCCACAACGGGCGGCTCGCTAGCCATGACTCCGTCGAAAGGTAGTTCTGAGGGATTTGGCGGCTGGGAGGGAGTTCGGATCGCATTCAGCGTCTCAACCACCCGTTGGCGGGCTTGGCGTTGGTGAACGGACTGCAACTCCGCGCGAGCGCTACATTTCGTAGTTGATGGAGAGCCTAGATAGACCAACGTCTAAGCTGGCGGTGCATTCTTCGGGTTCCCTGAGTCTCCTCCCAACGATATAAGCAGAGGAATCAGGTCAATTCCAAGACGGGATTTTGCTAGGAAATGAAGAGTTCCTGCTGCCTCTGCCAATCGTGCCAGCACAGAACTATCCTGCTCACTCACTATTACCACCTTCACGGCCGGGTGATCCCTTTTCACTATCTGAGCCACCTTCACACCATGGAGCCACGGTATGGAAGCATCCAGTAGAAGGACATCGGGAAGCAACATCGCCACTTCCCTCACGGCGTCTTCACCGTTCTCTGCTTCGCCGCAGATCACCCAATCGCCGGAATGTTGGAGGAGCAGGTTTTTGATTGCATGACGAACCTGTGCCGAGTCGTCAGCAACTAAAATTCTAATTTCGTCACCTCCTCATATCGGGCAAGTTGGCTCGTCCCTACTGTCGCCGTAACCGGCGAAGTCTGGGTGAGAAATCTGCTTCGATGCACTTCGGGCAAGGACACCTGAAAGCTTTGTCATCAGGAAAAATGATGTGCCCGCAGTTCTTGCAGATCAATCGTTCGTTCTCCAGAACAGTCATAGGGTGGAATTTCCCATCGACAACGCAATAAGGACAACGGAATTCTTTAGTTGGCATCGGGCGACCACTCACTTGCCAGCAAACATCGGATGGTCCCTGGACATGCTGACCGCAATATCCAGCACGTTCTCATTCAAACTGTCAGTTATTTTCTTTGCTTGCTCCAGCGAGATACCGTCCAGGAGATTGAAACTAATGGAGGCGTTCCTGAGCAGAGATACTGTGCCGTGGCAGAGTTCGACTCGGATAATGGGCCTGCCATCCTCGTTCTTCCTTGCCACAAATCTGCACGTTCCACGTTCGACTCTCTCGTCCGGCATTTGAGAACTATAAATGTCTTGATCCTCGTAGAATGTTCGATATCGAACCCTTAGACGCGAAAGCCTGCCACACTTGCGGCGGGCTTCCACAAAATCTGCTGGTCTATGCCGCCTTCTTCCCCGCCTTAATCTTCGCCCATTGCGCCCGTTGGAACGCCGCTGCAGAGCTGCAACTGGATCAATCCCCAGCGGTGCCTCCTGTCCCAACAAGCTTAATTGAGGTTGCGCACGGCTGTCACCGAGTGGGAATGGGATACCGGTGCCGAGCACTGGGAGATGATCAAGAAACGGAGCTTCGGGGAAGTCAGCGACCGCGGTTTCGGGCGGTTTGTTTGAATGCTAAGTCCAGGAGGAGCGCGTGGTGTAGAAAAGGCTGAACTCAACGGGAACGTTGATTCAGACAACAATCACGGAGGCTCCTCAAGGACATATGTATTACATCGGGCTGGATGTTCGCAAGAAGACGATCAGCTACTGTGTCAAGGATGCCAGCGGTCAGGTTCACCACGAAGGCAAGGTTGGGGCAACGCGATGGGAATTGGACGACTGGATGAAGACACTTCCTCAACCTTGGACGGTGGCAATGGAAGCAACGATTTTCACCGGCTGGATCTACGATCATCTGCCGCCGCATGCTCAACAGGTGAAAGTAGCGCATCCACTGATGCTGCGTGCCATCGCCGCGGCCAAGAAGAAAAACGATCGGATCGATGCCGGCAAGATCGCCGACTGTCTGCGCTGCGACTTTCTGCCAGAATGCCACATGGCATCCACAGCGATTCGCGATCGACGTCGAACCCTGCGCTACCGCCACCTGCTGGTACGCCAGATGGTGCAGATGAAGAATCGCATCTCGGGTCTGCTGATGGAAACGGGCGTAAGCCATAACAAAAAACGATTGCACAAGGTGGTTATTTCCGCGAACTGCTCTCGGCCAACGAAGAGGTGCAGGAAAGCATCCGGCCGTTGCTGCGAGTGAGCCGTGACACCATTGTCCGATTGCAGAAAACGGAATACGCCCTGGTCAGTTCACTACAGCGAGATCCTCTGCTGGCAGAGCGAATCAAACGGCTCAGGACGGTGCCTGGAGTGGGCCCGATCACAGCCCTGACTTGGGCACTGGAGATGGGAGATGTTTCGCGGTTCCCTTCGATCCGGAAGCCATCAGTTACTGCGGACTCTGCGTGATGAAAAGAGCTCCGCCGACAAGGTGATGCGCACCCCGCTTTCCAAACAGCGCAACAAGCATATCTAGCATGTGCTGGTGGAGGCAGCGAAGCTGGCACCCAGACAGGATCATAATCTGGCCTTGGTCTATGAACGAGAGAAACAGAAGGGGAATGCCAATCGGGGGACGCTAGCCGTAGCTCGGAAAATGGTAGCGTATCTGCTCGCGTGGATCGGGGGCAACGCGACTTCATACACTTCCCAGCCCAGAGTGCTGCGGCTTAGAAACCGCGGCCCTCCGGGCGAAAAAACAGGATCACACAGCGCGCAGACTGCCAGGTCCTGCGGTTGCAGACTGAGCGACGGAGATCAAACTCCCGAGGCTCTCGTCGGATTGTTTCAGGACTGGCAGAGAACACACACTCAATCTTCTGTGACGGTCCGCAAGGATCTGAGACAGTGAATGGATGTCCGGTTCTGCGAAGGCAGGAACCATCGCCGAGAGGCACACATGCGAGCTGCGGGTTCTGCCAGAGTCCGTCGTGCGGGCTCCTCCGAAGCGCGCCTCAGGAGAGATCTTTTTCTCCTTGACAAAGACTTACATGGATGTCGGCAACTCGGGAGCGATTTTGACCTTACTTAAGCGCTTAGGAGCAAAGCCCCCAACCCCAGTTAAGCAGCTTGATCCGGAGGAGGCGAAAAGTTCGCGTTAAGCGGTCAAAAAAGCAAAGTTCTGATTTCCCCAGTCGGGTTTGAAATTCCATATACTAGCCAGCAGGCAGTGAGGACTTCCCAGCCCAGATGCTTACGATTTCGAAACCATTATCGGCGGGCCAAGCACGTACGTATCACGCGCGGGAGTTCGCCGCGCAGGGCCAGAACTACTGGAGCCGCGACCAACAGGGGCATAGCGAATGGCAAGGGAGGCTCGCTGAGCAGTGGGGATTGCACGGCGCAGTTGGTTCCGAACACTTTGCGCGGCTGAGCGAAGGGCAACATCCGGAGACCGCGGTGCAACTGGTGCGCCATCAAAGTTCCAAAACCTACGAAGGCAAGTACGGCCGGGAAGTCACTAGCGTTGAGCATCGGGCCGGATGGGATGCTACGTTCTCTGCGCCCAAGTCGGTTTCATTGACTGCATTGGTAGGGGGCGATCAGCGCGTGAGAGAAGCCCACCGCGAGAGTGTCCGGGTCGCGCTGAGTGAACTGGAGCGGTACACGCAGGCGCGGATCGGCAATGTGCGTGCGCCGGAGACCACGGGCAAGTTCGTCGCCGCTACTTTCGAACACGATACTGCGCGTCCCGTCGAAGGCTACGCTGCCCCGCAGCTTCATACCCATGCGCTCATCTTTAACGTCACCGAGCGGGATATCGGGGCGCAGAACGGAATTGAAAACGGGAAACAGACGCGCGCCTTGCAGCCGCAGGAACTATTCGCTTCACAGCGCTATGCAACCAGTGTTTATCGTTCCGAGTTGGCCGCGCGGCTTGAGACGTTGGGCTACGAGCTGGAGCGCGGCAAGCACGGTCAGCCGGAGATTAAGGGTTATACGAAGGCATATCTGGAGGCCTCCAGCCCACGGCGCGAACAGATCAAAGACCATCTCCGTGAGTCAGGGATCGACGGCGCGGGAGCCGCTCAGGTAGCGGTGCACCGCACACGAGATCGCAAAGAATTGCTCTCGCCCGAAGAAGTCTTGCAGCGGCATCGCGAGTTGGCAGCGCAGCACGGACATCAGGCCGACAGGATCGTAGCGGAGGCGCGCGAATATCAACAAAGACACGGACAGAGACAAACGCAGCCGCACGGCGACGAACCCGAGCGGGCGGCGCAGCGGGCTGTGACCTATGCCCGCGATCATGTTTTCGAGCGTTCAGCAGTCGAAGACCGGCGCGCGATTCTGGAAGCGGCGCTCAGTCGTGGGATGGGACAGACCACGCTTCGCGAGGTGCGGTACGAGTTTGAACATCGAGCGCACGCGGGCGAGTTCGTTGCCGTCGCGCATGTTGGTGCCGAACAGCAGTACACGACCGCCACGATGCTGCGCATGGAGCGCGAAATCATCGGCCACATGCAGGAAGGCAACCGGCGGCGCTACGACGATCCGATGTTGGTTCCGGCACATATTCGCGTCGAAACAGAGAACCGGTACCCTAAGCTCAATGCCGGGCAGCGCCATGCGGTGCAAGAAATCTTTCTTTCGCGCGAGAAAATCATCGGCCTGGACGGAATCGCAGGAGCGGGCAAGACCACAACGCTTGCCGCAGTGCGCGAAGGTGCAGAATCAGCCCGGTACAAAGTCGAAGGCTTTGCGCCCACATCTCGCGCTGCGCAAACGCTGGGAGACGCCGGGATCGAGACCATGACCCTTCAGGCGCATCTGGTCCGCGGCCAGCGCGCAGATACCGGCGAGCACCGACTCTATGTGCTGGACGAGAGCTCGCTTGCGTCGACCAGACAGATGCACGAGTTTATAGACCGCCTGCATCCGAACGACCGGGTACTGCTCGTGGGCGACACTCGCCAGCATGAATCGGTCGAAGCCGGGCGCATCTTCGCGCAACTGCAGGATGCGGGCATGAAGACAGTGAAGTTGGAAGAGATCGTGCGCCAGAAAGACCCGGAGTTGAAACATACCGTCGAACAGCTTGCGCGCGGCCAAGTCGCAGAGGCCGTTGCCGGACTGGAGCAACAGGACCGTATCCATGAATTCAAAGGCCACGACGAACGCATCACAGCCATCGCAAGAGAATATGCGAAGTCGCCCGAAGGTACGCTGGTAGTCTCACCCGACAACCGCTCCCGCGCCGAGATCAATCAGGCGATCCATTCGGAATTGCAGGCCAAGGGTGTGGTCGCAAGCGATGAGCGTCGCGTCCGCATACTTGTGCCCCGTCAGGATCTCACTGGAGCCGACCGCACGTGGGCCGAACGCTACAACGTCGGCGATGTACTTCGCTACAGGCGCAGCTCGCAGGAAACCGGCATCGGCAAAGGCGAGTACGCGCGCGTGAAGAGCGTCGATTCGACCACTAACCGGCTGACCGTTGAGCGGAAGGACGGCACAGAGAGAACTTACGATCCGCGCCGTCAACAGGGTGTGTCGGTCTATCGGGAAGAGGAGCGTGCGTTCTCTGTCGGAGGTCGCGTGCAACTCACTGCGCCCGCGCGCGACTTGAAAACGGCGAATCGCGAGCTAGGCACAGTGCAAGGCATCGATCAGAACGGGCGGCTCAGCTTAAAGATGGACGGAGGTCGCCAGATACAACTCGATCCGCGGCTGCATCCCCATCTCGATCATGGCTACGCTGTCACCAGTCATTCCAGCCAGGGACAGACTGCCGACCGCGTCTTGATCCATGTCGATACTGAACTTGCCGCCAAAGACCTGCTCAACAATCGCATGGCCTATGTCGCTGTCTCACGCGGCGCTTACGATGCGCAGCTCTTCGTCAGCGACCGCAACAAGCTCGGCGCGGCTCTAGGCCATGACGTTTCTCACCAAAGTGCGTATGCGCCCGAAGCAAAGCAGGAGCCTAAGCAGGATCAAACAATTCCGCAGCGGGAGATTGGACCGCAGCAGAAGCAAGGGCAAGGTTTGGGAATTGGTATGTAGCCTTGAGTTGGTAAAATGTCGTGCGGCTCTCTCTTAGAGGACTTGTAGCCCAAAAACGCAAATGGCAAAGACCTGTGGAAATTCGCGAATAGTTTCACACTTTATTACACAGTTCCACATTTGTCGGTTCTGGATAACAAACGACTAAAACGTATAACTACTTTATAATTAATCGCTTGAATGACTAGCCGGGATGGCGAAATTGGCAGACGCAGCGGACTTAAAATCCGCAGGTCCGAAAGGACTGTGGGGGTTCGATTCCCCCTCCCGGCACCATCCAACCCATTGAGTCAGGTTAGTTTAGGTGAGTAGTAGAGAAGTGGGCTATTTCTTTCATTGCACCATCTGCGGTGCCACCTTTGCCCAAACCCTGCCCAAACTGCAATTCCGCCGCTTTCCTTTCTTTGGTGGCTTCTGCGTCGTCACGTTGCTGTCCAGCTTCTAGTTTCGTCATCGCATCGCGGATGTCGCTTTGCGAAACAATGGCGTAGCGTTCGAAGACGCTTCGCGTTTTCTAGCCGCCGATCTTCATGATCACTCCTTCGGCAACTCCGGCCCGTCGCAGGTTCCGCGGCGTAGATCATGAAAAAGCAGCCCCGGCACCTTGGCCGCTTCGCAGGCGTTTACCCACGATCCGCGGAAATCCCGTACCGGCTTTCCGTCCTCGCGAGTGAAGACGTGATCCTCCGAGCCTTTGCCTTGGATGCATTGCGTGAGCAGAGCTTTGACGGGCAGTTGGGGGGGAACAAAAGTCAGGACTCTAATAGATCCGAGTTAGTGCGTGGCTAACTTTCAGCCGATAAACTCAATCTGCAAATTGCAATTCACTCTGAAGACAGAGGCTTATGCAGCCGGAGACACGTCTGCCTCAAGATCAGGAGATCGGCAACCTAGCGGAGGACTTCACCCTGTTTGCGGTGAATGGCGGCCAATGCAACCTGTCCGCGCTTCTGAAAGGGAAAAAAGGGGCGGTTGTGGTTTTCTGGTCCGGGGTGTGTTCGCACTGCATGCGCTACGACGGGTACCTCAACGGCTTTGGCAAATGCTACCCGGACCTGGCACTGATCGGGGTAGCGTCCCGGCACGGTGAGACGCCGGAGCAGATTCGGTGGACGATGTCGGAGAGGGGAATCCGTTTTCCGATTGCCCACGATCCAGGGGGAGCAGTGGCACGGCGATGGGCCGCGCAGCAGACCCCGCGCGCCTTCCTAATAGACACCGGGCGCACGCTGTTTTACCGGGGTGCGATCGACAATTTCAAATATCCTATCGATCCCGATTACGCTGCATATCTGGAATCTGCGATTTCAGAGTTTCTGGCCGGCAAACCGGTTCAGCGCACAGAGACGCCAAGCTTCGGTTGCGCCATTCAATCGGTGTATTACACCCTTCCGAGACACCTATGAGTTCCCGTTGGGCCGATTTCCTGAGAATTCCCGCGGGTCTAGTGGAACTGGTCCTGACAGGCCTGGATGCTGGAACCAAGACGATGCGTAGCAGTCTTGAGACTATAGTCCCGTCTAAGCCCCGCTTGGCTCCGAATGCGCCGCCAGTCCAAGGTCCGCAAGACCTGGATACGGCGCTGGCCGACTTTGCCAATCAACTGGTGAGGATTGGATGGGTCGCACTGCCTCTAGGCCTGCCCATGAATAAACTGACAGACGACGTACTGAAATCGGCCCGCCGGGCTTTTGGGTATCTGGATTTCATGGATCCGCACACTCTAGCGCTGCCGTTCGAAGTCCTTCTTTCCGTCAGCGGGATCGCCACGGAAACTCTGCTGCGGATGATAGCGATTTACTCCGTGGTGGGTCCGAAACGGCTGATGGTTTTTCTTGCCAACGCCGCGGAGGTGTATTGCGAGACTGCGATCTTCATTGGCCTCGAGTACAAAGAAGTCATCGAGCGCTATCAGGAACAACTGAAACTGAAACCCGACGACCACAAGACGCGCCTTGAGCTCGGGCGCTTGTATCTAAAGTGTGGCCGCCACTCTGAGGCAGTGCGGGAGTTGAATCTCGCGGCGAGAGATCCAGCCACGCGAGCGCGCGCAACACATGAGTCCGCCATTGCGTGCCATCGCGCCGGGAGGTTTGTGGAGGCGGTGGAGAGTGGCATAGCCGCGATGGCGGCGAACCCCAGGAACGAGCGGGCGCGCGCCGCGATATGGTTGGCCGCGCGCTCTCTAGGCGGCTACCCGAAAAACGTACCCGCAGCTTACCGGATGGAGTTGAAGGCCGGATATGAACCGGCACGGGTACAGTTTGAGAACATCGCGGCGAAGATCGGGCTGGATAAGATCTGCGCGGGGCGGGGCACCGCGGTTTTCGATTACAACAACGATGGATTTCTGGATATTGTGATCGCGGCGGCGCATGCGGGTTGCACGCTCTACCGCAACAACGGTGACGGTACATTCACCGACGTCTCGGTAAAGTCGGGGCTGGATAAATGTATCAATGGCTTCGTCATCATAGCCGGAGACTACGACAATGACGGCTTTCCGGATCTGTTCGTCACTCGCCAGGGCTTCTATTACGGCGATTGCGCCCTCTACCACAATAACGGCGACGGGACTTTCACAGACGTTACCGAAAAGGCCGGCGTGCAAAGTTGGGGGCCGGCTTACACAGCTTCGTGGGTAGACTACGATTGTGATGGCCTCCTCGATCTGTTCATTGGCTACAATCTCGGCGGGATGTTCGACCGTTGCACTCAGAACCGGCTCTTTCACAACAACGGCGACGGCACCTTCACGGATGTGACGGAAGAAGCGGGCTTATATAGCGTTTACACAACAATCGGTTCCTGCTGGGGCGACTATAACAACGATGGGTACCCCGATCTGTTCCTTTCGAGCGGGCTGGGCCGTCCGCAGTTGTTCCGTAACAACGGCAACGGCAGGTTCACGAATGTCAGTTTCGAGGCCGGAATCAGCGATTTCGTAGTCGGCACCACTTGCCACTTCGCCGACTACAACAATGACGGCTGGCTGGACATTGTGCAATATAGCTGGTCCGATCACGAAGATGCGATCCACACGATGAAGACCGGACGCGGGCCCGACGACGGTTCGCCTCTCGTGGTCTACCACAACAACGGCGACGACACATTCACCGCGAAAACGAGCGAAATCGGTCTCGATGGCTGCTGGGGCACCATGAGCGGCAACTTCGGCGACGTCAACAACGATGGCTACATCGACCTGTTGCTGGGTAACGGCAGTCCCAGGATGGAGCGTCTCGAACCGTTCATCCTGCTCGAAAACGACCATGGCGCCTTTCACAACACCACCTTTTCGGCGGGTTTGCCGTTCTCAGGCAAAAGCCATGGAACGAACTGCGCGGACCTGTTCGGGGATGGTCGAATGTCGATCATCATCGCGGCCGGCGGAGGGTATCCGGGCGATCTGCTCATGGCCGCCGTTCACTGCCCGAAGGCACTGCCCGGCAACTATCTGAATGTGCGGCTGGCCGGGACCCGAAGCAACCGTGACGGCAATGGGGCGCGGATCACATTACGGCGCGGCAACAGTCAACAGATGCGGGAAGTGACGCACGGCAGCAGCTTTGGCTGCTTGCCATTGGAGCAGCACTTCGGGCTGGGTGCGGCTACACAAGCCGATGCACTCGAAGTGCGCTGGCCCAGCGGATTCGCGCAGAGAGTGGAGAATCCGCCGGTGAATCAAACGATCCGCATCATCGAAGCCCAAACCGAATGGGAGTATGTTTATCCGCGGCCGGCACAGAGCGCCAGCGCAGGGCTAGACGTACCTTGAAGATAGTAAAGAATGGGTTTCGGTTTGCTAAAGCGCATTGTCCTCGATCCAGGCTGCGAAAACTTTGGCGCTCCCCTCCATCAGCGCCTGGTGCACCTGCGAATGCAGTTTGGCCATCTGGAGGTCCATAAAGTCGTGGACCCTTTGTGCATTGAAAATCCCTAGCGTTAGAAATTGCAGAGCGCCTGCGGTTCCGTAGAGCGGGTCGGGAATAAATTCGCCGAAGTCGAATACTTTCTTGGGCCGCGCACCGGCAACGAAGTCCATGTCGCAGCGCACTTCGTTGTTATCCCGGAGGAGAAATGAGTAGGTCTTGACCGCCCAATCGAATTTGCCCGGCCCGAAACCGAAGAAGTTGGGAATCGGCGCGTAGTCGATGAACGGATAGCCGATCGCCACTTCCAGCTTATAGCCTGGTTTCGGATTCTCGACAATGTGAATGAAATCCGGATGCTGCACGACCGCAACGGCCTCTTTGAGAACCTTTCTTAGTGGGCCAAGGATGATCACAAAGTCGTGCAGGTAGCCAGTAAAAAGCGACCATCGGTATTTGGGGCCAATCAGATTCCAATCCGGCAGGCTGGTCAACTGGTCGTCGGGGTAGCGCCCATACTTTCCGTCGGCGCTGCAATAGAGCATCTGTTTGAAGGTGAAGCCACCGGGGTCACCATCCGGGTAAACCCACTGGGACGCATTCAGAAAGAGGCGCAGAACGTAGTCTTTCAGTAGCTGCTCCGGATTCTGACCTGTGATCTTCCCGAACTCTACCTCCTGGCGAGCTCCTAACGCCGAAAGAGTCCGGTCGCTGATCAGGACGCTTGCGAAATACCCGTATGCTTTGTTGGGTAAATTGTACTGGCGGTTAAGATTGAGTGGGTGCAAATCAATCTTACGGTTGGGATCGCGGGTCCAACGTTCCAGTTGGAGCCCCTCCACCAATGCTAGCTCGGTTTTTTCGACTAAAGAGCGCTCAAGGGCGGAAAAATTCCCTGGAATGGGTAGTTGAACAGGCTGTGGGGTAGCCATAGGAGCAGCCATCTGTTGTACTGACACCTCTTTATTCGTAGTTTGCAGGGAAATCGAGGCCAACAACGCAAGAAAGGAACTTGATTCTTGAAGTCAAACGAGAGTCCTCTAAGCGGACATCTCACGGACAGTCCAGCGAAACACTCCGCTGCTGGCGGCTCTCGGAGGGAACGTCCCCTGCATCACTAGACGTTCTGTTGCGCGCGACCGCGCGTGAGTACATCCCCTCGACCCGAAACCGAGTCGGGCATGCTGGACACTCGCAACGCTGGGTCTTTGTAATTTGGCAAAGTTCCCAAGGGCGACATTCAGTGCAGAACGACGGAGGTATCCCCTGCCCAAACCCTGCCCAATGGCTCTTTACGGGACCGCACAGGACCGTACGGAATACACCGCATGGGTTACTCTATGTCTTTGTATGAAAAAGAAAATGGGTTGGTTGGCAAGCCGGGGAATTCAGACTTAAAATTCGCAGATCCGAAAGGACTGTGGGGGTTCGATTCCCCCTCCCGGCACCACTGGACTCGGTTTCTTGCTGACTTATGCGCTTTTTCTCTCCCACGCGGACTTTAATTCTTCAGCGCCAGGCGCAGGTGAGTTCGCGTCCAACCGGCCTTTTCGCGCACTCCCTCGGCCGTATCGTCCTCAAGAATTACGAATCCGTATCTCTGGTGGAACGTCGACAACGGCTCAATTCGATCTCCGGGTTTTACGCCAAGATGCAAGTGAAACAGGCCTCCGCGGCGCCGCAACTCTTCTTCCCCTTCGAGCTTTTCGAAAATTCCTTCGCGTTGAGAATAGAGCGCCAGCATAGCGAAATGTTTTTTAGGTGGGTTGAGTTGATCGAAGACCGGCTCTCCAACTGCGAGCGAAACCGCGATGTCCATGAGGTCGCAACCATGGGAGCGATAGATGACCTCCGAAGCATTCTGGCCAGGAGGCCGAGACGTACACTCAATAACATAGGGCGTGTCGTCCTGCAGATGAATCTCCACATGAAACACGCTGTTGCGCATTCCTTCGGCACGGACAACCTGGTCGGCCAATCTGCTCAGGATTTCCTCTTCGTTTGAGGACAGCACAGCGGGAATCAGGTGACCGACTACAACGAACGAACTCTCGGTGATTTTCTCCGAGAAGTTCAGGCAAACGACGCGATCGCCCTGAGTATAGCCTTCCACCGTAAGCTCGCGGCCGCTAACAAATTCTTCAAGCACCACCTCTTTGGAAAGTGGTATCAGGCTCTTTATATTTCTGCGGTTGTTTATGATGATGTCCCAGGCGGATTCGAGTTCGTTTAAAGTAGTTGGCCGAAAGATGTTCATGCTGGAGTCAGCATCTACCATTTTGACCATGCAATCGCGCCCTAGATCCTCCCATGACTGCTTGGCTTGTTCCCACGTGGTTGCGACGAAAAACCGTGGCGACGGCACCCCGCGTTCTTGATACCGGCGCCGCATGGCGCTCTTTAGGCGATGAGTAATCGCATCTTCCGGCTTGGCATAGTCAAATCCCAGGCTCCAGCCCAGTTCTGTGGCCACAGCTACGGATGACTCGTGCCCTGCCAAAACGCCGGCAATCTCTGACCGTAAAGGCTCCAACGCCCGACACATCGCGGAGACGTCCGCCGTATTGCACTGAATGAAACGATCGATGTGGCTGGTCTCCGGCTGGCCGATGGATGAACTGTATTTTCTCTCACGCACCAAACAGTCGTCCGGATTAGCGCTGAGTACCAGCGTCCGGAAACGCCGATGGGCAATCTGTAAATAGCGATAAAAAGACACATAAGGTTCAACAATCACAAGATACGCTTGGGATTTATCGGCAGGTGGTTGCACTAAAACTGGCGCAGCTTGTTCCATCGCAAGATCTCTCGGAATTACTTAACAATAAATATATACGATTTGTCGGCTCGGGGAGGCGAGAGCCTTACTGTGATTCTGACAAGTTTGGCATCGCAAAGATTTACATCATCTCCGCTACTGAAGGTTGAACCAGAGACCTGTCTTTTGATCTGCGTGCGAGCAGGCGGCCTACCTCTTTTTCACTGAGAGTATTCGCCCGGCCTAGAATCTTGGTAACAAGCATTATCATCGCGCTATGCTCGACGGACTCCATGTTCAGATACGCCTGCATTAATGTCGCTCCGTAAGCGACGACCCCGTGGTTTTCCATTAGAATCGCGTCGTGGCTCCGTATAAAGGGTCGCAAAGACTCACTTAGCTCAGCGCTGCCGGGAAGTGCATACTCCGCAAGAGGCACTCCACCCAAAGTTAATACGAGTTCCGAACAAACGGCCTCGGTCAGGCCTAGGCCTGAGGATGCAAAGCCGGTTGCGGTACAGGGATGAGCATGTATTACCGCTCCGACATCCGGCCGAAGCTTGTAAATGGTGAGATGCATTTCAAGTTCGCTAGAGGGTTTATGTGTGCCGCTAACTCTCTCGCCATCAAGATCTACAACCACCATATCCGCCGGCTTCATGAATCCTTTACTCATTCCTGTCGGCGTCGTCAACACGCGCGTAGAATCCAAGCGGACGGATAAGTTCCCGTCGACGCCAGAAATGTAATGTCTTCTGTGCAGCAGTTGCCCAAAGAAAACCAAGTCATGCCTATAAATCCACTGGGTGCCGCTGTCCGACCGCCCACGCTTAGGAGAACGTTTTTGTAGCCCGGTCGGTTTCATATTCCCCTCACTGCCTGTGTCCTATTGTTCCCACACTTGTTGATTCACCAGTCGGTCAGGCGCGGCTGAGGTAGACCGTAGACCATAGTTCGGCAGGCTAAAGTAGCGCCCGCCAAACCACATCATAGGTTGGATCGACCACCCGACAACCCCCAGGAACGCGATTGTTCCAATTCCCACTGGTCCCCCCATAAGCCATCCAGACGCGAGCAACATCACTTCCAGTATTCCTTTACACAGCCAGAATGGCTGGCCGAGTCTTTCGTACATCGTAATAGCAACCAGATCCATGGCTCGAATCCCGATGCCACTCATGATGATCAGCGCCGATCCTATTCCACAGAGCATCACGCCCAGCACCAGAAGTAGATAGGGGCCTAATCGCAGTTGATAGGCAATGCCACTCCACATCCAGAGATCGATCAGAGAGCCGCAAAAGAAGAAAGTAAAGAAAGGGGAGAGCGGGGGTCTTTTTTTGTTCCATATCCCCCACACCAGCAGGCACAAGGCCGCAAATCCTCCCTGCGCTATGCCAATGGTCATAGGCATATGCTTCTTCAGGCCCAGAGAAAAGACGTCCAGGGGATCCGTGCCGAGATGTGAAGCAATAAACGCGTTCGCCCCGAAAGAAAAGGCCACACACCCCGCCAAATAGAGTTCATATTGTTCCTTCTTGAACCAGGAAAAAATCATTGAGCTATATTTGCGCCAATCCTGCTGAGAGTGGTTGTCAGTTGCGTGGTTGTCATCCCTATCTTTCTTCATTGCATTTACTCCTGCTTTTCAACCTGGGTTGTCCCTTCCACGAGCCAGGCCGCTCGGAAGTCACGCTGACCGCCGCGAGACTTCCGCGGAGGTTGTGAGGAATTGAAAGACTGTCTCGTTGAAGCTTTCTGGGCGCTCCCAATTCATAAAGTGCGACGCTCGTTCCATCACTTCAAACCGTGAATTCCGAATACCCGTAGCCAATTCCTTTCCATGCGACACGTCAACGACGCGATCGGCTCCACCGTGCAATACCAGGGTTGGGCATGCGATCTTCGATAGCAGGGCCCTGGAATCATGAAGAACTCCCGCGGTACTCTGGTAGATGAAGTTCATTGGGTCCTGCAAGTTCAAATGAAAGAACGTGCGGAGCTTGTCGATTTCGCCGTTTGCGCTTTGCACATACTCACTTGAAAACAGCGATTCCACGGAGGCGTCAAATAACTCGTCCATGCCCTGCCGCGATGCGATCTGCTGCCAGCCTGACACCGTTGCACTGATAACCTCATCAGCCTTGGCATAGGTAGATACGAGCGCCAGTTGGTCGACAAGAGATGGCTGAAGTACAGTGATGTGCTGGGCAACCAGGCCTCCTAAAGCGAGTCCAACCACATGGGTACGTCGTATGCCAAGTTTTTTCAGAAGGGCGATTGCATCCTCTGCAATCTCGACTGTGGAGTGGCTTTGTTTGCACGCCGTGGAGAACCCCGTGCCACGGCTGTCGAAAGTGATCACCCGGAAATGTTGGGCCAGTTGCTGTACCTGCCGCGCCCAGAAACTTGAGTCAGCGCCAAGCGGGCCGATGAGCAGCAGATTGTTGCCCTCGCCCTCGATTTCGTAGTAGAGTTCCGCGCCGTTCACCTTTGCACGATGTGTTTTCCGGCGCTTGTAGAGATACTTCAAGACCAGTGGAATTAGAGAGGATCGATCTTGAAGGCGGCTTAAAGCGCGGTCTACATCGAAGCTCGCCATTCCCTTTTCAAGCCACACCTTTTCGTACCGAAAGGTGTAAGGATCAAATTGAAAAGTGTAGGGAATGGCTTTTGGCCTGCGGCGGCTCGCCAGCATGATCGCGACTTCGCTTGCCACCAGCGAGGCGGCGAGCGTTGTAGCGCATGCCAGCGATGGGCCAGTTTTCTTTAGAAAGTTTGTGTTCGACGCCCCTTGCGACACGTCAAAATAATCGATGTGAGCCAGATTCGGCACTACTCCGCACGCATAACGCAATTGTTTTTCCAGCCCCATCATGCCCGGCTCAATTCCGCAATACTCTTCCAGGCTCATGCCTTCAGGATCAAATATCTGAAGACAAGCGCTAAAGCCAACGGGAGATCCCATAAACACATAGAGCCCTCGTTTACGGGACTGGCGATGCAGTTCCAGGTGTGCTTCGATGGAATAAAAATCGATAGCATCGATGACTAAGTCAACTCCAATTAGAAATCGTTCGGCGTTATCGGCGGTGAAGCCTCCAGTCTCAACTGCAACTTCAACTTTCGGGTTGATACGTCGCAGCTCCTTTTCCATGACCGCAACTTTCGGCTGACCGACGGTGTCAAGAAACGCTCCGTATTGGCGGTTTACGTTGGCATATTCGAACGTATCGAAATCGGCGAGCCGGAATTTGCCAATCCCCATCCGTGCTAGTAACACCGCAGTATTGCTGCCAATGCCGCCCATCCCGGCTATGGCGACCGTCGCTTGGCTAAGACGCTGCTGCTCCTTTTCGGTAAGGATTCCAATGTTCCGCGAATAACATAGGCTGTAGAGATCCTTGCCTTTACTCATGGGATGCAACCCCAACCGTCATATTCGTCTGACGAAGTTCTTTATAACCATGTTCCTCAAGGGCCATGCAGAAACGGAGATATAGGTCCGAATGCGTGTCCGCAACGAACTCGATATACTGTTCCACTCGTTCCGGAATTACTCGGCCTATAAGTACAAAAACATCTCCGTTGCGATAGTCGAGGTTCTGGTCACAGAACGAGTTCAACTCCCGGCTGGTACTGTAAGGCGTCTTCTGATAAAAGAATCGGCACTCGTTTCTCAGCGTCAACGTCTCTTCCTCCAGGTGCAGTTCTTCGTCAAAGCGATTCACTACCGCATGGGCTAAGTCTCGCACCTCTGCGGGAACGCGTGGATGGTCTGGAGAAGGATAGAGATCAAACAACTTGTGCAATGCGGCATAGAGGTACGGGCTTTGCGTGATAGCCGAGATATAACTCCGACCTTGGCGAAAATCGTCGTTAACCTCGGGGTTGCGTAATGTAATGGTCCAAAGGATTCCGAGCAGAACCGGCAGAAATCCACGCCGCTGGGCCGACGGCAGTAATCCCAGGCTGCAAAGATGGATCAAAGAACGCCCATCTACCCGCCAATCATTCACACTGCCAACTAATCCCACCAGCGTGTCGTTTTTTCTGATCAGCACCAAAGAATTTGCCTCGTAGAGTGGACCCAATTTGAAATAGGTCCGCATGTGGTCCAGACTCTGTTCATCCCAGCCGCGAGAGAAAGTTGCAATCCTTAATACCTGCTCCTGAATGCTTTCGAGCAGATCGGGGAATTGCCGACAACCCTCCGGGACTACTTCGATCTCGAAGCCCTGGTGCGTAAGCCCAAAGCTGTTAGGAAAAAGCAACCGATCCATGAGTCTGCTCCGCTGTTTGCTCGGCCTTACCGTTGCCAGACACGTCCAAGACTGGAAGCCCGTTTCTTAAAGTTGTCGGATGGTTCAGCCAGCGATCTTCGTCCTTCAAATGCGACCAGTCGCGGGTCATTATTTCCGCCAAGTTAGGAACACTCTTAACGTCGCCTTTGAATTCCGCGGATCGGTTGAAGAACGCGTCATCGTCGCACTGCTTAACGCAGGCCATGCAATCGATGCAATTGTCTGGATGTACGGCGACCACCTTGTAGTCGCCCGTCCTTTTAGCCGCGAACACATTCATAGGACACACGAGGACGCACTGCATACAATTTGTGCATCTCTCGGGATCGATGACCGGGTCGAACAGGCTGTCATAGTTACCCTTGGTGATCCAATGCAACGCCGTGGTCTTGTAGACAGCAGAACTGCCGCAGCCGTCGATCCCCATCACCACAACCAGGATCAATGTAGTGACGAGCCAAATCGCGAACTGCGAGGCTGACCAACCTCGCAAATTTCCAAAGCTGGCCACGAGCAGCATCATAATGGCGGCGACGGTCGCGGTACGCCGCCAGTAATGCTCTTCTGGAAGCCAGTTCCAGCCGCAAAACCAAAGCAAGTGTCCGATCGCAATCAAGGCTATCAATCCCAGAATAAATTTTGGGATGAACAGCAACCCGATCGCAATCGTCAGAGAATACGTGCAAGTATTTGCGAGCGCCTGCTCTAGCCGGTCTCGAAACCCAAATTGCACCTGGACCATATCGTTGCTTCGTTTGTAGCCGTGCTTGATATAGGCCGGGATGTCGTCGAGATGGGTGGGTCCCCATTTAATGTGAAATCCCGTTTCGCGCTTGACGGCACGAATGTCAACTCCCGGAGCAGCATAGGGCGGAGCGATAATTTGCCGATGACGGACTATCTTGGATAGGTGGCTGACATTGATGGCATCCACAATGTCGTGTTCGGTATATTCATTCATTCCCGCCGCACACCAAACATTGGAACCGCGAGAATTGGCTACGAGCAAATAGCAGTCCGTTCCCTGCAGCACGCGTAACAATCTCTCAACCACGAGGCTATAGTTTCCACTTACGAATACGGGGGAATCGGCCGTTGGATTGCCTACCCGAATCAATCCAAGTTCACACGGGAAATTGAAGTTTCTGAAGAAAGTGTGGAATGTTTCCCACAAGAACCCACTTAGTCGCCCCATGAAGCAACCCCTTCTATTGCACCCATTGCATCTGCTCGATGCTAGAGAAGCTTGGACTGTTCGCTGTTAAGTCCTCAGATTTTGTTGCTGCGATGAGGCTGAAAGAAGTCATAAGCCAGTTTTCAACGTGGTTGATTTTGAAACCCGCATCCTGAATAAGCCGCCGCATGTCGCTGACTGGATAGTTCACCCGGCGGAGAAGGAGAAACTGTGGGATCCACGACACGACGAGCATGGCTCGGTAAATGGCATGCATGAAAGGGTTTTCCGGCCACACTTCGTCCCCAATCAGCAAACGTCCTCCGGGCCGCAACAAGTTGAAACATTCGTCGAAGACAAACTTCACGTACTCGGAACTTAGCTCGCCCAAAACCATGGTGCACACGATGCAATCGAAGCTGCCCGGCTTGGCATGTTTGCTAAGCTGGGTAACACTGTCTTTGATAAGTACAAGCCGGGAACCCAGTCCTTCGCCATCCGCATATTTGCGCGCTACTCCGAGCATGTGCTCAGACATGTCCAGCCCCGTAACAGTTGCTCCTCGACGCAGCATCCGCAAAGCCAGGGTTCCGGTACCGCAGCCAATGTCGAGAACCCGGTCATTGGTATTGACCATGCCGGCAATGCGGTCCTTCAGCCGGTCGAGCCTTCCCGCCGTCATGAGCCGCACAGCCCAGTCATAGCGTTCAGGCGCCAATTCGACAAACTTCATCCATCCGTACATCAACATTGGTCTGAGTCTCCCTGCGCGTCAGTTCAAAACAAGCATTGAGATTCCAAACTGCACTTCGCCTGGGTTAGGCGCCCGGAGGTCTTCCTTGGTATAGAACCGCTCGTATACGTTCGTTCCGTAGGTTCTGCCTTTCTTCGTCAGAATGACCCGATCAGGTTCATCGGTTGCAAGCCCATCGTCCACAAGGCTCTGGATTTCAGAAGCGAAGACACGTTCCATCGGAATTCCGAACCGCTCCGCAAAATCTTCTTTCGCGACCTCGCACATTTTGAGACCCCGGATCATCACTCGCCTCATTTCCGTGTCCTTGGACATAAACGTTGCGAAATCCATTACCGACTCGCCTTTTTCGATGCGATCGATGTACTCATTGAGGGGCTTGATATTCGTCCACAATCGGTTGTGAATGACGGTTTTGGAGGAAACGCCGAAGCCGATCATGGGCCAAGTGCGCCAATAGAAGTCCAGGAAACGACAATATTTCGGCGTGCGATCCGGATGGTAGTAGCCACTATTACTGCGGGGCACGAAGCCCGCAGCCTCAAGTTCGTCAACCGCGTATTTGTACATCTTCACTTCCGAATCTCCGTCTGGCAGCGTGATCTTGCCCTTCTTGAGCCAGTTGTAATAGGCGGTCCCAGGCCAAACTTCCAGTCCATACGCGGTAATGCAATCGGGTTTGAGGGCGATCGCCTTCTGCACGGAGGTTTGCCATATCTCCTGCGTCAGGTTAGGCATCGGATAAATGAGATCCACATTCAGATGCTTGCACCCCGCTTTACGCATAGCTTCGTATCCCGAATAGACCGACTCAAGGTTGTGAGGGCGGTTCGCTTGTCGCAGGATGTCATCATCGAAGCACTGCACGCCCATGCTAAGTCGGGTGTACCCCGCCTCAAGCATCTGTTGGACCTTTTCGTATTCGACGGATGCAGGATCGAATTCCGCGCAGACTTCGCAGTTTGATGTGAGCTGATAGTTATCACGGCAAGTAGTGAGAATCTTCTCAAACTGATCGCCAGTCAGAAGCCCGGGCGTTCCGCCCCCCAGGTAGATCGCTTCGATTTCGAACGCGGGGAAGGTGCGATCCTCAGCGAACCGTACGATTTCTTTGCAAAGTGCATCTACGTATTGGGCGCGTACACCAGCTGTCTTGTCTGTATATACGGTGTAATCGCAGAAGTAGCATTTGGTGCTGCAGAACGGTATGTGGATGTAAATCGATCCCTTTTCCAGCGCAAAGAAATCATCCTCAGGGATATGTCTGTACTTAAAGGGATAAGTATGAATATTGCGGCGAACTTTCGCTAGGTCACCCATAATCGTTCTCCTCGAATATTGATCGTTACGCAGTTTGCATTTCGGGTTGCGCGGATGTCAGCAACTGGAAGTAACGGAGATTTGTCGCCTTCGATTCGGCGCCTTGACGCATGTTATTCATCACCGGCCGGCCGCAGGAGACAAACATATCTTCCAAGTCCCTGGTTGAACGCAGATATTGCGCCGGAGCTCTTCCCAAGTGAAAGATCACTTTCTCCAGAAGCTGTTGCTGATAGCGGCATGTCTCCTCGTTAAGACCACGAAGCGTGCCGCTGGCCAGGAAGTTCTCTTGCCTGCAATTGCCGCCGCAGACATATCGGGCCCAGCAATTCGAACAAATAGGGTGGGCATCGACGGGCAGAGTCCAGTCGCGAGTATCTCCGTTTAGACCTGTAGCGCCCGAGCCTACCTGAAACTGCGTATCACCCACCATTCGATGGCAGGGCATGATGGAATCGTCAGGAGAGAAGGTGAAGTATGTGCCGCCGCCACCGCAGAACCCCAGCGCCATCTTGCCATCGAGCAACATCTCAGCGATGCGCTCGTATTCCAGAACTCCTCGAAAGCGATTTCCACTGTTGAACAGACTTGGATAGATTTTTACGAACTCGGCAAGCTGATTGAGGAATCCTCCGTTCATCGTGGGTCCCTCAGGTTTCGGTGGAGCTTCGGAAGGTGCTAACTGCACCAGCTTTGGCTGTCCGCCGCATCCGCCCGTACCCGGCGCAGTGACCGCAGGATAGATTTGAAAGTAATCGAAAATGTTGAGCTGATAAAGCTGCATGACATTTTCAATCAGCGGGGGCTTATCGGAGACCACCGTCATGCGGGCAACCATGGTCACAGCGTCGCCTCGCTCTCTCACCTTTTTGCAGTTTTCAATGATCCCCGCAAAGGAGTCCTTGCCTCCTTTCGTAGGCCGATTCTGATTGTGTGTATCGGCGCCACCGTCAATCGATACAGAGACGATAAAGTTTCTTGCGTGGAATAACTCAATCGTGCCGGGAGGCATTACCGTAAGATTGGTAGAAATTCGGTTGATAAACTGAATTCCGGTCTCTTCCGCCACGCGGTCGCTACGTTCACATACCTCTTTAATGATTGGAAAGTTCAAAAGAGGTTCGCCGCCAAAAAATTCGAATCGGACCCTTCTCGACTTGGTAACATGCTTACGAATGAAGTCGAAAATGTAGTCCACCGTGTGCACTTCCATCTTTTTGTAAATTCGGCCATAATCGCCTCCATCGGCAAAGCAATACGTGCAGGCCAAATTGCAGGTGCCAGTCAGATTGATGTTAAGCGCGAGGTTGGCGCCGTCTTCATAACTGGATGCGGCCAGGCGTTCGCGATGTACGTCTGTCAGCAATCCGTTCTGTTCCAGGGTTGACCATTCCTGCGCTTCCTCCCCGGTCATCTGATCCAGTCCGCTCTCCAGGCGCTTGCCGAGATCCGCGGAAGTTAGAAATATCCGATGGTTGCCAGTCAAAAACAGTGCGGAACGATCACCTAAGTGCACAACTTTATAGTCCCGTTCGTGACGCCATGCCGAGTTATAACTTCCTGAGGTTGGAGGCGCTTGCGTGTCAATCATTTTGTCCACCTTCCGTTGCCAAGGCCGAGACCGTTGAAGCGGCCGCGGGCTAGTCTGTGCCGGTCGCTGCCAGTCTGACCGCCACCTGTCGTCCTGGGTACATTGGCAGGGGCGAAATATCGGTGGAGGCATCCGCTTCTTCCACCGCCACTGTGGGAAAGTGGGCGCGATCAAACACTTCATGCAAGTTCGACGCGATTGCGGGAGGACAGCCAATTTCACAACCCACCTCCTCCTCGTACGCCTTGGCCACGATGAAACGGTAGCTCTCCCCAGCAATAAGCTGCAGTTCGCTCCACTCGGACGTGCCATTCTGCAAAATGCGGCGTTGGAAGAGGCTCGTAGGGGATGAAGATGTATTGCGCACCTGTGCGTGTAACGAGCGAATATCGCCGTGCCAGAAAAACCGCCTCATGGCATGTTCTGCCGAAGGCACAGCATTAACCGCGGCCGGTGCCTCTTTCTGGGCTTGCGGCGCTAGCAATCTGAAGTGCGCATCCCGGCCACATTGAGTGCAGTGTCCCTTAGAATCCAGACCAACGATGCTGGCGTTCAAACCATATCGTGAGACCAACAACTGGTTGCATCCACGGCAATAGGTGTTCGACCACTTTGTGTCGTACACGTTGCCCAAATAAACGTGCTCCAGCCCCATTTCCAATCCAACCTCGCGAGCCCTCTCTAACCGGTCTACTGGCGTACGAATGGTGTCTCGCAGTTTGTAGTCAGGATGAAATCGGACAAAATGGATCGGCACAGCAGAACTCAAATTGGTCAGTACCCAATCAGCCACCCGACGCGCTGTACCTTCGTTGTCGCTGATGTCGGTAATCATCAGCGTGCTCAGTTCGAGATGCTTACCCGCCTGAAATACCTGCTTCGCTCCATCTAAAACCGGCTGAAGCCAACCGGACGTATACTTTTTGTAGTACTCGGGGTCAATGGACTTCACCGAGATAGAAAAGATGTCGATGTAAGGCAACAGCTCCTCAATAGCCTCAGGTGTAATAAAGAAGGCTGACTTGTAAAGATTGATGATGCCGGCCTGCTGCGCGAGCTTTGCCGTGTCTCGAACAAACTCATGCCACACTACAGGGTCGTTGTAAGTCCATGATATAACCCGGATGTTATGCCGCAGGGCCGTCTCTACCACCCCTTCCGGGGTGTAATAATAGACATCTTTGTCCTCAACGTGCTTAGCCTGAGATGTCTTCCAGTTATGGCAGTAGACACAATTCAACATGCAGCCCACATTCCCCATTGAGACAATCGGGGTTCCGGGAGCGTAGTGATTTACTGCCTCTGTTTCGATCGTCTCTTGGGTAAGATGGACGCTCTTGCCGTAATTAAGGCTCACGAGCCGTCCGCCGCGATTTGCGCGGACACCACAGAAGCCATGCTGACCTTCACGAATGGTACAGTTCCGCGGAGACAGGTGGCAGCGAACGATTCCATCAGGCAGTCGCTCTTCCAGCCGAGCTTGCACTGAAGTCTCTCTCCATGCTGTCGTGCTCATTGTGTCCATCCTTTCAGGAGTGAAATAGATGACCTTAAGTGCTAGAACACTACCCTTGCTGTGCAATTAGCTCAATAGACCGTTGTCATCAATAATGGTCTATTGATGGCGGTATTATGTGTAGATCTGGTACGAGTCTTTAGGTGGGGGTAACTGCGTCGCTATTTGCACCCGCATTGAATGTATCTAACTTATTTTTAACGATAATACATCGTTTTTATAGCGTTATAATTCTGGATACTTAGCGGCCCATTCGTAGCGATGTGGTAAGGCTAAAGGTGAGACTTGTTCAAAGATTCCCTAACCGAGCGAGTTCTAACGACCGTAAAGCCAGTCCTTTCGCAACTGAGGTGAACTCGGCCCCGGTTGCAATCCGATCGTCGCTAAAGCGTTTCCGAAAGATCTGACGGACCGCCGGCACGAAAGAGGTCCCGCCGGTCAAAAAAACACGATCGATCTGTGTTGTTTTAACGTTCGCCTGTCTGAGGAGGTGATCCAGGCATTCTGAAATCATGTCTAGTTCCTCGGCAATCCAACTTTCGAATTCGCTTCGCGCCACTTGCTTGCTAATCGATATGCCTGGAACCTCGAAGCAAAATGAGCTGCTCTCAGCTTCTGACAATTTAGCTTTTGTCCTCTGAACAGCCTGATGCAGGTGAAATCCCAGATCTTCCTGAATAATACTCATGAGATTATCTATTCTCTCTGGTTCCACTGCCATCGCCTTTAAGCTTGTGAGCACGTCCATGGTCTCCTTGCTTTTCAGGAAAGACAGGTGGTGCCAACGCTCCAGGTGAATGTAAATCCACGCCGGCATAAGCAAGAGCTTCCCCAAGGATCGATACTCCGAATCCGCTCCCAATAGCGGTGAAACAAGGTGCTTCACAATCTTTGCATCGAACGCATCGCCAGCAGAGGCAATGCCTTCACTGCCGAGAACCTCCCGGTCGGCGAATCTACCCCGGAACGAAGGTCCCAGACGAACAAGAGAAAAGTCGCTGGTCCCGCCACCAAAGTCCGCCACAAGGATAACTTCGTCTTTGTGCAGAAGACTTTCGTAGTAGTAGGCTGCCGCCACAGGTTCATACTCAAAGGTAATATCACCCATCCCTGCCCGTAGAAAAGCGTCTTGCAGTCGTTGGACTGCAAGAGCATCATCTGTTGCCGATTCCTTGCTTGAGAATCGCACCGGCCTTCCAACAACAGACCTGGGCCCCAGCTCGCCAACCAGATTCTCAGACTTTCTTAGAAGCTGTTGAACAAGAAATGCGACCATGTCCTCCAACATGTAGACCGTGTTGAAAATCCTGGTGGACCGCACCAACGTGCTGGGTAAAAACGCCTTTAAAGACTGAATGAGGCGGCCCTTTTCGTCTGACGCTAGATATCGCGTGATGGCTTCCGGTCCGGTATGAGCGCGAAGATGAAAGCGTCCGTTCTCTCGAACGCGCTCGAAGTAAATGAGTGACCTGAAACTTTCGGTGCTATCGTTACCCGCAGGGAATCGCACCGTGCGCACGCTGCCATCCTCCTCAGCAATGGCTACGGCGCTGTTTGTGGTGCCGAAATCAACCCCAACATATTTGCGCATATTTCCAAACCCTACTGAATTATCTTAATCGCATTGCCGAGGGGTAAAAAGCAAGCAAAAGATTTTGCCGGCATCTCACAGATCGTTGGGAACTCCACTTCTCATGGCAAGCGACACTAGCCCCATAGTTCCATATTGGACCAAACGGTCTATTGTGGCCTGGGTGGTTTTTCGAATAGAAAAGGTCGTGCTGCCTATGGTTTCTGAACTCAACAGTGTCCGGCACTGGTCGTAAGAAAACGAACGTGTTGAGTTAGTACGGCAGATGTTCGCTGGGACTCGGTAACACCAAATGCCATCTATTTCATCTCAGGTGATGAGCGCCAGCTATCGCGACGCTCAGACAATTGCTCTTCCCGACGGGAACGCTTGTTTTGTGCGCAGGGGAGCGGGCTCTCCGATTATCTTGTTGCATGGCGCACCTCTTTCCTTACTTACCTGGCGTCGTAACATACCTGAGTTATCAACATCTCTGGATGTTATAGCGCTGGATATGAAGGGCTTCGGACGTTCATCGAAGGCAGCAGGACCTTATAGTCCCGAAGCTCAGGTGCAATTTGTTTTGCAACTAATGGAAAAGCTTAGGCTGTCGCGAGTGAGTATAGCGGGCAGCTCATACGGGTGCGCAGTTGCCCTCACACTAGCAAGGAAGTGTCCAGAAAAAGTGGACCGACTTGTATTGATTAACAGCGTAGGCTACCCAGGAGGACGGCATTCCATCGAGCAGTTACTGCGTATCAACGTGCTTAGAAGGCTGCTTGAGCCAACGTTGCGATCGGACATATTTGGCAGACGAATTTTCGCGGCTGGACTGCGTCGCTCCTATAAGGACAGGAGCCGTGCCACCCCGGATCTAATTGATTCTTATTTTCAGTTGCTTCGGTCGGAATCAGGCGAACGGAGCTTTCTAGCTACCTTGGAAGAGTTCGACGAAAGCCGGCTGGCAGCGATTATTCCAGCAATACCTCATCAGACTCTGATCATTTGGGGAGCCAAGGACCACATACTGCCTGTAAGCAATGCGCAGAGGTTTAAGAGGGAGATGCAGCATGCTCAGTTGGAAATTATCGCCGACTGTGGCCATCTTCCTCACGAAGAAGATCCGGATAGGGTTAATTCATTAATTGCGCGGTTCCTGCAGGCCCCAGCTACAGTTCGAGGAGAGCGCCCGATCAGATTGTCTTCCGTGGCAGGAATCGCATAGGGAGAAGCGTTTTGCCCCAAAACCAGCAGGCTTCAGTATCCCACAGCAATTCGGGAGACGAACGATCGCCTTTAAACGTCGGCTACGTTATACCACAATCTTCTCTGCCAGATATTCCTGCGCTAGAGTCAGAGCTGTCGTGGCCCGCGGTTCTCGAACAGGCGGTTGACTTGCTTAGACAATACCTTCGATTTCCCACCATCAATGACCCACTTCGACTGAGCTCCACGGATCTTCAAAATTCGCCATGGTTGGCAGGCTGCGAAGCCGACGCCGCAAAATGGCTAGCCAGTGTGTTGCAAGATATGGGAATCGCTGCCGAGTTACTGGAATCTGCACCAGGAAGAATCAATCTTATTGCACGACTGAGTACGGGTAACTCCAGCAAGCCTCCGCTTATTTTGCTTAGTCACAGCGACGTCGTTCCTGTCTCGCGGCAAGAGTGGGACTCAAAGATCGATCCATTTTCGGGGACCGTCCATGACGGCTATATCTACGGAAGAGGGGCATTAGATCTGAAGGGGCTTGGCATCGCCCACGCGATGATTGCCATCCTGCTTCGTAAGTTGCGCGTGCCGCTAAACCGCGACGTTATCTTGCTGGTTGTCGCGGATGAGGAGGCCGGCGGGCACTTCGGAACCAAGTGGATGATACAGCATCGTCCCGAATTGTTGCAGTGCGGGCTAGTGTTCGGGGAAGGCGGTTTTTCCGTGCGCGGTCTATGGCACGGTCGGGACGTGCATGCGATTGCGGTCGCTGAAAAGGGATGCCTAGAGTTGGAATGTGTAGCGGAGTCAAACGGACATCATGCGAGCATTATCTCCGGAGACGCGCCGCCCGCACGTTTGGTGGCGGCTCTAAACCGAGTGCTCAGCATGAAGTTCGGAATGCGAATCACGCCAGCCACCAAGAGTTTTCTCGAGAGCCTAGCGAATGAGGCCGAAGGTCCGGCACGTTTTTTGTTCCGGCTCCCGCTTCTGAAATCGCGTTTGACTGCACGACACTTGTCCAAAATACCGGCGGTCAACGCAATGCTTCATGACACCATCGCCCTCACTGTCCTTGAGAGTGGCATGAAAGGAAACCTTGTGCCAGGCCAGGCGCGAGCGGTTCTGAACATTCGCCTCTTGCCGGGATCTGACCTGGACACAATGCGGGAAAAGATTGGTAGTGAATTTTCCAAAGATGGCATACGCATCTCTCAATTGCCCACTCACACCCACCCGGCTAACACATCCGATTTTCAAACACAGGAATTCGCTGCTCTGGCAAAACACGCCGTCGGACAACAAGGCGGCATCGTAGCTCCGATTCTGTCACCTGGTGCAAGCGACGGCCGCTACTTCCGCTCCGCAGGGGTGCCCTGTTATGGGTGGGTGCCATTTCCAATCAGTCCTGCAGATCTGGGGGGCGTTCATGGCCCCAATGAGCGCGTCGCGATCAGCAGCTTTGAGCAGGGCATTCGCAGCTTGTACTGGGCTGTGCTTGAAATTGCCGGCTAGTGTCCAGCTGCTAAGCGGTTTGACGTAACATCCTTTACGCGACTTAATAACTAGAGAGGACTCTGTCTTTGTTAATACTGCCTGCCTTACTTAGTCGATGTTACGTTTTCCGGACAACTTGCCATCGTGTCATAACTTCGATACACCGTGTGCAATAATCCGATAGCGCTGATGAAATGAACATGTTAATGTTCTCATCAGATAGTGCTACAGATTGTTGACTTAAGCCGATGCGTTGACGGAAGGGTCTGCTAAGAGTGGCTATCGATGCTCCGATCAAACGAAACGCCGCGCGCTACACCGTTACTCGTGGTCAGCTGGTACAGGTTGTTTGCCGAATGTCTGGCCGTGGCGCTGCGGAGAATCGGGCAGTTTGCGGTAGACATTGCCGATTGTGACAAGTCACAAATCTGCGCGCACATCGAAACAAATCCCTCGAGCATTATTCTTTTAAGAAATGATAATCAAGATGATCGATGTCTGGACTTGATCACATTTCTTTCGCGAGCCTTTGTCGATGTCAAGATACTTATCTTGGGGGATCTCGTTTCTGAGCGCTTTGCAGTTCATTACTTAGAAGCCGGAGCTCAAGGATATATCCCAGGCGAAGTGTCTCTTTCTGACATAGAAGCGGCGATCCACCAGGTTGCGAAGGGCGAGGTAGTCTGTTCTCAAAGCGCCGCGCCTGCAATTTTTGGGCGACTGGCAAATTTATGCGGCGAAAACCAGCACATTCACGAGTGCGAGTCGCAGATACTCACCTTACGGGAGAACGAAATCATAGAATTGATGGCAGCAGGCCTCACAAATTGGCAGATTGGGGACCGCTTATCTATTTCTGCCCATACCGTGAAAAACCATGTCCATAACATCCTCGGGAAATTACACGTAAACAGGCGGCTCCTGGCAGTACAAGAAGTTTACGGAAGAAGACGGCTGAATATGGGAACGGCAACTGCGAAGCGGGTGAGTATTGATAGTTCAGGCAGACCCAGGTTTCCATCGAGTGTTGGAGATAATGGGCTAACGAGCGGCCCGAAAAATTGCGACTCAGACGTTGTCGGAGGGCATTTTGCGGGTCGTTAAGGATTGGACCTCCCTTATCGTCAACGCTGGCGGTCACGAGCGAGTTGAGAAGGGTTCGCCATGCATGAGGATGTCAATCCATCAAAAGAGACGATTCGTACATTCTTGATCAGTGGACACCGTTTGTTCGCAGAGTCACTTGTGGTCGCGTTGGAGGAGGTGCCTGGGCTGCAAGTGATCGGCCATGCTAACACGTTCAAAGTTGCGAGCGAACTAATAGGCATGAAGTCGCTGGACTTTCACGTACTTCTGCTTGAATCCTCGAGTGATTGCCTGAGTACACTCTTAGCTGCTCACGACATTAAGATGGCCCTGCCGTCCGTCAAGATACTCATTTTGGGATTGGAGCCGTCAGAAGAAAGCGTTCTGGGCTTTATCAATGGCGACGTGAATGGATTTCTATCTGAACATTGCTCATTCGAGCAACTTATCGGGGCGATCAAGACCGTGCACAGGAACGAAATGTCGTACTCCACCGATTTAATAACGCTGGCGGTGTCACGGCTCAGAAAACTATCTGGGGAATGCGATCAGCCTTTGATGCTGAGCGCGCGGGAGAAGGAAATCCTGCAGTTAATGTCGTACCATCTCGCTAACAAGGAAATTGCCAGTCGATTAGGCATTTCAACTTCTACGGCAAAAAGCCATGTTCACAACATTTTGCAGAAACTCAAAGTGACTCGGCGGCGAGAAGCCATCCGTAAAGCGCGCATGGCCAACATCGTAACCGAGAAATTCCGATTGTCAAGCGCAGCCAAGGTGACGCCTGAATCCGCTCGCATCAGCGGGAATGCTAAGCTAGTCAGAATTAGCCAGAAAACATAATCAGGTAGTTGCACAGTGTCCGAAGGAGGCTTAGAGCATGTCGGAGGTGTCATTGTGGGACCGTAAATCCGCATTTTTTGTCGTATGGGGAGGTCAGTTAGTATCGTTAGTCGGTAGCGGCTTGACCGCCTTCGCCGTGAGCGTGTGGATCTATCAAGTCACTGGATCCATCACCAAATTGGCTCTAGTGTCGTTCATCGGTACGACCCCCAGTCTGGTGCTTCTGCCGTTCTTGGGTGCGATGGTGGACCGTTGGGACCTGCGGCGGGCAATGATCTTTAGCGAACTCGGGGCTGGATTTTGCACGCTCTGTCTTGCTGTGCTCTTCTTCACAGGACGGCATCAACTCTGGCAACTCTATCTGTTGGTTGCTCTCCTTCGGATTTTTGCGGCGATACAACTGCCGGCCTACACCGCCGCAACCACTATGCTGGTCCCGCGAGAACATCTTGGCAGGGCCAATGGTCTGATTGAAATGGCGGAGGCCGCAGTTCCTATCATTTCGCCGACACTTGCCGGTGTTCTCATTGGCTACATTAAAGTTCAAGGAGTAGCGCTGATCGATTTTGCGACCTACCTATTCGCAGTCCTCACGCTACTTATGATTCGCATACCTGCGAGGCTGCCTGCCGAACAACCTGCATCACACAAGACATCATTGTTGTCTGAAACATGGAACGGCTTTCGATATATTAAGGACAGGAGAGGTCTATTAACATTGCTTCTCCTTTTTTCCGCCATTAATTTCAGTCTCGCGTTCACGGTAGTCTTGCTGACTCCACTCGTGTTGGGGTTTGGTTCACCCGCGGTTCTAGGGACAGTCTTATCTATGGGAGGAATAGGCTGGTTAGTGGGCGGAACGGTAATGGGCGTCTGGGGTGGCCCCAAGCACCGCGTTGCAGGTATCCTGGGTTTTGGAGCGCTCACCGGATTATTTATCGCTCTCACCGGGCTCAGATCTTCGGCGACGCTGATTAGCGCAAGCATCTTCGCTTTTCACTTCTGCTATACAGTTGTAATTGTCACAGACAAGGCCCTTTGGCAGACAAAGGTTGCACCCGTTCTACAAGGACGTATCTTTGCCCTCAAAGGCTTAATCAACCACGTCATGGCTCCTCTGGCCTTTGTTATCGCGGGCCCGCTCACGGACAAGGTCTTCCGGCACCTTCTCGTTCAAGGGGGACCCCTGTCCGGCAAGTTAGGTTGGATCTTTGGAACCGGAGAGAGCCGCGGCATTGGGCTTCTCATTACGCTTCTCGGGCTCCTGGTGATTGTGTCCGTGGCGGTTGCTTCGCAATCTCGCCACCTTAAATTCATCGAAGAAGAACTTCCTGACACAGTGCCAGCGGGACAGGCGGTAAGAATCTTTGCTCACGGACATGGGCATGGGCATGGTTAGTTTGCCGTCGAGCAGGCTCGCGCAGTTGCCGTAAGATCGAACCAGGCTCACTAATTCAAGGGCTTGTCGTCCGGCTGTTAGTTTCTTACTAAGAGACGGCTGAAACAGGCTCAGCCATGGCGCTATCAACTTCGAAGTGTACGTTCGCTTGTAACCACGCTGCCTTTTCCCGCACACCGTCCGGCGTCGAATCCTCCAATATCGCAAACCCACACTTGTTGCGGAAGGTCGATAACGCATCAACCTTATCTCCTTCCTTGACGCCAAGATGGATTCGCAATGCTCCTCCACGAGCTTGCAGTTCGTCCAGTCCACGAATCTTTTTCAACGTTCCGGTTTGCTGTGAGTAGAGAGCCATCATTGCGTAGTGAAGGTGGGGAGCCCGTGGAGACACAGTTACTCTCTTACCCGTCGCCAAGTCTATGCTGATGTCCATTAAATCAATGTTATAAGAGCGACTAATAAGTTCTGCTACATGCAGTCCTGGGGGCCGGGACGCGCATTCAATCACATAGGGCACGCCGTTCATGATATGTACTTCGGCATGGAAGACAGTATTGTGTACACCCAGCGCCAACACGCACTGAGCAGCTATCTCATCCAGCTTCGCTTTTTCCTGGGGCGAGAGCTGTGAGGGTAGCAGGTGACCCACGACAACGAAGTTTGGTCCTGTTATTTTCTCGCAGGAATTGAGAACGACTACCCGGCCATTCTGTACATAGCCTTCAGCGCTAAGCTCTCTACCGGAAATATATTCTTCGACGATGACCTGCAGAAGGCGGGGAAACGGCGTCTTCACGCCTCTCCTGTCGTTGATAATGATGTCCCAGGCTGTCGTCAGATCCTCCTCGCTCCTGACGCGAAACACATTCATGCTTCCGACGAAATTCACCATCTTCACGATGCAGTCTTGGCCGAAGTTATGCCATGCTCGCGTGGCCTCATCCAGTTCGCTGCATACCGAGAATCTGGCCGTACGCACGCCTCGATCCATCAGTCGTTGTTTCATCGCAGTCTTCAACTGCTGGCAGGTGGCATCCGCGGGTTTAGCGTAGTCGAAACCCAGGGCGGCGCCTATCTCTGCGACCAGTGGTACGAATATCTCGTGGCCGGCTACGATGCCTGCAATCTGTTTCTTGAGCGGCGTCAACGCGTCCAACACGCTCTTGGGGGCGCCGACATCGCATACGACAAACTTGTCCATGCGGGGAACATGCGACCCTCGGATCGACAGATTGTACTTTTCCTCATCCTTCCTGGACGATTCCACGTCTGAGGTTACGACTAGAGTTTGATAGCCTTTTCTCTTTGCGACTTCGAGATAGCGGAATAGCGCCTCATGAGGTTCGATAATAGCTAGGTACATACGAATTCATCTCCTCCCTCGCGGCCGCCCACCACTGGATACCTAATGTTATTCGAGAATCGCTCAGCGGGCAAGAATTGCTTATGAGCACTAAGACACTGTTAAAAGTGGGTAGTACCTGGCTGTAACTTTACGGTTGAGTTCTATTCTAGAAAGAAACACATTGGGAGGTCCACCCGTTCGCAAAATGCGACGCGTGTTGAGCAAGAGTCGATCTAGTGGGCGGGTGTGTTATATCATTTTTGGACGGGAAAAGCGCACAGTCCGGAGCCTTTTATGACAGACCTATTGCGAGATGTCCGTTACGCCTTACGCGTGCTGATTCGCAACCCGGGGTATGCCATCGCCGCTATTGCAGCGTTGGCGATCGGCATTGGAGCAAATACGGCGATTTTTAGTGAAGTGGACGCGGTCTTGCTTCGTCCCTTGCCCTACCCAAACGCTCAGCATCTTGCGATGGTTTGGGGCAGTAATCCGAAAGCGCAGCAGGGAGTGGACCAGTTGCCGATTTTCGGCGCTGACTTTACGGAGTACCAGGAGCAGAACCAGAGCTTCGATCGAATGGCGGGCTTTCGTTACGTTCGCTATAACCTGATGAGCCAGGGCTATCCCGAGGAGATTCAAGCGGCAAACGTGTCGGCCCCTTTTTTCCAGATGCTGGGAGTGCAGCCCATGTTGGGGCGAACTTTTTCGGCTGAGGAGGACGAAGCCGGGGGTAGTTTCGTGGTCATTCTCGGGAATGAACTCTGGCAGCGACTTACTGGTTCTGATCCTGCGATCGTTGGAAAGTCGATAACGCTGAACGGCCTGGAGCGCACGGTCATCGGCGTCATGCCGAAGGGATTCGAGTTCCCCCGCGCAGCCGAAATGCCTTCTTATCTCCAGTTCCCCAAGCGCACGGAATTGTGGGCGCCGCTGGGCCTGGATCCGAAGGAGAGAAGAACTCACGGGACGCGAAATCTCGCTGTGCTGGCGGAGTTTAAGCCGTCCGTCACTTTACGACAATCGCAAAGCGATATGGACGGCATCGCTCACCAGCTTCAGATCAAATACCCCGATTCGGATTACGGACTGGGCGTGCGCGTGGTCCCTTTGCAGGAGCAATTGATCGGTAAACTGCGACCGTTTCTTTTGGTGCTCTGGGGGGCGGTCGGTTTTGTTCTTCTGATTGCGTGCGCCAATGTTGCCAATTTGCAACTGGCGCGCTCCGTGGTTCGGCAACATGAAATGGCGGTTCGAACAGCTCTGGGCGCGAGAAGATCAACGATTTTCCGGCAGTTACTAACTGAAGGCGTGTTGCTGGGTGTAATCGGCGGCGTTTTAGGCTTGCTGCTTGCCGAGGTTGGAGTGCGGCTGATTTCGATCGCCAGGCCGGGCAATCTCGCCAATTTGGATAAGGCCCATCTCGATGGGTGGGTGCTTGGGTTTACAGCGTTATGCGCGTTGTTAAGCGGAATACTTTCAGGGCTCACACCCGCCGTGATTCTGTCTGTTCCAGGATTGAATCAATCATTGAGGGAAAAGTCGCTAAGCGCCAATCCATCGTCGTCGCGCATGCGTAACGCTCTCCTTGTGCTCGAGGTATCACTGGCCGTAACCCTGTTGGTGGGTGCGGGACTCATGATCAAGGCCTTCCTGCATCTTCAGTCGGTGGACCCCGGCTTCAACCCCGAGAACGTGTTGACGATGGAGTTCCTTCTTCCCGGACCGCAATATAGTGAGGATGAGCAACTAGTCCGGTTCTATCAGCGCGCCATGGACTCGATTCGCGCGTTACCCGGAATTCAATCGGTCAGCGTTGTGGCCACACCCCCGCTCAGCGGACAAAAGCTAACGTCAAAATTCACCATCGACGGACAGCCCTTGATCGCTTATTCCGATGAGCAACCATTGGCGAACCTGCAGTTGATCAGTCCTGAATACTTTAAGACGATGCAGATTCCACTCCTACACGGGCGTTACTTTACCGAGCATGACGATGAGAAGTCGGCGCAGGTTGCCATTGTCAATCGGGCGATGGCCAATCGCTTTTGGCCGGGTCAGAATCCGGAAGGTCATCGAATCAAGATTGGAGGCCCCGACGACCCTGAGCCATGGATACAGATTATAGGGGTGGCGGACGACGTCAAGAGTTCTGCGATCGGCGCGGATGCCAAGCCAGAGTTGTATCTTGCTTACAGCCAGAGTATAGCGCGAGTCATGCACATCGTGGTTCGAACCGCGGGCGATCCTATGAGGATCGCGGCTTCCGTTCGGCAGCAGATCTGGTCACTTGACAAGAATCAACCCGTTGCAAATATCGAAACCATGAAAGAGATTGTCGCCGATTCAGTTTCCGGATCAAGGTTCACGGCGCTGCTGCTCGGTATTTTTTCTGCGATCGCCTTGCTCTTAGCGGTTCTGGGAATTTACGGGATCGTTTCCTATTTCGCCAGCCAGCGTACGCGGGAAATCGGGATACGCAGAGCTTTCGGGGCGCAGACAAGTCACGTTTTGCTCTTGGTGATCAGTCAAGGATTCTTGCTTACCTTGGCCGGCACAATTCTGGGATTGATCGGCGCCCGTGCACTTACACGTGTTTTATCGAGCTTCTTGTATGACGTAAGTCCGACCGATCCGGCGGTATTTGCGGGAATCGCAGGATTTTTTCTGCTGATCAGCGTGCTAGCGAGTTTTGTGCCTGCAATGCGCGCAGCGACCGTGAATCCTATGGAAGCATTGCGCTATGAGTAAGTGGCAAGATAGCTATCGCTTACCGCTCAAACACGCTGCTCTTGGATAACCAAGAAAAACTCGAGATCGTTGTTGCAGCTGAGCAATACATTCCTGGAGCGCGCAAACAAAAGAAAACACGGCATTCAAATGAGTTCGCCACCGATCTCCCTTCGCAATGAAGACCGTAAGTTGTTCGCGGATATTTTCCATCGGGTTTGTTCTTATTTCCCGACCGGCACGGTCGTGTTGGCTACGATGAATGACGAGGGCAAGCCATTCGGGCTCTTGGTGAGTAGTTTCGTATCGGTCTCAGACGAACCACCCGTGGTTGCGCTATTCGTGAAGCGCACGGCTCCCATGTCAGATCGTCTTTCAATAATCGATCGCTTTTCGTTGAGTATGTTGCGCGATGATCAAGTCACAGTTGCGAAGAAGGCCTCAGAGACCGAAATACATCAGCTTGAGACTCTACCGTGGATTTGCGGCAATTCTGGCGTGCCAGTTATCGAGGGCGCGCTGGCTGTCCTCTTTGGCCGTGTGAACAGGAACTGGATCGATTTAGGTCAACACCAAATGCTGACTGGAGAAATAGAAGAACTGGGACTGCACGGCGGAGAGCCTCTAGTCCGGTGGCGAGGAGGATTTTACAAACTGAACTTGGATTCTCCGCATCTTGTCAACAGCGCAACCCTGGAGCAATTCGTATGCGATTGGGAAAGAGGAGTTTTACCTCGAAGCCGCTGGAACCATGTTGCGCATATTACTATCATTGCCTACTATGCGTTCGATTGTGAGTGTGATTCAGAGAGATCTTATCAAAGGATGAAGGTCGGCATCCTTAGCTACAACCGCAGTGTCGGCATTCGCAATACGGAAGATAGCGGCTATCATGAAACTCTCACATGTTTCTGGACGAATCTTGTAAGCAGCTTCGTGCGCGACGGACAATTCTCGTCTCATCTAGAAGCTGTTCGCGGTGCCGTGAAGGCTTTCGGATCGGAGCGCGACTATTATCGGTGGTACTACAGCTTCGATGTGAAGGGCGACAGGCGCTCCCGCAGGGAGTTCGTTGCGCCGGATCGCCGGCCTCCGTGGTGACAGCTGTTGCAAACTACGGGCGCTCCGACACCGAGCGCCGATCGACTCCGAATAGCTATGCCAATCTTTACTTAGTCAATCTACCTGCCTGACGGGCACTCGGTGGTATCCGTTCCAACGTTAGTAAATGTGTTGGGAGACGTGATATCTCCCGCTTCAATATTGGCAATGCCGATCGGGGTTCCGTCGATCTTGTTATATTGCGCGATGCTTGTGGCAGAACAATTCAGGGTGATGGCCTGAACGCTACTCTGCATGATTATGTTCGAAGTTATGGTGTCGCCCCCGCCCAGCCCGGAAATCGAGACGCCGGTTGCGTTGTTGTAGAGCACATTGTTTTCAATCACATTGGCGGAGGCGGTCATGTCGTCTCCAGATTCTATTCCTACTGTAGCGCCCTCTATGGAATTTCCCTCGGCCGTTATTGGGTCAAACAAATTATCGAGCAGCAAGCCGACTCCAGTATTCAAAATGATGGCGTTTTGCCGAATCGTTCCGTTTGTGATGTCGTAGCTAATCCCGTTTTGCACGCTGGCGTTTGTCGACGCGACGAGACTACGGGTGATGTTTACAACGAACTCAACATCTAATCCGTGAGCGGTTATGCCTTCGCTTGAAAAATTGTGAATGTAACTATCGGAAACGTTCACGGTGGCAATCGGGCCGTCGATCGCTCCTACGAGAAACATTCCAGTCGTTTGGTTGCGCACCTCGAGATGGTTGATCCGACCTGAGGCGGAGTTGTAAGAGACCCCAGCGCTAGCGGAAGAGCCAAGTCCATCCACCACGAGACTGCCAAGATTTACTACCAGCGGTGAAGAGCTAAATTCACCGTTGACATTGATCTGTGGCCCGGTAAGGCCGTCGCACGGCGAGCTGATGACCGGCGGGGAACTCGGGAGTATGCCCCGGAGAGTCAGGGGAGTGGTGATCGTGACTTGCTCGGGATACATTCCGGGGCACACTAGAACGGTGGCGCCGGAGGGTGCGGCTGCGACGGCTTCGGAGATCGTGGCGTAGCTGGTATGTTGCGGATCACAGTCCCCTACGGCAATTGTGGAAGCGACGGAAGGGAGCGTTAAGACACCGCAAATCGTCGGAAGTAACGCAAGCAGGAATGACTTCATTACTCATCCTCCGGCAGGACCCGAGTCCTTATGATAGGGGAAGACTGGGAGCGGGGGAGATCATCATAACCAGTTCTATTGGGAACTTCAAACTTTTCTTTCGATAACAATTCACTTTACAAGAAACTTCTTTTTTATCCTTCTCTGTGGATTTCGAACTCGCTAATACCGATCTGGGTGCCCAATCTGGCAGAGTTGTGGACGGCGACAAGGTCACGCTTTCGGCCAAGCCTTCAGCGAATTCAACGGGCTGGTGAAAGCCTCTTTACACCAAAAATTAGCCTTGTCCCGGCGGTGTAGACTTGAGCGATGAAGATTGCCAAACTGGCGAGTTCCTATCGCATCGATGACGGCAAGCATTTCCGCCTTAAGGACTTCGATCCGGCCGACACCGCACATCTGCATTCCAAAGAAGAAGCCGACGAGCAGTTGGTGAAAAATGTGGCTCGCGTGGAGGATTTGCAAGCCAAGTTGTACGCCCAGGATCGTTGGGCTCTCCTGCTGATTTTTCAAGCCATGGATGCCGCGGGAAAAGACGGCACCATCAAGCACGTCATGTCAGGAGTGAATCCAGAAGGTTGCCAGGTGTATTCGTTCAAGACGCCGTCGGAAACGGAACTACAGCACGATTTCTTGTGGCGCACGACGCGAAATCTTCCGGAGCGCGGACATATTGGTATCTTTAACCGGTCTTATTATGAGGAAGTGCTGGTGGTACGGGTGCATCCTAAAGTGCTGGAAAGTGAGAAGCTGCCGCCGTCACTGGTGAAGAAAGACATTTGGGAGGAACGATTCGAAGACATCCACGGTTTTGAGCGGCACATGGCGCGCAACGGAACGGTGATCCGCAAGTTCTTCCTGCATCTTTCGAAAAAAGAGCAGAAACGGCGCTTCATGGCGCGATTGGATGAGCCGGAGAAAAACTGGAAATTCTCGGCGGCCGACATTCACGAGCGCGATTATTGGGACAAATACCAAAAGGCTTATGAAGACGTGATCCGATATACGGCGACGAAACATGCGCCCTGGTACGTAGTTCCGGCGGACAATAAATGGTTTACTCATCTGGTGGTAGCAGCAGCCATTGTAGAAACACTGGAAGAGTTGGGGCTCTCTTATCCGAAGGTCGATGCGGCGAAGCGTAAAGAGCTGCAAGAGGCTCGCAAGGTGCTGGGCAAGAAATGAACTTGCTGAACAGGACGACGGGGTGCTTTGCATTCGGCTAACGCAGCATTAACATGGCAGTGATCTATTTTTCCTCTTTTCCACTTCTCTAATCCAGGGGGCTCGAACATGTCGGGTCGAAACACGTTTTGCCGCGGCGCGGCAAAAAGAACATTCGTAAGCGGTGGCTTGGCATTACTTCTTTTTTGTGTGCTTGTCGCTTTACTGCCGAGTGCGGCTTCAGCGCAAACCAAGCCTGAGCGCGAGTCGAAGGCCGTTAAGCCGACGCAATCGGCGGCCTCATCAAAATCGGTGACTTCTGACCAGAATGCTACGCCTGAAGCCGAGTCGAACAAGCCGGAAGACAAATTGTTCAAAGGGATGAAATACCGCCTGATCGGGCCGTTTCGCGGCGGACGATCGCTGACTGCGGCGGGAATTCCGGGCGATCCCACGACTTATTATTTCGGCGCGACTGGCGGCGGTGTGTGGAAGTCAACCGACGGGGCCATGACCTGGTCTTCCGTCTTCGATCGCGAGGGAAGCGGAGATATTGGCAGCCTAGCGGTCGCGAACTCCGATCACAATACGATCTATGTGGGCACAGGCGAAGCCTGCATTCGCGGCAATATTTCTCAGGGAGATGGAGTTTACAAATCCCTCGACGGTGGCAAGGCGTGGAAAAACATTGGCCTGCGCGACAGCCGTGCGATCGGCAAGGTGATTATCAACCCGACGAATCCAGACATTGTTTTTGTGGCGGCTCTTGGACACCCCTACGGGCCGAACACCGAGCGAGGTATTTTCCGTACAACCGACGGCGGCAAGAATTGGGAGAAGGTTCTGTATAAAGACGAGAACACAGGCGGCATTGATGTGGCTTTCGATCCCCACAATCCCCACATTTTGTTTGCCGCACTCTGGCAGGCGCGGCGTACGTCGTGGGACCTTTCTGATGGTGGGCCCGGGAGCGGACTTTACCGCTCGGGCGACGGAGGCTCAACCTGGAAGCGGCTGGAAGAGCATGGTCTGCCAAAGGGGCCTTATGGACGCATCGGTGTAGCGGTAGCAGCCAACTCCGACCGGGTTTACGCCCTCATTGAAGCACGCAATCCCAACGGTGGTTTATACCGGTCCGACGATGGCGGCGAAAACTGGGATTTCGTAAATCCCAGTCACAGCCTGTGGCAACGGCCCTGGTATTACATGCACATCATTGCCGACCCAAGAGACGAAGATGTGGTCTACGTCATGGATGTTGAAATGTTCAAATCCACGGATGGAGGCCATTTATTTAATAAGGTTAAGGTTCCACACGGCGATAACCACGGCCTGTGGATTGACCCACTAGATACGAAGCGTATGATCGCATCGAACGACGGCGGCGTGACCGTGACTCTCGATGGCGGCAAGAATTGGACGCGCCAGGATAATCAACCGACGGCGCAGTTCTACCATGTGATCACGGACAGTGCGGTGCCTTACCGCGTTTACGGTGCCCAGCAGGACAACACGACAGTGGGTATTGCAAGCCGCAGCGACGGAGGGGACATCGACCGCTCGGACTGGTATGACGTGGGCGGAGGCGAAGCGGGGTACATCGCTCCTTATCCTCCTGACCCAAACATTGTGTACGCGGCCGACTACCAGGGAAACATCACGCGCTTTGACAAGCGCATCGGGCAGGTGAAAGCCATCACCGAGCAGCCTGAGCTTTCCGACGGGGGCGGCGCTGCAAAACTCGAGCATCGCTTTCAGTGGACGGCGCCGGTGGTGATTTCTCCCCATGATCCCAACGTGCTGTATCACGGGGGCGAACGGCTATTCAAAACTACTGACGGCGGCGTTCACTGGGTGACGATCAGCCCCGACCTCACGCGCAACGACAAAAGCAAGCAGCAGCCTTCCGGCGGTGATATCACCCTGGACGACACCGGCACCGAATATTACGATACGATTTTTGCGGTCGCAGAGTCGCCGCTTACGAAGGGCTTGATCTGGGTAGGCACGGATGACGGACTCGTCCAAATTACGCGCGATGCAGGCCAGACATGGGCCAACGTGACGCCGAAGGACTTGCCGGAATGGAGCCGCGTCAGCTTGATTGATGCCTCGCCACATGACGCAGGCACGGCTTACGTTGCCGTGGATCGACATCAGAACGACGATCTTCGCCCGTACATCTACAAGACCAGCGACTACGGCCAGACGTGGACAAAACTGACCAACGGGATTCCCGAGGGTTCTTTCGTCCGTGCGGTCCGCGAAGATCCAAAGAAACGCGGACTGCTCTATGCGGGAACCGAAAATGGCGTTTTCGTTTCCTTCAACGACGGCACGGATTGGCGCTCCATAAAACTGAATTTGCCGACTACGCCGGTGCACGATCTGGTGGTGAAGAACAATGATCTCGTGGTCGCGACGCACGGCAGATCATTTTGGATACTGGATGACATCAGTCCGCTGCGACAGTTCAGCGATGATGTTGCGAAGAAGGATGTCTATCTCTATGCGCCGGCGACAGCGTATCGCATTCAAGCGGGAGCGGCAGGAGAAATACACGCTTCTAAGCGCACAGGGCAAAATCCGCCGGCAGGTGCAAGCATTTATTACTACTTGAAAGATGCGCCGAAGGCTGGCACGGAAACGAAACTGGAAATATTGGACGCCTCGGGGAAGGTGGTTCGCAAATATTCGAGCGCCGAAATGCAAATGCCCGATGAACCGCTCGATCCGGACGACAAGAAACCGGAGAAAGAGATCAAGCCCGAGGCTGGACTCAATCGATTCGTTTGGGATTTGCGTTATGAAGAAGCCCATCGTGTCCCCGGATACTACCTGTGGGAGTACATCGGCGGGGCGAAGGGACCGGTGGCTGTGCCGGGCCAATACCAGGTGCGGCTGACGGTAGGCAACGAAAGCCAAGTGGCGCCGCTGGAAGTCAAACTGGATCCGCGGGTGAACGTTAGCCAGTCTAATCTCGAGCAGCAATTCACTTTGCTGATGGGAGTTCATGAAGAGCTGAACCGGATTTACGACGCGGTGAACCAAATTCAGGATGTGCGCTCGCAGATTGCCGGCCTTAAGCGACGACTGCCGCAGAATACCAGTACGAAAGCCATTGCGACTTCAGCGGATGATCTTGAGAAGAAGCTGGTGGCGGTGCGCGATCGAATGGTAAACCTGACGATTAGCGCGAACGAGGACTCGCTTGCCTATCCTCCGCAGTTTGATACGAAGCTGGCATATCTTGCCATGGATGCCAGCAGCGCGGACTCGGCTCCCACAGAGGCGGAGCAACTTGAATTCGAGAAGCTGAAGCGGCAGGGCGGGGAACTGCTCAGCCAGTGGGATGACCTGCAAAGGCGAGACTTGGCTGCCTTTCAAAAGCTGACCGCGGAAGGCAGTCTGTCCCCAGTGGGGGTTCCACCGGCAGGCAAAGCTGCAGAAACAGAGGATACTGACGCTCGCTGACACAGTAGGTTGAGCGTTTCTGTAAGCGGGCGGATGCACGAATCTTCCTATTACTTCCGTGCCACTTCTGTGGCACGGATGTGCCTTGTACAGCTGACTTAGCACTGATATGTTGCCGATAGTGATGCTGATCTCCCCTGAGGTGATGGCCGATTCAGATGTTTTGGGGGTGACTATGAGGTTCATGCATCTGTGTTACGCAGCGCTGGGCTTTGCGGTGGCTCGCTGGGTATTTCGTCGGCAACCCGTGGTCGATCCGGTCACCAGGTTGCGAACTTCTGGCCTGTTGTAAAGCTTTAAGCTAAAGTTTAGGGCGCGCGTCCCGTTGCGCAACCATTTCGTCAGCGCGCGCCCTAGCCTTTTCTGCAGATATGCTTCGGAATCGATCTTCGTTCAAGCCGGCTTCTATCGTTTCGGTTTGCCCGGTCTCATCTTCTGCGCGGAAGTACTAGCCCCAAGGTTTGCCTGAGTTATCTCTTCTTTCTCTCTTGCTATCACTACAATCGTAGTAGTAACTACTGCGCGCACCGTGGTAATCAATATCGGTGCCGCAATTGCGATTCCAATTCCGGGGGAACTGTCGTGCCGCAGACTGGATCGCAAGTTTTTGCAACTGTCCAGTGCGAACACATCTACGAATTCGCTTCCATTCGAGCCTGCTACTCTTAGGATTACTGCTGCTGGCCCTGCCTCTGCAGCTTTGCGCCCAGGAGGATGAGACGCCACTAGGCGACGTTGCGCGAAGTCTTCGGAAACCCCAGTCGTCCGAAGCAGTCATCGATAACGACAACATTTTCAAGGTGATGGACGACGCGGAGAGTCATCACAGGCCGGGTTCGTCGATGATCTTTTCGTTTGATTCAGGCGGGAAGAATTTCAAGGTTTCTTCACCCGATGTCACATGCAGCCTATTGTTTAGTGCGAAGACGAGTTCGCTGCTCTCCGACTCGCTTCAGGTGGACGAGTTGCCGCGCAGCGAATTGGCCAAACTGGAAGGCCCGGCTACGATCGACGGAGATTTGTTGCAGATCGCGATTCACAATGGAACCTCTTGGGAGCTTCGCGAGGTCATGATCGGCCTGACGATTATTCGGCGTCCGGAGACGAGCGCGGGACGCTATTTCGGTACGGCGCGAATTGTTCCGGCTGTAGCGGGCAATTCCGAGCGGCAGGTACAGGACTCGTCTCAGAAGCAGCCGGATGTAACGCTTCTGTTAAAAGTAAAGGGGTCAGCTGCTCCAACCACGACTGCGATCTTTCGCACTTCGCTGAACTTTGCTATGTTTCCTGACCAGGAATGGCATTGGGCGATTGTGAAGGCCAAAGGGATTCCGCCTCAGAACTCAAATGGAGATCTGGCAACGCCTGGGCAAGGCGCCAATCCCCTCTCACCTGAGCTGCCCGCAAACGGTCCACAAGATCTTTCGCCGACTCTTTCGCCATCGATAACACCTTTAGCCAATCCATCTCCATCGAATCCATCATTGCCATTGCCGAATTCGGACGTTGCGGCCCACTAGAGATTAGCTAATCTGAGCGCCGGTTGCGGACTGGCCAAAACGCAACATGTTAAACTGACTTTAAATCCTAACAATTCAAGGACAGGCGATGAAATTCGGAGTCATCATCTTTCCCGGTTCCAACTGCGATCACGATGCTTACTGGACCATCCAGCATGTAGCGAAGCAGCCGGTGACTTTTTTGTGGCACGAATCGCACGATCTGCAGAACTGCGATGCCATTATTGTCCCGGGAGGATTTGCGTACGGAGATTACTTGAGGACGGGGGCAATTGCGAAGTTTTCTCCGGTAATGGAATCGGTGCGCCGATTCGCCGAGGGCGGCGGTATGGTGTTGGGAATTTGCAATGGATTCCAAATCCTTTGTGAGTCCGGGCTATTGCCGGGAGCTCTCATGCGGAACACGGGACTGAAATATGTTTGCAAGCCGGTGCAGGTGCAGGTAGAGAATGCCGCGACTCCTTTCACCAACGCTTGTTCGCAGGGAGAAGTATTGACGATTCCCATCGGACACATGGAAGGGAATTATTTCTGTGACCCTGAGTCACTAGGCGAATTGCAGCGTAACGATCGAATCGTATTTCGTTATGCGACTCCTGCCGGTGAAGTTTCTGCTTCCGGAAATCCGAACGGTTCGCTGGACAATATTGCGGGTATCTGCAGTGAGGGCGGAAACGTAGTAGGAATGATGCCTCATCCCGAACGCTCTGCTGAACCTGAGCTCGGATGCACCGACGGAATGAAGGTTTTCCACTCGATGGTGGGTGCGCTGGCGAGCCGATAAAGTCTCTCGCCGTCCGCGGCGCAAAGTTTGCCGACTTACATTGACTAAAAAATTCTGTTTGAAAATCCTTCAGCTTGATGGTACTGTCTCGCGAAAGCTGCTTCCCGATTCGCCTAACCGAAACCCGAGAGGGTTTGAGTAGATAAGGCTAGGAGTGTGCCCCATGACGGCGAAGCAGATCCTCGATTCTTTTTCCGAAACGCTAATCCAGGATGAACGAATCCTGAGCCCGCAGGAGCGGCAATTGTTGATTAGTCTCCTGCAAAATGCTAAAACGGTGCCCGGCAGCAATCCAGAAATTCAGTCCGCCGTGACGGCGACTATAGCGCGTTCAGTGGGTGAAACGGTAGCTCAACGCGCCTTCACGTTGCTGGGTACCAGCATTGTGGAGCAGATACTGGCCTGCAACGGTGTTATGACCAAGAGTCACGACACCATACCTATCTTCGCGGTAGACAAAACTCCCAGGCCACCGGGCCCACCGCAGCCAGTACGACCGACGCCTGAGAAGGAGTTGCCTGTTAGTCCCAAGTCTCCTCAACCGCCAGCAGTACACCCCGACGAAGATTTGCCTGTCAATCCCATGCCCCCGGGAAGCGGCATGACACAGGATGCAGTACAAGGCAAGGTTAATCCGCGCACCAGCATCGCTATTTCGGATATGCCTGGGGTGGAGCGTGCGCGATGGGTTGTCCTAGATGAGTTCCTGGCTCCGCGAGAACTCGAAGAACTGATCTGCTATGTGCTGCAGCACGAGGCAGAATTCCAAAACAGCAAGGTAATTTCACCCAATGGGAGCCGGGGAGTGATCGACTACGAGCATCGCCGTTCGCGCGTGCTCATGGGGTTAGGAAAATATCAGGAGATAATCCTCCAGCGAATTCGGTGTGTGCTACCAAAAGTACTCGATCGTCTCGGAATCGAAGAGTTCCCGGTTGCGCACACAGAAGCTCAAATCACGGCCAGCAACGATGGGGATTTTTTCAGCCCTCACACCGATGACGGGCAGGAAACAATTTCATCCCGCCGCATTACATTTGTTTATTTTTTCCATCGTGAGCCATGCCAGTTTGCGGGCGGCGAACTGCGTCTCCACGATTCGCGTGGAAACTCTAAGACGGGCAGCTACCAAACAATCGTTCCGCAGCAGAATCAAGTCGTGTTCTTCCCGTGCTCAGTATTGCATGAGATTACGCAGGTTCAGTGCCCATCGGGAGTCTTCGCCGACAGTCGCTTTACCTTGAATGGATGGCTGCACAAGTAAGAGACACGACGTTGCTCGCAATGGATAGCCAGCCCAACAGGGAAAGAGCCGCGCGGCGGACGCAGACTGCGGCGCGGCCCCTGAGGCAATTTCACCTGCCTGCTCGACGCTAGAATAAACAGGCCACTTAACGGCCGCTGCGCTAGCGCAAGCCTGAAATTATGTAAAGGTTGGAGAGAACCTGATAGTAGCTGTAGGCAAAACGCGAGCCATCGGGGGTTATACACACCGAGGTTATCGTAACCGCCCCGGCGGTTGTTTCGGGCAGCAGTTCTTGCAGGAGAGTCTTCTTACCAGTTGCCAGGTTGACTTTGTATACCTTTGTCGGAATGTGGCCCGAAATATACCCATAAACGGAAGAATTGTCCTCGGACCACTGGACAGGAAAAAAACCAGGTTCGAGATTAGGGATGGAGCGGAGCGTACCTCCCTCGGCGGTAGGGTAGAGCGCGACTGTTCCGTTATCAGTTCGAAAAATATATTGTCCGTCAGGTGAGATTAAGTCCCCAGTTGTCCCTTCCGGTGTAATCGGTATGGGTTTTTTCCCTTCCAAATCCACCAGATAAGTTCGTACCGCCTGACCGGGTTCATTGGCATTGATGGTGAAATGTTTTCCGTCCTCCAAAAAATGACCAGTCCCGTTGTGAATTTTTTCGAACTGAGGTAGCGAAAGGGTTCGGGGCTGACCGACTCCAGTGGGAACCAGAGACACTTTTCCCGGCTTGCCTAGCACGATTGAAATCACCCATTTTCCGTCCGGAGAAAGTTTGCTCGCGCTTCCTTCAGACAGTTCTACCGGCGGTGTACCGTCGAGTTTGCGAATGGCAACTGAAAAGTGAGCCCCTGCAGTTTCACCGCCATCTTCGAACAGGACCGACTGTCCATCGGGCGAAATGTCTTTGGCAACATTCCATTCGTGCCAGGAAAGATCCACGGGTTTTCCGACCCCCCGCGTCATGGTAGCCAGGGCAAGACGTTCTGCGTCGAGGCTGACCAGTACTCGGCCATCCGGCGCTATATCCTGTAAAGTCATCCCACCCGGGATGTCAAGGATGGTCCGCCTTTTCCCGTTCATGTCAACCGCGAACAATTGCCGGTTATTGCCCGATTCGGTGGAGGTAAACCAGACTTCTTTGCCATCAGGACTCCACGCCACTCCGTCTTCGGATTCCCAGTCGCGTGATAGTACGCTGACATGGCCTTGGAGGTCGACGATGTCAACCGAGCCGCCATCATCCCACGGCATAGGATGATCCATGAATGCGATTCTGTCGCCTTGTGGAGAAATTCGGATGTGGCTGATCGAGTCTCCTTTGGCTTGGTACAAAACATGACCAATCGGATACTCAATCTGATCGCGCCCCTCGGTATGGTGAACCACGGCCAGTGCTTTGTTCACGTCCCCATCCGCCGAGGAAACATCATTGAGGATCTCGCGGGGAGAACCCCCGGCAAGGGGAGCGTGGGCGAGAGTGCCGCCTTGCGTCAGCAAATGCGATCCGCGAGTGCCGTAGAGCGTGACTACCAATTCGCCGCTGGGCGAAACGGCGAGCAGAGTAGCATTCGCCAGAGTGAGCGGTTGGGGCAGCAGGGAATTGGCGACGGTCGAGTAAAGCTGCTGTGGCCTGCCATTCCAGGCGGCTCCGTACACAATCGAGCGAAAATCCGGCGCAAACCGGGCCGAGAAGACGGTCCCTTGCTCAAACGTCAGACGATGGTAAGCCGGAGACTGCTTGCGTCCCTGCCATAGGTCGGCCAGCAGAAACAGCGTGACGACCAAGAACACTCCAGCAACAGCCCACGGAATAATGCGCGCTCTCGGTCGAACCGGGACGGTACGTTTTGTCCGAATGGGCGCAGCATCGGAAAGAGTATCCAAAGCAAACGCCAGATCGCGCGCCGATTGAAAGCGATTTTGCGGATCCTTCTCCAGGCAGTGGCGGACGATTTGCTGGAATGATACGGGGATGTTGGCCTGTTCAAGGTCAATTTCAGGCGGCTCCTCGAGAAGCACCGCGGTCATTGTGTCGACTTCGGTCTCGCCCTGAAAAGCTCGGTGGCTAGTCAACATTTCATAAAGAATCGCCCCCATGCTGAAGATATCGCTGCGGGGATCCACGGTCTTGCCGCGCAATTGCTCGGGCGACATGTAGGCGACAGTACCGATAACGGCGCCGCTCTTGGTTACGGTGGTCAACTCCTCCACAGTGCGTCCGGTTTCTTCGGGTACGGGTTGCAGCTTGGCGACGCCGAAGTCAAGAATCTTTACGCGATCATCGACGGTCACAAACAGGTTTTCCGGTTTGAGATCGCGATGAACGATGCGGCGATCGTGCGCCGCGATGAGTCCTTGGGAGATCTGCAGTGCATAATCGACTGCGATGCGAACGCTAAGCGCACCTTCCAACAACAGTTTGCGCAAGGTCTTGCCTTCCAGCAATTCGCAAACGATGTAGGGAATGCCGTCAGTGAATCCGACGTCGTAGATCGCAACGATGTTGGGATGATTCAGCGATGCTGCGGCGCGGGCTTCCAGTTCAAAGCGGCGAAGATGATCGGGGTTTTCGTTCGAGGAGGGCCGGATCAGCTTCAAGGCTACATCCCGCCCTAGTCTTTCATCACGCGCCCGGAAAACCTCGCCCATGGCTCCAGAGCCGATTTTCTCGATGACCCGATAGTGACCTATGACCTGGCCGCTGTCCTGCACAGACACACCCCGGTTGGCATGGTAGGGCGGCTGTGTCTTGGCGTCAATACCGAAAGTAACAGATTAGAGAGATAGATTTGCGGCAAAGAGCTTGCCGCGACCGCGTTGGCTGTTTATTATCTGACAAATAGCGGCGACCTGCAGAATGGCGTCGTGTTATAATTTGTGATCGCCTGCATATTTATCGAGGTGGTCTGTGATTTCTTCGGGCGAATTCCGCATCAATCAAGATTATTAGATACGAGGTCTAGTCATGTCTGGCCATTCAAAATGGGCCACAATCAAGCATAAGAAGGGCGCGCTCGACGCCAAGCGCGGCAAGATTTTCACTCGTCTTATTAAGGAAATCAGCATTGCCGCGAAGAATGGCGGCGGCGATCCTGATTCGAACCCTCGACTGCGTGGCGCTATCGTTGCCGCCAAAGCTGAAAATATGCCGGCTGACAACATCAAGCGGGCAATTCAGCGCGGCACTGGAGAATTGCCAGGAGCCACTTACGAAGAATTCTCGCTCGAGGGCTACGGCCCGGGTGGAGTCGCGATTCTGCTCGACATCAACACAGACAACCGGAATCGCACGGTAAGTGAAATTCGACATTGCTTCGGCAAGAACGGTGGCAACATGGCCGAAGCCGGTGCGGTCTCGTGGATGTTCCACAAGAAGGGCGACATTGTTATTCCCAAGAGCGCCGCGAAAGAGGACGACCTGATGAACATCGTCCTCGAAGCCGGCGGCGAAGACTTGAATGACGATGGCGAGAATTGGGAGATCCTGACCGAGCCGTCTGCCTACGAAGCTGTGCTCGAAGCTGTGAAGAAAGCTGGAATCGAGCCTGCGTCGTCCAGCGTTGCCATGATTCCTCAGAACTACATCAAGCTGGAGGGGCAGGCTGCCAACACGATGATCCGGCTGATGGAAGCTCTCGAAGATCAGGACGATGTGCAGAACGTACACTCGAATTTCGATATCGACGAGAAGCTTCTGGAAGAAGTTGCCGGATAGTTTGCGTTATGGAAAAGTTGGTGCCGCCCTTCGCGGGCGGCTTTTCTTTTCTGTGCTTATGTGCCCTCGGAGCATCGCGTCAAAAAAGTTTTCAACACAGAGGTGGAAAATTCTGTGGAAAAGCACGACAGTATCTTTGTAAGTGATTCAGCACGAGATGGTTCAGCATTTTGCACCGCATCGGGTGCTAGCACTTTCGTGGTGCGAATGCAGAGTCGCAGCTTGCCAGTAAGAAATTTTGTTCTGGGCCAAACTTGAAACTGAGACTCGATAAACTTCTGGTCGAACGTGGACTTGCGGCTTCACGCGAGCGCGCACAGGCTCTCATTCTCGCGGGGAAAGTTCTGGTCAACGATCAGAAATTCGAAAAAGCCGGCGCACAGGTTATTGCGGACGCAGAGGTCCGCCTGCTCGGCGAAGATCTGAAGTACGTCAGCCGCGGCGGTCTTAAGCTCGAACGCGCTCTCGAACACTGGTCGATCGATGTCGGGCACAAAACCTGTCTCGATGTCGGCGCTTCCACCGGCGGATTTACCGATTGCCTGCTACAACGCGGCGCTGGCTG
>Ga0210391_10000347_pt1 | contig 51893 bp, 45 predicted proteins | sample IncBWC12OmetaG_FD_160573 | JGI IMG/M metagenome (GOLD analysis project Ga0210391, IMG submission 160573) | Forest soil microbial communities from Barre Woods Harvard Forest LTER site, Petersham, Massachusetts, United States - Inc-BW-C-12-O ...
TTTGACCACCGCAGTGTTTTCCGTGGCTCCCTGCCACACTCCCAAAACGTGCTTTTCTCCGCTTTCCGCGATCCCCAGGGCTACCACCAGCACCTGGCCCCCGAAGTGAATGCCGTCGATCATCAGCTACCTCGCTGTGCAGACCTCGGCCTGGATGAAAATGGTTACGGCGTACTTCGGCTGAGTTGCGCGCGATTCCGCTCACAACAACGAACAGAAGTTGTTGACTCTCTCTATCGATGAATTCCTGCGACGCTTCCTATTGCACGTGCTTCCCAAAGGTTTCGTGTCGCCGTCGGACTTGGTCTCCAAGGCGGGTTTTTCGGCGTCGAGATCATTGAATATCGATACCTAAACGGTGACTGTTCCAGTTGATAGTTGCTTTCTGCACCAACTCGTTGTAAGGTTTGAGCTCAAAGCTCAACAATTGAGATTCCCTTCAGTTTGTAGGAATTCTAGTTTTTTCCCGGAATGTTCCCAACAAGGAAGACGCAATGGCAAGCTCGATGCAACCTCCCCTGACCGACGACCCGGCCGCGACAGGCGGCATGGGCGGGATGGAAGAGGCGACTGACACCATTGGCGTTCCGCCGTTGGTTGACAGTCGCACGCTGACGCAGTTTTGCCAGGCGATCCAGCAGTACGCGGACAGCACTGGTTTCCACGACGAAGCTCAAGAAAAAATTCAGGAATTGCGGGCGAAACTGGACAAACTCGCGGCGCTTGCGCAGATGTGCCGATTTGCGGTGCTCGGCTTGCCAAACATGTGTGAACTCGTGCGCGACGAGCTTGAATGCGTGGCCGTTGACTTCCCTACTGACCCGATCGTTTGTGATGCGATGTGCTGCTCACAGGAGATGGCTGGAGAGGAAGCATACAAAGGCCCAGTTCAGTTCGCGATCGCGTTCGACCTACTGGCTGGTGCGGCATTTGTATCGAAGGGCGATAACAAACAACGGGATCGATTCGTTGTCGGTGTGGTTCGCGCCATTGAGGACGCGATCGCCTTTCCAACAGCTTACGCACCGGAAGCGGCCGAGTACCTGAGCGGAGCGGTCTCGAAGTTTACAACAGCGCAGGTCGCAGCGGTGATCGCAACCGCGACTTCGCGGTTCCTCGAGGGGGACTACGCCTGCGATCCGCGCCTGCCGAAAAAGGTTCGCGAGCGCCTGGAACAACTGGCATGCAAGTGGATCAGGGCGAATCCGGTGACCGAGCTGTTCTGGGCCCTGACTGGACCGAGATGGGACCGCGCAGTGCAAAGCATTCAACCAAACTCCGCGAATATCGGAGATGAAGTTGAGTTGGATTTGTGCGTCAGTTGCGCTGCTTCAACAAGTAACGGCAACCGCAACGACTCGAAGGCTCCCGCCGGACTCAAGGTTTTGTTCTGCCCGCGTCAACCCGCGCAGATAGTGCGGTTTACTGGCAGCCAGATAATCGTGAAGGTTCCTGCGGGATCGCGGTCCGGGCCTATCGCGGTAGTGCGCGACTTTGGCAGCACGTGGTTGGGCGACATTATTTACCTATTGAATCGTTATGCTTGCGAATATCCCGTCGAATGGTCATTTAGCGTGTTCACGGCAATTCCGATGTGGCAGTGGGCGTATCCGGCTGCATTTGGAGCGCCGTGCATCAAGATTGCATTTGTTCCGCAGCAGGCCAGCGTCAGCGCGTTTTCGACCTACGGCCAACTGGGCGCGAGTGACACAGTTCAAGTCGGCGATACGGTGACAATTTATTATCAGGTTGATCCTCCCGGCAGCGATCAGCAGACACCGGTGCAAGTGAGCGCCTCGTCAGGAACCATAAGCAATTTGGGGATTCCCGGCGCGGTCGGATTCACGCCATCGGGTCCAGGAGACGTTTCCATTAAGTTGAGTTGGGGAGCTCTCACGTCGACGATTATCGTGCACGTGGCCCGCACAATCGAATAGAGAGGATCCTGAAATGGCGAATGGCGTCGGAAGCTGGGACCCGCCCCTGGAAAATGTGCTCGGGATAGTTGGTGTACATGCCGTCGTGCTGTACACGGGCAAAGTGCTGTACTGGTGCTTTGACCAACGAGCTGTGGGGCAAATCAACTCGGGCACTGATGCTTTTCAGACGTACTTTCCCGACCCGAATCTGGGTTCGTATCAAGTTTGGGATCCCGTCTCGCAGAAAGCGGGCCAAGTAGAAGCAATCGGGCGAAACATATTTTGCGGAGGCCAGTGCACCTTGCAGGATGGAACCGTCTTCGTCGCCGGGGGGCAGGATCAATACGGCGCTATGGAGCAGGCTACGACAGCACAGAGTGTGATAGCCAACTGGTTTGACTCTGTCGTGGGCGGATCGGACGAAGGAGCGCAGAAGGACGTTCACAACTATGATCCTGTGGCCGATGAATGGATGCGATGGCCAGACATGCCCGAAGGGCGCTACTACCCAACGTGTCTGGCTCTCGACGATGGCACGGTTTTTACAGCGTCCGGTTTGTCCAATCTGCAGCGTTGGGTATTCTCGGGCGGAAACTGGTGCCAGACCGATACATTTGAGATTCGCACACCTGGGAAACTGCTATACAGGAATCCCGCGCAGAAGTTTATGTCGGCAGACCAGTATGCGATTATCCAGCTGCTGCCGGGGACGCGGCATCTGTTTGTGCACATAGACACGACGACGTATCTGTTCGATCTGGCGACTTCCTCCTTTATCGCGGGTGCCCAGTTCATGCCTGCCGGCGTGGGAAGGCAGACCTACCCGCTGCAAACGGGGCACGTCTTGCTGCCGCAGAAGGAGGGTGACCCTCCGAGGATACTGATAGTGGGCGGGAGTACCGCGACGGGGTTCAGTTACGACACGGATTCCACGGCGCCGGCAGTGCAGGAGGCCTTCGTCTTTGAGTATAACGCCGCGACGCCGACGGATTCGCACTGGCGCACGACGAACAACAAGCCGAATTCCGCAAGGCTGCTAAGCGACACGGTGCTGTTGCCTGATGGAAAAGTATTCGTCGTGAATGGCATCTCGCTCGGTGCGGCGGCGGGTCATTCCGGACCCGTGGTGGGCACAGCGGAAATTTTCGATCCTGCGACAGAGACCTTTGCTTTGGCGAAACCGCCTTCGGCGGCACATCCGCGGGCGTATCATGCGACGGCCGTCCTGCTGCCTGATGCGCGAGTGGCGATAGCAGGGAATACTGCCGCGTACAATCCCGGTGAGACGGCGCCAATGGCAGTGGACGACGTGTCGATCGAAATCTATTCGCCCCCGTACCTGGATGACCCAACCCTCCGGCCTTTGACGCCTGCGAATTTGCCTTCGTCGGTAAACTATGGATCGACGCTAACGATCGCAAACACCGGACCCAATACCATTGACGCAGTCATGATGATGAAACCCTGTGCGGTTACGCATTCGGTTGACATGGATCAGCGAGCGGTGCAACTGCTCGTAACAGCAGCGAATGGTGGCGCGAAGCTGAACATTGCGATCCCCTCGGATCGATCGCTGGCTCCGCCAGGACCGTACATGTTCTTCTTTCTGTCCAAGGGCATACCGTCGAAGGCATCGTTCATATTTGTGGGAGTGCCAGCGCCAGCCCCTGGAGGCTCAAACGTGCCACCCCCGAATTGTGCAGACGGCGGCCCGTACCCCGCTGTGAATCTGGGCACCTACGATGGAAACGGCACAGTGCAAGAGACCGAAGATGGTGACGTGACGATCGACAATATTTCCGACGGCTTTACTTTGCAACTGGAAAGCCAGCACGGGAGCATCACGATCAATCACAAAATCGATCAACACTCCTTCGTAATCCTGTCGGCATGCGGATCTGTAAGTATTGGAGAAAAAATCGACCAGCACTCCCAAGCGACGATCACCGCACGCGGAAATATCAGTATTGGCCAGAAGATCGATCAAGGATCGAGCGGAACGCTGACGTCCGTCGGCGGTTCGATTGACATCGGACAAAAGGTCGATCAGCACAGCTCCGCGAATCTCACCGCCGCAACCACAGTGCATATCGGCCAGAAGATCGATCAGCATTCGGATGTCACAATCGTGGCGGACGGCGACATCAATATCGATCAGGGCCTAGACGGGAATTCCAACTCGCAAATCACGTCGAACTTTGGCTCGATCACGATTGGGCAGGCCGTTGACGGAGGTGCCACAGCCACGCTGAGCGCACCGAATGGCTCAATAACGATCGGTCAGAAAGTGGCGGGAGGCGCGCAAGTGAAGTGGCACGCGCTGAGTTTCAATTGCCCCGACACAAGCGGTGGAACCGTCACAGAATTCTGAAATCCGCTGCAGTAGGCGCGCGCTATGCTCTTATCGGAGTTGCGCGCTACCGAGGTTAGTCGCACACGCCCGGCCGAATTGTGCTCCACAAGAAAATCAACGACTATGTTGAATGGCGTTTGAGGGGTGTGCCCACCGAGTGACGACCAAAGGCTCGGGAGGAAGGAGCCAACACGATCATTATAGGAGTAAGTCGCCTTACCGGAGATCTGGCTTTGCGGATTGGGACTTGTCCGGGTACCGCGTTGTCAGGCAAGTGGATTATTTCCAAGCAGGGACCTCGTTTTACGCGGTCCGTGGTCATAGGAAACAACGACTACCCAGGGGTGCTTACTCCCTTCTTGAGCATCTCAATGGCTTTCTCTAATCTCCTCAATCGTGTTTCTTCCTTCTTGGCTTCCGTAATCCAGCGGCAGTACTCCTTGCGGTGGGTATAACTCAGTTCCTTGAAGACTGGAATCAGGCCTTCTTTCTTCATCAGCTTTTCGAATTTCGCAGGGACTTCGACGGTTCTCACCTCTTCATCCTTCCAAACAACGACTTCAATAATATCGCCCGGGCCTTTCCCGGTTTGTTCGCGTATGGCTTTAGGCATCCCCAGCGAGTGAAGAGGATGACCGTACTTGATGAGTGAACCCGTATAAGGCAGACCGTTGAAAGTCGCCTTTACAGGCACCCTCCCTTTGGCGGCGAATTCTTTCCCGGTATCGTACGGAAAAAGCACATAGGCCCCTCAGCCATCGCCTGCTTCAATCTTCGCCTTGAATTTGTATTTCTTCATCGCGTTACCGGCTTTTACGTTCAGTCGTCTCGAATGAATCGGAATTAAACCAGGTTAGTCGGATGCATTCTAGGCGTATTTCTTCGGAGACTTGTCAATTGGCTTATGGGCCCGTGGCGATCAAATATCTATATCGATGTCCAATTTGGACCAGCGGAGCCTCGAGAATTCTCCACGATAGCAACGCCAGAGTGTAGGTGCCAACTGCCGCAAGAAGAGAAATAGCGACTCCAGGCAGCGTAGTGATTTGCGGACGTGCGTGCAAGAAAACGAAGTGGAAAAACAAATTGACGACTAAATGAATGATATACATGCAGTACGATACGCGGCCAACCTCGCGCAGCCAACTTGCGCGCATCGCTCGGGCAATCCACCCTTTCGAAGCCGCTAAGACGATCAGTACCAACAGCGCATAGAATATAGCGATCCATGTAGAACCGAAGGAAACCATGGGGAAGCTTTCCGAGGACGGAGCGTACCACCACAGAAACCCGAAACCCACAAAGAATAATCCAGCCCCGAAGTAGAGTTGATGGATGTGTCCCGCGAGCCACTGACGAAACGCCGGGGCCCTCCACGCGATGGCGGCCAACATTCCGAGTGCTAGTGCGTCGGCGTTTGAGGGCATCACGCGTGTGGCGTCTATTTGATGAATGTGAAAAAACAGGGCGATCCGAATGAAGGGAAAGCCGCAAATGATTCCCAATAGGACGGCTGGCAGCCTCCGCGGAGATAGCCACCAAATCATTAAAGGCGCGAGCAAGTAGAATTGTTCCTCGACGGCCAACGACCAAAGGTGTCCAAACCACGAGCCCCACAAGCCCGACTGAGAGGACTCTCCGTTTGGAATGAGGTTCTGGATAAAGAGGAAATGTGCATACACCTCAAATCCGCGCGGCAGCGCCTTACCTGAAAACGAATGTAATCGAATCGCCTGGCCGGCGGCAGAAACGAGCGCGATATATAGGCAGATCCACAAATAATAGATGGGAATAATCCGGAAAAAACGCCGAGCGTAGAATGTCCGAAAATAGGAATCTGACCCGCGGGCATCGACCAGGATTCCACCAATCAAGAACCCCGACAACACGAAGAAAAGATTTACACCTGTCCAGCTCGAAGCTGCGCTTCGCTGCACATAGTATGCAAGCCCGCTGAGCCGAGTCAGCGATTCTCCATTCGTGTAGTGAAAGAAAATCACGAGAAGAATAGCTAGTCCGCGAAGGCCATCAAGTTCGGGGATTCGAGCTGGTTTTTCCACGCCCGCAATGCTGCATTAGGGCAGACTTTGGGGTCAAGGTCGATTCGTCAGGCTTGTTGATCCTGTGTCTTTTGTAGGTCGACGCAGGGAGCCGACCAAAAAAGGAAAGGTGCGACCGTCATTTTGCAAAGCGTGGGTATGACATTTTCCAGTTCAAGCTTTGAGTGAAAATGCCCGATTAACCGTTACCGCTGCCAGGCGCGAGCTGAGTGAAAGTGCCAATCAGACAATCTAAACCGCTACTTTGCGGTGGTGTCCGGTAGTTCACGATACATGGGAAGAAAACCAAGTCTGAATAAGAATTGATCGCCTTTTGTCTTCGCGTCGGCTACCACTTTTGGATCCGGATCAAAACTGTCTTCCTGATTGTCCAGTTTGCGGGTAAAGAGATGGCCCACGCCTGGGTAGGCATGCAATTCACACTCGCTGCCAAACTGCTTGGCGCGATCACAATAGCGCTTGACGCCAGAGATCGGCGCCAAGGAATCCGCAATTCCGTGGAAGATTATGGTCGGAGGAATACGCGTCGCCGCTATCATCTAAAATTCGGACTCGTCCAGAACAAATGCCAGCAATGATTTGTTGATCTTGATTCTGCGGTTGTGGTATTCGATGAAACCTAGTTTTCGAAATTTGTTCATGAAGAAATTCACTCGAGAGCGCGTAGTGCCAATTATTTCCGACAAAGTTTCCTGGGAAACAGTTGGCAGTTCGTCGACTTCCTGGTGCTGCACTTTTCCATAACGGCCGAGCACGAGTAACGCTCGGGCGAGCCGCTTCTCCGACGAATTGAAAAGCTGATCGATCAAAGCTTCTTCGACTCGATTTTTGTGGTTGAGTAGATATCCGATAAAACTGTCTGATAATTTGTCCTGCGTCCGGAGCATATCCAGCAATTCGTTTTTGTCGATGGCAAGAACGGTGGTCGGCGTGATGGCAGTAGCCGTGCCCATGCGGAGAGACTGCCCCGCCATGCAGCCTTCGCCAAAAAAATCGTTCGGACCAAGCATCGCGAGCACGGCCACTTTCCCCGTTGAGCTCACCACGGAGAATTTTACGTTGCCCTTTTGGATGTACATGACGCTCTTGGCCGCGTCACCCTGAATGTAGATTTGCTCGTCTTTCTGAAATTCGGCAACCCTTCTTGCCATTCCGGAAGTATCGAGGAAGGTCTCCGGCTCGAGCGATTGCGCCTTGGATTTCTTGATTTTCATTCGGGATCTTCATCTCACAAAGGACTGGAGTACCAGCCCTCCGATTCACTTCGTCAGAAACGAATTCACTTCTTCGCTTCCTGCTTCCCGGCGTGCCCTTCTGGCAGGAAGCAGAGGATCTGCTGCTTTAATTGCGCATCTACTTCGTCAGCGATGGTCACAACGTCTGGAAGCAACTTGCTGAATTTCACGCGATGCTCATTCTTGTGCAGCGTCGAGAAAATGCTGACCTGCAGAATCCGGGATTCATCCACGACCATGGCGGCGGTGTACCCCTGCTGTCTTCGTAGCTCTCCGTGATGACTCGCAGCCACCGAAACCGGAGCTTTCGAGCCTTTTTCAAGGCGCAGCCTGTCGATCACGTCATGGAGGAGCTTCGGAAGATGGCCAGTGCGTTCCTGGAAGTTCAGCCGGATTCGGGCCAGCTCCGGCTCTTTCTCCACAAGGCCGATCCACTCTTGAATCGTCGAATCGAGTTGCTGTTCGAGAATGTCGGCCACGGACTCGGTACCCGTAGAAGCAGTAGGGGACTCGTTTTCTCCTACAGTCGAAACTGAAGTTTTCGTCAAGGTAACCTCGTCTTAATCCAGACGTAGTATCCCAGCCTGGCAGCCGCGGGTCTGTACTAAAGGGGATACGTTCTAAATGGAACAAGCGAGCATCGGGAAGGGCGATTACGGGAAGAAATGCGATGTATCAATAATGCCGTTTGAATAAGACTAGTCAGTCAGCAACCGGCAAAGAGGCGGCAGCTGCCGTGCAAACGCACTGACCGGAAACTTGCCTCAATGTCCTGTAGGGAGTGATCGGGCACGCGGGCCGCCCAGTTTACCTGCGTGGATTCTTCGCGCCGCTTTTGCCAGACGGGCATCTGCAACTCGAACGGACTTAGATTTGCGAGGCGCTTTCATTTCTTTCGTCACCCTGGCAAGCATTGCTTCGCCCGGACTCTTACGGATGGCTTTCACCTTCACAGCTTGCCGTCCACCCCGAGGAAATGCAGTCCCATAAGGCACACCTAGCGACGCCCGGCTAGGTAAACTAACGGGGCAGCAAGCTCCTGACAGTTGCTAGTGCCCGTGCCAAGAAGGCTTTCTCGGCTGGTAAAGGAGTTCCTTGGGGATTAGTGCGGGCCATTCCGGCCCACCCTTCTCAGCTGATCTTGAACCCAGTCTGTACTTTCAGCCTGTTATTTTGGGGCAATGGATTCCAGTAGTTCGTTCCGTGCCACAAAAATTTCCAGCCGAGCGTCGTTCAATTTCTGAGTGCCCGGGGTTACCTTTTGTACGGCCTCCCGAAGTGCCCGCCTCTGGGTTTCTAGTGCTACGAGTCTCGTCCTCGCTGCGTCGGGTGATAAATTGAGCATGGCCTGCACAGCTTTCATGTATTCACGGTATTTGCTTATATCTTCTGAACTTGGGGGCTCTGCTCCACTCGGCAGGGGATCGCCCATGATCATTTGATAGGTTGCTCCGGGGTTTGCCGAGCTTCTCACTTCGGCAAAAATTGCTATACCGACATTCTCTTCCAATCCCCAAGCGGCGCTCCAGTCGAATCCATCTTCGCGCAATCCCTTCAGCACAGCAGAAACTTGCTTCTTCTGAAGGTCACTGAGATGCCCCTGCTTGGATTCGGCTGTAAGAGCTCGCAAATTTGGCAGGATCGCACTCTTTGCTATCAGCGCAAAAATCAGCGTGCCTCCTCTTGCCAAATGCTCGGAAAATCGAATGCCTGCGAGCCATGTGTCCACCGCTGCCTGGGGATTTCCGGTCGCCATCTCCCGAAAGCCTTCCAGTGTGTTAAGCCTTGCGAGCACTCGGGCTCTCGGCGCATAAGCAATCGAAGCACGCGGTCCTCGATCGTATTCCAATCCCCAGTCGCACTCCGGGAGCTTCGTCCCGCGCTGCATCATTCGTATCGCTGCTCCATTGGCATCCAAAATCGGTCCAATTTTGTTTTCATCCCACGCGGCCGCTCCTGCAACCGTCTTCTCCAGCAAGTCCTGAGTCGCCTTGTCCGCGGGCGGGTCCTGCATCTCTGCAAATGCCATCCAGTAACGCAGTGCAGCGTTCCTGGTTTCCGGTGGATACTTCGCCTGGGGCCGCGCCATGAAGGCACTCATCAGGACGAGAACGCTCGCCACGAACATTTTAAGTTTCACGGCTTCCTCTTTTCTTCCGTCAGTCCTTTGCCAAAACTTTCAGCGTGCTTTGTTCTCCCCGAAAGCCTGGCAAAGACTTTCGCGACTCTTCCGCCAATATTGCTTCGAATTTTTTGTCGTCCGCCAAGGCAAGCGCCGTCAGAGCAAGGGTGGTCCGGGACTGTCGCTCGCTTAGAACGCTCTGATCAGGCGCCCGAACCCTGGTAGTCTCTTTTGAGAGCCCTAATTCGCGACGTGCAAACCAAAACAGCCCTCCCGCACACCCCGCGACCACAGCAGCTGCGGCCAGCCGCCTCCAAGACTTTCTCCAAGGACGCGGCGGAGCTTCGAGTGCCCGGATCGGCTGTGGTCGAAATTCCTTCAAATAGCGTTCCATTTCCTCGTCGTAGGGACCCATTGCTCATCCTCGTTTCTGAAAATGTTGCCCCAAACGTTCCCGCAGTTTCTCCAGTGCGTAGCGGTATCGCGACGCTACCGTATTCAACGGTGTCTCAGTGGCCTCAGCTATCTCGGACAGAGTCATCCCGCTCCAAACCTTCAGAAATACCGTTTCCCTCTGTTCCTCTGGCAGCTCTTTCAACGCCTGCTGCAAATTGATCGCTTGTTCGTAGCCGCTGCTGTGTTGGACGAACCACGGTTCTGTATCATGCAAATCTGTTTCACGCCGTCGGTCCCTTCGCAGATTTAGGGAAGCATTCCGCGTCGCGCGGTACAGATAGGCAAGTGGCGCTCGCGGGGTGAAGGGCTTTTCCCCTAGCATCTTCATGAATAACTGGTGCACCACGTCCTCCGCTGAAGAATGATCCAGCCCGAACGAACATGCGTAGGCCGCCAGGGCCGCGCCATGCCTTACGTACATAGATTTCAGCTCATCTCGACTAAGTCTCGTTGTTTGCAACGGCTTTTGTGTGCTTTCGTCTTCAACTATATGACACACGAAGAGCCGCTTTTTGTCTAAGGCGCTTCTCGTTGGCCCGGTTGAATGGACCGGAATTTAATAGACTTGAAGCGAGGTTCAACGAACGTCCCGGCAGGTCGTTAGCGGACAATGGGATTTTGGCCGGTTTCACTTCTGCGGCAACGGGGGCGCCTACAGGCCGGGATACTTGCCAAAAAAAAGTAGGGCGATGTCGATCGTATCGCACACTCCGTGAGCGACAATGGGAATGGCGAGGTTGCGGCGATAAGCAAGATACATGAATCCCAAAATCAGCCCATCCGAACCCTCCTCGATGACACCGGTGAGGCCCTGCTGATAATGAGACAAGCCAAAGAGGGCGCTGATCACGAATAAACTCAAAATCCAAGCAGTCCGTGTGCCGCGCCCGAGATCGGCGATGCGATTCATCAGATAGCCCCGGTAGACAAGCTCTTCTCCAAAGGCCGCCAAGAGCCAGATGAGGGCAATCATGGCCAGGGCGAATTTGAGGTTTCCCCTGACAGCCGAGAAACTCGAGAGGTCGGGCGGCTTTCTAAAGAGGCGGGTAAGAAGCGGCTGCTTTGCGAACAGGTCAAAGAGCTCCAGGCCAAGACCGTAGAAGATGCCAAGGAGAAGAGTCCTCGCCCAGCTGTGATAACGCATGAAGCCGATTTGTTTCCACGGGATCCTGCGAAGGCGAAGCGAAATCCACGCAAGGAGAAGGAGATACGGTGTCGCGCTGACCTTAAGGATGTGGTGCTGGCGGCCAAGGTAAATGGCGACGACGAGAGCAAATTCGATGACGACGAGCCATCCGCTTTCGCGCCAGGCCAGGCCACGCTCACTGGATTCGATTACCATGTCGGAGCGCCTCTCCGGGGCAATACGCTGAGGGGAGAGAAAAAGTCTCAGTTATAGAGAAGATTGTTTCGTGCGGAGTTCCAAGGATCTAAGTTCCCTCGGGCGGAAGGCTAACTGTCGACTTGAAATAGTCCAAACGTATTGGCCTCGGGATCAAGAAGGTCGACAGGGTAAGCGTTGCAGGCATGGATGGGGCGGTGGGCTGGAAGTCCGCGGGGTTAGATAATACGGGTGAGCAGCGGTACGGGTCGCCCTAAATTCCCTCAGAAAAACAGTGGCATTTTCCGCTGTTGTACGTCTTATTTTTTCGGTAGCATAAGCATAGATTGTCTATGGATGGAAGGACTATGGCTAAAGACCCTGTAAGCCGCAAAAGCGAACTGCTCCCAGGAACGCTTGAAATGCTGATCCTCAAGAGCCTGGAGCGCAACAGCGAGCCGATGCATGGTTACGGCATCGCGCTTTACATCAAGCAGATTTCGCGGGAAGTGCTGCGGGTGGAGGAAGGTTCGCTCTACCCGGCTCTCCAGCGTCTGGCCCTCAAGGGACTGGTCCATGGAGAGTGGCGGGAGTCCGACACCGGCCGCCGCGCGCGGTACTACAAGCTGACGCGCGCGGGCCGGAAACAGCTTATGGAGGAGGTGGCGAGCTTTGAAAAACTATTGGAAGCCATTTTGCGCGTGGTGCAGCCGGCGTAACGCCTGGAGAACGGAGTAGTCAGCTATGAAGGGATTAGCCGAATTGTGGAGGCGACTGACCCATCTGCGATGGCGACCGGAATTCAGCCAGGAACTGACAGAGGAGATCGAGCACCACCTGGCGCTGAAGACCGAGGAAAACATCCGCGCCGGGTTGTCTGAAAACGAAGCGCGCTATGCCGCGCAGCGCGACTTCGGCAATATGACGCTGCTCAAGGAAGACAGCCGTGGCATTTGGAGTTTCCCTTGGATCGAAGAGCTTCTCGAAGACGTGCGCTATGGCTTGCGCATGCTGCGCAAGTCTCCCGGCTTCACCGCTGTCGCGGTCATCACCCTGGCCCTCGGCATCGGCGCCAATGCCGCTATCTTCACCGTGATGAACGGCCTGATGCTGCACACGCTCCCCGTGCGCGATCCAGGGCAGCTCGTCGAACTCCTCCACCACTATCCCGACGAGCCTGAACCAGGGTTCAACGGCTTCTCGTGGGACGCCTACCAGACCATACACGACGGCAATCACGTCTTCTCGGACCTGATCGTCGCAGGTATGAATTTCTTCCCTGTCAGCGGCGATAAGCTCCAGCCCGAGACCGTGTTCGGCGGAGGCGTTGGAGGAACTTTCTTCCAAGCGCTCGGAGTGCGGCCCGCCGCTGGCCGCCTGATCGGCCCCGAGGATGTACACATGGGCTATCACGACCCGGTAGCCGTCGTGAGCTGGTCATTCTGGAAGTCCCGATTCGACCTGGATCCTGGCGTCATCGGCAAGAAAATTGTGATCGGCGACGATCCGGTTACCATCGTCGGCGTGGCGCAACGCGGCTTTTACGGGCTCAACTACGAAGCGCGGCAAGATATTTGGTGGCCTATATCGCTTGGTCCTTCTGCCGGATGGGGATTCGGATTGTTAGCCCGACTGAAACCGGGCGTATCCCTGGAACAAGCGCGGGCGGAAATGGCGGTGGTGTTTCAAACGGTCGTGAACGCCCCCGATGCCGGTCCCTTTGTGCATCGAATGAACCTCCGCATCGTTCCGGCGGGAACCGGCGTTACGACGCCTTTGAGCCAGATGCTCTCGACACCGTTGACGGTACTGATGGCAACGGTGGGGCTGCTGCTGCTCCTTGCGTGCGCGAATCTAGCTGGGCTGCTCCTGGCTCGCGGAGCATCGCGCCAGCACGAAATGGCTGTGCGTGCTTGCCTCGGAGCGCCTCGCTCACGCTTGTTGCGCCAAACGCTCACCGAATCGCTCTTGCTGTCGCTGATCGGATGCGCCGTCGGCATCTTCGTGGCTTACTTCGCAGCTCACGCGCTGGTCCGGGTCTTCGCGTCAGGCAGGTTCATCCTGGGGGCGCCAGTGCATTTTGAGTCTCTGACAAACCCAGATGCACGCGTGCTGTTGTTCACCCTAGCGATCGCGCTGCTGACGGGGCTCCTCTGCGGAGCGACACCCGCTGTGAGCGCTTCGAAAACGGAACCCGCGTCCGCGCTGCAGCAGGTATCGCGCATCGGAGAATCCCAGTCCCGGCGGCTGTTCGGCAAGAGCCTCGTCGCTTCGCAAGTGGCACTCTCTCTCGTACTGATGAGCTCGGCGGCCCTGTTTCTAGAATATCTGTCGCATCTCAGGAACCTGAATCTGGGATTCGAGCGCCATAACCTGCTGCTGGTCACGCTCGATTTCGCGCACAGTGGCTACAACGCCGCGCAATTCTCGCAGCTGTCTCAGGAGTTGGTGACGCGGCTGGACGCCATTCCCGGCGTAAGCTCCGCCACCTTCAGTGCCGTGAGTCCAATGGAGGGCCCTGGAGCCGCGAGCTTCGCATTTGCGGAAGACCATCCTGAAAAGCGGACCCAGGCCTCCGTCAATTATGTTGCCCAGGCCTACTTCGAGACGTATGGCACATCGTTTCTCGCCGGTCGCGATTTTTCAGCACGGGACCAGGACGGCTCCCCTGTCGCTATCATTAACGAGACCACAGCTCGCGATTGTTTCGGAGACGAAAACCCCATCGGAAGACACATCACTTTGAGCCATATCACTTTGACGAAAGGCGAAAAGACCTTTGAAGTGATCGGCGTCGTCGGCGACGCCAAATACAACGATCTCCAGCAAGCCGCGCCGCCTACGATCTACGCCGACCTTCAACAGGGCTACACCGGTTCTGAGCATTCTCAGCTGGCGATCCGCACGAGAATCGATCCCGACGGTGTTGCCGGAGCGGTTCGCCAAATCGAGGCCGCCGTGTTGAAGACTGTTCCCATCGTTAGGATTATGACGATGAGCGAGCAGATCGATTCGTCCATCGTTCCGCAGCGGTTGATTGCCATGCTTTCCGCAGGGTTCGGCGCGCTCGGCGCGCTGCTTGCAGCCATCGGCCTGTACGGCCTACTTGCGTACACGGTCGCGGGGCGGACACATGAGATCGGCGTTCGCATGGCGCTCGGTGCAGCACGGACTGACGTTATGCGCATAGTCCTTCGCGACGCCCTGTGGATGGTCTGCGCTGGTTTCGCTATCGGAGCACCCCTTGCGTTCTGGGGAAAACGCGTAGCCGCGAGCCTCGTCCCCGACCTGCCAGTCGCCAGCCCTCTTCCGATTGTCGTTGCCGCTGCAATAATGATCGCGGTCGGTTTGATTGCTGCTTACCTGCCCGCGCGCCGCGCCATGCGCGTCGATCCCATGATCGCGCTGAGGTACGAATAATCGTCCGTGTACCCGATTCGGACACATGCGGACGATAGATCGGGTTACCTGGCGTGTGTGGATTATATCTGGAGGTGAGCGCTAACACGGAGCAGTGAACGTGTATCGAGCGAAAGGAGATAGCCCAACGGTTCCTATTTCACTTCAACGACAACCAGTGTGAAGTCATCTTGAAAGCTACCGTTGCAGAAGCCGATCACCTCCTTCTCAATCGCGGCGAGCAATTCCGAGGCGCCTAAAGCAATGTTGCGACTGCCAATCTCAACCAATCGTCGCTCTCCAAATTCCTGTTCATCCGAGTTCATCGCTTCGGTTATGCCGTCGGTATAAAGCACCAGCCGGTCCCCGGATTCCAACCGAAGTGCTCCATTTTCGTACTTCCGGTCAGGAAATATTCCCAGCGGCGTTCCTCCTTCCCTTAACGGAACTGCCTCACCCGATTTGTGGAACAGAATGGGCGGACAGTGACCGGCGCTGGCATAGGTGAACCCGTTATCCGTCGTATCGATCATGCAATAGCAGAACGTAACGAACTTGTCGGGAGCGATGTTGTTCGAGATTACCTCGTTCAACTTGCCCACCAGAGTGCTTGGCGAAACCTCTTCCGAAGCGAAGGCTCGAAAGCTAGCCTGCAGGTTGGCCATCAACAACGCGGCGCTAATCCCCTTGCCCACAACATCACCGATGCAGACCCCAATCTTTCTCTCGCTGAACTTCAGCACATCGAAATAATCTCCGCCAACGGTGCTTGCAGGCTGCCACGCTCCCGCCACTTCCAGTCCTCTTACCTGTGGAATCTTCTTGGGCAAGAGTCCTTCCTGAATTTCTCTCGCCTTGGCCAGCTCTTGGTCTTGCTGTTTCGATCGCGTGTTCCCAATATCGACGGCGCGCTGAAGTTCAAGATTCTTGCCCTCTAGGTGCACTCGCGATTCCTCATGCAAGTGGCGGATGCTCCCGACGATCAAGACAACGACGACTACGAGCCTGCCGGCGCTCCACAGTTGCGAGAAATAGGAGGTGATGGGAATTCGATACAGGGGCATGATGACCGCTACCGTCAACGATGCGATCGCGACCGCGGTCAGGAACAAAAGCATCAGGTACACAATCCAGTCCCAAGGAAAGCGGAGACGTGAAGACAACGGCGCGAGGCGATTCATGATCGGCGTCGTCAAATTGCCGATGAAGAGAGTATAGAAAAGTATGGGAAACCAGCCCATGCCCGGACCGCGCACATTCGCGATCCATAGAATTGCAAACAACGCGGCCGCAACCATACCCAACAGCAGCTGCCTGGAAAAGAACCTGCGAACGCCAATGGAGCGGAGCGAGAGCTTCACGCTGGTAACCATGTAGATCTTTTCCCGGGTGCTATTCCGTGGGATCAGGAGTTGAGAATCATGTTAGGCGCTGCCTAAATATGAGTCAACGTCGGAGCACCAGATGGACAGTCGTCCCTCCAGGTGAACAGGAAACTTCACCTTTATCGATTTTGCCTGATCCGTGAAGCCGGACTGCAATTCTACGCGTCCGGTAACGCGGCTTGCCAAGACTTGGCCCGCCGTCCCATCATAAGCTCCGAGAAGCAGACCTGAGGCTCTTGAGGCATTTCAATCCCGGTTGGTATTGATATATTTAACTGATGCAAATGCACAGGCGAACATTTTTGGAGTACCTCTCTGGCGTGACGCTTATGTCCGTCCTTGGGCCTTCACAGGAGGAGAGCGGTATGTGGGGAATGGTTGCGAAAATAACGCTTCTGCCCGGCAAGCGCGATGAAATGCTTCAAATTCTCGAGGAAAGCGCAGCCGGTATGCAGGGATGTCTCAGCTACGTTGTGGCCAAAGACGCCAGCGATGAAAATACGGTCTGGGTAACCGAAGTCTGGGACAAGATGGCCAGTCACGACGCGTCCCTGTCTTTGCCCGCCGTGAAGAACGCTGTACCTCGCGCGAAGGCCATCGTTTCGAATTTCGAGAGGATCGCCATAACCACACCGGTTTGGGGAGTCGGGCTGCCAGGAACGCACGCCCACTAATCTGCGAACGCCTGGTGTCGCCATCAGTAGCCGACGTCGGAAGCTCACGGGAGCCGGTGTGCACCGTCGCGCCGAGAACGGCCTTGAATAGCGTTTCAACAGGGCATATCACTCTTCCCTGCCTTATAGCCTGCGCCGTCAACGCGGCAAAGGGAGAGTATCTCTGCTCTCCCTCGCCGGTTGCAACGACGAATGACCTAAATGCGGCACACCGGCCGATTGGCGAATCTTACTTCCTGTGATCGGCGAACTCTGCGGCCTCTTTGAGTTCGCGATCTGCCGCGTCAATCAGATCCTTTGCTTTTTGCGCATGGCCTCCGAGCTCATCTTTGTTCTCTCTCTGAGCTTCGTCAATCTTTCCGAAGGCCTGCTGCAGATGATGCTGCGCTTCTGCGAGATTCGGATGACGATGCGAGTCGATGTTAACGACCGGGCCTTGAGCGAGGGCGAACCCACCGAACACCAATGCTCCTCCCAGAAGGAAGCTCAACACGAGATTGCGGCTTTTCATGGCGATTGTCTCCTCAGTGCGTTTTGTCTTTGAAATGCGTTGCTCAGGGCTGTATCGAAGATTCTATTCGATTGGAGAGAAGATTGTGTAAAAAAACGGCGAAGGGACACGAGCACTTCCTGCCCGGCTTTCAACGGGGCAGGTCGAGGATCAGGAGGAGAGCCAGCTGATTCTTCGACGCCGAACACATCGGAAGGTCGGACCGATTCGGTAATTGTGATAAAGCCCTGGTTTAGAAATGGGAATTTTGGAAGTACGGGCGGCTTGTCTTTTTCAGCAGCTGCGCGTTTGAACCGTACTTCGCCACTTGACCCTCTCGAAACGGAACCGGGTCGGGCTTTCCGCCGGCGCCGCTGTCCTTTACTAGGAGGCCGCGGCCGCCGAGGGCGCAGGACGATAGTGACCTGGAACAGCCCGCAATGCGATCGCAAGACGGTTCCAGGCGTTGATGGTCGTCACTACCAAGGTGAGATCCACAATTTCCTTTTCGTTGAAGTATTTGCGGACTTCTTCGTAGACAGAGTCCGGAACGCGAGTTTCAGACACCAGCGTGATGGCTTCCGTCCAAGCCAGGGCGGCGCGTTCTTTGTCGGTATAAAAGGGCGTTTCACGCCAGGCATCGAGCTCGTAAAGGCGTTGTTCGGTTTCACCGAGAGCGCGGGCGTCTTTCGAGTGCATATCAATGCAGTAGGCGCAGCCGTTGATTTGGGAAGCACGCATTTTCATCAGGTGAATAAGGCGGCCTTCCAAACCGCACGCGGCAATATATTGTTCGAGCGCGTACATGGCCTTTTGAGCTTCCGGGGCGTGTTTTCTGGGGTCAATCCTGGGTTCCATAGGATTATCCTTCCTTGGCGGCGATCCCGCTTCTGAACGTGGCTGCGTAGACAATCAGCAGAGCGGCTCGCCAGTCGATTTCCTCTAGATGGATGAAGCGAGGGAGCGAGTGGATACTCCCTACAAGACAAAATTTATGTGCGCGGCTGCCAATTTGGCGCGGTTTAGCGGCGAGCGCGATCTTTGCGGACGGCTTCGTCGATCAGGGCGTCGAGCTCGTTGCGGGTGAGAGAAACATGAGCGCCAGAGGATTCGCCGGTGTCTTTGGTCTCCGGAAGCTCAGCGCCTCCGCCGGGCGGCGGCGTAACAAAATATCTCGCGCGAGCGGCCATCAATTTGGCGACTTCGCGGCTGGAGAGTAGCACGGGGCCACCGGCCAACTCCGCCGACAGAACGATCTTGGCAAAGTGCTCGATGGTTTCCATGCGGAAGAAAGCGGTAAGCAGATCCGGGCCGCAGGTGACCGCGCCATGATTTGCAAGGAGCAGCGCGTCGTAATGCGGGACGAAGGGCTCGATCGCGTCGCTGAGTTCCGGCGTTCCGGGAGTGGCATAGCGCACGAGTGGAATTTGTCCGAGGCCGATGATCACTTCTGGCAAGAGAGCTTGATTCAACGAGCGGCCAGCGGCCGCAAATCCGGTGGCAGTCGGCGGATGCGCGTGACAGATGGCATTCACATCGGGCCGCATGCGGTAAAACAACAAATGCATGGCGATTTCTGAGGAAAATTTGCGTTCGCCGGCAAGCTGGCGCCCTTCGAGATTCGTGATCACGAGGTCTTGCGGCTCGAGCATGCCTTTGTTCATGCAGGTGGGAGTAGTGAGGACGCGGTTTTCGTCGAGGCGGACGGAAATGTTGCCCTCGCAAGCGACGATGAACCCGCGGTCATACATCCACTTGCCCGCCGTACAAATCTCCCGGCGGTGCTGCTCTTCGCTTTTTTCGTGGGTGGGCCAGAGCGAGTTGGTAGACATAGTGCGCACTTCTTCCCGGCCCGGGATTTCCCCCAGGCCAATTCTCTGCCCCCCAGCAAAGTAATCTTTTGAGTCCCGGGCAACCGGAAACCCGGGGCGCACTGTATCACACTAGGCGTAAATTCCGCGCAACTTTAGTGCACTGCCGACGCGGTCAATCGCCAGCATATACGCGGCGATGCGATTGTTCACTTTGTGCGTTTCTGCGTAGCGCACGACTTCGTCGAAAGCATTCTCCATGACGTCGAGAAGGCGTTCATTGACTTCACTTTCACGCCAAAAAAAGCCCTGGCGGTCCTGAACCCATTCGAAATAACTGACGGTGACGCCGCCGGCATTGCCAAGAATATCAGGCACGGTGAAGATGCCCTTGGCGTCGACAATGGCATCGGCTTGCCAGGTGGTCGGACCGTTGGCACCTTCGCAGAGAATGCGCGCCTGGACCTGGTGGGCGTTTTGCTCCGTGATCTGATTCTCAATGGCGGCCGGTATCGCGATGTCGCAAGGTTGGAAGAGAACGTCGCGCGCGGACATTTTCGTGCCGCCCGCAGGGAAATCCTGCAACGGTTTTTTCTGCGTGTAGACCCAGTCGATCACTCTGGGAATGTCGAAACCGCTTTCGTTGTAAAGGCCCCCGCCGATGTCGGCAAGGCCGACGATTTTGTAGCCCGCTTTTTGCATGAGCTGCGCGGCAAGGGACCCCACGTTGCCGAAGCCCTGGACGACAACGCGGCAACCCTCCTTTTTGATGCCGAGCTTGGCAAGGGCTTTGTCGCAGCAGATCATGACGCCGCGGCCAGTGGCTTCGCGTCGTCCACGTGAGCCGCCGAGCTCGATGGGTTTACCCGTGACGACGGCGGTGGTGGCTTCGCCGACATGCATCGCGTAAGTGTCCATGACCCACGCCATGGTCTGTTCATTCGAGCCGATATCGGGAGCGGGAACATCGCGCTCCGGGCCGAGCCAATCGGCGAGCTCCGCCGTGTAGCGGCGAGTCAGGCGCTCCAATTCGCCTCTGGAAAGTTTGCGAGGATCGCAGATGATGCCGCCTTTGGCGCCGCCGAACGGAATGTTCACCACGCCGCACTTCCAGGTCATCCAGGTAGCAAGAGCACGCACTTCGTCGAGAGAAACGTCGGGAGCAAAACGAATCCCGCCTTTGCCGGGGCCGCGAACGGTGGAATGAAGGACGCGATAGCCAACGAAAACCTCAAGCTGGCCGTTGTCCATGCCGACGGGGATGTAGAGAGTGATTTCTTTCTTGGGATATTTCAGATAGCGATAAAGACCTTGCTCGAGCCCTAGTTTTTGCGCGGCCACTTCGAAGCGCGCTTCGGCATTCTGGTAGACATTCATCTCTTCCGGTACTGGGGCTTGCGGCATGCGAAACTCTCCTTTGAGGCGCCGAACGGCAACAAAAACAACCGGCAAATCGTACTTCGGCCCGAGAAGGGAATTCAGGACCGAACTGCAGGGCCAAGTACGATGGCTGGCGGCCTACCCCATTGCATGGAACTGAAGAACCGGTTCGCCAGACTCGAGCTTTGGCCGGGCCGCCAGTATACGAACCTGTACCTTTGGCTGCAAGCGAGCTGGGCTTTTTGGCACTTGGGAAAATTCTGTTTGTCGGGCGAATTTCTGTCCGTCAAGCGAGGAATTTGAGAGTTTCCTCGATCAGATCGGAGGTCCCCTGGCTGGGATCGCCGGGACTGTCGAATTCCATGGAACAGTAGCCTTTATAGCTGCTGTTCTTCAATATGCCAAAGGTCTTCGCCATGTCCACGTGAACCAGCTGCCCCTTTTCGTCCGCTTCCATGGCTTTCACGTGGCAGATGCTGTAGGCGTGCTCGAACATCGCTCGAATGCCCTGGTACGCATATTCGGTTTTTCCGGTAGTCAAAGTGTTGGCGAAATCCGGATTCGTGTGCAGCCAGGGGCTGTTCACTTTTTCGACGATGCTGACGATGAAGAACGGATCTTCGCTGACGGGATTGTCGTTTTCTAGGTTTACGAGGATATTTTTCGCAGCGCCATATTCCGCCACGCGAGTGAGAGTGTCCGCGGCGCGACCCAGGTCGGGTTTCGAATCCTTGGCCGCGGGCATGTTCGTGCGGACACTTGGCGATCCCACGGCTGCGGCAATATCGATCCATTGCTTGCTGAAAGAGACAGCTTTGTCGCGCTCCGCCTTATCTGCCGCGTAGGGGCTATGCTCGCCGTCGGCGGCAATGTTGACGATGCCGGCGCCCGATTTTTCGACAACCGCTCGAAGATCGTTCAGGTATTTCGCATCGAGCGAACGGAAATGCTCGCTCCACGGTTCGATCTTGTTGATGTTGAATTTCGACTTGACGAAAACCACGAAATTCTTCAGGTCCATCTTGGGAATTTTAGAGGGATAAGGCTTATCGTGAGCGCCCGCGATAACTTCGCGGAAGGGATAAGAAGCGATGGCAATCCGATCACGGGCCAGTACCGGGAATTGCAGGTTGGGACCCGAATCTCTTGCGATGTCCAGCTTCAGTCCCGGGCACAACACCGCCGTGGCTGCCGTTGCAGCGGTCCGCGCAATAAAGTGCCTTCGTGTGGTGGGCGGCAAAGCCGCGCCAGTCTAGCAGAATCCCGGGGGCAAACAAGGGCCAAGGCTGGCGGCTCTGCTATAATCCGCCCAATTTTCAGGGGAGGCCTGCTTTCCGGGACAACTCATGAATCGCACCATCCCTGTTCTACTCGGATTTTTTCTGTCGGTTCTGCCTGGCGCCGTTTTTGCGCAGTCGCCCGGTGATTTGCTCTCTGGTTTGACAAAGCCGCATGACTACATCCTGAAGCGCGTCTCCAGTTACGACCGGACGGGCGGAAACGATGATTACCGTCCACTTGCCGCGGGAGAGACGCTCACATTGCTGGACGAGGCAGGTCCGGGCGAAATTTCGCACGTATGGATCACCATTGCGAGCGATGAGCGATTTCACCTGAAGAGAATGGTGCTGCGCATGTACTGGGACGGCGAGAGTTCTCCAAGCGTCGAAGCTCCTGTCGGCGACTTCTTTGGACTGGGGCTGGGAGACTACTTTCTCTATCAGTCCGCGCCGCTTTCGGTGGGAGGAGATAAAGCGCTGAACTGTTTCTTCCCGATGCCGTTTCAGAAACACGCGCGCGTCACACTGACAAATGAAGGCAAGCAACGCGCCGACGCCGTTTACTGGAACATCGATCTGCGCGCCTACAAAGCAGCGCTGCCGGCGGACACGCTCTACTTTCATGCGCAGTATCGGCAAGCTACTCCCAACAGAGCGTTCCCGGGGAACAAAACAAATCTGGAAGGCAAGGACAATTACGTTTGGATGGAGGCGGAGGGACGCGGACACTTCGCGGGAGTCACGATGTCGGTGGTGGAGAATCAGGATGGCTGGTGGGGCGAAGGCGACGACATGTTTTTTGTGGACGGCGAAAAGCTGCCCTCGATTAACGGAACCGGCTCGGAGGATTATTTTCTGGGCGCATGGGATTTTGGAGGAAAGCCATTTGCCTATGGTCTATTCGGAGCGCCCGTAGTGGGCGCTGAGCTCCAGGGCGGAAGATGGTCCGTCTATCGCTTCCATCTGGACTCTCCCGTACCGTTCACGAAATCTCTGCGCGCCACAATCGAGCATGGGCACGCGAACGATCGTGGCGACAACTTCTACTCCGTCGCCTACTGGTATCAGAGCGAACCTCACGGAGCTTTTCCCCCGCTGCCGGCCGCCGAGCTCCGGCTGCCGCGCGTCTTTCCTGTCCCTGGCGCTCAAAAATAACGGGGAAAAATAGCGGGAAACGGCGTCAGGACCGGGCGGCACGCGTTCCGACGGACGAAGCAACTATTGCATACGAAATTGCAGTGTGACCGTCAGGTGCATCGGCACCGGTTTGCCGTCAAGCGATGCCGGTTGATACTTCCATTGCCGTAACGCGTCCATCGCGGCCTGATGCAGAAGTGTGGGGCCGGAAATCACTTTCATCGTGGTGACGTGCCCGTTCGGATCGATCAACGCATCGATCCGCACGTCGCCGGCCACATGCTGATTCTTTGCCAAGACTGGATAGCTGGGATCTACCTTGCTGATCAATTTTGCAGTCTGCACGTCTCCACCAACGGGAAGCGGCGCTTCCGGAGCCGGTGGCTGTTTGCCATTTCCTACTGCGATATTCGAGTTGAGCCCACCCACACCCGGAACCTCCGTGCCATTTGCCAGACTGGGAGCCTCCGCTCCTTCGTCCTGAGCAGCTGCAGGGCGATTCATCGTGGGGCTGGCCAGGTGTACCTCCCCGAGAGCAGGTTTCTTCGGCTGCGGCTCTGCCGGTGGCCGGGAGATGCGCTCCGTCACGGACGCCGGAATCGTGCTGCCAGCGCCGCGAGTGTTGTCTCGGGTCAGAGGAACAGCTTGCGAATTCTGGGGAGCACGGATGAAAGGTGCGTTCGTAGACGCGGTGTTCGAGACCTGTGCGGCGTTCGAACCAGGGGTTGCTTGAGGCGTGGCCGTCGAAATCGGGGAGCCGGGCTGTGAGACGGGCTGTGTCGCCGGCTGCGCGTTGGTAGAACCCGGAGAGCCAGTTTGGGAGGTCGGTGCGGATGTGTTCGGCGCGCTGGTGCCTTGCACCGCGTTCGCCGGATGCAGCAGATACCATCCGCCGCCCGCGGCCAGCAAAACAGCTGCGGCAATCGCAGCGTACAAAACTCCTCGATGGGAGCCTTCCGGTGAACGCTCCTGTGTGATTACTGGTTCATCCAGCGGGAGCAAGCTACCGACGGCGGGCAGCGCCGACTCGGGAATGCTTTCGACAGCCGTAATGGCCAGGGGTTCCGCGGAATGTTCTTCTCGCGCTGCGATCTCGGCGGCGTGCTTCGATTTTTCGCGTTCGATGAGGTCTTGCGGCGGCGCAGGAGCGGCGGCGTTGCGAGCCAGAGGCTCGAGCCAAGACGGAATTTTCACTTCTTCCGTGTCCAGCGATGACTTGATCGGCGGTGGAGCAGTTTTCAGAATCGGTGCGGCCTTGACCGGCACCGGTTCGGCCTTGGCAACTTCCGGCACTCGGGCTGCCACACCTGAAACAACTTTGGAATCGGGAGCGGGCACGGCCGCTGTTGGCTTGGCACCCGGCGTGGCGCTAAAGAGCAAGGAAGAGAGCTGTTCCTGAAGTCGCGCAGCCTGGAGTCTCAACTCTTCGGTCGAATCTTGGCCGGCGACGGCCGGGGCCTGCTGTTTGCTCTCCGACGGAAGAGGCGGTGCTGCCTGTCTTGACGGAGTCGAAGCCGTTGGCACTTCCGGCGAGCCCAAAAGACTTGCCAGGGAAGACGCCAGCGAAGAAGCAATTGTGGGAGCGGAAACTACCGGGACGTCGTTTTTATTTACTGCGGCGATTGGAACGGGCAAGGGCTGCGGTTTCGGAGCCGCTGGTGTTCCTGCATGGACCTCGGCAGGGCGGAGCTCCGGCACTGGCTTGTGCTCGAGTTGAACCTGGGCTGGCCTGAGTTCAGAAATTTTAGGCGCGGCGGCGGCGGCGGGGCTCACCGGCTTTGGCGCGTTGTAGACGGGAGCGGCTGGAATGCTTTTGGCCGCGGGCGGAAGCGTTGCAACAGGAGCGGAGGCAGGCGCCGGCGCGCCGATGCGGTCGGACGGGAAACGCATTCCCCAGAAGCCCACCACCGACTCCGTGAATTCGAGTTCTACATAACCGCTGACACTCTTGTAGTTCTTCGATTTGACGACCTGGCAGACTACTTCCTTTTTCGTTTTTTCGTTCGTGAGGAAAAGCAGCTGCCCCGGGGCCACTGGCGAACCCAGCCGGATGACGGCGCCGCTGCCGAAAACCAAAACCGTCTTTGTAGTTTCAGAAAACGGCTCGCGCTTATCGCTGCCTTCGACGGTGCGTGCGCCATTAACGGTTACCGGAACCTCCAGAGCGACAGGCTGCGGCTTGCTGCCCGTAGAGGTATCGTCATGCCGCGGGCCAGCGGGGGCGGAAACCGCGGCGGTTGTCTCTGGTCCGGCAGTCAGGACTTCAGAATCTTTGCTGGTAGGCGCCATAGGATGCTCACTTGGTACGCAGAATTTTTGTGTAGCCCGCGCGTAAACAGGACTATCCCCGAATGTCTACATGGTCTGCTTCGGCCATGCTTTGCAGCCATAGTACGTGCGTACCAACATGGAAACACCTGTCCCGAAGGACAGCCGTGCTGTGGGTAGAAACTGTTCTAACGGCCTAACGGTGGGCGGAATTGCTCGTCAATTTCCACTTGATAGCCTGTGACGAGCTTATTGGTCTCGTTGGCCATGCCGATGACGGCCTGCAGCTCTTGAAACATGGCGTCGGTCATGCCTTTTTTGAAAGCGGATGCGGTGTGCGAGGCGATGCAGTAGTGGCAATTGTTGGTGACGCTGACGGCTATGTAGATGAGTTCCTTGGTGAGAGGATCGAGTGCGCCGGGGCCCATGGTTTGCTTGATGCTTTCCCAGGTACGCTTGAGGGTGGCTGGATCGTGCGCGATGGCCTTCCAGAAATTGTTGATCCAATCGGTCTTGCGCGTGGCCATGATGTCGTCGTAAACGGCGCGCACCTCCGGGCTTGCATCTGCATATTCGATGAGGCCAAAGGTCGACATGAATTTCTCCAGAATTCCTTTGCATTGTAACGCCAAAAACGTTGGCAAGAACCCGGAGTCTCTGCCAGAAACAAGCGCCGGCCTCTCTCTCTGGTCCGATTCCCAGTCCTTCCGGAGCACCCGTGGCGGTCCTAGCCGCAAACCGAAAGGCGTACATTTTTACTTTATTAAATCGAAACAATACTGTATTTTCTCGCTGCCCGGTGATCCGTTCTGAATCGGGCCGGGAAAATCTGCATGCGATGCACTCCTAACTCTTTACCGCGAAGAACCGCGCCGGAACTCCCTCTGATCCTCTTTCTTCTGTTCTCGGCGAACTGCCCGTGGGTGGCGGCGCAGACGATTCGCGTCGACACGACGCCAGCACGGGCCATTCCCTTCGATCCAGATAAGGCTCTCGGAACGTCCGTCGATATTTTGTCCTCCAGGTCGATCGACGCCGTCTACAGCGCGCCGATTCTGAAGGAATCTCTTTCGGCAGGTTGGGGCCCGATCACCTATCGCCAGAATACGGAGCTGACGATTGCCGCCTGGCACTGGAATCCCAACGGAACCTGGAGCGACGCCGCGCATCAAAGCGGCTACTTTACGGGCAGCGCCGAGCCCAAAGAGTTTCTCGGACACTCTTACGGCTACGCCCTGCCGCATCGCGGCTCGACGAAAAGCGATGCGTCACAGGGAAAGTATTCACGGCTGACGGATGGAGATCCAGCGACGTATTGGAAGAGCAATCCTTACCTGACAAAACATTTTACCGGTGAAGACGATGCGCTGCATCCCCAGTGGATCGTCCTTGATTTTGGCACGCTGCAGGATATCGATGCGATCCGCATCGCGTGGGCAAACCCTTACGCGCGGGAATACGTTGTTCAGTACTGGCTTGGAGAGAACGCACTCGAGAAGCCGACTCTGGGAGTGTGGACGCAGTTTCCTCGAGGCGCAGTCGAGGAAGGAAATGGCGGAACCGTCACGCTGAGATTGTCGGATCGGCCGGTGCGGGCGCGCTTCCTGAGAATACGGATGACGGAATCCTCGAACACCTGCGACACGCATGGGAGCGAAGACCCGCGAAACTGCGTGGGATATGCTGTAAATGAAATTTACGCGGGGAATTTTGCGATAGACGGCTCGTTTATCGATCTGGTGACGCACGCCCCGGGACAGAATCAGACGGAGGCAACGGTCTCGTCGACGGATCCGTGGCACACGGCTCAGGATATCGAGCCGAGCCGCGACCAAACAGGGTTCGACCTTTTCTACACCAGCGGCATCACCAACAAGCTGCCGGCAATGATCCCCGTGGCGATGATTTATGCCACACCTGAGGATGCTGCAGCCGAGCTTGCCTACATCGAGAAGCGTGGCTATCCAGTTTCCTACGTAGAAATGGGCGAAGAGCCGGACGGAAAATATACGAGCCCGGAGGACGACGCCGCTCTCTACCTGCAGTGGGCAACGGCTCTACACGGCGTGGACAGGAAGCTGAAGCTCGGTGGCCCGGTGTTCGAAGGCGTCAACGAAGACATCCAGGTGTGGCCTGACGCGCAGGCGAGAACCTCGTGGCTGGGGCGATTTATCGACTACCTGAAAGCGCATGGGCGGATGAGCGATCTTGCCTTCGTCTCTTTCGAACACTATCCGTTTCCGCCGTGCGAGATCAATTGGTCGGATCTGTATCGCGAGCCGGAATTGGTGCGGCATATTTTAGAGGTGTGGCGAGCAGACGGGGTGCCGGCGGACGTGCCGCTGATGATCACGGAAAGCAATCTTTCCTGGGCGCTGACGGAACCGATGGCGGATTTATTTGGTGCGCTTTGGCTTGCAGACAACGCGGGCTCGTTTCTGGCGAGCGGCGGGGCGGCGTTTTATCACTCGCCGATTCAGCCGGAACCGTTGCGCTCAGGATGCGGGGGCTACAGCACGTTTGGGAATTTCGTGGCCAACGAAAAGCTTGAGATTTCGCAGCACGCTTCGCAGTATTTCGCGAGTCAAATGATCAACCTGGAGTGGGTGAAGCACGGCACCGGAGTGCATCAATTGTTCCCTGCCGAAGCAGATGTGCTGGACGACGCGGGGCATATATTGGTGACGGTCTACGCGGTGAAGAGACCGGATGGCGTATGGTCCCTGATGATATTGAACAAAGATCCTTCCAACGCGCATTCCGTGAAAATTGAATTCAGAGACTCCGGTGGCAAAAACGTCGCGCGTTTCGCCGGCCGAGTTACGGCAGTAACGTTTGGCGCGGAGCAATACGTCTGGCACCCGGAAGGGCCGAAAAGTCATGCCGATCCCGACGGTCCCCCGGCCACTTCGACCGTAAACGCCCCCGGACAGGCATTCACGCTCCCCCGGGCTTCTGTCACCGTCCTGCGCGGCAGCATCGAATAGGGCCCTCGATCGAGAACACGGCGTCCCATAACCGGACAATCCTGGCCTGACCGCCTATCCAGACACCCCGGAAACACCTCTAGAAGCAAGGAGTTGGCGATTCTTTCGTCTGGCGGGGAATCTGCTTTCAAACTATAACGTATCACGATATAGTATTCTCTCTGCCGATAGAGATGGTTCTCCGGGTTCGGACAGGAGCCAGAGGGTGAAAACGTGACAAAAAAGAGAGAAACGCAGTCGTTCCTGCCGCTCACGCCGGCGATGTTTCACATCCTCCTGGCGCTGGCTGATGGCGAAAAGCACGGATACGCCATCCTGAAAGAAGTGTCGCGCCGCACCGACGATAAGGTGCGGCTCAGCGCAGGAACGCTCTATGGAAATCTGGCGCGGCTCGAGGGCGCAGGCCTCATCGCGGAATCCGACCGGCGCCCGGAAGTGGTGCTCGACGATGAACGGCGCCGCTACTACCTGCTTACAGAATTCGGGCGCGATGTGGCCGTCGCCGAAGCGGAGCGCATGGAAGAAGCGCTCGGTCAGGCGCGCGCCAAGAAACTTTTCCGAAAACCAAAATTGGCCTAGCGAGGAATCACCACCATGGCAAAACAGACCCTGCCTTTTTCCCAGAAGTTGTTTCGAGCGCTTGTTCGCGTGCTCCCGTTCGATTTCCGGACGAACTATGAAGGCGAAATGGAAGGCGTCTTTCGCGAGCAGCACCGTGAAGCGGAAGAACGCGGCGGTCTGCTCGGAGCGCTCAAGCTCTGGAAGGAAACGATCGCCGGAATCTTTACCACCGCCCCGCGGGAGCACTGGCAAATCCTGACGAGTGACTGCGGTTACGCCTTTCGCATGATGCGGAAAAATCCTGGATTCACTGCGGTGGCTATTCTGACGCTCGCTTTGGGAATCGGAGCCAATACCGCGATCTTCAGCGTGGTGCACTCCGTGCTTCTTCGCCCGCTGCCCTATCCGCAGGGGCAGCAGCTGATTTTCATCCGCCAGCAGGAAACGAAGTTGGGCATCCCGGACATGGCGTTTTCGGTGAAGGAGATTGAAGACTATCGCTCGCAAAACCGCACCCTGGCGGGGCTTGTGGAATACCATGCCATGTCCTTCACGCTTTTCGGGCACGGCGATCCCGAGCGCGTGCGCACAGGCGTCGTCTCCGCCAATTATTTTGACTTGTTTGGCGTCCAACCGCTGCTCGGACGAACCTTTTTGCCGGACGACGACAAGCTCGGCGCTCCGCCGGTCCTGCTTCTCAGCTACGAATACTGGAAAAACAATTTCGGCTCCGATCCCGGAATCGTCGGCAAGACGTTTGAGATGAACGATAAAGTGCACACAGTTGTCGGAGTTCTTCCGCCGGTGCCGCAGTATCCCAATGAGAATGACGTTTATATGGCGACCTCGGCGTGCCCCTTTCGCTCCAACAAAATGCATCTCGAAGAGCGCGACATGCGCATGATGGAAGTCTTCGGTCGGCTGAAACCCGGCGTGACCGTGGCGCAGGCCAACGCGGATGTCTCAACAATCGCCGCGGGATTGAAAGCAGCGTATCCAAAATCGTACCCGGAAAATGTGGGGTTCACTTCCTCGGCTGCGCCGCTCCGGGAGGAACTGACCCGCGAAGCGCGGCCAACGCTGCTTCTTCTCCTCGCTGCGGCGGCGTTCGTGCTTCTCATCGCGTGCGCCAATGTCGCCAACCTGACGCTTGCCCGCATGGCCAAGCGCGAACGCGAACTCGCCGTCCGCAGCGCTCTCGGTGCGGGAAGAAGCCGGCTCTTGCGCCAGCTCTTGACCGAAAGTTTCCTCATGGCCTTTGCGGGCGGCGTGCTGGGTTTGCTGCTGGCTTACGGCAGCTTGGATTTGCTCACAGACTTTGTGGGCCGGCTCACGCCCCGCGCCCGCGAGATTCATATTGACTCAGGAGTCTTGCTCTTTACGCTTGCTGCCGCGCTCGGCACAAGTCTCGTTTTTGGCACGCTGTCGGCGCTTTTCTCGCGAGCAAATCTTGCTTCGAGCCTCAAAGAAGGCAGCACCGGCGCAGGCTCGGGCTACCGGCAAAACCGTGTGCGAAGCGCGCTGATCGTCTGCCAGATCGCTTTTTCGTTCATGCTGCTGATTGGCGCGGGGCTTATGATTCGCAGCCTCATCAAGATGCAGCAGGTGGATGCAGGCATTGTTCCGCAACGCGTTCTGGCCATGAGAACCATGTTCAATTGGTCGAAATATACCGCCGCGGAAAAAACCAATGTGGTTGTCCAGAAATTGCTCGACCGGGTGAAATCGGAGCCCGGAGTTCTTTCCGCCGCGATCTCGAGCCGCTATCCCTTCGAGCCAGAAGCGATCACGGGCGGCCCCGAATCCGTCTCGTTCCAATTTCAAATCGAAGGCCGGGCTTTAGAACCAGGCCAAGCGCCGCCAGTCAGCACGTTTGCCGCAGTTTCCCCTGACTATTTCAAAACGCTCGGCATTCCTCTCAAAGGAGGCCGGCTGCTGGCGGAAACAGACATCGATAAGGCACCGCCCGTGGCGGTCATCAATGAAGCGGCCAAGCGCCAATTCTGGCCGAATGAAGATCCTATCGGAAAACGCGTTTCCGGGGATGCCGGAGATCATTGGGTCACGATCGTAGGCGTGGTTGGAGATGTTCGAGAATTTGGCCTGGACCATCCGCCTACCGCCGAGTTCTACGCCTCCCAGGCACAAAATGCGCAACCCAGCACCCTGATTGTGCGCACCATCAGCGAACCGCGCCGCATGGCAGAGGCCCTGACACGCGCAGTGCATGACGTCGACCCGCAAACCGCGGTAACGCACGTTCTTACCTTGGAACAGGCGCGCTACGAATCCATGGCTTCGCCTCGCGTGACGGCGAGCCTTCTGGGAATTTTCGCGGGCCTGGCGTTGGTCATCGCGACGGCAGGCATCGGCGGGATCATGGCGCTGATGGTCAGCCAGCGCGTCCGGGAAATCGGAATTCGCATCGCACTTGGCGCGCGGCCAGCAAGCATTCTTCAAATGGTTCTCGGACAAGGAATGCTGCTGGCCGTATTGGGAGTCGGAATTGGAATTGCCGGCGCCATTGCTTTGACCGGACTCGTGAAATCGCTCTTGTTCGAAGTTCCGCCAACCGATGTGTTGACATTCAGCGGCGTCGGCCTGACGCTCCTGGCCGCCGCGGCGCTCGCCAGTTACCTGCCGGCGCGGCGCGCGGCTGCCGTCGATCCGAACGTCGCGCTACGCGCGGACTAGACCCCGGCTCCCCGAGCCAACCACTCAGGAATCGCTACCGGGAATGACTTGAAGAAGAAAAAAACTCTTCGACCAGAAGCCGGGCCAGCCGGCGAGGATTATGGCGGATGACGCCGTGCTCCTCGAGCAGATTATCGAGAACGACGCGGTAGCCGAGCTTCTGCAGCTCGGGCAAATCAATCATCACCTGTTCCGCTCCCTGGCGCCGATAGCGCTTGGCGACTTCGGGAGAGACCGGCCGGCGGTTGGCCACGACCCAATCGACGACCGAGCGCGGCGTGTGGCGCCGAATGGCGCGCAAGTGATCGGCAAGAGAGTACGCCGCGGTTTCGCCCGGCTGCGTCATGAGATTGGCGATGTAAACGCGGCGTGCAGCGGACTTGGCAATCGCAGCGGCAATTTCCGGGATAAGAAGATTCGGAAGGATGCTGGTATAGAGCGAACCGGGTCCCAGAAGAATCAGGTCGGCTTCGCGGATAGCATCAATCACCGCCGGAAATGGCGCTACACGCCGGGGCGAAAGCGAAACTTTTTCAATGGGTGTTCGGCTGGCAGTAATGTTGGTCTCCCCGCGAACCGTTCGGCCATTCACAAGCTTACCCACCAGATGGACATTGGAAAGCGTCGAAGGAAAAATGCGCCCGCGAATGGCCAGGACCTTGCTGCTCACGCGAATGGCTTCTGCGAAGTCTCCGGTAACGTGCGTCAGTGCTGCGAGAAAGAGGTTTCCGAAATTGTGCCCTATGAGGCCGCGTCCTGCATGAAAACGGTATTGAAAGAGCCGTCCCAGCAGTGCTTCATCTTTCGAGAGCGCTACCATGCAATTGCGAATGTCGCCCGGTGGAAGAACGCGATTTTCCCGGCGAAGGCGTCCAGAGCTCCCGCCATCATCGGTGACGGTCACGATGGCTGTCAGCTCGCTGATGGGACGGTGGGTGTTTGGGTGTTCATCACTTCTGCGGACGACGTATTCCTTGAGCCCGCGCAGAAGCGTGGAAAGTCCCGTCCCTCCGCCGAGAGCGACCACGCGGAATCCGCGGGAGAGCGGCTTCGGTTTGGATGTGATTTTCTTCACCGGATGACGTAGTGAACCTCGGCAACCAAACGTCTCATTCGAGGCGTGTTGCTCCGTTCCCTATTGCTGCCAGCAGCGCAAAATCTCGATGGAGACTCTTTCCTTTCGGGCCGGAATTTGCAATCGGGCTTTTTACTTCAGGCGCGTTCCGGTTCACGGGCAAGAAAACCACGGAGGCTCAGCCGGCGGTGCCGTCTTTCTCCGGATAGAGCAACTCCGTAAAGCGAGGATCTTCCTGGAGGAAAGCAAAATCTTCATCGTTGCGCGCGTGATAGCGGTTTTCAGGGCGAAGTTCAATGGCGACTTTGAGATTCGCCATCGCCGAATCCGCTTCGCCGGTGAGGCAATCGAGAGCGGCAAGCGCGTAATGAATGTAATCCGACTTCGGCGAAGCTTTCCGCGCCTTGATGAGACTCTCGCGTGCGTCGTCCCAGCGTCCGATGTTCATCATTGCCACACCGCGCTGGTAATGCTCGTCGGCGGTCTTCGGATTCTGCTCGGCGCTTGGTTTCATGCGCTGCTCGGCGATCCGCAGGTGCATCCTGGCGCGATCCGCCAGGCCCTTGCTCGGCCCTTCCAGAACCTTTTCCAGTTCCTGCTTGGCTTTGGCAAATTTCTGCTGGTGGAAGAGGGCCAGCGCTTCGTCATAGGTTTTCAGCTGCGCTTGCACCAGCGGATCTACCAGCTCGACACCACCCCTTTGCGCCGGGGGAGGTGGAGGCAAGTTCTTTTTTTTCAGTGAGTTGGAGTGGCCATGCACGCTGCCTTTGCCCTGCCCCGATGAACCCGAAGAGGCTTTGCGCGCTTTTGCCATGTGGCGAATCGTAGCAGAGGAAAATGACGGCGTCAACGAGCGCCCTTTCCTGCTAATCGGGATGGTAGTGCGATTGCGAGGACCCTACCTGAGTTACTGCCCGGCGGCATGCGGTGAAAAAAGAGCATCGAACTGGGGGTCTTTTCGCGGAAACTGTAAGTAAGTTACCCGACAGGGGACAGGCTCAGCCGGAACGCTGGCCTGCCAGCACCGCCTATGCTATAAATTTTGTTGCCGAACTTTGGTTAGGAACAAGTGCCTTTCATCAACTTTCCTGCTCGCGAAATCAACTGCAAGCTCGTTTACTACGGTCCAGGTCTGGGCGGAAAAACCGCCAACCTCCAGTGGGTCTACGACCACACCGGCCAGAACCAGAAAGGTAAAATGGTGTCTCTGGCTACCGAGACGGACCGCACCCTGTTTTTCGATTTTCTCCCGCTGGATCTCGGAACCGTGCGTGGCTTCAAAACGCGCTTCCACCTCTATACCGTTCCTGGCCAGGTCTTCTATGAAGCCAGCAGGAAGCTCATCTTGAAAGGCGCCGACGGCGTCGTGTTCGTTGCCGATTCGCAAGAAGAGCGGCTTGACGCGAATTTTGAAACGATGGAAAACCTCCAGGAGCATCTGAAAGAGCACAACCTCAATTTCGGGACGATTCCCTACGTGCTGCAGTTGAACAAACGCGATCTGCCCAACGCCATGTCCGTTCCGGACTTGACCAAGCAGCTCCAGAAAAAAGGCGAGCCTGTCCTCGAAGGAGTGGCCATTCAGGGAGTCGGCGTATTCGAGACTCTCAAAGAAGTGGCTAAGCTCGTGCTTGCAGAGCTGAAAAAGGGCGGCTGATCCCCGCTAGTAAAGCCGGAAGGTCACTTCACCCATGTGTCGGGTCGCTCAAAGCTTAATCAGCGTAAGGGTTTACGGGCCGACTTGGTAGGCCGGATTGAGTGTACAGTATTGATAATGGACCAGTAAATGCTACAACGGTTTTGTAAACCGTTGTGAATGCGTCGGAACCAATGCGGCACCTCGAACGGTCTAGGGAACCGTTGTTCCGGTTCCACTTCGACGAATTGCCAACTCTTCGTCCAGGTGTGTCGCTAAACATATGCGCGTTTAACACCTCGCGGCCCATGGTGTGTTGGGCAGAAATGTGTTTACGCTCATTCAAACAGAATTTTGGCCATCATTCCCTTGTCTTCGTGATTCAAGAGATGACAATGGAAGACCGACATACCCCGTATCACCGCGTTCGTGAAATCCATAATCACGTCAACAGAGCCGCCGTAGGGAACATTGACCGTGTCCAGCCATAGTGGGTCAACAATAGGCTTGTCGTTTTCAGCGTACGCGAGGAAATGCACCTGGTGGATATGCATAGGGTGTAGTTCCTTCGTCGCGTTGACAATTCTCCAATGCTGAAACGTTCCCACTTTCGCGTGTAACATCGGAGCCGCGTCGGGTGCGAATTTTTGACCGTTGATGTAAAAGTCGCTCTTCTTCTCCGTGAATGTCACGATGAATCGAGGAGGGGCGGCTTCTTCAGCCGTCAAGTCCACCGTTTTGAGAACAGGTTTGAGTGGGGTCTTCGCGGCTGTTAGCGTTGAATCCGCCGGCGGTCCTGGAACAATGTCTGCCAGTATCATCGCCGGATTGGGATCACCGTCTGGACCGGTATCCACGCAACGGGAGATGAGCCGCGTGCGTGTGCCGGCCTCAGGGCCCGAAACAATGGCTTCTAGTCGACCTGCGGGCGGTAACAAGACATGGTCGGCGCTACGCGTTCGACGATTCGGGTCGTGCTCGGCGATGGGCATCCCGTCCATGGCCACGATCTCGAATGTTTGTTCTTCGAGTTGTAGATCAACGTAGCGGTCGGCAGAAGCATTCACAAGACGCCAGAACTGACGCTGACGAGGAGCAATATCTATTTCAGGCCGCACAGCTCCGTTTAGGCTCATGATCTCGTCCGGCGTTCCCGGCACGCTGCGGCAAACATCAGAACCGAGTTCAACGCGATGCTTCAAAGCAGCAGCCTGTGGATCGTTCGCAATGGAACGACCGCGCACCACCAAGACCCGCTCCGGCAAGCCTGCAAGAGGCGGAAAATAAGATTCCATTCCCTCGATCACGAGCGCTCCCGACATGCCGTCAAGCACTTGTCGGTGGCTCTCTCCATGAGGGTGGGTGTGGTACCAATACAAGCCAGGCGGGTGGTCTTTCGGAATCTGCACGATATAGCGGAGCGCTTGTCCGGGCATTGCCATCATGCTCAAGACGTCGTCCTGCGGAGGATCAGGAGAGACCATCAGTCCATGAAAGTGCAGATTTGTCATATCCATGCACGGGTTAATCGCACAGCTCTCCCTTGGGTTTGCCGGGAGGTCATTCATGTAGGTGATCTTGAGTTGGTCCCCAGGCGAGAGCCGCAACGTCGGAGCGTTTGGTTCGCCATTGAAGTAAAACGAATTCTTGCCATTCGCTGCAATGGCTGCATGCAAGGTGAGGGAAAGCGTGTGATCTTTCGCGCGCAGTGACAAAGGGAGTGGAAGCAGGTTCGGCGGTTCCCCCGTCATTCCCAGGGACGAGAACGCTGCGACGGCCATGATTGCAATTGCGGGAATTGTGCTTCGCGGGAAAATTGCAGAGCGTAACACCGGTGGATCGGAAGTTGCGGATACATTTCTCGGCATAGTCTGTCCTTCTCAGGTATTGGCTTCCTCTCGTTGGGCCAGACGCAGGACCCTCGGCAGCACGCGTGCTTCGACTGGAATCGACCTGACGCCGGAGAGGTTCTGCTGAGCAAGATCGCTAAGAGTATGTCCAGGCGGCATTTCGAGAAAAAGATGACAGCCTAATTCCTCAAGGACTGTTGTCGCATCATGCCAGCGGACGCCGTGAGCAATATTATTCGCTAGATCACCTGCAATCAGTTCCTTCGTGCGCATGGCTCGCGCGTTGACATTCCCAACATAAGGCACCTGCGGTGCTCTCAGATTCATCGAGGAAATGCGTCTTGCCAATGTATCTGCTACTGGTTGGAGCAGGGGGCAGTGAGACAGGACAGAAACATGCAGACGTTCTGCCTTGCTAGCGCCTTGGCGGCGAGCTTCGTCCAACACTCGATCCATCCCCAAATTCGAACCAACAATGACAATCTGGCGCGGCGCGTTAATATTTCCTACAAAAATCGGAGCCTCGTCCGAAGTGATAGCCTCAACGATTTTCGTTACCTGAAATTCATTGAGACCAATGATCGCGGAGAGGCCATAGCCAGTCGGGTAGAGACTGACCATCTTCGTTGCGCGCAGCTTCACTAGCTCAACGCCATTTGCCAACCCCAGAACCCCAGCGACTACGGCCGCGGCAAATGCGCCTACCGATAGACCGGCGACTGCCGTGGGCTGGACGTCTTGCTCCATAAGAGCCCGGGCCGTAGCCACGCCTGCAGAGAACAAGGCGAGCTGTACCGACACGTCAGAATTGAGGCATTGCTGACAATCGAGATTGCGCACATCGGCGTGGAGCACTTCACTGATTTCATCGAGCGTAGCGCCGACAGCTGGATGATTGAGCAAGCGATGGAGCATTCCGGGAGACTGCGAGCCCTGCCCAGGTAAGACAAAGGCAACGCTCATGACGCAGTTTCCATCATGTTTACCCAACCACCCCAAGGATCGTCCCCGAGCCTCAAGCCTTCTGCGTAGCGTAGAAGGATTCGTGGAGACGAAGTGCAAGCGAATTCCTGAAGCGAGAAGCCGCACACAAGCGTTTCTACTCGAATATCAGCGACTGCAGAAAGCTCCATCGTACGAGCGCAGAGGGATTTTGCTTCATCTACGGTCATTCGCGTATCAGCATAGATAACGATATCCAGATCGCTTTGCTCGTTTGAAACAAGGGTGCCGGTCGCAAGTTCAAACCCAACGCTGCCGCCCGGCCCCCATGGAAGGTCGAGGTCCGTCCACCGGTCTTTGAGAACGTTCAAGGCGCGAAAAGCAGGTATGACATTTGCTCGTGACATGGGAACGGTGCGCCTCAGGAGTTGTGGCGGCGCGAGGATGCTTCTTACGAACTTCTGTTGACAGAAAGTGGCCCACCGCTGATTCCTTCCCTCTCCACGAACACCGACCGGAATTTCCTGGTCCGTGACTCGACCACGGCGAACAACGACAAACGGACTTCTTCGCAAACACTCCTCGACCCACTGGGGCGCAGACGCGCGTGCATCAATGAGCTGGTTCGCGTCTATCTCCAACAAATCATGTGTCCGAACAGAATGAGGTTCGCTGTGAAACATGAGACGTCCTAATGCAGGTGGTCTAGGAAAACGATCCATCCCGCGAGAGTGAAGATGCCCAGGACAGTACTCGCAATCAGACTCGAGCTTGCCACTTCCGGAGTTGCGTTAAAACTTTCTCCGAAGAGGATGCCAAAAAAACCGCATGGAACGGCGCTTAGCAAGACCACGTATCTGGTCTGTTCCAGCGGCATAGCCAATGGAAACACCACAGCAAGACAGAGAGCCGGCTGGATCACATTCTTGGCTAAAACAGCCCATCCCACTCTCCAGTTCAGGGTGAAACGCTGCGCCGATACAATGAGGCCGGTTACAAACAATGCGGTGCCTTCGGTGGCGGCACCGAGAATGGTGAGTCCCTTCTCAATAGAAACGGGTATGTGGAAGTTAGCGATGGATACCACGACGCCGAGCACAGGAGCCCAGAATACTGGGTTCTTTAGAGCACTCCACAGAGACGCGCGGGTGCTAGCCGCGCGAGAAACCGTGCTACCGGCACTGGTACCGCTGTCCAGAATCGCAAGGGTGATCGGCGTGATCGTAATTGCACCAACGGCGAGAGCAACGGCAACCGTGACGGAAGCCCGAGGGCCATAAACGGCCAGGAGAAGAGGAATGCCCACGGCGGCAGCATTTGGAAATCCAAGTGTGAGCGCTAACACGGCACTGTTTGCGCTAGTATCCTTCGCCAGATGCCGGGATACATAGAACGTCGCGACGAAGAGAGCTACATACACGATCGCAAAAACGAGGGCCGGTTTGACTTGACCCAACAAGAGCTGACGCGACGTGATTGCCATGGTGACGAACAAATAGCAAGGTAGGGCAAAAATCATGAGAAAACTGACGAGGGTCTTTACGTTCTTGTTATCGACTACGTTTCGCAAGCCTGCTAGATAGCCGAACAGCAGGCCCACAAAAATCGGCACGAGCGAATTGGCGAGAAGCTCGATCACTTAGTTCTCCAGCCAGTGTGCTTCGAGCTTGCTGCGAACCAGCAGAGAAGCCTTTCTCATCTCGAGTGCTTCCTTCGATTCGAGGTGATTGCGAAGGTCGACCGGGCCGCCGCGCGCGTCTGCTATAGCTCCGGCTAATTCGTTTTGTACGTTCCGAATATCCGTTACAGACGGTTTCTCTGGATTTTCCACGTGAAGCAGTTTGTAGAGGAGACCCAACTTTGCGTAATCCCGAATGTCGTAGGACATGGGGACGATCTTCTTCCCGAGCTTCTCCAATTCCGCCACGGAGCGTTGCGTGACCCGGGCCGCTGCCTCCTTGTGCATTGCATGGATCATGACGCCGTCGTCATCGAAAGCCAGAATGCGATTGGCCTGGTAACCGTGCATGAGGAAGCCACCGGACAGTGCTTGGCCAACGACCAATGTAATTACAGGATGACCTGCGAGCCGCGCTGAGCCGTAAGCGTCTGCAGCTGCTGCGGCAGCAAGAAAGATGGCGGCGGTTTCCTCGCGCCGGCCATACGCCTGGCTCTTCGCGTCGACAATAGCGACGATTGGCCGTTTGATCGTGTTCTTACATTGTTCAATCACCTCGCGAACGCGTGTTGCGAGGGTGTAAGCCTCTTCCAGTCCTACTTCCCCATGCCGGGCACAAGGGAATCGCCCGTGGGGATCCGGAACAACGCACAGGAATCTGGCTTGCTCCTTGCCGATCGGTGCATCCGATGTGAGGACCGACTTTGGATCACCAGACATAGGCGACGCTTGCCCTGTGAGCGCGCGGAACCACACGGTTCCTCGAATGCCGGTAAATTCACTCATTGTTTTCCCTCCGTAGCGCTTTTCGCTGTCCACAGTGTGCGGAGCTCTTTGGGATCCCACTGGCGCGACGTATCGAGCGCTCCAATGCGACTGCGATAAAGTGTTACCTGCGAGCTCCGATGCACGGTCGGGACACCTTCTCCGACGAATCGTCGAATCGCTTCCACAACTTGGGGTGTATCGTCTTCCACGAGTGCATCAATTAAGCCCGTCGCGAATCGTTGCTCGCCGCCATCGATTGCCCAGACCAGTGCATGATCGCTCGAGTCAAACTCATCGATCCCGTTCTCCTGTTCAATCACCTCGGGACCGTTTAACCCGAGTCGAGCTTCGCGCGTCATAACCACGTAGCTCGCTAGCCCTGCCGCAAGCGACATGCCACCAAAACAACCGACCATGCCGGCCGAAAGGCAGATCACCGGCGCATATTTTCTCAATAGCAGAATGGAGCCCAGGAGCTCGGCGATCACCGCGAGTCCAAGGTTGGCTTCCTGAAGACGCACGCCACCCGTTTCGAGCAGAATCACCGCGCTAGTCGGTGTCCCTTTCTTGCTGTCGGCATAGGCCAGATCGAGAGCGGCAGTCATCTTCTCTCCGGACACCTCTCCCATGCTGCCGCCTTGAAAGGCGCCTTCGAGGGCAATGACCACTGCGGCTTGGCCCGCAATCTTTCCTTTCATCACCACGCAGCCGTCGTCTTCCTGGGGTGTCACACCCTGCATCGCAAGCCAAGGGGATTCCACGCGCTCGAAGGGGCCAAGCAATTCGCGCGATGTTCCCGCATCGATCAGTGCCGTGGCCCGCTCCCGCGCGTCGAGCTCAATAAAGCTCTGTCGGTGGATGAAGTTTGCACCATATCTTTTGTCGGTCATTGTTCACTCACCTCCACCGCCTGCTCCAAGCGCAACTGGGCGATGCCGGGCGTTCCCCCAGCGTCGTTGATCTGAATGCGGGCAGCCCCGTCGTACTTCGCAAAGAACCGGTCCAAGACTGCTTTCCAACTCGCGCCAAAACCGTCGACGCTCGTGCGAATGAATACATGAGCAACTGCGCCTTCGGCAGGTTCCAATAAGACTTCCATATCCCCAGAGCCCACCACACCGACATGGGCTCTCTTGGGGATCTTTCGTTTCGCTGGGTAGGTGAGCTCAATCTGCTCCATATATCTCCTCCGATCCGCTTCGGTCCGCTTGCACTTCGTCGTGTCCCTGCTCAACTGCATCAAGAAACAGTGTTGCCGCCAAGAGATCTCCGCTCCCACCCGGGGAAACTCCCAGCTTCAGCAGCCGATGGTCGAGGCGCTGCAATTCCTGCCTTCCGAGCGCAGTCCCACTGCCGCCAGCACTCTGGACAGCAGCAGCGCCGGCCTTCGCGACGACGAGCGCTTCTTCTCCTCCGCGGTAGAGCAGACATGTATCGTCCAGCCAGGACATGATGCCGAGCAAAGTGTCGAGGCGAGCTACGGACTCGGTCGCACCAGCGGCGCGCCTCGAATGAAGTATTGGCAGGCCGATGTCAACGACGTGGGGAAAGCCGCCGAGAGCTTCGCCGCGCGCTCCCGCGACACCATACCTCTTCGCGACCAAGTCACCATGCGCGACCAGCCGAGGTGTCGCGCGATCTCCAAAGGATGCGATCTTCTTTGCGGCCTCGGCGATTGCCGAGGCCGGCGTCTCGTCCTGATGTTGCATCGCGGCAGCGGAGGTTAGCAGGCCTAAGATCCAAATTGCGCCCTTATGCGCGTTGCTCCCGCTTGTTGTCTGGAGCATGGCGTGTTCCGCCTCGCGTCCGATGACCGCAAGTCGTTCCCGCAACGGCTGGCTGGGGCAATTTCTGCCAGAGATGAGTGCCATCTTGCAGAGGTACGGTTCAATCGCCAGGGCAGACCGCGTCATGATTGCGAGCGACAGATCGCTGTGAGCGCCTGCACCGCGACGGTCGACCAGGCCGGGTTTTGGGGTTAGCTCCGCCTCTGCGATCAACGCCTGGCGGGCAAGGCGCGCCAACTGGATCGCCCGTGCCTGATCATAGGAAACAGTCCAGGAAGTCTTTAGAACTGTGGCGGATGGTAAGTCTGTCCTCATTACCAGCTCCGGAATCGGGCTGGCGGGTTATACAGTCCGCCGGACCAAGCGACGAGATCTTCCATACTTCGTGCGGCTAACAGAGAACGCTTCGCGTCGAGGCGGCGAACTCCGATATCTTCCGGGTATGCGACCACTCCCTTCTTCCGCAGCGCTTCAGTCTCAGAAGCGACAGCTTTCCGACCCACGGGGCTGACTCCTGCCACCGCCGCGAGAGCGCGGCGACGTTCCTCCTGACCTTCGGCCTTGTAGAGATAAGCGATGCCCTCTTCGGTTACAACATGGCTTACATCGTCGCCATAGATCATGACGGGGGCGATGGGCATTCCTGCGTGCTTGCCAACCTGCACCGCGTCGAGGGTCTCAACAAATGCAGGAACGTCACCCTTCTGAAAGGTCTCTACAGTCTGTACAACGAGCTTTCGACCACGAACAATCGGCTTGTTCTCTGTAATCAGATCTAGCCACGCGTGTGAACTGTGTCGACGGCCATGCGGATCGTGTCCCATGTTCGGTGCACCGCCAAAGCCAGCGAGTCGCCCAGTTGTTACCGTCGAGGAGTTTGCGTCCGCGTCCATCTGCAGCGTCGAACCAGTAAACCCGTCGACTGCATACTGCCCGGCAAGCTGACACAGCACGCGGTTCGAACGGAGGCTGCCGTCCCGTCCGAGAAAAAAGATGTCCGGGCGCGCTGCCACGTATTTATCCATTCCTACTTCGCTGCCAAAACAGTGAATGCTTTTTACCCAACCAGTTTCAATAGCGGGGATCATTGTCGGGTGCGGGTTGAGTGTCCAGTGTTCGCAGATCTTTCCGCGCAGTCCGAGAGACTCGCCGAAGGTCGGCAGAAGAAGTTCGATGGCGGCTGTATCGAAGCCAATTCCGTGATTCAACGAATGAACTTGATGGCGTTCATATATGCCGCGAATCACCATCATCGCAATCAGAATTTGCAACTCATCGATGTGGCGCGGGTCGCGAGTGAATAACGGTTCTATGGCGAATGGGCTATCGGCCTCGACGACGACGTCGACCCAGGAAGCAGGAATGTCGACGCGGGGTAATTTGTCAACGATCTGGTTCACCTGCACGATAACGATTGCATCGTGGAATGCGGCCGCTTCGACAATAACGGGTGTGTCCTCCGTGTTGGGCCCAGTGTAAAGGTTGCCCTCCGCATCAGCCTGTTCGGCGCAAACGAGGACCACATTCGGTATCAAGTCCACGAGCAGCCGTGCATACAATTCGACGTACGTATGAATTGCGCCAATTTCGAGTTTGCCGTCTTCCAGGAGTTGCGATACGCGCAGGCTCTGCGGGCCGGCGTATGAAAAATCTATTTTCTTTGCAATCCGCAATTCGAACAGAGTGAGGTGTTCTGGCCGACTGATGCTCGAAATGATTAGGTGCAGATCGTGAAGCTTTCCCGGATCGACTTTGACAAGGGATCGGGAAAGAAAATCAGCCTGTTTTTGATTGTCTCCCTCGAGCACGATACTGTCGCCGCTGACGATCAGAGTTCCAAGGGCCTCGATAACCCTCGCAGTTGGCAGCACCGGGCCTTTCATCCAGGGCTGGACTAATTGCATGCGCCGCCGTTTCTCATCGCGCCGCGTTGTCCATGAACGCGTCACCCGGCCTAACATTTGTTGTGCCATCGGCTCACTCCTTGCCTTTTCTTTTTTCGAATATCCCAATGGCGCCGTTCCTATCGAGAGTGCGTCGCAGCTTCTTCGATCAGAGCTGCAACCTCCTTCGGGTGGGATATGTAGACACAGTGACTGGCACCTGCGACTTCCACCTTGTGGCTGCTGGCTCGTGTGGCGTACCAACGTTCGAGTTCTGGGTTGATGGTGCGGTCTGCTCCCGGCACCAACATCCAGCTTGGCTTCGTGCGCCAGGCGGCATTGGTGATGGTCGCTGAGAAGTTGTCGGCGAAGTTGAGGACCTGCGACCGCGCCATCAATGCGGCTTGGTCGGTGGGAACGTCAGCCGCGAAAAATTCGTGAAACTGCTCGGGATCGATGTAGGTGAATCCGTCTGACGTCTTTTTTATGGCACCCGACTTGGTGAGGTCACTTGGGAACCGCTTTCCATCTTCCGACTCCTTCTCTCCCACATCGGGCATGTGGGCTGCGATGTACACCAGCCCAACAACCGATGGATCAGTGCCAGCTTCGGTGATTACGGCTCCGCCGTAACTGTGGGCCACAAGAATGCAAGGGCCATCTTGCAGAGCGAGGATGCGTTTAGTGGCAGCGACATCGTCTTTAAAGGACGTCTCGGGTTCTTGAACAATGCTTACCTTGAAACCGTCCTTGACAAGAATGTCGTAAACGCCTTTCCAGCCGGAACCATCCGCCCACGCTCCGTGGACCAGTACGATATTTCTTACGGGCGCTCCTTGTGCTTGCATCGGTCTAACTGTGCAGAGCGCAGTAAACAGTGCGAGAATTGCCATCGCCGCAAACGAAGCTAAGTGTTTGAACATTGATGCCGTCCTCCTGTGACGCAGGTGTTTGGGTTACACGGCACTAAGTGCACGATCGCGACCACACCTAGACAGTTGAATGCAGGATGTTTACAAGCGGGGCAGAATGGCGGTTATCGTCATATGGCGAAGTTCGCCATTTACTTGCGCTCGTGGGATGGAGATGTGTGTGCCGAAAAGCGGCTCAAGCACTTTGCGCTTTGAATAGGTGCTTGTTGATTCGGAGGGTTCTGATCTTCGATTCGAGGGTCGAACGAGGGATCCCCAGCTTTTCCGCTGCGCCGCCAGGACCTGCGATTCTGCCTTTACATTCCACTAGCGCTGTCTCAATGAGTTCCTTCTCTCTGCTAGCGTCCAGGCGAACAAGTCCCCTCTGAAGTTCCGTCGCGGGTCTCTGTTCGTGAGGCAATTCGTATTTCAGCCATGATTCATCCACGGAAAATGTGTCGCCTTCGCAGAGGACAATGGCTCGCTCGACGACATTCTGTAGCTCTCGAACGTTGCCCGGCCAATCGTAGGCCTGGAGAAGTTCCAAGGTTCTCTTTGTAATGCTAGTGATCCTCTTTCCCGCCTTCTTGGCATACCTCTCAATCAGATACTCAACCAGAAGCCGAATATCATCCGAGCGCTCCCGGAGCGGTGGCACCGTAATTGGAAAAACGTTCAATCTGTAGAAGAGGTCTTGCCGGAAGGACCCGGCGTCGACTGTCGCCACAAGGTTTCGATTCGTCGCCGCAATTACGCGAACGTCGACGGTTATCGGCTGGCTTCCTCCCACGCGCTCGAATTCTCGCTCTTGGAGCACCCGTAAAAGACTTATCTGAGTCTCGGCCGGAAGTTCTCCAACCTCGTCCAAGAAAATGGTTCCCTCGTGCGCCAGTTCGAACCTTCCCAGACGTCGCTGCGTCGCCCCGGTGAAGGCGCCCTTCTCGTGCCCAAAGAGTTCGGATGCAATCAAAGATTGTGGAATCGCCGCACAATTCACCCGGACGAATGCACCGGTTGGACGGTTCGATCGATTGTGAATTGCCCGTGCAATTAATTCCTTTCCTGTTCCAGTCTCGCCAAGAATTAGAACCGTAGACTCGGTGGGCGCCACCTTCGCCACTTGCGATAGGACCCCGCGGAGAGCCAGTGAGGAGCCGACGATCTCCTCAAACATTGATGCGTGATCGACTTCTTCGCGTAACGCAATGTTTTCGTTCTGAAGTCGCTGTTGAGCTTGCTTGAGGTCGTCAATATCGAACGTTGCGGAATACCAACGTGTGACACGCCCTTGTTCATCTTTTAGCGAGTTCCAGCGCGTCAGAAACCAACGATATTTCCCGTCCTTTCTTCGAATACGCACTTCGAATTCGTGTGGGAGTCCGCTTAGGAATTTACTTTGAGTTTCGCGCGCCAGGCGTTCCCAATCATCTGAATGAAAATAATTGTGACGATCGCTGCTCCGCCACTCCTCAAGAGTGAACCCAAGATAGTCGAGCACCATTTGATTGGCATACAGAGGAGTGCGATCGCGATCAGGGGCCAATACGGTGACGTACTGGGGTGCGAATTCCAAGATCTGTCGAAGCTCCGTTTCGCTTCGGCGGATATTGTCTTCCGCCTGCTTTCGGTCTTCAATGTCGGTGTGCATCGTATACCAGCGGACGACTTGGCCTTGGCTATCACGTTGCGGCAGGCGACGTAGCAAAAACCAACGATATATGCCATCAGCACGGCGAAGGCGGAGCTCGACATCAGTCGGCTGGCCGGTTTCGATGGAAGTCCTCCATGTGGCAATGACTTCAGGAAGATCGTCGGGATAGACGGTGTCGGACGCAGCCCAGTTCTTCAATTCGTCGAGGGTCTTGCCAAAATATTCCAATACTTGATTGTTGACGAATTCAATCTCGCCACTCGCCGTCAAAGCACAAACATATCCGGGAATACTGTTAACGATCCGACGAAAGTTCTGTTCACTGGATCGAAGGCTGTCTTCGGCCCGCTTGCGGTCTTCTATATCGGTGATGGTGCCGTACCATCGAACGACGTTTCCCTGATCATCCATCAACGGCTCGGCACGGTACATATACCGTCGATATTCTCCGTCAAACCTCCGGATGAGACGTTCGCCTTCGCTGGGCCTCTTTGAAGCTGTGATGTCACGCCAGTCGTCGACGGCGGCTTGCGAATCCTCAGGATGAAACGCAGCTCTCCAACCCCATCCCCGCCCCTCCTCGTCGGAGAGACCGGTGTAGTCCAGCCAGCGCTGATTGTGGAACTCCGCGAAGCCGTCAGGCAGTGAGCACCAGACCATCGCCGGGATCGTATCGATAATGGTTCGAAGGCGTACTTCTGATTTTTTGATTTCCTCGAAGGCTTTTTCTGTCCGCTTGCGATCTTCGATGTCCGTCAGTGTTGCATACCACCGAATAATCCGACCGGTCTGGTCGTCACGCTCCGGCACAGCGCGCGCAAGCATCCAGACGAATTCGCCGTCTCGGCGGCGCCAACGGGCCTCAGCCTCGAAGGGCTCTCCGGTCGCAATCGCTTGGCGCCAGCCTTTCTCGAGCCCCGGGCGATCATCTGAATGTACCGAGTTCCAGGTATCCATTTCCTCCGAGCCGAGAAATTCCTGCCAGCGCTTATTGTGAAACTCCGTTGATCCGTCGGGTTTCGTACAGGCGACCATCGTTGGAATCGTGTCGATGGTCGTCTGCAGTCGATCCCGCAACACACGATTGCCCGCGAGCGACTTATGCATCTTAGAAATCAAACGAGTAACGATAGTGGCAGTCGCAAAATACGAGACAACAGCCGCAATCTCCAGGGGCCTGCCGATCTCAGGAGTTGAAGGGGGAAGTGTAATGAAATATCGTAAGCACAAAATAGCTGTAATCGCGATGCCCGCGGACGAAACGAAATCTCCAGTTAGCGAAACCACCGCTACGACCGTGAGATAAAACAGCGAGGTGACACCGCTGCGGAGTTCAAACCGAGAGCTAAGGAGAGTAACTAGCGCGAGTCCTATACCTCCTAGCAGAAATCGTGCGACTGACTGCCAGGCTCTGTCGGCGAAGCTATTTTTCGTCGAGAACGCTGTGTCGGCCATCAAGTTCATCGGCGCATCCTTTACCCCGATATTTGTTTCCTGTTCCGAGCCAGACTCGCGAGGTGCTCTCGGAACGGGCCACTGTTCTGCGTTCGCCTGACTGCTTGAAATGGATGATCGAGCAATCGGAACGGGTGCGACGCGATTCTGAGCCGCCGTGTGGAGGTTTTGCAAGAACGTTATTTCCGGGCCTTGGCGCTGGCCCCAACCGGCCGTCTACCGTTTGTCCCCGTCTCACGAATGCAGCAAATGGCGAACTTCGCCAGATGACGATATTCGTCACTTCGCCTTTCGTGTAACAGTCTTGTATTCAACTTTATACCTGTGGGCCCTGTCGTGCATTTATCGTTGCCGCGGGACCGAAACGTGACTTTTAAAATTGGCCGAAGCTCCGAAAAACAGAAAACGATTCTGAGACTCAGCGGTCGAATGGATCCCGAAGGAGTTCTGGAATTGAAGAGAGAACTCGATGGAGTTACCGAGAACGTCGCACTGGATCTGAAGGAAGTCGTACGCGTGGACTTAGAGGCGGTGCGCTTTCTTGGAGCCTGCGTCGTCCAGGGCATCGAACTCCGCAACTGTCCACTGTACATCAGCGAGTGGATACGAAGAGAGCGATAAAAACCTGGTCTGGTGATTCGTTGGAGCCACAAAATGCAATGCAGCATAATCGTTTGAGGCTTGCTGCAATTGGAATTTTGAATAGAGGAGAACACAAATGGATCGTCGTCAGTTCGTATCGATGAGTGCTGTGGGAGCAACTTTGGGAGCTCTGCCAGGAGTGGGCGCCGCCCTCGGCAGAGACGAATTCCATCAGCCCTGTGCTGCGCTATCACGCCTGCCTTTGCCGCCTTCGGAAGCCACAACCCGCAGTATGTTTCCTGGGTTTACGACCCACTCGATCAAGACAAGCGGAGCGGAGATCTTCGCACTTACGGGTGGCTCCGGACCGCCGCTTCTCCTAATTCATGGTCATCCTGAAACGCATGTTACTTGGCACAAGATCGCAGCGGATCTCGCTCGCGACTACACAGTCGTGATACCTGATCTTCGTGGCTACGGCGATTCCAGCAAGCCCGACGGTGGAGAGCGCCAAATCAACTACTCGTTTCGGGCGATGGCTCAGGATCAAGTAGACACGATGCAGCACTTCGGCCATGAGCAGTTCTTTGTAGCGGGCCACGACCGCGGCGCCCGCGTTGCCCATCGCCTTTGTCTCGATCATCCCGAGAGCGTACGTAAGGTCTGTGTCATGGACATCGCGCCGACACTCACGATGTACGCTGACACCAATAAGGAATTCGCCACGCGTTATGTTTGGTGGTTTCTTCAGATCCAGCCTTTTCCCATGCCCGAACACATCATCGGCTTGGACCCGGAATACTACTTAAGGGAGCACCTCGCTGTGCAGGGGAAGACACCCGGAGCGGTAACCCCCGAAGCCATGGCGGAATATCTCCGCTGCTACTGCTGCACCGGCACCATACATGCCGCATGCGAAGACTATCGCGCAGCCGCCGGTGTCGATCTCCAGATGGATGAGGCAGACGACAAGGCCGGTCACAAGATAGCCGCTCCACTTCTCGCCCTGTGGGGCGCCAAGGGAGTCGTTGGTCACATGTGGGATGTGCTTGCGACCTGGCGTGCGAAGGCCACCACTGTCAGCGGCAGGGCCTTGGACTGTGGACACCTGCTTCCTGAGGAACAGCCTGCCGAAGTGCTTGCCGAGCTTCAGCAGTTCTTTCGCGGGTAAACGAGTGCATCGGGCACGATTTGAGTCGTAAAGATTAGGGAGATGAGTGCAGTGAGATCAGACCAAGCCAGTCCCGTCGATTTGGACAGAGCACCTGGTGCGGTTCACCATCCGCGCGTGCGATTCTGGCTCGTCTTCTGCTTTCTGACAACATGCTGCTCGTTTCACACCTCGGCGCAAATGGCCTCAGGAGGGGCAGAGAGCAGCACCTGGCTAAGCTACTTCGGAGATCAACCTTTCACGAACACCCTGGCACTGCATCTGGAAGGTTCGTATCGCCATACCTTTCCTTTTGATCGTCCGGAACAGTACATGCTGCGTTCCGGTCTGACTGTAGAACATGGGCACGGACTCTCCTCGCTCTTCGCATACACATATCTCGTGTCCTACCCATTTGAGGGAGGAACACTTTCACCGGCGTCTGCGAGCGGAAAGCAGCCGGAGCATCGCCTCTTCGAACAATTGCAGTTCGAACATCCCGTCATCCACATTGGTGACAAACATGTAACGCTAACCCACCGATTTCGCGTGGAGCAGCGGTGGCTCGGAACGTCCACGGAGGGAGTGGGTGTCACCAATTGGAACTTTGCAGAACGCGCGCGCTATCGGCTGACGGCGAAGATCCCATTCAAAACTGCTTCGTGGCGGATTGTCCCCAACTACCTCTCCGTTTTCAACGAAGTTTACACGAGCTTCGGGCCCCACGGTGGAAAGACTCCGTTCTACGCAAATGTCGACTATGGTGCGTTCGGATGGAATCTGGGGTCGATGTTTGCATTTGAGCTCGGTTACCAACATCGGTATGCGCCCATAGCAAACGGTGTGCTCGGTCAGAACGATAACGAGCTTCAATTGATGCTGCTGTCGACCGCGCCGATAAGAAGGTTTCATCAGCACTGATGGAGGCGCTGGATCTTGGCGCAAAGGGGCAGCACGGTAGATCAAGTGCTTCTCCACTCGAAAGAGACTCTTGGCATTTAGGCTTAGGAGGGTATGAATATGGGAAAGCTTGAAGGAAAGACAGCGCTCATTACGGGCGGCAGCAGTGGAATCGGCTTAGCGACCGCAAAGCGGTTCGTCGACGAAGGCGCCTACGTGTTCATAACCGGGCGCCGGCAAAGCGAACTGGAAGCCGCCGTAAGCCAGATTGGCCAAAACGTGACGGGCGTCCAGAGCGACGTCTCAAAATTGGCCGACCTCGACAAACTGTATGCAGGGGTGAAGGAACAGAAGGGCAAGCTCGACATCGTCTTTGCCAATGCCGGGACCGGTGCGTTTGCTCCGCTCGGGAAAATCAGCGAAGAACATTTTGACAAGCAATTTGACGTGAACGTGAGGGGACTGCTGTTTACAGTGCAAAAGGCCCTCCCGTTGCTGCAACCGGGCGCATCGATCGTGCTGAATGCATCGATAGTCTCCAGTACTGGCAGTCCGGCCTTCAGCGTCTACAGTGCGACGAAGGCAGCGGTCCGATCGTTTGCGCGCACCTGGTCCGTAGACCTCAAGGAGCGCAAGATCCGGGTGAGCGCAATCAGTCCCGGCATCATCCCGACGCCGGGCTACAACACCTCGCTTGGGATGACGAAAGAACAGGTTGATCAGTTTGTACAAAGCTCGATTGACAAGATTCCTCTGGGCCGTCCCGGCACGGCGGATGAAATCGCGAAGGCCGTCTTGTTCTTGGCCTCTGACGACTCCAGCTACATAACCGGCATTGAGTTGTTCGTCGATGGCGGTTTGGCTCAGATATAACCGGTGGTGCGCCTTCAACCATGCTCCATCATTGCGCTCCCTCTCAGGCATGTTCGCGATAGCCAGCCTCTTCGCTATAGTCGGCGGCTTTCTGGACGCCTATTCCTACCTGGCCCGCGGCCATGTATTCGCCAACGCGCAAACCGGCAATGTCGTTTTATTCGGAGTTCGCGCGGCCGCGGGCAACTGGACCTCGGCGTGGAAGACTCTCCCGCCCATCTTGGCATTTATGTGCGGCGTGGCTGTCGCGCGTCTTTTGCGGGTCCGGGCTCAAGAGCAAACCCTCCGCGCTACCCTGATCTGCCAGGCTCTGGAACTGGTCGTTCTGCTAGTCCTTGGCTTCTTCGGCAGATTCGTGCCGGATTTCTGTTCTGTGCTTTTGATCGCCTTTTCCGCAGCCTTGCAAAACACCAGCTTTTCCAACATCGGTCCATGGCAGTTCAACAGTGCCATGACTACCAGCAACCTCCGCAACGCCGTATCCGGTTGGGTTCAACTCGCCCTGGGAGAAAAAGATCCCAAACTCCGGGGACAAGCCATTGTTGGGTCGTTGATTTTGCTCTGCTTTGCTGCCGGCGCGCTACTGGGCGGTGTTTGCACGCTCCGCTGGCCGGCCTACCCGCTCCTTCCCGCTGTCGTGTTGGCGGCTGCCGGCACGCTGCTAACCATGCGGGAGCGCGAGCGAAGACTCGATTGAGACAGGACGAGGACGCCAAAAATGGGGCAACGGGTGGCAAGAAATGACTGTCTAGATAGCGAAGGTACGCCAGCCAATCGCTGCACTCTCGGTACACTTTAGGGCTGCAAATGTGGCACTTCAGTGCAAATGAACGTCGTATTTTTGGTTGCACAATAGTTGCACAAATCCTGCCGACCAGTGGTCTGTTGCACCAAAATAGGGCATCTCACCCGAGCATAACTTATTGATTCCGAACAACAGCGTGTGGAATCGGGAATTTGCTAAACCGTTGTAGGGGCCAAAACTCCAACCGGGGGTTCGAATCCCCCCCTCTCCGCCATAACCTAAGGGGTCCAGACCGGAGACATAGGTAACAGAACGTACCGGCTACATAGGTAACACTTTTGGGCCAAGAGGGTTGTCGAGAGGCTGCAAAGTTTTTTGCTCCAGATCGATGTAACCGAGATCGTACTCCATAAAGCTGACCAGCCAAATACCTTCTTCGACCTCCTTGATACCGACAGCCTGACCAGCAAAGACC